>Ga0208754_100025_pt1 | contig 159462 bp, 144 predicted proteins | sample LakWasMet55_HOW8_2_FD_183889 | JGI IMG/M metagenome (GOLD analysis project Ga0208754, IMG submission 183889) | Freshwater sediment methanotrophic microbial communities from Lake Washington under simulated oxygen tension - Sediment Metagenome... | ecosystem: Environmental > Aquatic > Freshwater... | reverse complement strand
CAATGTCTTTATCTGTCTTGACTGGAATTGCATCTGATTCATCACATTGCAAGAGGATTCGAGCATGGGTTAGTTTCCGCGCAGCTATTCGGCCTTTGTTAAGTAACGCTTTTAATTCTTGACGTTCCGCTTCGGTCAGTTTTACGCGATATTTTTTGGCTGGCATAGGATAATCTACTCAATTTCATTGGCTTGCTATAGGAAATTAATAGATTACACTAAGTATTCGTCAAAATAAAATTGGTGGACTACTAGGCATGTTTTGTAACTGCGCTTGAATTTCCGTCCTATCTAACATGTATTTTTTCTGCCAGTTTGTGTATTAATTTTGCTAGAAAGCTGGGTAGGATTTTAGGTTTAAAGTAGTTTTTCAAGATTTCCCCTCAATTGCGGCAGCCTATTTTCAATAACAATCCAAATCTGTGGCAAGTCCAAACCTAAGTAGTTGTGAACCAAAATATTTCTGAATCCTGAAATGGCTTTCCAATTAATTTCAGGATGTTCTGCTTTTAGTTTATCGGACAATTTTTGCGTAGATTCTGAAAGTGTTTGTAAATTTCTAATCACTGCATCTTGCACCATAGCCGAGTTCATGAACACAAACTGATCGTTCTGCGTGTATTCGTCGATTCGGTCAATGCAGTCAATGATATGCTCAAGATAAACACGGTCATCTTTCATAATGGCTGTGCTTCTTTCAAAATTTGAGAAGAAATACTCGGATGCAGTGCATTTTTGGTGACTACATCCACTTTTCGTTGCAATAAGGCTTGTAAATCCATCAGCAATTCGCCCAAATCAAACAAGTCGCGGCCTTGTTCAAGTTCTACCAAAAAGTCCACGTCGCTATTGTCGCTGACATCTCCGCGCACCATTGAGCCAAATAAGCTAATGGATTTAACGCCATGCTGTTTGGCTAAGTTTAAAATTGCGGTTTTGTTGTGGCTGATAAGTGGGTTCATGTTGTGTTATCTCGACTATCTCTTTAGTGATGGAAACGGTCAGCTTTACTTCGTATTTTGTCCCGCATTGTCGGCAAGTGGCGGGGGAATGTCGGTTCATGTCCAGCAAGACGTTTGCGGGGGCATTTTCAAGCGTGTATTCGTTCAACAGGCAATCCGCCTTTGCTTTGGAACTCATTCAATTCCCCACATTTTGGTCAAGGCACATAAACAGAGTCAAACATTCCCATAAAAACTTACTTTCTACCCAGACCAAAATTTGGATGCCTGCGCTGATGTTTAATTACAGTTACCCGAAGTACATCACTGTCCAAAACCCGAAAATAAATAACGTAAGGAAAGCGTTTCATTAAAGCCCTGCGTATATCATTTTCAACAACCCGCCATTGCATGGGCATGGCTGCAATCTTGAAAATCTGGCGTTCAAATTCATTGAGAAACTCGGTGCCCAGCCCAAGCGAGCACTGGTTGTAGTAGTCAATAATCTCGCGTAATTCCTGCTCAATTGCAGGATGATATTCAATCCGCATTGCGTAATCTGGACATTAATTGCGAATGCGACATAGGTTGTACCAAACCGTTTTCAATTTCCCTGTCACGTTGTTTCGCCAAGGCAATGGCTTCGTCGTCTGATAGTTCGGTATCGGCAAGATAAGGTGCTTCAAGGCTTTCCCAGAGCGTTTGTGCCAATAGAGCTTTGTCGTGAGCATTTAGCTTTAAGGCTTCACTGGCTATTTGGTCAATATTCATAAACCAATCTCCAAAAATTCAAGGCATAAAAAAAAGGGTACATCACTGTACCCTTTTTTGTTACTGCAAGCTAGGTGGCTGCTTAGGCAAGCAATTCCTTAACTTTCGCGATGATACCGACCGGGTCGATACCCTGGTGCGGGAATTGTTCCCACAAACCGCCGCAGCCTTCCTTGTGAGTTGCGATGTAGGCAAACTTCGGTGTCAGGCCGCGTTCCAGCAACCAGGAACCGTAACGGCTACCCAAACCGGTTTTGCGGTTGAAGGATTCAACCACTAATACGAATGGTGCCTTGCCTACTTTTTGCAAGGTTTCTTCGTCGATAGCCGTTAAGGTTGGTTTGTTGATTAAGCCAACGTCAATGCCTTCTGCTTTCAGGCGTTCTACGGCGTCCAAGGCACGGTACAAGGTTTCACCGAATGCGACGATGTAACCTTTGGTGCCTTCGCGGATAACTTCGTCTTTACCGGGGACAAATTTGTAGTCGCCGCCGAAGAATTCGGCGCCTTTATCGTCCAGAATCAATGGTACTTTGGAACGGGTAGAGAATACGAAACGCAAGCCTGGATCGAAGAAGATGGTTTTTACTACTGCTTTCATCTGGTTTGGATCAGCAGGGAAGTACAGGCCGGTCGCATAAGCATCATCCAAGCCATTGTCGGCAAAGAAGTTGTTCAAACCGAAATGGCAGGTGTTGTCAGCCATGTCGTCAATACCGGAATGTGAGAAATGGCTCAGAACGTTTGAGTTGTTCAAACGTGCCATCGTGATTTCTGACATCAACATTTCCAGGAACGCTGCGAAGGTACCGAAGATACCTTGTTTACCTGCTTCCATACCGAAACCAGCAGCTGCGGAGAAGTTACCGCGCTCCATGATACCGGAAGAAATGAAGGTTTCTGGATAGGCGCTGTGGATTTTGTGCAGGCCGCAAGAGCCTTCCAGGTCGGAGTCGATGACGCGGACTTTTTCGATACGTTCTGCTTCAGTTAAGCCGCTCAGGACTTCAACGACTGCATCGCCGAAAACGTTACGGTTGGCATCCCATTTATCGCTGGAACCCAGGAATTTGTATTCGTTTTTAGGTGCTACAACTGCTTTCAGGAAATCAACAGCGGCAGTGTGGCCGCGTGTTTCCAGATATTCCAAAGCCAGTTTGACAGAAATAACGTCATGACCGTGGGTTGAGCCTTCCAGACCTTTAATGCCGGGGCACATTGGGCGGTGGTTGATGATGGCAACCGGGCCGTCAGTGTTGATGGCGGTAATGATGTTGGCATACAGGCTGTCGAGGTCTTCGCCGTCGCCTTCGAGTACGGTCAAGCCGTGGCCTGCCAGGGTTTTTGCGGTTGAACAGCCTTTCAGGTAATGCGAAGGGTGGCCTGCGATAGTGACGTCGTTGTCGTCAATAATCAGTTTGACGTTCAGGCCTTGGGCAACGGCCAGACGCGCCGCTTCGGCATCGTCACCTTCTTGTTGTGAACCGTCGGAACCCAGGCAGAAAACGGTCTTGCCGGGGTTAGCTATTGCTACGCCGTTGACATAAGGCCACATGTGTCCCAAACGGCCTGAGCTGAATTTAACGCCAGGTGTAAAGCCCAATTCCGGGTGGCCCGGCAGATGTGAATGCGCGGCGCGATATTGGGTCAATTTTTCTGCCGGCATATCGCCGTTCAGGACTGACATCAAATATTGTGTGGCAACACGGTGTCCGGCTTCGTCGAAGAAAGTCGGGACAAATTTTTCTGATCCACGAAACAAGGCGTCCAATATCATAACTTCCGGTACTGTGTCGTAAGGACCGCCGGTGTGACCACCTACGCCTCTTGCGGCACCCGTTGAGGTAAAAAAGACAATCGCATCGCGACACAACTGGATATTAGCTGTGAGGGCGGCTTTTTGCTCAGCGGTAAGGGTGGATTTGCTGGGATCCAGACTTATACGTTGATAGTCGCCAAGATTGATCGGGAATGTAGACATAGTTTAGTTTCTCGTAATTAAAATTATTTCAGACAGAAAGTTTCCGGGCAGAACTGTAACCTTGCCGATAGCACAATGCAAGATATTTTAGGCTAAAAAGCACTTCAGTTTTACTGACTTGACAGCTAATTCAGAATTGGGTGGAAAGTCGGGTAGCACAAAAGGCCGAAAAGTCCAGTAACAATCCGCTATTCTCCTGGCGATTGAATGAAAATAGTATTCATTTTTGCCGGCTAACGGTGTCATGTGCGCGTCGAATCTGCAAATGAAACAATACCATCCATGTTATCTTCTGTCCTGATGCTGTGCTATAGTAGTTCCAGCGTATTGATATACAGCTAATTATTAAATTCTATCAATATGTTAGAGAACCTTAAGCCGTTCTGGTTTTCGCTGGTCCAGGCTTGAACGGCATTCTTGGGAGACTTCTGCTATGAGCCATAAAAATATCAGCCTGCTTCGTGCCATATTCCATGATCCTGTCAGCGGTAATATCCACTGGCGCGAGATCGAATCGTTACTAAATCATCTGGGCGCCAGCATAACGCCTGCGCATGGCGCGCGCTTTCATGTAACGCTGAACGGTTTCGAGGACTTTCTGCATCACCCCCATCAAAGCAATGTTTTCGACAAAAGAGAAATCAAGCATCTGCGCGAATTTCTCTCCCGTGCTGGCTTCACTCCGGCGAGCTTCGAGAGCGAAACATAAAGAGAACAGGCATAAATCCGCTATATACTTTTAGATAGACTACGGTAATCTGCGGATTATTTTCATCATGTCTCATGAAACAATTGCCCTGCTGCGAGCTGCTATCAATCAGGCTTATTTGGCGGATGAAAAACAAATCATCGGTGAATTGTCGAGTTATCTTGACGCTTACGACGCAGAGATAGTCAGTGATTCTGCCAGAATACTGGTTAAAGCCGTCCGAGCGAAAAATCAGCAACGATCAGCCATCGACGCATTCCTGCAAGAATATCAGCTTAGCTCTGAGGAAGGCATCGTGTTGATGGGCATTGCCGAAGCCTTATTGCGCATTCCCGACCGCCGCACCCAGGATTTGTTTTTACAGGAAAAACTCACCCAGGCCGACTGGCAAAGCCATTTGCAGCACAGCGATTCTTTTCTGGTCAATCTGTCCAGTCAGGCTTTGTCATTGACCAGCAAATTTGAAGATCATCTGTTGTCGGGGCAGCACTGGTTTCCATTTTTCGGCCAACTGTTGTCGCGTATGGGCGCACCGTTGATACGCACCGCATTAAAACAGGCGATGCAGCAGCTGGCGCTGCAATTTGTTATCGCCGAAACGATACCTTCAGCCATTGCGCGCAGCAGGCAGGAACCTAGCTACCGTTATTCTTTCGATATGCTCGGTGAGGCGGCTTTAACCGCTGCCGATGCCGAACGGTATTACCAATCCTATCTTGACGCAATTGCAGCACTGGCCGAGCATGCCCGATCCGCCGATATTTATGCCAATCCGGGCATTTCGATCAAGTTGTCGGCGCTGTGCCCGTATTATCAGCCTTTACAGCATGTCCGGGCGGTTAAGGATTTAACGGACAAGTTATTGCAGCTGGCGCAGCAGGCCAGGACGGCCAATATTTCCATTACTGTCGATGCGGAAGAAACCGAACGGCTGGAAATGTCCCTGGATATTTTTGCTGCTGTTTTTGTGCATCCTGCCTTGAGCGGTTGGCCGGGGTTGGGTCTGGCAGTGCAGGCCTACCAGAAAAGAGCCTTGCCGGTTATTCGCTGGCTTGCCGAACTGGCCGCCACCCAGCGCTGTAAAATCCCTCTGCGACTGGTGAAAGGGGCGTACTGGGATAGTGAAATTAAGCGTGCTCAAGAAAATGGCCTTAAGGGTTATCCTGTGTTCACCGAGAAATCGGCAACCGATCTGTCCTATTTGGCCTGCGCGCGGTTTATTCTGTCCCGGCCTGATGTTTTTTACCCGCAGTTTGCCAGCCACAACGCGTATACGCTGGCTGCCGTTCATTATCTCGGCTTGCAGCATCCTGGCTATGAATGGCAGCGATTACATGGCATGGGCGAAACGCTATACCGTGAGATTATCGAAACACAAAACTGGCGCATACCTTGCCGGGTTTATGCACCGGTTGGGCATTATCATGAATTGCTGCCGTATCTGGTCAGGCGATTGCTGGAAAACGGCGCAAATAGCTCCTTTATCAACCAGATCAGTGATCCTGCTATTGATGTTGAAGAGCTGATTCGCGATCCTGCGGAAACCGCGTTAGCAAACAACTCGCAAATCGTTTTGCCATGCCATTTATATGGTGAGCAACGGCTTAATTCTGATGGCCTGAATCTGGCTGATCCCGAATTGTTACAACAATTTCAGCAAGATTTGAATAATCTGGAGGCCGTACTCTGGTACGCCTGCCCATTGGTAAGCGGCGTTGCCTGTTCCGGTGAGCAACAACCGGTCACTAACCCGTATGATAACCGCTTGATAGTCGGCAAGGTAATTTATGCCGACCGAACCGCTATTGAACAAGCCTTAAACGGCGCTGCCGAGGCATTTGCTGGCTGGCGGCACTGTCATGTCACAAGTCGTGCTGATTACTTGAAAAAGGCTGGAGACTTGCTTGAAGAACATCGCCTGGAACTGGTTTCATTGTGTGTCAGGGAAGGCGGGCGAACGATAAAGGACGCTTTGGCGGAGGTCAGGGAAGCCGTGGATTTTTGCCGTTATTACGCCCAGTCTGCGCTGGAATTATTCAGCGATCCGATAAAACTGCCGGGTCCAACCGGTGAAGAAAACCTGCTTTATCATTATGGCCGGGGAATCTATGTCTGTATCAGTCCGTGGAATTTCCCAATTGCCATTTTCATCGGCCAGATAACCGCAGCGCTTGCTGCAGGCAATACCGTGATTGCAAAGCCTGCCGAGCAGACCTGTTTAACCGCGATGCGTTGTATAGAGTTATTGCATCAGGCAGGTATACCCGAGACGGTATTGCAGTTTTTACCGGCAAGCGGAGAATTAACAGGGCAGCACTTACTGCCTGACCCCAGAGTTGCTGGTGTGGCTTTCACCGGTTCCACGAAGACCGCACAGTTTATCAATCGGCAACTGGCCCGGTATCACCTGGATATTGTGCCGCTGATTGCTGAAACCGGCGGCCAGAATGTCATGATTGCCGACAGTTCCGCGCTCTTGGAGCAATTGGTTCAGGATGCCATCACTTCGGCTTTCAACAGTGCGGGGCAACGTTGTTCCGCTTTACGGGTGTTATTTGTACAACAGGAAATTGCCGATAAAACCATAGCCATGCTGATAGGCGCTATGCAGGAGTTAACCGTAGGTAATCCGGGCGACTATCAAACCGACATTGGCCCGATTATCGACCACGACGCGCTGGCTGCCTTAAACGCTCATCTAAAAACAATGCAGCAACAAGCGCGACTGCTTTATCAACTGTCTTTAAACGAAGGCTTGCAACATGGCAGCTTTTTTCCACCCAGCTTGCTGGAAATTGATTCTTTATCCCAGCTTGACCATGAAGTCTTCGGCCCGGTATTGCACCTGATCCGTTATCGTGAGCCTGAACTCAACCAGGTTATTTCAGCGATCAACGCTACCGGTTATGGCTTGACTCTGGGTATACACAGCCGTATTGAGGCAACCATAAAAATGATTCGTGAAAACGTTAAAGTCGGCAATATCTATGTCAACCGCAATATGATAGGCGCTGTAGTTGGCGTACAGCCTTTTGGCGGCATGGGACTTTCAGGCACCGGGCCGAAAGCCGGGGGACCTGATTATCTGCGCCGATTCGCGATTGAACAAACGCTTACTACAAACACAGCCGCTATCGGCGGCAATGCGGCATTATTGGCAAAGGCTTTACGTTAAGGTTCTAATTTAAAAGGCAGAAACGGATTTAGAGTAGCCGCTAAAGCACTTTTACTTTGTAACCCGATATTGTGGTTCAGAAGACAAAATTCAGCGATAAAGCGCATATCACTGAATTTAAGCTGATACGGCCTATCTGCAAAACATGGTAACATCTTGTTTATTAGCAACCCTGCAAGAGGCGAACATGAAAGCGAATATCGGTTTAATAGGTCTGGCGGTAATGGGACAAAACCTGGTTCTTAATATGAATGACCATGGTTTTAAAGTGGCGGTTTTTAACCGTACCACCAGCACAGTTGATGAGTTCCTGGACGGCCCTGCAAAGGGAACGCAAGTTGTTGGTACGCATTCGCTGGAAGCGTTGGTTGATAGTCTGGAATCGCCGCGCATCGTCATGCTGATGGTGAAGGCAGGCGAAGTTGTCGATCAGTATATCGACAAATTGATACCCTTATTGGACGCAGGCGACATCATTGTTGACGGTGGTAATTCACTGTTTACCGATACTGACCGTCGCACTGAATACCTGAAAGGAAAAAACCTGCTTTATATTGGTACCGGTGTTTCCGGCGGTGAAGAAGGCGCAAGACACGGCCCATCGATTATGCCCGGCGGCAATAAAGCGGCATGGCCTGCTGTTAAACCGATTTTCCAGGCGATCAGTGCCAAAGTTAATGACGAGCCTTGCTGCGAATGGGTTGGCGATAATGGTGCCGGTCATTACGTTAAAATGGTGCATAACGGTATTGAATACGGCGATATGCAGCTCATCTGCGAAGCTTATCAGTTGTTGTCCCAAGGTTTGGGTTTAAGCGCGGATGAAATGCACACGATATTCGCCGATTGGAACCAGGGTACATTAAGTTCTTACCTGATTGAAATCACAGCCAATATTTTGGCCTATAAAGATGAGGACGGTCAGCCTTTAGTGGATAAGATTCTCGATACTGCCGGGCAAAAAGGTACCGGCAAATGGACCGGCATTAATGCGCTGGATTTGGGTATTCCGTTGACCCTGATTGGTGAATCGGTGTTTGCCCGTTGTCTGTCGGCGCAAAAATCGGAACGTGAAACCGCCGCAGGTTTGTTGCCTAAACACAGCCATACCTTTTCCGGCGACAAACAAGCGATGATTGATGCCATCCGTGATGCCTTGTACGCGTCAAAAATCATCTCTTATGCCCAGGGTTTCCGTTTGATGCGCGAAGCCGCCAAGGAATACAAACTGTCGCTTAATTATGGTGAAATTGCCTTGATGTGGCGTGGTGGCTGTATTATCCGCAGCCAGTTTTTGAATGACATCAAGCTGGCGTATAAAGAAAATCCCGAGCTGGAAAACCTGCTGCTGGCTGATTTCTTTGTAAATGCCATGAAACAGGCTGATGAGGGCTGGCGCAAAACCGTTATCTTAGGTATAGAGTCAGGCATCCCGACGCCCGCCCTTTCTTCGGCATTAGCCTATTACGATGGTTATCGTACCGCAAGGCTACCGGCCAATTTATTGCAAGCACAAAGAGATTATTTCGGTGCGCATACTTATGAGCGTATCGATAAGCCCAGAGGTGAATTTTTCCATACTGACTGGACAGGGCATGGCGGCAAAACAGCGTCAACGACTTATACGGTTTAACAGTTTGAAAGAGCGATAGTTTCAGGCTCTTCAAGAATCCACGCAGATTGCCTGATAATGATGCCGTTCGTTCCTCAACAGCTGGAGGGACGAACGTCTACTTTATCCGGCCTACAGCCAAAGATAATTCCTTACTGAACTCACCTAATACCTTACTGAGGGCATCGACAGTTGCCGGGTAAGAGGTATCGGCAAGCGGATGTTCGATTCTGGACAAGCCGCTGCTTGCCAGAGTATGGGTTTTGTCATCCATGATCGCCCAGTTGGCCTGGAAATTTACCGATTGCCCGGGCCGGGTATCGAAGCGGGTGATGTCGATAATGATGTGATAATTGACCGTTCCGAACGCACTCCAGGGGTATGACCTGATAATATCGCTGGTTTGCAGCGTCGTCAGATTATGCGTTAAAACCTGCATAACGTTATCTTTTAACGGCGATGCCCATTGATGGAATTCCGCCAGTTGAATACTGTTATCCTCGGCGCGGGTGACAATCTGCTTGCGTTCAAGCAGGGTCGGCAACGTGACAGGGCCGATGCCGATGCTGCGTTTCTGCTTCGATTCAAACATGGGCAGTGGTTGCTGGTTTAGGGTTTCCAGCAGGTAAAACTGCGTAGATTGCCGGCCAGCGCATGCAAACAGCAGAAAAACCGCCGCCATTAATGTCATTCGTTTTAAGGCTTGGTTTAACATGTGCTCTTACTCTTCTTTCTTGCCGCGAATCAAGGATTCCGGGTGTTGTTCCAGATAATCAGACAACTGTTTAACCGAGCTTGCTGCCTGGGTCAGTTCCTGCAACAGCTTGTCCAGTTCATAATGCATGGTGGAACCCGGCTCCAGTGCGCTTAGTATCTGCTGCGCCGAAGACATGGTTTTATCGGTTGTACCAAGGGTTTGCTTGGCGGATACCAGCATCTCGGTTGCGGCTTTGGAAGTGGTCTGCAATGACTTTAAAGTGTTATTGGCTTCTGTGGTTAAATCTTCCAATGGTAATTTGGCGATTTTATCCATGATGGTTTGTGCAGAATGGGCAAATTCATCCAGCGAACTGTTCGTGGTTGGAAATTCCGGAAAAGCGCTACTGTTGTTGGCACTCAAAACCAGTTTGGTTTTCGGGTAAAAATCGAGATCTACCAGCAACTGTCCGGTAATCAGGCTGCCGGTTTGCAATTGGGCGCGCAAGCCCTTTTTGATGAGCTGGTCCAGCATGTCCTTGTCGCTGAAGCGCGGCTGGTTATTGATTTCCCTGATACGGTCCGGTTCCAGTTCAACCATGACCGGAATGCGGACTTCAGCCGTTTTTTCATCCAGCTCCAGGCTTATGTCGGTCACCTTGCCGATAGGGAAGCCGCGTAATTGTACCGGCGCGCCTTCCGTCAAGCCGCGCACCGAACCATTAAAGTACATCACATATTTTAAGATGTTGTCGTAGATAACTTCAGTGGATTGCTCATAGCTATCATAAAGATGGAATTTGCTGTTTTTACCCTGAATATCGGCAATCGTATCCTGTGGAGAGGCGCGGAAAGCAATGCCGCCGCTAAATAACGAAAATAGTGGCCCGGTCCGAACCTTAAAACCATTAGCGCTGGCGGATAAGTCCAGGCCGCTATCTATCCAGAAGCGGGTATTTTTCCTGACAAACTGGTCATAGGGCGCATTGATGAAAACGGTGAGTTTGATTGAGTCATCGCTTGCCGAAAACTCATGATTTAAGACTTCACCGACACTGATGCCATGAAAATTGATCTGTGTACCGGGACGTAACGAGCCTAAATTACTGGTTTCCAAAATAAATTGCTGGCCTTCGGTGTTGGTTTTCAAAACCGGCGCGGTAGACAGCTCGTTAAAATTTTCACGTGGTTTGCCATCGCCGGGGTTGATGGCTATATAAGCACCGGATAGTAAGGTACCCAGCCCGGAAACCCCGCCTAAACCGACTTGCGGCTTAACCACCCAGAAGCGTGTGGTTTCCTTTAAATAGTCGGCGGCGCTGCTGTTCATCTGCGCGGTCACCCGAATGGTTTTCAGGTCAGCATTAATGCCGATGGCCGTTACCTTGCCGACTTCAACGTCCAGGAATTTGATTTTGGTTTTATCAACTTCCAAGCCCTCTGCAGTAGGGAAGCTGATAGTGATAACCGGGCCTTTCTCTGAAACGGATTTGTAGATTAACCAGCCGCTGACGATCAGGGCAAGTATCGGTAAAATCCAGACCAGCGGCAATTCCGGTTTTTTGTTCAGGATAACCTCAGAGGCTTCCAAAGGATCGTTAAAGTCGCTCATAAACTGCGTTGATTATCCCATATCAGCCGTGGATCAAAGCTTTTGGCCGCGAACATGGTCAACACCACGACCGCCGCAAATGCCGTTGCCGCAGGCCCGGCAATAACCTGGGAGACGCCGCCCAGATCAACCAGGGAAACCAGAATCGAAATCATAAAAATATCCAGCATGGACCAGCGTCCAACAAAGGCAATAATACGGTAGATGACAGTCCACAAACGGGCATTGATTTGCCAGCGGCAATAAACATTAAGCAATAATAAACTAATACCCAGCAGTTTCAATAACGGTACCAGCACACTCGCAACAAAAACCAGTATCGCTATCGGTATCATATCACTATGAATTAATTCAATAATGCCGCCGACAATGGTATGCGGCTCGCCAACCCCCAGTCGTGATACGGTCATGATTGGAAAAATATTGGCCGGAATATATAGCGCATAGCCGCTTATCAGTAACGCCAGGGTACGCTGAAAGCTGTTAGGCAGTCGCGCATGTAAATGATTGCCGCATATTTTGCAGACCAGCGGTTTAGCGGTTTGTCGGGTCAGGCTGCCGCAATCGTGGCAACGGATCAAGCCCTGGGCTAACGCCGTTCCTTCAGTTTTCATGGCGGTTTTTCCTGTTTAACTGATCTATGCGTTGCCAGAACAGGTATTGGTCCATACTGCTGGCCAGCATGGCCGTTATCACCAGCAAGGCAATGAAAGCATACAGGCCAAAACCGAATTTAAGTTCAGCCATGGATGCCAGCTTAACGCAGGCGACAATAATACTCAGCGCATAAATCTCCAGCATTGCCCATTCATCAATATGCTGCAACCAGCGCATCCAGGCGGTCAGATGAGGATTCGGCCTGTTAAAATAAAGATGTCCGCTAATCAGCAACGATAAAACAATATTCAGCACCGGAAACAGGATGCTGGATAAAAACACTAAAATGGCCACTGCCCACATGTCTTCTGCAAACAGACTGATGACCCCGGACCATAACGTACCGTCACGCGTATTGCTCAAAAACTTTATGCCCACCAGCGGCAACAGATTGGCGGGGAACATGACGATAAGCCCGGCGACAGACAGGGCAAAAGTCCGGTCGATACTTTCTTTGCGTGGGCGCTGCAACAGATAGCCGCAGCGCGGGCAGTGGGCTTTTTCCCCCACGACAGGCAAGGCCGGATTAATCAGTAAATCGCATTCCGGGCATGCATCGAAGGGTATTTTATTCATGGTTGGGTAAAGTTCCAGATTACACTGCAATATCAGTATAGACTGGCTTGGCGCGGACGTTGAAACGCCGGTGCTGCTTTTCTACCACTGCGACTCGCCGGTCTCGGGATCATACATTTCATGAACAATTTTATGGCGGTTGGCGATTAATTCTTCAATACTCGGTGAATTGCTCATCGCGCGGGCAATCGCCAGTTTCATCGCTTCATGATTGGTGCGGTACAAATCCTTGCGATCCAGATCGGGATTGGTTGCACACTCCGGGGCAATCCAGATCATCGCGATAATGCACAGGTCATTAGCCTGATCGGCAGGAATAACGCCATCGATAACGCTATCCAGCACCGCATCGGCGATTGCCGATTGTACCGGCCCGCCGAACAGGTTGATGTAGGCCGAGGATTTCATTGTCACTTTAGGCACAATCAGCGTAGCGGGGCGCACTTGCTGGTTGCAGGCGCGGATGGCAAACATGCGGGTGTGGCCTTCGGTTTGCCCCATCAATGTAGCAAAGGCGTTACCAGCAGGACCTTTTACGCTGCCGATCAGTATTTCCGGCATGGCATCGGTACCTTGGCCTTCACTGGAAAATACCGTTGCTTCGCCGGTTCTGAACCAAATTGTATCTGACATTGTGACGCTCCAAACAATAAACATTTAAAAACAGGCATTCTATGACGGATGAGCAGGAAGCGGCAATAGCCATGTACCTTGAGTGATCCAGATTACGCCCTTCATACTTCGATGGCTCGACTCGCTCGCAGTTCAGTACGAAACGGATCAGTTACTTTGGTCTCTTCATTTTATTCATCTTGCACGCGAAAGTTATGGATACTTTTAAGCATCTTTCTTTTCGTGTTAAAACAATAACTTTGCAAACCACAAAAAACACCAGACTAACGGCGAAGCTGTGATTTTCGTTTAGCATTTATTACAGGCAATGAGACAATTACCTCATGTTATTTTTATGTGAAGGAAATTATGTCGACCCAAGTCAATGCTCATGAACCCTCTTCCGGCTTGGCCGCCCTGATGCTTGGCGCTATCGGCGTCGTTTACGGCGACGTAGGTACCAGTCCGCTCTATACGATGAAAGAAATTTTCAATGGTCCCCATGCCGTAGCGGCAACGCCGGACAATGTGCTGGGTATCCTTTCGCTGATTTTCTGGTCATTGATCCTGGTTATCTCGATTAAATATGTTTTGTTTGTGATGCGGGCCAATAACCGTGGCGAAGGCGGTATCATGGCGCTGATGGCGTTGGCGTTGCGCCACCGTAACCAGCAGCGGCAAAGAAATGTAATCATTGCGCTGGGCTTGTTCGGCACGGCGCTGTTTTATGGCGACGGTATTATTACCCCGGCTATTTCGGTATTGAGCGCCGTGGAGGGTTTGCAGGTTGCCGCACCGGCGCTCCAGCCTTATGTGTTGCCGGTTACAATTGTTGTCTTGATTCTGTTATTTTTGTTCCAGAGCCACGGTACCGACAAAGTCGGCTTGCTGTTTGGGCCGGTTATGCTGATATGGTTTGGCGTATTGGCATTATTGGGGTGGTCAAGTGTCTGCCAGAATCCTGGCGTGCTGGAGGCATTAAACCCGCTTTATGGACTGCGCTTTTTTCTGGAGCACGGCTGGCATGCCTTTGTAGCGCTGGGTGCTGTGGTGCTGGCGTTAACCGGAGCCGAAGCCCTTTATGCCGATATGGGGCATTTCGGTAAACGCCCGATTCAAGTAGCCTGGTTTTCGCTGATTTTACCGGCGCTGGCGTTAAATTATTTTGGCCAGGGCGCGTTAATCCTGCGTGATCCTGCGGCAGTACTCAATCCGTTTTATCTGCTGGCACCTTCCTGGGCCATGTACCCAATGATCGGGTTGGCAACTTTTGCGACTGTAATCGCCTCGCAAGCAGTGATTTCCGGTGCGTTTTCGATTACCAGTCAGGCCATGCAGATGGATTATATTCCGCGTATGCAGCGTGTGCACACATCGACCGAAGCGATGGGACAAATTTATGTGCCGGGCATGAACCGTAACTTATTACTGCTGGTAATTTGTACTGTGCTGGGCTTCGGCTCTTCGGGTAATCTGGCGGCTGCCTATGGCCTTGCCGTGACCGGCACGATGATGATTACCACGCTGTTAACCTTGATTGTTGCGCTGGATAGCTGGCAATGGCGACCGACTTGGGTATACACGGGTGTGACGGTGTTTCTGGTCATTGACGGTGCGTTTCTGGGTGCCAACCTGCTGAAGATTCCGCAAGGCGGTTGGTTTCCGCTGATTGTCGGCGGCCTGCTGTTTTTAATGATGTCCACTTGGCGGCGTGGGCGCGAGGTGCTGACCTATCATCTGCAAAAAGCAGCAGTATCGTTGACGGGCTTTATTGCTGGTCTCAATGCCAGGCCGCCGCTGGCGCGCGTACCCGGTACAGGGGTTTATATGAGCGCGCGCAATCTCAGTATGCCGCATGCCTTGCAGGTAAATTATGCGCACAATCAGGTACTGCATGAGCGGATTGTGCTGCTGACGATTTCGACTGAAGATGTGCCGACGATAACGGATGCCGAGCGTATCAGTATTGATGCTCTGGAGCAGGGTTTTTACCGGGTAACTGCCCGCTATGGTTTTGTGGAAACGCCGAATGTGCCGCAGATACTTCGTTTATGCCATGCCCAGGGCATGGAAATTGATGCGGATAGCTCATCCTTTTTTATAGGCAGGGAGACCTTGATTCCGTCCGACAAGCCGGATTTAAATCCCTGGCAGGAGAAAATTTTCCTGGCTATGTTTCGAAATGCTTCATCACCTATCCAGTTTTTTAAAATCCCGTCGGAACGGGTGGTCGAATTAGGTGTGCAATTCGAGGTTTAGGCTGTAGCAGCACAAGGATATTAAACAATTTGAGACGCTTATGAGAATACTGATTTTAGGGGCGGGCAGAACGGGAACGTCAGTTGCTGAAGCATTGGCAAGTGAAGCGAATGATATTGTCGTGATTGATGCCGACCCGCAACGCCTTGAGATTTTAAAAGAACGGGTCAATATTACTACTGTGGTCGGTAACGCCGCACATCCTCATATCCTGGAGCAGGCCGGTATCCGCAATACCGATCTGGTGATTGCCGTCACCGACCGCGACGGAACCAATATACTGGCCTGTGCAATTATCAAACAATTGTTTGGTTTTCCCAAAACCATTGCCCGCATCCGCGCGATTGATTACCTGAAAGACCCGAAACTGTTCGGGCCTGAAGGCATTCCGATTGACGTGGTCATCAGTCCTGAACAGAGCGTGATGGAATCCATCCGTAACCTGATCGAATTGCCGGGTGTACTGCATGTTTCCGATTTTGCCAACGGCCTGGTGCGCTTGTTTTCGGTAAAAGTGATAGCGAACAGCTTTTTAACCGGAAAGAAAATCAAAACCCTGAAAGGTCGCCTGACCGAGGGCCGCATTCGTGTCGTAGCAATTTTCCGGGACGGGGTTTCGTTACCCGCAAACGGGGAAGCAGAAATTGCTGCCGATGATGAGGTTTATTTCTTTGCACCGAGGCTTGAAGTGCGGCGCTTGTTAAAAGACCTGGGCTGTCTTGAAAAACCGCTCAAGCGCATTATCATTGCCGGTGGCGGGCATATCGGCAAGCGTCTGGCGCTGGCTTTGGAAAACGATCATCATGTGAAAATCATTGAAGCCGACGAGAAACGCGCCAGAAAAATTGCCAACGAATTGGACAAAACCATTGTGATACACGGCGATTGTGGGGATGAAATCCTGCTTCAGGATGAATCCATCGACAAGACCGATTTGTTTTGTGCGCTTACCGAAAACGACGGTGTCAATATCATTTCCGCCTCACTCGCGAAAGCGCACGGTGCGCGTAAAGCCATCTGCGTACTCAATCACTTGCGTTACAACAAATTATTGCCCGGCACCGGCATTGATCTTGCCGTCCTGCCTAATGTGGAAACTCTGGGTAGCATACTGAAGCATGTGCGCCAGGCCGATCTTGCTCAGGTCAGCCTGTTGCGCAACGGCACTGCCGAAGCGATTGAAGCGATTGCCCACAAAGGCAACGGTGAAAACTCTGTAGTCGGGCGCAAAGTGGATACGGTCAAGTTTCCAGAAGGTGTTGTCCTGGGTGCGTTGATTCGCAATAATGAAGTTATTTCGATACACCATGACTCGGTTTTTGAAGAAGACGATCATGTGGTGATGTTTACGCTGGAGAAAACACTGGTGTGCCGAATTGAAGAAAAATTTCGGAAACTGGCGCTAAAACCGCCGGTAGGTTAATGACTGTTATACAAAGATAAATCCCTGCGGACGAAGCATTTGCCGCCTCCACAGGGATTCTTACAGGGTTAAAATAAAAATCAATACCCGCGGGATTAACTACTAGCCAGTGGTGACCAGTAGGCTAGAAAGAGCTTTTATGGTCCTTACGCGCCAGCTGTCGATACATCTCGGCCATTTTCCGGTCTGTGGCGGCATCGCGTTCATAGACTCTCATGAGGGCATAGGAATGCTCTTTAATGTCTTCAGCCTGTCTGCCAAAAAGATAACCATTTGACTCGGACTGGCTAAGCAGCTTTTTGTTTTCATTGACCTTCAGCTGCATTTCGTCTGCTGCTTCCTCGTATTGCTCTGCCAGCGTCTTGTTATCGGCTTTGGTTTCCGCATCTTTGATGGCCTGGCTTAAGTCCATCGGTTGCGGATTCATCTGGGTACATGCGGATAAACCAAGCGCTAAAAATAGCGTTGTTATTAATTGTGTTTTCATGGCTTTCCTCCTGATTATTTCAATAACTCATATGGGTGTTCTTTAGATGGATAATGAATGGCTTGGCTTCACCTCCTTTGTTATTGTTGACGGGATTGATGATTGACTGAATATTGTTTGCACCAAGCATAGACAGCGGGAATAACAATTAGTGTCAACAATGTTGATGAAATCATGCCGCCCACCATCGGTGCGGCAATACGGCGCATGACTTCCGAGCCGGTGCCGTTACTCCATAGAATAGGCAGAAGTCCGGCCATAATCGCAGTAACGGTCATTATTTTAGGGCGCAAGCGTTCCGCAGCCCCTGTCATCAGTGCCGTATGGAGATCATCCTCAGTGAAGGTTCTGCCTTCTTCCAGGCATTGCCGCTGCTTTTCGCGGTAAGCCTGATCCAGGTATATCAGCATCACGACACCGGTTTCAGCGGCAACCCCGGCCAGCGCGATAAAGCCGACGCCGACCGCCACGCTGACGTTATAATCCAGGAACCATAACAACCAGATGCCTCCGACCAATGCAAACGGCACCGACATCATGACAATCAGGGTTTCGGTCAATCGCCCGAAATTAAGGTACAGCAGCAGGAAAATTATGCCCAGTGTCAGTGGTACCACCAGTTGTAAACGTTGTTTGGCGCGTTCCATGTATTCGAACTGCCCGCTCCAGGTGATGGTATAGCCTGCAGGGAACTTGACGGCTTGCTGCACGGCTTGCCTGGCATCCTGAACATAACTGCCGATGTCGCGTCCCCGCATGTCGACATAGATATAAACCGACAGCAAGGCATTCTCGGTGCGAATGCCCGGTGATCCCTTGTTCAGGCTCAGTTCTGCCAATTGCCCTAACGGAACCATTGCCCCGCCCGGCGTTGGTACCAGGATATGTTCGGCGATGGCTTGCGGACTGTCGCGCAATTCACGCGGATAGCGGATGATGATGGCGAAACGCTCGCGCCCTTCGACCATCGTGCTGACGGTTTCGCCGCCGATGGCAGTGGCGATAATGTCCTGTACATCGCCAACCTGCAAACCGTAACGCGCCAAAGCTTCGTAATCCGGTGCAATATTTAGGTAAAAGCCGCCGGTGATACGTTCGGCATAAGCGCTCGTCGTGCCTGGGACATTCTTGACGGCCTGTTCGATCTGTTGTGCCAGTCGTTCCATTTCCGCCAGATCCTTGCCGAACAGCTTGATGCCGATAGGAGTGCGGATGCCGGTCGCCAGCATATCGATACGGTTCTTGATCGGCATTGTCCAGGCATTGCTGACACCGGGAAGTTGCAGGGCTTGATCCATCTCGGCTATGAGTTTGTCGACCGTCATACCGGGCCGCCATGCGGATTCGGGTTTAAGGTTGACCAGCGTTTCCGACATTTCCAGCGGTGCCGGATCGGTTGCGGTCAATGCGCGTCCGGCTTTACCAAACACCGATTCAACTTCAGGAAAGGATTTGATAATGCGATCCTGGGTTTGCAGCAATTCGGCGGCTTTGGACGGCGGCAACCCCGGCAACGTTTGCGGCATGAACAGCAGCGTACCTTCATTCAGCGTCGGCATGAATTCGCCGCCCAGTTGCGAAGCCGGATACCAGCTTGCGCCCAGCATTAGCAGTGCAAATGCGAGCGTCAGTTTTTTGTATTGCATGACCTGTTTGATTACCGGGCGATAAATCCAGATCAACACCCGGTTGATCGGGTTTTGGTGTTCAGACAGGATTTTGCCGCGTACAAACAGCGACATCAATACCGGCACCAATGTCACCGACAATAACGCCGCGCCTGCCATTGCGAAGGTCTTTGTGAATGCCAGGGGATGGAACAAACGACCTTCCTGTTCTTCCAGCGCAAACACCGGCAGGAAAGACACGGTAATAATCAACAGGCTGAAAAACAGCGGCGGGCCGACTTCCTTGCAGGCGTTGAGTAGTATCTCGGCGCGCGGCAAGCGGCCTGTATCACGCTCCAGATGCTTGTGGGCGTTCTCGATCATAACGATGGCGGCATCGACCATCGCACCGATAGCGATGGCGATACCGCCCAAGCTCATGATGTTGGAATTCATGCCCAGCGCATGCATGATGATAAAGGCGACAGCCAAGCCGATTGGCAGCATCAAAATCGCTACCAGCGCACTGCGCAAATGCAGCAGGAACAGTACACAGACCACGGCAACCACCGCGCTTTCTTCAAGCAAGGTATGGCGTAAATTGTCTATGGCTCGCTGAATCAGCTCGGAACGATCATAAACCGTTTGTACATTAACCCCGCTCGGCAAACCGGCGGAGATTTCGCGCAAGCGTTCCTTGACGTTGTCGATCACTTCCAGCGCATTTTGTCCGTAGCGTGCCAGCGCGATACCCGATACCGTCTCGCCTTCACCGTTCCATTCGGTGATGCCGCGCCGTTCATCGGGAACCAGCTCCACGCGTGCCACATCGCGCACCAGTACCGGAATGCCTTTTTCGGCTTTCAACACCAGCCGTTCCAGGTCGGCTTGTCCGCGTAAATAACCGCGCCCGCGCACCATGTATTCGGTTTCGCTAAGTTCAATAGTCCGCCCACCGACATCGCGGTTGCCGTTGCGAATGGCATCGCTCAAAGTACGCAACGAAATACCATAAGCCTGTAGCTTGTGCGGATCGACAGTGACCTGATATTGCTGCACAAAGCCGCCGATGCTTGCAACTTCTGCCACGCCTTTGGCTTTGGTCAACTGGTAGCGGATAAACCAGTCTTGCAGCGTGCGCAATTCCGCCAGGGTATGGTTTTTCGCCAGCAATGCGTATTGGTAGACCCAGCCGACACCGGTGGCATCGGGTCCCAGTTGCGGTGCAACACCGCGCGGCAGGCGTCCGGCTTGAGAGGTAAGGTATTCCAGAACCCGCGAACGCGCCCAGTAAATATCGGTGCCGTCTTCAAAAATGACATAAACGAAAGACGCACCGAAGAATGAAAAACCGCGCACGACTTTCGAGCGCGGTACGCTCAGCATCGCGGTTGTCAACGGATAAGTGACCTGATCCTCGACGACTTGCGGTGCTTGGCCGGGATATTCGGTGTAAACGATGACCTGTGCATCGGACAGGTCGGGCAGGGCATCCAGCGGCATTTGCGATACCGCATAAATGCCGCCGATTACGATGCTCAGGCTTGCCAGCAGTACCAGAAAAACGTTGCGCAAAGACCAGGCAATGACATGGTTCAACATGCTAGTGGTCTCCGTGCTGTGTTTCGGAAGGGGCCGGATTTATGGTTCCCACGCTCCGGCGTGGGAACTCATTTTGCAACGCTCCAGCGTTGTTTGGCGGCGCTGGAGCGTCACTGGCGGCATTCCCACGCTGGAGCGTGGGAACGATTTCTTGGATGTCATTGTTGCCGAAGCTACCCAGCGCTGATTTGAGATTACTTTCAGCATCAAGCAGGAAATTGGCGCGCGTTACAACTTCATCGCCGCTATCCAGCCCTTCCAGAACTTCGTAGTAACCGTCGGCTTGCCGCCCCAGTTTCACAACCCGTGGTTCGAACCGTCCTTCATCCAGACGTCGCAGCACAATTTTACGAGTGCCGCTGTCAATCACCGCCGAATCCGGGATTGCCAAGCCTGGCTCGCCTTCCGGCTGTGTTGCCAGCGTCACGCTGCCGTACAGTCCGGGTTTCAGCAAACCTTCGGTATTAGGCAATTCGATACGCACTTTAACGGTACGGGTTTCTGTTGCCAATGTCGGATAGATGAAATCGACCTTGCCGCTGAACAATTTTTCAGGATAGGCGTTGATAACTACCTGCACGACCTGTCCCGGTCGTATGCCGCCTATATCCTGCTCGAACACCTCCGCCAGCAGCCATACCGTGCTCAAATCGGCGATACGAAACAGCAATTCGCCGGGCATGAAGCGCATTCCTGCCACGGCCGGTTTTTCCATAACGACACCATTAACCGGCGACAGCAACGGCATAGTATCCAGCGGTTTTTCCAAGGCTTTTAAGCGCTGTATCTGCGCCGGGCTAATGTCCCAATAGTGCAGACGTTGCAAGGCGTTTTCAGCCAGACGCGCTGCAGTATCGCGTGCCTGTATGCTTGCCTGTTGCAAGGCCTGCATGCCTTGCCGGGCGATCAGGTATTCCTGCTGGGCGGTCATCAGCTCCGGGCTGTAGATTTCCAGTAGCGGTTGACCGCGCTTGACAGCTTGACCCGTCGCGTTGACATACAAACGCTGAATCCAGCCTTCGAACCGGGGCGTTACGGCATGTACGCGCCGCTCGTCGACCTGAATGCTGCCCAGTGCGCGTACGCTCCTAACCAGGGTGCGCTTTGCTACAGTTGCTGTAGTTACGCCCAGCTTCTGGATTTTATCCGGGCTGATCTGGATCTGCCCGGAAGTTACCAGCTCGCCTTCATAAACAGGCAGGTAGTCCATGCCCATTTCATCTTTCTTCGGTACCGGCGAGGTATCTGCCGCGCCCATCGGATGACGGTAATACAGGATTTTTCCGGATTTAGGCGCTGGTTCGGTTGCCGTCGGTGGTTCTGCATAAACCGCCACATAGTCCATGCCCATTTCATCCTTGGAGGGTACGGGTGAAGTGACCTGGGGATTCATCGGGTGGCGGTAATACAGCGGCTTTTTTTCGTTGCTTGCTTTAGTACCCGGCTGTGTGGGGATTTCGTAGCGGGCTGCCCAGAATCCCAGGCCTGCGCCCAGTACCAAAAATAAGATGAGTTGCAAATATCTACTCATGACTCAACTCCTCGCCAACTTCGGCGGATAGCTCAGCTAACAATTCTTGAGTGCTGGTCAATGCCTGCCAATATTGCGTCTGGTATTGGAAAAAAACCAGCTCCGTCTTCAGCAGATCGGCAAAATTGCTCTGGCTGACCTGGTAGCCTGCCAGCAGGGAATTAACGGTTTGTTGGGCCTGCGGGATGATTTCATGTTCGAGCAGCAACAGCTTTTCTTTAGCATGGTGATACTCGGCCGCTTTAGTGGCTATCTCCGCCTGAATTTTATGGTGTTCATCCTGCAATGAATACTGCTCCTGCAAGAGTTCGCTCTGGCGTTGATCGACGGCTTTAGCCTGCTTGCGGGCGGCATAAATCGGCAGGTTCATGCTCAACTGGACACTGGCAAAATCACTGCGGGAATCGCCGGTCGGGGTATTTTGCCGAACGGCATAACCGGCACCGACAGTAAAATCCGGGTAGAAATCCTGTTTCGCCAGATCGACATTGCCTTGCGCAGCAGCAAGCATTTTCCGGTGCTGGGAGAATAAAGGGCGCATTTTCAGGGCCTTGTCCTGCAGCTTGGATTCGACAACATCAGGCAGCTTGAACCCGGCTTCCGCCGGAATCGGCACGGGCGTTTCCGGCGTACGATCCAGCAGGGCATTGATGCGGGCGTTCTGGCTGTGGCGCAGACTGACCAGCTCCAGCTTTTCGTTCTTGAGATTGGACAGTTCAAGCTGGGCCAGCAACACATCCTGTTGCGTGCCTTTACCGACCTTGTATTTGGTCTGGGCTATGTCGATGAGCTGATGAAAAAAACGCTCGGCCTCATCCAGTTGCTCCAGCGCGCGGTCGTAATAAAACAGTCGCCACCAGCTCTGTTTTACTTCGCGCACCAGCCGCAACCGGGCTTCATCAACCGATTCGGCGGCCGCCATCGCTTCATGCTCGGCAATTTTCTCCCGTAAAGCCAGTTTGCCTGGAAAAGGAATGGTCTGGCTGATACCCACGCCCAGCATGGTCATGTCTTCCTTATGCAAATTGAAGCTGCTAGTTGGCACGTTCAGCATTTCAAAATTTATGGTCGGGTCAGGCAAAGACCCTGCCTGTGAAGGCACGGCCGCTATCGCTTCGGCGCGCGCCTTTATTTCCGCGAGGCCGGGATTGCCGACCAAGGCTTGCTCAATCGCCAGGTTAAGTGTCAGCGGGGAATGATTGCCGGGTGCCTGCCGGGTTTCAGCTAACGCTTCAAGCCAGCCTACACGGATAATATAGGGTGAAATATGTAAAACCGGGCCGGGCAAAAACACTGCCAGCCAGAAAATTGCCGTAGGCCATGCCGGATAAGTCCCGGATTGCAGCCGCGTACAGGTCATAAAAAACATTGTGTTTCCTCTCAAATCGTAACAAACAGGCTCGGCAACGCCAAGCCATAGTACACCGCAGCCGTTTTAAAGGCCCGGTATGGTTGAAGTTTCGATCAGGGAGGGCTAGTTCAGCAGCGTGCAGAACCAGTAGATAAGCAGAATCCGCCGACCGGATGGCGGGTCAGATTTATGGGGGGCTTTCGTGGGAGGATAGTTTGGCAATAAGCACAAAAATGCGCAGATCAGGGTCAGCAAAAAAACCGGCAGATCCGGCTTGACCAGACGATTCAGGTAACTGGGCGAATCATCCTGCGAATCCAGGCAGGGCTTGAATGCGCAATCCTGCATGGACTTTGGGGAATGCCCAAGGCTGCTGGAATCTGGACAGCCCTGCATGTGTTCAGCCGCAGCCGTCAATACCGAAGGCATCGGCATGGTACAGGTTGCCGAAATAACCAAAGAAATCCAGCTCACCAGCAACACAAACACCAATGTGTGCAGGTAAGGGCGGTTTCTTTTGGCTTGCAACGCTGTTATCACAATAATTTTCTAGGCGGCAGATTAATTGCTTAACAATCTAGCATATTGGAAACTGGGCAGCAAGGAGTGGGTTTTGTTACGCAGTTGTACGATAGATGCAAAAGCATTGTCATCGTCTGTACAATGGTTGCTGCTTTCATAAGACGTGTGTGCTCAGATGTGGTCTGGCAGAGGTACTTATCAAGAGTTAACAGTCAGCTAAAACCATTAAAGCTGTTGTTTGACATGTGTTGGGGTTAGCCAATTCTCAATATCAATGTTATGGTACGAAATTACAAATTACAGCCTAACTTCCCAATATAAAGCGGGCATCCAATTCCCTCAGAAATTGGAAAGTATTTAGGCATGGCACATCAAACTGGTGACAAATATTAGGGACTTTAACTTTCTTAGTATTTGGTGCTAACAAAGCTTCATGGGTAACAACTGTGGCTCCTATCGTTTTGGCTTTGGCAATGATCCAAGGGTCGGCTTTAGCCAAAAAATTATCGCGATTCCCTGTGTTATAGTCACCAACAACAATAACTTGCACTATTTTCGTTAGAACAGATTGTGTTTCGGCATCATCATTTTTGATAAAGTGCTCAGGCCGCGCTTTTGCCCATTGGGCCAGTTCATCATTACCGTCCTTGAGCTCTTTGCCAATCATCTCAATACTCGCAACAGTACCCAGCTGAAATTGCTGATCCAGCCAATCCCAGTAGGCTGGGCATATATCCATGCCGTAATAGAAATTCTTTGCTTGTATATAAGTATTAGAGTCCAATAAATATTTCAAACGCCTAGCTCCTTAGCAAAATTGGCAATTTTGCTTGGCTTAATACCACCTAACAGCTGGCTCGCTTCACGCAATAGTAATTGACCGCTCAAAGCCTCGCTTACAACTGCACGGGAAAATCGATTACTGAGTTGTGCTTTTTTCGTCTGGTAATAGGTAGGACCAGAGCTAGATTCTCGATTTTTATAAGTGGCCTGCTGAGTTGCAATATAGCGATGGTACTGATCTTGAGTGATTAAGTTTAAGGTTTGCGCTCGCCGTGCCAAAGTCCACTTACTGACATGAAAATGTGCTTCCAGTAGAGGTAAATTCGCCTGCCAACTGTCTAGTTCCCCATTCCATAAAGACTTAAATTCGTCAGCTGGCACCAGAAACTCGGCAGCTACTGCATTACAGAGAATTTCTTCTTTCCGTTGTGTTTTTGTACTGCTATCGGAAATACCGGACTGACCAATCCAGATGTGGCAAAGCTCATGAATCAGCGTAAAAAGACGAGCGCCCAAGGCATCCGCATGGTTTATAAAAATAATGGGTGCATAGTCGTCTGCAATTGCAAATCCCCGGAACTCTTCAACTAGCAATGGCCTAGTATGGTGACCCAAGCTGCTTTGACGCATAACCAAAATACCTAAAGACTCAATCTTATTCACTAGATTCCTATAATAATCCTCCCACTTACCCCGGTTTGGGTGTTTGCCAACTCCCAATTCGGCGCGCATATTTTGGACGATTGCCATTACGTCATCCTTGACAGAAAACCGTCCAACAATGGGATTAGGTTCTGCAAGTTGCAGTTTTAAATACTCTTTGTACCATTCCTGACACTGCAGCATGAGTTTGATCAAGTCGAGTAACTCTCCACTAGGTTTATGGCAACCTTGGCCATCAATGGTTCTTAGATCTGGAATAGGCAAATCGTCTACAGGAGGTTCAGATAGGAATAAATAACCAAATGGCACATGCGCTTTTTCTGCATACCGCATCGCCTGATTAAAGGTTAAAGGCAGCTGACCGGATTCCCATTCGTGGAGTTTTTCTTCACTGACATCACATTTCCGAGCAAATTCAGGCACAGCGATACCTGAGCGTTCACGCGCCCAGATCAGCATATCTGTGTTGATTTTTGCCGTGGTCATAGCCATATCCCCTGTTACACTGATCGAATTATAGTGGCAAATTAGCCAGAAACATATTTTCTGGATATCTTTTCACATCAAACTTAAGCCTTGGAGTCTTTAATCGGATGGGGGCATGTTGCCCCGTCCGCAGAGTTTCCTGCATGGCCCTGAAGATAGCGGCGGCAAGATCAAAACCGAAAGGTTTGCTTATCGAAGCCTTTGAAAGGCTACGGGTGTCCAAAGAACCGAACGCATGTTTTGAAACTGAAATTTATAGTCTCGAAAAAACACTTGAAGATGAAGTCACTTTTCGGATTCAGGAATGTGAAGGTAAGAATGCCGATAAAATGTCATAGCAGTTTGACCAAAGCAGCCACTAACCCCGCCTGAGCCAGTAGCATGCCCGCTATCCATTTTACCAAATCGAATTTGATGTCATTGATTTTTGCTTCAAGACGTAATTCCAGCTCACGCAGGTCTTGCTTGGTTGACAATTCCGCTTCGCCGGAGGCTTCCTTAAATGCAGGGAGAAACTGCTTCGCCTCGTTTAGCATAAAAACCCGCTTCAATGAGTGTGCTGATAAATTTATAAGTATCGAATGTTATTGTTGACATAAGCATTATCGTCCCGGTTTTAATGGTTGTTCAATGGCAAATTATCCCTGTTCCTTGCACATGTCAATCTTAAAAATGCCCAATAAGCCGGTTAAAGATGCGTATTTCCCAGTCTCGCATCAGGCACGTTCCCGTGCATTAAGAATAGAATGTGGCGATGCCACCTGATCTAAACTTACACCATCCCGACTTCATTCAGCAACTCTGGGTGTCGGTCAAGTATCGTGAGTAATTTAACCAGTGCCAACGGTGGTTTTGTCTTGCCACTTTCGTAGCGCGAGAAAGCATTGACTCCGCCGCCGAAAATTTCTGCGGCTTCCTGTTGGTCGAGCGCCAGCTTTTTGATAAATCCAGATCGACAATCTATGCATTAACCTGCTTGTTAAATTGCAGCATAAAAGCCATCGTGCGCCGTGACTCAACCGCATTTAAAATGGATTCATCGCAGGCCGGACAGAAATCGCCGGTTACTGCCGGGATAATGGTTGATTCGCCTTTGTAGGTGTAGGGCATGTCGCGGGTGTCATGCACCAATTCCGCTGCCACACAAGATGGACATTTCATATTCATAACTCCTTAAAAGACACGATAAGCACATCATCAATAACCGTAAGTTTCAGGTAGACTTCGCAAGTTGGCGTAATGGCTCGCGGTACACGTCCTGCAAAATTCTGTGACTAGCATGAGAGGTCATGCTCTTATAAAAATCGGCTGGGGTAAGCGCCATCACTACTGCAATCTTACAAAGCAATTCCCATTCACAGCTTCACCCGATTCAGTCTGAGCGCATTGCCAATTACCGACACCGAACTGAGGCTCATCGCAGCAGCAGCAATCATCGGTGACAGCAGCAAACCGAAAAACGGGTACAGCAATCCTGCGGCGACCGGTATACCCAGCACGTTATAAATGAAAGCAAAGAACAAATTTTGCCGGATATTACGCATGGTTGCCTGACTCAAGTGCCGGGCACGGACGATGCCGCGCAAATCGCCTTTTATCAATGTAACCCCGGCACTTTCCATTGCTACATCGGTGCCGGTGCCCATCGCGATGCCCACCTGTGCTTGCGCCAGCGCCGGCGCGTCGTTGATACCGTCGCCGGCCATCGCTACGATCCGGCCTTCGGCTTGCAGTTGTTTCACGATCTCGGCTTTTTGTTCCGGTAGCACTTCGGCAACCACGCGGTCGATTCCCAGCTTGTGCGCGACTACCTCGGCAGTGGCGCGGCTATCGCCGGTAATCATAACCAGTTGCAATCCGGCTGCATGCAATGCCTGTATGGCTTCCAGCGTGGATGTCTTGATCGGGTCGGCCACGCCGATCAAACCGGCAGCTTTGCTGTCAACAGCCACAAACATGACTGTCTGCCCTTCAGCACGTAACGCCTCGGCGCGTTCAACCAGCGCACCCGGCTCGATACCCAGGTCAACAAACAATTGCTGATTACCGATAGCGATTGTACGCCCTCCAACCTGGCCGGTGATGCCTTTGCCGCTGACCGACTGGACATTGCTGACTTCCGGCAATACCAGACTGCGTTCTTCGGCTTCGTTGATAATCGCTGCCGCCAAAGGATGTTCGCTGGCGCGCTCCAGGCTGGCAACCATCTGAAGCATATCGTTGTCCAGAAATCCCTCAAGGGCTATCAGAGAGGCCAGTTTGGGTTTGCCTTCGGTCAACGTGCCGGTTTTATCGGTGACCAGCGTGTCTACTTTCTCCATGATTTCCAGTGCTTCGGCATTTTTGATTAACACGCCAGCCATTGCTCCGCGTCCGGTCGCGACCATGATGGAAATCGGAGTTGCCAACCCCAACGCACACGGACAAGCGATAATCAGCACCGCCACCGCCACCACAATGGCGTGGGCAAATTTGGGTTCGGGTCCCCAGACCATCCAGACAGCGAAAGCCAGCAGTGCGATGAGCACGACGGTCGGCACGAAATAGCCTGATACTGTATCTGCGAGCCGCTGTATCGGTGCGCGGCTGCGCTGAGCTTCGCTCACCATCTGTACGATTTGTGCGAGCAGCGTATCGGTCCCCACTTTTTCCGCACGCATCAACAGACTGCCAGTGCCGTTTACAGTTGCGCCAATCAACCGGTCGCCTGCATGTTTCTCCACCGGAATCGGCTCGCCGGTTACCATCGATTCATCAATGGAACTGTTTCCTTCTTCAACCTTCCCGTCTACCGGAATCTTTTCGCCCGGTCGTACGCGCAGCAAATCCCCCGTCTGCACTTGTTCCAGCGGAATATCTTCCTCTTTGCCGTCGCTGCGAATAATGCGCGCTGTCTTGGGAACCAGGCCTAGCAATAACTTGATTGCGGTATTGGTGCGGCTGCGTGCCTTCAGTTCCAGCACTTGTCCCAGTAATACCAACACAGTAATCACCGTCGCCGCTTCGAAATAGACCGGCAACGTGCCATCCTGCCGGCGTAGCGTCAGAGGAAAAATATCCGGCAGGAAAGTGCCGATCACACTGTAAACCCAGGCCACGCCTATGCCCAGTGCAATCAGCGTGAACATATTCAGGTGCCGGCTAACCAGGGATGCCCAACCGCGCTGAAAGAACGGCCAACCGCCCCATAGCACAACCGGGGTCGCCAATAAAAACTCGACGAGCTGCAAGTTGGCAGATGAAATCCACCGCGACGCGAAACCCGGCAGCATATCCGCTGCCATCGCCATTACGAATACCGGCAGCGCCAGTACCGTACTGATCTGGAAACGTCGAGTCATATCAATCAGTTCGGGATTCACCTCTTCGGTGGTGAGGGTTTTTGGCTCCAGTGCCATGCCGCATATCGGGCAATTTCCGGATGTCTTCCGTACTATTTCTGGATGCATCGGGCAAACATATTCGGCAGCATTCGATTTTGTCGGTGCAGATGCTACCCGTTCCAATGCCATGCCGCATTTCGGGCACGAACCGGGCTTTGACTGGTGCACCTCCGGGTGCATCGGGCAGGTATAGTCTTCGACAGATTGAGCAAGAGGCACCACAACGGGTGGCTTAATGTATTGGGCGGGATGTGCCTGAAATTTTTCAAGGCAGTTTTGCGAACAGAAATGATAGGTGATGCCTGAAAACACGGTTTTATTTGCCGCCGTACTTTCGTCCACCTTCATTTTACATACTGGATCAGTAGCCATGATAATTCCTCATCTTAAAATTATTAAAAGCATTGCCGACAAGCTCAATAACGTCAGGTCTCGGTGCAGGTTACCGAATGACAATGGATCGTACTTGCTGAGTGTGAAGGTATTCATATTTGGACCCGATTAAAAATAACCGTGAAGGTATGAAAAATCAATATATTGAAAGCTTCATATGCGCCATGCCTTCGTGGTGAAACCGGCTTTAATCCTCGCTAGGCTCTGGAGGTTGAACGATCAGGGCTGTTGCAGCATGTATTACGCATTAATCTACAGGGTTAGAGTTTTAAAGCACATGTTTTATAAAAAACTTGCTTTGTTATGGCTTGATTATCCTGTTGCTATGTTCAGACAGGATAAATGACAAACAGGCTTATGGTAATATGACGCTTATTCATTTTTTATTCAGATGAATGGATTCATAGTTCTTTCAAGGCTCAAAAGCCTTGAGCCTTTACCCAATTATTGAGGAAAAACTAATGAAAAAAAATTTCGCCATGACGGCTGTATTCAGCCTGTTCATGCTTTTTGCAAGAAGCGCTGCCGCCCAGCCCTTCAATTTACCTTTGCAACTGGACTATACTCTTATCAAAAAAGTCTTGGTCACCCAGCTTTATAAAGCCGCTGGAAACACTGTCGAATTATTGAATGACAAGCGCGGTTGCAGTTATTTAAAACTTTCCAATCCGGAAGTTAGCGGGCAGAGCGGACAAATACGGTTATTGAATAATATCCAGGCGCAATTCGGCACAAACTTCGGCGGGCAATGCGTTACGTTGTTGCAGTGGGGCGGTGTGCTGGAAACTTTACAGAGCCCAACCATCAATGCCGACCATACGATCCTGAGTCTGCCGATCACTAAAGTAACGGCATACGACCAGCAAAACCGGCCTTTGACGATTGATAAACTTCAGGATTTGATCAAGCGTTACGCCGAACCGAAACTCGCCGCAGTCAAGGTCGATTTAAAGGAATCGCGCCCTGATATTGAGCATACGCTGGCAAAGTATTTACCAAAACAGCATGAGGCTGAGGTCGGAAAAATGCTTGATACACTAAGGTTTGCCAGCGCTGAAGCCAAGGATGACGGCGTTGCTATAGGCTTCAGTTTCGATGCACCTGCCAAACTTGCAGCAACAAAACCGGCTGCGGCATTGACCGAAGCGGAGCAAAAACAATGGCAGTCGGCATGGCAAGAGTGGGATACGTTTTTCAGTAAAGCCATTGAACAGGCATCCGGCGACACGCAATCGGCAGAGCTGCGTGATACCTTGACGGAAATCCTGCTTGAATCGCGGAGTGCTTTTCAGGCAGGATTAAAAGACCGTGATGCGAATGCTGCAGATCCGGTTCGGGTGTTTTTTACCGACACCTGGGAGCGTCTGGCACCACAGCTGCGCACATTGGCGAAGCAATTGCCGGAAGTGCAGGGCTTGCGCTATATGACCTTTATAGCCGCTACCGATTTGATATATGAGCTGGAAAGCCGGGGAGCGCCGTTTGGCCTGGAAATTTCTTCGGATGGTTTGCGCAGGCTGGCGCGTATGCTGATAGCGGGGAAACAGGAAGCTGCGGTAAATTAGTGTCTTACGGGTTGCCGGCAGCTTAAGGAAATCTTGAGCTGTCGAACAGCCGAAGGACTTAATCGGTCCGTAAGAAAGTATGCTTTTTTTCAAAAAGATAAGTGATTTTTCATGGTTCCTGTCAAATTTTGTATGGTTTACGTTAAGTAGTTTTTAAAAGGCTTTTGTCCGGGTTGTTAAGAGGTTTGGATCATGGAAAACATTACCCGCATCTTTATTGGGTTAGCAATTATGGCTTCACCCGCTCATGCCGAGGTTTTTAAATGTAAACTGGCGTCAGGAAAAACGGTGTATCAAAAAAACGCTTGCCCTGAGACAACAGTAAGCCAGGATGTCATTGAAATAAAAAAAATGGATCCTATTAAAATTGCCGAGGCGCAGCAGCGCTATTACTTATGGGAAGCCGATTTTGCAAAACGGGAAGCCGCTGAACTGAAGGCAAAAAAAGAAGAGCAGGAGGCATTGGCAAGACGGGAACTTATCGATACGCTTAAACGCAGTATAGCCGCCCAGGAAGAACTTGCACAGGCGGCCAGAAGACCGGTCATTATTTATAATAACCCCGGTTTTGTGAGAAATCCTTTGCATTTAAAGTCTCCCAAGTTTTAATGGCTCATCTTTCTGAAGGTGATTACCCGGTTTTCCGGGCGAGCCTTTATCGCAAGCTGTCACCTTTTATACGCCATGGGCGTACCAAAAACATCATCTAGTTCGACCTGGCCGATAATTTTCTTGCAGTTGTTATAAAATGCCATGATTACCCTTCAATGTATTGTCTATGAATAAATCCAAAAAACTACTTCGTTCAGACATTCGTTACGAATGCGAAGACAGCTCTTACGAACGGGGCAGAAGCTATTTTGAAAAAGGTAGAGTGCTTAATGTCACCGTGAAAAGCGAGGGCGTGTTATTTGTCCAGCTCAATGCCACGGTTAAAGGTAACGCAAGCGCTCCTTACAAGCAGAATATCCGTATAGTCTGGCGACCTGATTACAGTTCGGCCGAGATTGAAGGTGATTGCACCTGTCCTGTCGGTTATAACTGCAAGCATGTTGCCGCCGCCTGTTTGATGTACCAGGCCAGTTCGCAAAACCCGGCGCCGGTAAACGACGGCTCTAATTGCCTGGAGTGGCTGGACAGCCTGAATGAGCCGGCAGTGGTGCAACAACATGATGGGCATCAGGATTTTATAGCCTACCTGCTAAAACCGGGTAAAACAGAATATGAATTTATCGTTGATTTTTTAATAACCAAAGAAAAAAAATCCGGCGGGTTGAGCAAAGGCCGCAGGACGACCTTAAACAACCTGCGTTACAGTTACTCATACCTCAATTATGTCCAGCCCGGCGATGAAGAAATTGCCAAATTACTGACCGCACTGAGCACCTCCGCAGGCTTGCCGTTACTGGCAGGCGCTACCGGTTCTCTGGCGTTATCTAAACTGCTGCAAACGGGCCGCTTATTCTGGCTGGACGGTGAGCGACCGTCGTTACAGGCAGCAGGTGCCCGGGACTTGCAGTTTGACTGGCAACAATCAGCCAAGGGTGATTTCAAGCTGACGGTGGCAGTAGAACCTGCTGCTATTTTGCTGTTTACTGATCCACCCCAGTATCTGGATGCTAACCTGGGTGTGATAGGCGCGCTTAACCCGGCCAGTTTTACTGCCGACCGCTTGAAAAAACTGTTGTCAGCGCCACTGATTCCAGACAAATATGCAGATGAATTCAGTTTGCGCCTGACTGTTGAACACCCTGATTTATGCCTGCCGGCACCGAAAAAAGTCGAGTTGAGCGAAGCTAATGAGTTAATACCGGTTCCCCGCTTACTGTTATACGGTAGGCAACTGGATGTCCGGCATTATGTCCATTTTATGGCCGTAGGCTTCAATTACGGAGAGTGGGAACTGACTGCGTCAAGTCCCGAAGAATACAGTGTGGTAAAAACCGATCAGGGACTTTTGCGAATAAAACGCGATGTGGAAGTTGAGCGCCAGGCCATCCAGCGAGTGGCCGGGGAACATTTCTTTTATGTGCCGCCTGAAGAGTCAGGCCGACAGGAATTTGTTCTTTACAGCCCGGATGAAAAAGCTAAAGCTGACAGCGCTACACACTGGGGCGAATTTCTGCAAAAAACACTTCCGGCACTGCAAGATGCAGGCTGGATTGTCAACATAGATGACAGCTTCCTGCTTAATTTCCAGACTGCGCAAACCTGGGATGCTGAAATCGGCGAAAGCCAGAATGACTGGTTTGAAATGCGTTTTAATGTCGATATTGACGGGCGTTCCTATCCATTATTGCCGTTGATTATGCCGGTGCTTGAAGATTACGACCCGGAGAATCTTCCCGAGATACTTTGCATTGCGCTCGGCAATCATAATTACCTGAACCTGCCCAGCGAAAAGATCAAGCCTTTTATCAGCATTCTGTATGAACTGTTCAACAGCAGTTCACTGGGCAAAGACGGCACTCTTAAAGTATCCCGCTTTAACGCCGCCAGTCTGGCCGACCTGGAAGCACACAGTTATGGACTGTTTTCCCTGTCCGGTGGCAAGGAGCTGCGTGAGCTGGGCCAGAAACTGAAAAACTTTACCGGTATTGCCGATGTGGCCTTGCCGGTCAACTTGCAGGCAGAACTGCGTCATTATCAGCAACAGGGACTCAATTGGCTGCAATTCCTGCGCGAATACAAATTTGCCGGTATTCTTGCCGATGATATGGGTCTGGGTAAAACGATCCAGACATTGACCCATTTGTTGCTGGAAAAACAAAGCGGGCGGATGGTATCGCCCTGTCTGATTATTGCGCCGACCAGCCTGATGAGTAACTGGCGGCGGGAAGCCGAACGCTTCACGCCCGATCTGAAAGTGCTGACCCTGCAGGGTATCGAACGCAAACAGCAGTTCGACAAAATCAAGGACCATGACCTGATCCTGACCACTTACCCGTTACTGCCAAGGGATGAAGAAACCTTGCTGGAACATAATTATCATTACTTGATACTGGATGAAGCCCAAACCATTAAAAATCCGCTGTCCAAAGCGGCCCAACTGGTGCGGCAAATTAAATCGAGTCATCGCCTGTGCCTGACCGGTACACCGATGGAAAACCATCTGGGTGAATTATGGGCGCAATTTGATTTTTTAATGCCGGGCTTCCTGGGCGACAGCACGACTTTTAAAAAACGCTACCGTACGCCGATTGAAATGCACGGCGATAACCAGCAGCGGGAGCGTTTATCGAAACGGGTTGCGCCGTTCATGTTACGCCGTACCAAGCATGAAGTTGCGACCGAACTGCCGCCTAAAACCGAGATTATCCGTTCGGTACCGCTGTATCCGAAGCAGGCTGCCCTGTATGAAAGCATACGCCTGACCATGGAGAAAAAAGTGCGTGATGCGATTGCCCAGAAAGGTTTGTCGCGCAGCCACATTACCATTCTGGATGCCTTGCTGAAGCTCCGCCAAACCTGCTGCGACCCGCGCACCTTGTCTTTAATAGAAGCGCAAAAAGTACAGGAATCCGCCAAGCTGGACTTGCTGATGGAGTTATTGCCGGAGCAACTGGAAGAGGGACGGCGCATTCTGGTGTTTTCGCAGTTCACCCGCATGATCGCCCTGATTGAAGATGAATTGAAAGCCAGGAAAATCGGCTATAGCAAGCTGACCGGCCAAACCCAGAAACGCGATGAAGCGATTGAGCTGTTTAAAAGCGGTGCGGTTAATGTTTTTCTGATTAGCCTGAAAGCGGGCGGTGTGGGTTTAAACCTGACCGAAGCGGATACCGTTATTATCTATGACCCCTGGTGGAATCCGGCTACAGAAGCCCAGGCTGCTGATCGTGCTCACCGTATCGGGCAGGATAAGCCGGTTTTTGTCTATAAACTGATCACTGAAAATACCGTGGAAGAAAAGATTATCGCGATGCAGGACAGGAAGCGCGCGCTGGCTGATAGTATCTACCAGGATGGCGGCAAGGAAGAATCATTAACATTGACGGCCGATGATCTTACCGCCTTGTTTGACCCCTTGTGAGCAGCAGGCGCGATTAGTGATGGTCTTTTTTACGCAAGATATTGTAGATTTTGACCGAAAGTATGGATGCCGATAACAGGAAGGTAATGATATTGGCGACAACGATGGCTTCATCGTTTATAAAAATACCGTAGATCAGCCAACAGAAAACACCCGTCGTAAACATACTGTACATGCCTAAAGACAGCGATTCAGTATCCCTGGTTTTTACCGTTAATATTGCCTGCGGCAAAAATGAAGCAGTAGTCAGGGTTGCGGCTATGTAGCTGATGATTTCAGCGGTGGTAATTGTGTCCATGGTGTTTTTTGGATAGTTGCGATAAGGGAATGACAATAACCGCGGCTCTGTTAAGCCACCCGACAACCCGCCAAAGCAGCGCTCTGGCGAGTCTTCGGATGTCGGGACTTATTATGCCTTGGCCAATTCAGCACGCATATCGTCAATGACTTTCTTATAGTCAGGCTGGCTGAAAATGGCTGATCCGGCTACGAAAGTATCGGCTCCCGCCGCCTTGATTTCGCGGATGTTGTCGGTTTTCACGCCGCCGTCAATTTCCAGGCGGATATTAAAGCCGCTTTCGTCTATTCTTTTCCTGACTTCACGCAGCTTGCTCAGTGCTGACGGGATAAATGACTGGCCGCCAAAGCCGGGGTTAACCGACATCAGCAAAATAATATCAAGTTTGTCCATCACATAATCCAGGTAGCTTAACGGTGTGCCCGGATTAAAAACCAGCCCGGCCTGGCAGCCGGAATCTTTAATCAATTGCAAGGTTCTGTCGATATGTACCGAGCCTTCAGGATGGAAGGTGATGATGCTGGCACCGGCTTTGGCAAAATCAGGCACAATCCGGTCAACAGGCTCTACCATTAAATGTACGTCAATCGGTGCGGTAACGCCGTGTTTTCTCAAGGCTTCGCAGACCAGCGGCCCGATAGTCAGGTTGGGTACAAAATGATTATCCATTACATCAAAATGTACAACATCGGCACCCGCAGCCAGCACATTATCAACTTCTTCACCTAATTTAGCGAAATTGGCAGACAAAATGGAAGGGGCAATCCAGTTTTCATTCATTTTTTGATCCTCTTATAGTTAAAATTGTGGTGATTATATCTTTTTTTTGCAATTAACTCTTCGTTATACAATAGCCGCAAATAGCATCATACAGGAATCGCGAGCAATGAAACTAGTGACTTTTACTCATAATAAACAGACGCGTGTAGGCGCAGTCATTGATGGCTTCATCGCTGACAGTCTGGATTATCCGGGCATTCCAACAACGATGATTGAGTTTCTGTCCGGCGGTTCTAAGGCATTGGCGGTAATGCAGCAGCATATCAAGTTCGGGGTACATAATATTTCTGTAAGTGAAGTCAAACTGGAAGCGCCGGTGCCAAGACCGGGTAAATATCTGGCTATCAGTCTGAATTATGCCGACCATATTGCTGAAACCGGCAAAGACAAGCCCGAATACCCGGGTTTTTTTACCAAGCAAGGTAGTTGCATTATTGGGCATGGCGACGCTATTCAGCGGCCCAAGGTGTCCGATAAACTCGATTACGAAGGTGAGCTGGCGTTTGTGATCGGTCAGCGTTGCCGCCATGTTCCGGTGGATCAAGCGGCGCAGGTTATTGCCGGATATACCATCGCCAATGATGTCAGTGTTCGCGACTGGCAAGCCCGTTCACCGACCATGACATTGGGTAAGTCATTTGATACCTGTGGTCCTTTGGGGCCGTGGCTGGTTACAAGCGATGAAATTGCTGACCCGCATAACCTGACGATTAAGACCTGGGTCGATGATGAATTGCGGCAGGATTCAAATACCCTGCACATGATTTTTAATTGCTATGAGATGGTTGCCTATTTATCGCAGGCGATGACGCTGGAACCGGGTGATGTTATTTCTACCGGTACGCCCAGCGGTGTCGGTGTAAAAATGTACCCGCGTGGTTACTTAAAACCCGGACAAGTCGTCCGAATTGAAATTGAGGGGGTCGGCACTTTGTCAAACCCCGTTATTGAAGAGCCGGATGAGCTGGCTTAGGCGTCCTGGGAGCGATTAAAAAAGCTCAATTTCTGCTGCCATACCTTATCCGCAGGTTTTTTCGGCAAGGGAAATAACACACTCACTTTCAAGCCGCCGAATTGCGATACGCCTAACACCAGGTCGGCGTTGTGGATGGCGGCAATTCTTTCGACAATGGAAAAGCCAAGGCCGGTTCCTTGTGCTTTATGTGCGGTTTCGACACAGCGATGGAAGCGTTTCAGGGATTTCTCGTATTGATCGGGAGCGATGCCGGGCCCCGAATCTTCCACGCACAGTTTTAAATATTTTTCTTCCCCTGTTACAGAAATCAGGACTGTGCCTTTAGCAGGGGTATATTTGATCGCGTTATCAATAATATTCCTGATCAAAATGGTGATTAGCGGCGCGTTAATAATCACCGGCAGCGGATTTTCTTCAACAAATTCCATCAGAATCCGCTTCTTATAAGCTTCCCGCTCCAGTTCGGTAACAACCTGCACAACCTCGGCACCCAGTTCTGTCGACTCTTTTGCCAGAAATTCGGTGCTGGATTCAATGCGCGAAAAGGTCAGTAACTGCTGCACCAAGTAGGTCATCCGGTTTACAGCCTGCTCGATCCGCTTAAGCGCCTGTTTACGAGTCTCGTCATCATTAGTCCTTAATGCAACCTGGGCCTGGGTTAACAGCCCGGCCAAAGGCGTTCTCAATTCATGGGCCGCATCGGCGGTAAAGCGGCGCTCATGTTCAAAAGCTTCTTCAAGCTGGGAAAACAGGTTATTAATCTCGTTAACGACGGGCACAATCTCATTGGGCAGTTTTCTGATGGATAGCGGCTTAAGATAACTGGCTTCGCGTCTGGCCAGCGATTTCTCCAGGCGGTTAATCGGTTTTAGCGACAAGCCGACAATAAACCAGATGACTATCCCTAAAAATGGTAAACCGATAAGGAGTTGCAGCGAAGTATGTGCGGAAATTTCATCGGTCAGTTCGGCGCGAATTTCTTCCTTTTGGCCGACATGGATAACATACTCCCCGGTTGAGTCGGCGATGCTGAAGACATGCCATAAGTGGCCGTCAATCGTTGTTTCGCTAAAACCATGGTCTGATGAAGAAAAGCCAAACTTGGGTGCGCTTTCCGAGCGTAATAACAAGCCATCCTTAACCGACCAGAGTTGAAAAGCGATTTTCCGTTCGTATTTGTGGCCCAGGGCATTGGCTTGCAACAGGTCGTCAAAGACCTCCCATAACTGTTCATTAATATTGGATTTATCGAAGCCATGTACAGAAAATTTGGGCAGGTTTTCCGAGCGCAAAAACAGGCCATTATTATCAGTCCACAGCTGGAAGTCGTTTTTTCTTTTGAATTTATGGCTTAACGCATAGGTATGTAAATGCTTGTCGGCCTGCTCCTGATTCCAAAGCGCTGACAATGAACCTTCGCGCAACAGGCTTTCTACAAACGCGTGCAACACTTTTGCTGATTGTGCCAGTTCGGCGTCAAACAGGTTGGCAACTTCGGTGCGGGTGACTTTATAACTGATGTAGGCGGCAGCGCCCCATATCAGCATCGCGGCGGAAAGCAGGCTGACCAGCAATAAGTGCCTGAGCGAATAGTTATTATTGATCTTCATCGTTATCAATAATATAGCCTACGCCCCTGACTGTGCGGATCAGGCCGGGATCCAGCTTTTTCCGCAGATAGTGAATATGGACCTCAACGGTGTTGCTTTCTATATCAGAGTTCCATGAATAAAGGCTTTCTTCCAGTCTGGCGCGGGAAACCACCCGCCCGATATTACTCATCAGGAAGCTCAGTATCTCGAATTCCTTTTGCGACAATTCTACCTTTTCATTGTGCCAGGTGACTTGATGGGCCGCAGGGTCCAGGATAATCCCTTTATATTCAATAGTCGGTGCGCTCCTGCCTTCGCTTCTTCTCGCCAAAGCCCTCAGCCGGGCGCAAACTTCATCCAGTTCAAACGGTTTGACAACAAAATCATCGGCACCGCTATCCAATCCCAAAACCCGGTCAGGGATGGTGTCCTTGGCGGTCAAAACCATGACCGGCGTTTCGTCCTTACGGTTTCTTAATGCCCGCAAAATAGACAAACCATCCATATCAGGCAAGTTAAGATCCAACACAATCAGTTCATAACTGTTGGTTTTTAAAGCTTCATCGGCAAGTCTGCCATTGGTTAACCAGTCAACAGCATAGCCTTCCATGGTTAAGCCTGCTACCAGGCCATCGCCCAGTATTTCGTCATCTTCAACCAGCAAAAGTCGCATACTTTTATTTTCTCAGGCTAATAACAGGCCAATTTGCCGCGCTGGCAAACTGCGCCAGCTTTTCATCGGGATCAACGGCAACGGGGTTGTCCACCCGCTTAAGCAAGGGCAAATCGTTATGCGAATCACTGTAAAACCAACTGTCTTGTAAGGTTTCATGAGATGTTTTCAGCCATTCCTCCAGCAGTGTGACTTTGCCATGCTGGAAACAAGGGACACCGGTAAACTTGCCGGTATATCTGCCATTAACAAATTCAGGGCTGGTTGCCAGCAAGTTGTCGATGCCGTACAGCTTGACTATAGGTTCTGTTACGAAACGGTTGGTGGCAGTGATAACCAGCAAGGTATCGCCATGGTTTCTATGTTTGTCGACCAGTTGCTGTGCCGGTTTCAATAGTATTGGCGTAATGATGTCCTCGATGAATTTGGCCCGCCATTGATAGAGTTGTTCAGGATGGTTTTCGGCTAGAGGTTTTAGTGAAAAAGCCAGGAATTCAACAATATCCAGTATTCCTTGTTTGTAATCGGCATAGAATCTGGCGTTCGCATTTTCATATTGGTCTTTATCAACGACGCCCTGGTCGACAAGAAATTGTCCCCACAAATAGTCGCTGTCATTGGCTATCAGGGTATTGTCTAAATCAAAAATCGCTAAACTCACAGTTAAAATCCATTTGGGTAAAATTAAAAGGCCGTTACGCTATGGCATCTACCGTTTTTTTGTGGAACAATGGAGGCATCGTAAATCACCTTATTTATCGCAATTCTACCACACGCAAGATTGAAGATAAGGCTAAGGTAAAAAAACACAGGTTTTAACATGATAGACTCTAAAGGATACCGACCCAATGTCGGGATCATCCTTTGCAATGACGAGGGTCGCGTGTTTTGGGCAAAACGGATGGGCGTTAACGCATGGCAGTTCCCGCAAGGCGGAATAAATGACGATGAAGACCCTGAAACAGCGATGTATCGAGAATTGTGGGAAGAAACCGGCTTGCAACAGCAGCATGTTCAGGTGCTTGGGCGCACTCGCTATTGGCTAAGATACCAGTTGCCTGAGCGCTATATACGCAAAAGCTCTGTGCCTTTGTGCATAGGCCAAAAACAGATATGGTTTATTTTGCGCTTGTTGACGCATGATTCCAATGTGCGTTTCGACCATTGCCCTAAGCCGGAATTTGATTGCTGGCGCTGGGTGGATTTTTGGGAACCCCTTAATGATGTCGTGTATTTCAAGCGCAAGGTCTATCAAAAAGCGATGACCGAGCTGGGCGAAATTCTGACCACCGACACTGTGCCTGTAAATGCAGCGGGATATTTGGCGAAATACAAAGCCTTGGCCGAGGAAAAAGCAAAAAAACCAAAAGCGAAGCAGGAAAAGTCTTAATAGCCTTTTGTCGCTACCTGCAAACCACTTAATTTTTCAGGCAATCGGTTGACCGCAGTTTCGATCTGCCCGTCTGGATACAGATTTATTGTGCGGTAACCGGGTGATAAATCGTCCAGAACCAGCCCCGTGCTCTCAGGCTTGAACTGAAAGCAAGTTGACGGTGTACCCAGGATGCGAACGGATCCCGCATTAATATCCATAACCTGATGGATATGGCCGTTGCTGATGACTTTCGCTTGCGGGTATTGCCTGGCTATCGACAATAGCTCATGGTCGTTTTCTATCATCATCTTATCCATCCATACACTGTTACAGGCTACGCAATGATGATGCACGGTGATCAATGCATAGTGCTCAGGCTGGGTATTTAAACAATCTTCAAGAAATGCCAATTCATGTTTTGCCAGATAGCCTTTCGGTGAACCCGGAATCTGGCTGTTCAGACAAATCAGTTGCCAGCCATCCAGCAAGACTTGTTTGCGACAGCTTACGGTCCGGGTGTTCAGAATTTTCTGCATCAAGTCATAATCATCATGGTTGCCGGGCAGGCAAATACACGGGATGTTATAAGCCTCAAGTTCTCGCAGGATCAACTGGTAGCTGGCATTGCAAGGCTCCTGGGCAAGATCGCCGGTGACCAGAAGTAAATCGAAATGTTGCTGTTGAGCAAAAGCCAACTCAAGAACAGCCTTGAAATAATAAGCCGTATCAACACCCAGCATTGTTGCTTCCGGCGTGGACATAATATGCATGTCCGTTATTTGCAGGATTGAGATACAGCCGGTTTTATGTGTCATGGCAAGTTGTTACACAACCTCTTTATAAAGAATTTTCGAGTTTCTTTGTGGGTTGTAGCGCGTCTTGATCGGGTCAGGAAGGCCATTAATATCCGCTAATAAAAATCCCCGCTCGATAAACCAGTGCATGGTTTGCGTTGATAATACGAACAGCTTTTTTAAATCCATCTGCTTGGCTTTACTGAATGCATAATCCAGCATGCGGTTGCCACGCGCTGAGCGCTGGTAATCAGGGTGCACGGCAAGGCAGGCAATTACGCCGAACTGGTCCTGAATATTGGGATGCAGCGCTGTGCAGCCGATAATCAAGCCGTCTCTTTCGATAACAATATAATCGGCGATTTCCATTTCAATTTTTTCCCTGGAGCGCTTCGCCAATATGCCTTGTTGTTCCAAAGGCTTGATGAGTTCCAGAATGCCGCCCATGTCGTTTAACGTAGCGGAACGTAATTCTTCAAAGGGTATTGAGCTAATCAGCGTACCTATTCCATCCCGCGTAAACAGCTCCATTAATAAGGCACCATCCAGCGCCCTGTTAATTAAATGAACCCGTGCAATGCCGGCCCGGCAGGCTTGGATCGCTGCTTTAATCGGCAGCCGCGTAGTTGTGGCAATGTTCTGATGCTGCTCCAGGAAAATCTCCGCTTCGGCAGTCGTCATTTGCTGGACTTGCGCGCCGTTGTCAGGATGACAGCAGCTTTCTTCAGTTAACAGGATGAGTTTTTCCGCTTTTAAGGCGATCGCAACGGCAGTGGCGACCTGTTCTGCTGAAAGGTTAAACACCTCTCCGCTGGGTGAATAACCGACCGGGGAAATCAGTACCACGCTGTCTTGGTCCAGTTGCTGATGAATGGCATTGCTGTCGATGCGGCGGACTTCGCCGGTATGGCAATAATCAATGCCGTTAATGACACCAAGCGGCTTGGCCGTAACAAAATTGCCTGAAGCCACCTTGATTTTTGCGCCCGCCATCGGCGAATTCGCCAGACCCATTGATAACAATGCTTCAATTTCCACATGTACCAAACCGGCGGCTTCCTTGACGCAGTGCAAGGCCAAATCATCGGTAATACGCAAATGCTCATGAAAACGCGCAGGCGCATCCAGTTTGGTCAAGCGTTGGTCGATTTGCGGACGAATGCCATGCACCAGCACCAGACGGACACCTAAGCTGTTCAGCAAGGCGAAATCCTGGACGTGATGTTCAAAATCTTCAGCAAGCACCGCCTCGCCGCCGAAAAAAATAACAAAGGTCTTGTTACGATGGGCGTGGATATAAGGCGATGAGGCCCTGAACCAATTAACGAACTCGTTTTGTAAAATCATTGTCCTGTTGTTGTGTTCTGTTTGGTGTGTTATTTGCCGTGCTTCCAGCGCCCGTGAACATACTCCAGTGCTTCCTGGATATTCAAGTCCCGTGTTCCGCCGCCGGTTCGTACAAAGAATTTCTGCGCATTGCCCTGGGTTACAAACACCGGTCGTTTTGATGGCGAAATGATAATCCGGCAAACCTCTTTGCTGTCGATGACATGGAACAATACATGCGCCAAAGGGCAGAGATCGGCGCCCAGATTGGCAGAAATGGTTGTCATTAAGGCTTGTTCGAAGCCATCCTGATTCGGTTTTTTAAGGGTTTGATAATCTTTTTCCAAACCGACAAGTTCGCCGTTGTCGGCAACGCCAATTAATAAAGTACCACCGATATGGCTGTTAAAAAAGCCGGCCAGGGTTTTTAGCACCACGTTTTCAAGATTGCGGTTAACGCGCTCTTCCTGAAAATCCCAGCGCAACGAAGCTTTAAACTCCAGTAGCGGCCCTTCGCCCTGCCTGATGATAGACGGCAAATCCTTGTCTATCTCCGCTTTTAACGCATCCAGATTCAGCAAGTGTTTATGCAGATACTTGTAAATGCCCAGCGACAGCAAGCCAAGCATCGCGCCGATTTCAGCATAGAAAAAAATCAGCGTATTTGAATTGATATTGCCGGTCAGGATGCCCTTGACCTGCATCAGTACATATTCAACGGAAGACAGCGGGTCGGCGTTATTCTCGCGCGAATTGATGTAATCGTAGCTCGGTGCCAGTATAAAAACACCGATAGCCGCGCCTATTAAGGCAGCTGTGAAGTAGATTTTGAACTGCTGTTTCCAGATTGAGATTAGCAGTAGGAAGAATCTTTTCATGGGGGTGAAGAGTAGGGGCCGTGTAGTTATGCTATCTAATAGCTGGTTAATTCAATATTTGTCCCAGATCGGGCGGTGCTACAAACACAAATTGGTTGCCGTATTTGCGTTTACTCAGAAATTTGAATTCATCAGCCAACTTTAACAAGTCTGTTCTAGCGGTTTGATAGCTAATTTTATGTGCGGATTGATGTTCTTGAATACTGTAAATTGCATTAGGATGATCTAGGGCGTGACGCAGTATAGATAGTTGTCGGTGATTAAGCTGCTCTTGTAACGCAGAGCCATCTAAACGTTTTTCAACCTCATGAAGCTCAACTGCTTTTCTTGCCAAATGTTCATGTAGCGCAACGATTGCCTTTTTGATGACTTCCAATTGATGAACAATGAAGTAAGTCAAGTCGTTATCATCAGTTTCAGTGTAAAGATAGGCTTTACCATATTGGGCTGGCGCTTGTTTGATAATACGAGAAATGGAAATAAATTCCATCAGCCAATAGTGTTGCCGTGCCATGGCCCAATAAAATAATGCCCGAGCCGTTCGCCCATTGCCATCGACAAATGGATGATCGTAACCAATCATAAAATGCAGAATAATTGCTCTGATAACAGGATGAATAAAATCTTTACCATTCAAATCATTAGCAAACTTGCATAAGCGTGTAACTCTATCTTTCAGTTCTTCCGCTTTCGGAGGCGTGTGCAATAAAACCGATTGTGTGGCATCAACGACATGAATGTCATCGTCCGCATCCCGTAATTGTCCTGCTTTATTGGCATCGTCTAGGGTAGCTTCAGTTAGTATCCGGTGCAACTCGAAAATTATTGAAGGTGTCAGTGTTTCTTGCCTATATTCCCGAATGAATTGCATAGCTTGATAGTTATTAAAAATCATTTGCTCGCTATGATCTTTGGGTTTTCTGCCTTGTCTGAGCATATCTTTGGCAACATTGCGCGTTGTTGACGCACCTTCAAGTTGACTGGAATTGATAGCTTCCTCTATCAGTGAACTGACCAGATAGGTGTCGCGGGTGTGCGGGTTAGTGACAGGTTTATCTATGCCGATATGGCCAGCTGCGTTTTGGTCAATCCAGTGCAAATCCCGATAAATACTATCGGTCATACAAAAGTTAAATGGTTGTTTTGATTTGCTGATTAAAGGAACTGGCTTATAAAGCGTTCTTCTTGCACATTTTAATGCCAACCAATAATCTTCTGGTGTCCAACCTTCGGGAGGCTGCAAATGTCGTAGTTTGTCCCAGTGCAAATAACGGCCTTTTGTATCGGTTACACCAAAGTTGCCGCCGATTAATTTCAGCAATCTGCTGCTGTCGCTGTTTGAAAGCACAGTGTCGAGACGTGGCGGATCAAGAGGTAATTTCACGGAAGATAGATAAAATACTAATTATCAAAAAATTAGTATATCATTTTCAATGTGGGTTAATACTAATTATTGAAAAATTAGTATTAATTCTTCTCTGCTTCAGGGCGCTAAATTGGGGTGAGGCACAAGCCCCAATTTAGTGAAGCAGCAAATGTTGGTTCCCTCGATTTTTATGCTTTAGCGCCCTCATCCTACTTAACGTCAATCCAAATTATCCGTAACCGCTCCCAAAGAAGCCGAATTCACCAACTTGGCATATTTTGCCAGCACACCACGAGTATAGCGCGGCGCGGGCTGTTGCCATTTTTCCAGACGTCGTGCGATTTCGTGTTCATTGACATTAAGCTTCAATTCATTATTTTCGGCATCAATCAAAATGGTATCACCGTCTTCGACAATCGCTAACGGTCCGCCGACGTAGGCTTCGGGGGTGATGTGACCGACTACGAAACCGTGGGTGCCGCCGGAGAAGCGTCCGTCTGTGATGAGCGCGACTTCTTTACCCAAACCTTTGCCCATAATGGCTGAGGTGGGTGACAGCATTTCGCGCATTCCGGGGCCGCCTTTGGGGCCTTCGTAGCGGATGACGATGACATCGCCCTTGACGATGTCGCCGTTCAGGATACTTTGCAAGGCCTGCTCTTCGGCATCGAATACTTTCGCGATGCCGATAAAACGCAACCCTTCCTTGCCGGTGATTTTCGCCACCGCGCCTTCAGGAGCGAGGTTGCCATACAGTACGACCAGGTGGCTGTCTTTTTTGATTGGGTTGCTCAGGTCGTGGATCATGTCCTGGCCTTCTGGGTATGGTGCAACTTCAGCAAGATTTTCTGCCAGCGTTTTTCCGGTTACGGTCAAGCAATCGCCATGCAATAAACCGGCATCAAGCAATGCTTTCATTAACGGCTGGATGCCGCCGATTTCGACCAGTTCAGCCATTGAATAACGACCGCTGGGTTTCAAGTCGGCCAGCATCGGTACGCGTTTGCCGATACGGGTGAAATCATCCAGCGTGATGTCCACTTTCGCAGCATTTGCCATTGCCAGGATATGGAGCACTGCGTTGGTGGAGCCGCCCAGCGCGATAACGACAGTAATGGCGTTTTCAAACGCTTCCTTGGTCATGATGTCGCTGGGTTTGATGTCTTTCTTCAGCAATTCCAGGACTGCTGCGCCTGCGCGTTCGCAATCCAGACGTTTGTCGTTGGAAATGGCGGCTTGCGCGGAGCTGTTCGGCAAGCTCATGCCGAGCGCTTCAATCGCCGAAGCCATAGTGTTGGCGGTATACATGCCACCGCAGGAGCCAGCACCGGGAATGGCTTTGGCTTCGATTTCGGCGAGTTCGGCATCGTCGATTTTGTTATTGGCGCGGGCACCGACTGCTTCGAATACCGAGACAACATCAAGCTTTTTGTCTTTATGGCAGCCCGGCATAATCGTACCACCGTAAACGAAAATCGCCGGACGGTTGAGGCGCGAGAGTGCAATCATGCAGCCGGGCATGTTTTTGTCGCAACCGCCGATAGCGACTACGCCGTCAAAGCCCTGACAACCGACTACGGTTTCAATTGAATCGGCAATGACTTCGCGAGAAACCAGCGAATATTTCATACCTTCCGTGCCCATTGAGATGCCGTCGGAAATGGTGATGGTATTGAACACCACCGCTTTGCCGTTGGCGTTGTTGACGCCAGCAGCAGCGTCATCGGCAAGCCTGTTGATGTGCATGTTGCATGGGGTGACCATGCTCCAGGTTGAGGCGATGCCGATTTGCGGCTTAAGAAAGTCGGCATTGGAAAATCCGACCGCATGCAACATCGCGCGGCTGGGCGCGCGCTCCATGCCGTCTACAACTTGGGAAGAGAAGGTGCGGGTATTGTTGTCATCTGTATGCGACATGTAAACGATTCCTGATGGTTAGTTGGTAGTGCAGATCGGTTGTCTGCCTTTTTTGTGCAGGGTGTAAAGAGGGTATGTCTTAAGGCTTCATTTAAACGCTGTTTATACCTTTAGAATGTATCCCATCTGTTTTTGCGGCGCCAGCCAAGTTTGGGCAAGATAAAGCCTAAAATAATCCCGGCAATGACGAGTATGCCACCATATAAGAACCAGTCCTGATTGGATGTGTCCTTGAGCGCCTGGTTTTCAAGTTTGAATTGTTGCAGGTCGCGTTCAACGTTAACAACTCGCTCTTGCAGTTCGTCGCGTTCATTTTTTAACTGAATGGCATTGGTTGCGGTTTTTTTCAGTTCGCTGAGTTCCCGGCTTAAATGGTCGCGTTCACTGGCCAGAGATTGTTCAAGAGTGGTGCCAGGCGTAAATTTTTCCTTGAGTGTCGCCAGTTCCTCCCTGATTCTGCCGTTTTCGGCTTCCAGTGCCCTGAGGTTTCTGTTGGTTTCGCCGATCTGGTCGCGGGCAGGCGGCTCTTTAATGGTGTTGCGGGTCAGTATGTAGCCTTCCAGGCCGGTGCTCAGGCGAACACGCGAAAATCCGGTTTTGTTGTTTTCACTGATAACGGTCAGCGGTGTTCCTGTCGGCAGTAATTTTAAAACTTTACTGTCGCTGTCTTCTTCCGCTTTTAACGATAAATTCAGGTTGTCGGTAACGTAGACGGTTTTAGCCAGTGCTGAACCGCAAGTGCAAGCCAGGATGAGCAACGAACATAAAGTTTTTTTCACTGGAATCTCCGGTGATAGTCGTTTGATAATGCAAGCAATTCTATCGTTATTTTGTGCATAGGAGAAATTCCAGTAGCGCTTTCTGAGCGTGCAGGCGGTTTTCGGCCTCTTCGAAAATAACGCTTTGCGGGCCGTCAATAACTTCGCTGCTGACTTCTTCGCCCCGATGTGCAGGCAGGCAGTGCATGAACAGCGCGTCAGGCTTGGCAACTTTGAGGGTTTCGGCATTGACTTGATAGTCTTTAAAAGCGACTTCACGCTGCTTTTGCTCCTCTTCCTGGCCCATGCTCGCCCACACGTCGGTGACGATTAAATCGGCATCTTGTGCGGCTGCCAACGGGTCGGCAAAAATCTTAATACGTGCGCCAGCGGCTTCGACAATCGACTTGTCAGGGTGGTAGCCGTCTGGGCAGGCAATGTTCAAAGTGAAATCGAGCACGGTTGCCGCATGTATATAAGAATGACACATATTATTGCCGTCACCGATCCAGGCTACCGTTTTACCTTGAATATCGCCGCGCTGCTCAAAATATGTCTGCATATCGGCCAATAACTGGCAGGGATGCTGCTGGTCGGTCAGGCCGTTGATGACCGGCACACGGGAGTGCTTGGCAAAGGTGGTTACGGTTTCGTGCTTGTCGGTTCTCAGCATGATGCAATCAACCATGCTGGAAATGACTTTAGCGCTGTCCTGCAAGGGTTCGCCGCGTCCCAGTTGGGTATCCCTGGGTGATAAAAACAAGGCATTACCGCCGAAATGGCTCATGCCCGCTTCAAATGAAATGCGTGTACGGGTGGATGATTTTTCAAAGATCATCGCCAATACTTGGCCTTTTAGCGGCTGGTAGTCGGGGTCGCGATGGTTTTTTAGTTCGATTGCCCGTTTGATAAGCTGGCGTAATTCGTCGCCGGATAAGTCGAGTAAGCTGATGAAGTGTCTAGGATTCATGGTTGTCCCGTGAACTCTTGTATAAGGGCTGATAATGTTCCGACGAGCAGTTCAATTTGCTCTTCGTCAATGATTAATGGCGGCAATAACCGTATGGTAAGTTCATTGGTGACATTTATTAATAAATGCTGTTGCAATGCGGATTGAACCAGCCCAGCGCAAGGGCTGTCCAGCTCAATGCCGATCATCAGGCCTTTGTGCCGAATATCAACAACATGGGGATTATTCTTTAACCGTTCAGCAAAACCATCACAAATGGCTTGGCCTTTTTGTTCGGCCTGTTCGATCAGGTTTTCTTCGTCCAGCGTTTGCAATACCGCTAAAGCGGCGCTACATGCCAGCGGATTACCTCCAAAAGTAGATCCGTGGTTACCTGCCGTAAACAGGGTTGCTGCCTTGCCGTGCGCCAGACATGCGCCGATGGGAACGCCATTGCCCAAAGCTTTGGCTAAACAACAAACGTCAGGCAAGATATTGTTGTGCTGGAAAGCAAGGAATTTTCCGGTACGACCCATGCCGGACTGTATCTCATCCAGCATCATCAGCAAATTATGCTGGTCGCATAGCTCACGTATCCGGTTAAGATAATTGCTGTCGGGAATATTGATTCCGCCTTCACCTTGTACAGGCTCAACCAGTATTGCCACGATATTTTTATTTTGTTCAATGGCTTGCTCGATTGTACCGATGTCGTTATAAGGCACACGCACAAACCCTTCAACCAGGGGCGCAAAGCCTTGTTGCACCTTTTCATTGCCTGTGGCGCTTAGCGTTGCCAGTGTGCGGCCATGGAAGCTTTTTTCCGTGACGATGATGGCAGGCTTATCTATACCCGACTCGTGACCGTATTTGCGGGCCAGTTTGATAGCAGCTTCATTGGCTTCAGCGCCGGAGTTACAGAAAAAAACGTTATCCATACCGCTTTTTTCAATCAACTTGTCCGCCAGGCGTTCCTGAACAGCTATTCCGTAGATATTGGAAGTATGCAGCAGTTTTGCGCTTTGCCGGCAAATCGCCTCATGTACAGCAGGGTGGGCGTGGCCCAGTCCGCACACGGCTATGCCGGACAAAGCGTCCAGATAACGGTTATTGTTTTCATCCCATAACCATGCACCCTCTCCCCGGTCAAAGCTCACGGGTAAGCGATTGTATGTTGGCATAATGTGGCTAGTCATAGCTTCTTGTAAACAAAAAACAGCCGTTAGTTACCAGCTGATAGAAAAATGCTCGATTATAAGTTTCAATCCGGTTCCAGGCAAGTTAGCGCGACAAGATTTTCTTTTTTAAGTGAAATAATATTGGTAGAATCGACGGACTATTATTTACCGATGAGTGAGTACGATTATGAACGTGATAGAAAGAATCAAAGACCAGCTTGAAAATAACCCGGTCATTTTATACATGAAAGGTACGCCGGATTTCCCGCAATGCGGCTTTTCCGGGCAAACTGTACAGATATTGGATCTTTGCCAAGCTAAATATGCATCAGTGAATATTTTTGAAGACCCTGAATTACGCGAGGCGCTTAAAAGCTATTCAAACTGGCCGACTTATCCGCAGCTTTATGTTAACGGTGAATTAATCGGCGGCTGCGATATCGTGATTGATTTATATAAGAAAGGTGAGCTGGCGGCGTTATTGGCGGAAGCGGGCAGTGTAGCGGGATAATATATCCCTGATTTGGTGAGGCGCTTCAGCCAATTTCAAAATCGTCGTTCCGGTAATCTGCTTGAGCTGTGGATTGCCGGAACGACCACCCCAACAGTTACATAACGCAATACATTGTTGATTTTTGTATGGCCGAGTTATGTCAGAAGTTGCTCGTTTAGCGTTACAGTAAGGCGCGTTCCTTTGACTAGCTTGTTGGATATTGAGCACCAGCGTGACATTAGCAACCGAAACACCAAAGAAAGCCGTTAAGCCGCCACGCGATGAACGCCTAAGCTTTCGCGTTTAGCTTCCAGTTGCCACAAATCATAAGCTGATTGGGCGGCAAGCCATGATTCTGCACTTTTGCCAAATGCCAACTCCAACCGCAGCGCCATTTCGGGGCTAATGCCCGTTTTGCCATTGACCAACGCCGAGACAGTTTTTCGGGTGACATTCAGCTTTTGGGCTGTTTGGGTAATGGTTAAATTCAGAGGTTGTAGCCAAAGCTCATAGAGCATTTCGCCCGGATGCGGGGGATTATACATTCTCATTAATACACCTCGTTAGTGGTAGTCCAGATAATCGACAACATACACGTTGCCATCTTCAAAGCGAAAAATAACCCGCCAATTCGCTTGTACTGTAAGAGACCAAAAGCCTTCAAGGTTGCCTTTCAAACGATGTAGCCGCAAGGCGGGGGACTCCAGGTCATCCAATTGATTGGCATCATTCAGCAACGCCAAAATTAAGCGCAAGCGTTTGGCATGAATTGCCTGGATACCGCTTTGGTTGCCTGTGGTAAAGAATTTTTCCAGACCTTTATGAGAGAAGCTTTTAATCATGCTTTAAATTGTAACCACTTGGGTTACATAATTCAACATGATTAGGGCATGTACTGCCCAACGCCCGCGTTCAGCGCCACCCCACGGAACCCAAAAACACCAAAGCGCTTCGTGGCGCGGGTGCGCTGGAACGATTCGTTAGGCCAGTTTGTTGGTTGGAAATGTTGGGGTTCGTTCCTCACCCCAACCTTGTATATTAAACCCATCTCTGAAACACAGGATAATGTAAGAAAGAAGTTTATAGTTGTAACTGATTTTCTGGGGAAGCCGCCCCGACCTTAAGCCTTGAGCTTGTTCGTAGATTGGCTCCCCACCCTCGTCATCCATGCCGTGGAGTATCTAAGACCTGTAAGCGTAAGCTTCTGAGTCTGCATTCACAAGGACGGTAGATGAAGTGCCAGGGTTGGGAAACCAGTAATCATCATAACAAACACCCAGTCAGAGATGAAAAATGAATCATATAGGCATTGATGTAAGCCACAAAGAATTGATCGTTGTCGTCAGCGTCAATGGCAAGGCCCGTAAAGCCAAAAGTTTTGAAAATACCGCAATAGGGCATCAGGCCATTATCGAATGGTCATCAAAATTAAAAGGCGGATCCCGCGTTTGCCTTGAAGCGACCGACGTTTACCATTTTGATTTGGCGGTCGCGCTCAGCCGCGCCGAAGGCATCGGGGTGATGGTCATCAACCCCAAAGCCGCCCATCACTTTGCCAAGGTATTAATGAAACGCAGCAAAACCGATGCGGTCGATGCGGAAACATTGGCGATTTATTGCGAAAGGATGCCCTTTGAAACTTGGCAACGTCCTGCTGACGAAACTATTGCCTTAAGGGCGATGGCGCGAAGAATAGCCGCCTTAAACAAACTAAAGACGCAAACCAAAAACCAGTTGCATGCATTAAAAGCCACCGAAGATACGCCGGACTTCGTGATCGGGCACACAGAAGCATTGGTCGACGTCTTGCAAAAGCAAATCCGGGCACACCGGGACAGTGCGCTGGAACTGATCCGACAGCATAAGGCACTCACCCGCGCCTTTGCGTTAATCACCGGCATCAAAGGCATTGCCGAAGCCAGCGCCGTGCAAATCTTGGCTGAATTGATGGTTTTGCCTCATGGCATGACGGCAAAGCAATGGGTGGCCTACGCTGGCCTAGACCCCCGATGCTTTGAATCAGGCAGTAGTATTGCGAAAAAGCCCCGCATCAGCAAAGCCGGCAATAAGTTCATTCGTCAAGCCCTTTACATGCCGGCTTTAGTGGCGACCTGTCATGAGCCGAATATCAAAAGCTATTACCACCATTTGATTGAACACAATGGCTTAAAGAAGATACAAGCTATCTGTGCCGTGATGCGTAAATTACTGCATGCCATCCATGGCATGTTGAAAGCAGATAAAGAATTTGACGGGACTCGTTTCTATACGATACCTGTCCAAGCAAATTCATAATAGTTATGATTTTTGCTAAATCCGACTTGTGATTTAAGAGAGTATCTACGGCCTGTGGATTGCCGGAACGACCACCCATAGCTACATAAAGCAATCACATTCTCGCCCTTGCGACGCATCACCCCTCAAAGCAACGGAATAATCTGATTAGCCGCTCGCAGACTTGTCCAAAAAATATCGTCCATTAGATAAATCTCCCGTCCGGTATCAAACAAGTCGGTTTAGGTCTCCGCTTTAAATTGTTTCAATAAATCAATGATTTCTTTCAGTCGAGCAATTTCTTCTTTTAGCCAGCCGATTTCCTTGCCTTGCTGTTCAATAATCAACTGCCCTTTTTCGAGTTCATGAATGCATTGAGCTTCAGTCAAAACAATTGTATGTGCTAAATTACTATGGGTGCAGTTTTCCGCAAAATTAAATACCGTTTTATCGTTGGCATCGATAAGTTCTTGCACATCCACGCCAATCACCTGGGCGATTTGTTCCAGTTTATCTAACTTAATAGTCGTTTCTCCCCGTTCGATTTTGGCATAGGTATTGACCGCACAACCCAGCTTTTCCGCAAGCGCTTCTTGTGTCCACCCTTTCCATTGCCGCATCACTCTCAGTTTTTCGTGGATTTGCATGAAATATCCCTAAATTGAGTTGTTGTCACTCTTTTTCGATCTGTAATCTACATATTGATTTGCATTAGAATTAACACCAGTTGATGCTGATTGTTATTTGCGGTGCTTTCAGGATTGCTTGTGCTGGCCGAAGATGGTTACAAAACACGCTGTATGCTCTAGCACATCGTGCCTCAGCGCATCCTGGGCCTTTTCGATATGTCCCTGCGACCAGCCTTTAACCTTGTGCAAGAAGCTAATTTTTTCGTGGAACTGCATAATCCCTACCCATAGATCCCCAGTTTGGGCTTAATTGAATGATTTTTTCAGTATTGTAAGATTTTGCCGGAGTCTTGGGAAGTGACCTTTGTATTTAACTGCTGATGCAGACGGGTACGCCTACACGCTAGTGCGACAAGTGAAGCTTATCGCTTCTGTTCGGGTGAAAGTCCCGAAGGAGCGAAGCCCATGACGGATTTAAAGACTTTAACATCGCTGGACCGCGTATTTGCCATGCTTTTGAATCGGATAAAATCGTGTGTGAAACGAACAATATTAAAAACTTAGGTAGCGGTAATTCCGCACGCAGGGATTTGTAAGGGGCAGCCGGGCAACTGGCTGTCCTACCTTGATGACAGCAAGTAAAGTTCAGTGTTAGTAACAATCGCTTTAAAATCAAAGAAGATCGAAGAATGGATTTCAGTGTTTATTCGATTAAGACCGTTGCAGATGAAAAGATCGCTAGCCTCATTGAGCTAAAGATCATCCCTTGTTCTTGAAGATGTTGATCGGCTCAACATAAGCGAGGCAGTAAAGTATATTTTTGGAAAACCAAGAGATATGCAAATGTTATACACTGTTTAATTGCACATAGAGGCAACAATGATGAAAAAGACCATAATTTCACTGGGAATAATCTTTACATTGTCAGCGTGTGGAAATTCTGAACCGCCTGTAAATATTGAAGCTTACAATAAAATAAATGGATGGGGTGTTAAATACGTTGAAGTTAAGGTATCTGCCATTGTAGATGAGGCAGTTGTTAAAGACATCATTGTAAATCGTGGGAACTGCACAGCAAGCTCATCTGCGGGAATTCCAAAAACCCTAAAATTCGGAGAGTCAGTTTTAGTGCCTTTTTTGGCACCTTGTGAAGCATCGCAAGTTGACGTTGTGACAGATAAAGGTGACTGGACAGAGACATACCAGTAGAGGGCTAACAAGCGACGCCGAAGCGTCACGGGCGGCATTCCCACGCCCAAGCGTGGGAAGCTTTTTATTTAAAATTTTTGTACGACTATTTTTATAGCTAAGTAGGGTACGATACTGTGAAAGTATTCTGAAATTAGGCAAAAATATGATTTCCAGAAATAAAAAATCAATGACTTACAGCGTATTTTTTCGCTGTTTTCAGTGATTTCTGGCAATACTTTCACAGTCTCGTACGCTACGCGTGCCTTTTCCGACGATTCGGCAATGATGATGGTTCGTGGGTATAACAAATGTTCTTTATGGGTTTGTGGAAAGCGTTGTGGTACTCGTGTTTGATAGGCGATATTTTTTATATGTAGTACGCACAGCTTACCATACTTGGCTTACAAAGGAGAAATTGAGCGTGGCTGTAAAAGTTAGCACTGAAAAGGAGCTTGGGGAGGCACTCAAGCGCAAGGAAGACAGCATTGAGATCACGGGCGACCTTGCAAAAAAGACAATCAGATTGAGAGCAACCGGCAATGTTGTATGGGCCATCGCAATAACAGCCATTGGGCTTGCTATCTATGGGGTGGCAACCGCTCCCGTGACTGGAGGCACAACAGCGGGACTCTCTGCCTTAACTGCCCCTGCTGCTGTAGGGATACTCGGCGGACCGGTCACATACTCTGCTATTGCAATCGCAATAGCCGCTGGCGGCGTTAGGGCGCTTACATCTCTTCGAGAATACAAAGAAGTTTCTAGGTCTTCATCTTCACTCACACTAAAACGCAGGTAAGCCTGACAATTCATTAAAGCCGATACCGCTTCATGAAGCGGTTTAATCCAGGAGCTAGGTGGTTCTCACTCTACATTTAGCAAATTTAATTCACAGGGTGCGGAACAGTGCAATGAGCCAGGTATAGGGTACGCTGCACATACCTTTTCTGACGATTGGCGATGATAGTTCGCGGGTGTATGAGTTAAATGTTCTTTATGGGTTTGTGGGAAGCGTTGTGGCACTCGTGCTTGATAGGCGATATTTTTCATATGTGGTACGCACAGCGTACCTACTTGGCTGTATTTACCTGCTGATGCAGATGGGTACGCCTATATAAAAGCCAAGGTATATCAGTTCTTAGCTTAAAGCATGTTCTTGGGTGCCAAGTTTTTTACTAGCCTGCTAAGCGATTTTTAATCATTAATGTGGAGAAATTTATGTCAAATATTACGAAGTGGTTTGTATCTTATGCTTATATTAAGCCTGGTTCTAAATCGGAAACAAGTTCTACAACTATCGTACAAGCTGAAACAGAACGTACAGCAATACGATTAGTTGAAGATAAACACCCTGAATGTAAAACTATCATTAAAAGGATTGATAGGAAAAATTGAAACAGCAAACATCATAATACAACACATAAGTAGCGTAGAGGGGTTGCTTGCTGTTTGGAAACCCAACATTTGTATGTAAAGAGCTTATTAAATCTATCAAAAAACAACAAAGGTGGAGAGTATGGGTAACATAAAAGATATAAATAAAGACATAAAAGAATTGAAGTCACTAGAAAGACAAATGGAACAATTAGATGGACAAATAGCCAGAGAAGAATACAAACAAAAGGCGAAAGAAATAAAAGAAGAATATAACGAATTACCTCCAGCTAAGAAATCGATAGCTAAAGGTGCAGTTGTTGGAGCAGCTATCGGTAGTTTAATACCCATAGTTGGAACGTCAGCAGGGGCAGTCATTGGAGGTATAGCGGGATTAGCTTTGCATATCAGAAGCGAAATGAAAGAATAAGCCCGCATAGGCCGCAATAGCGAAGCGTATCTCCCAGCCGGACGGGGACATGTTGCCCCGTTCGCGGGGTTTCAAAGTAGTTCAACAATGTCACCGTCGGTAAAACGTGAGCGACGGGTTACATACCCCGTCACGTTGGGCGTTTCAATTAATAACTTCGGGTAAACTTTATGAAAAAACTTTTGTCCGGCGGTTTAGCCATAATTGCATTGGTTAGAATGACTATTAGCTCTAGTACGGCGGCATCTCGATCATGCGATGACGATCAAGTCTATTTGGCTGTCATGGAGAGTGCTAGAAATGATCTGCCCTCGCCTTATTCTGACATGGAAGTCAAAGGCTCTACGGGTATTACCTCATTAAAAAATGGGCAATGTAAGATGACACTACTTTTAATGGGTGGAAGCGATGGACAAAAAGAAATTGATGTACTGTACAAAACAACCGTTCCGCTTTCCAAAATACATGTAAAACTGGAATCATTAACTGAAAACACAGAGACAACTTCAAACAAATGCACGCCAATAAAATTTCAACGTGGACATATTTCCGGGGCGGTTAATGGCTCTATTAATCCAGAAGACACCCAATGCTACACTGTGGCAACAGGAGCAAATCAAACGATGGATGTTACGGTAGTTTCGCGTTACAAAAATACCGTTGCAACTATTTTGGACGTTGGTGATGCACGCGACCACTTCGAATTTTTAACGAAAAAAAAGACTTATCAAATTGACGTATTTCAGCTTATGCGTTCAACTCGCAGTGATGAATATTTGCTGACGGTTACGATTCGTTGATTCTAGCGTAAAATATGGTTTATCTCCTGCAAAACCAAGGAACTCCAATGTCCGTCTCACTTTTTGAAATAGAACAGCAAGCCTCGCTGTTGCCCCCCGATGACCGTGCGAAGCTCGCCGAATTTCTTTTAGAGTCTTTACAAGAGCAAATCTTCACGGAAATCGAACAAGAGTGGGAGCGAGAAATCGCTCGCCGTGTTTCTGCTTTTGAGGCAGGGGAGGTTTTTACTATTTCGGCTCAAGATGTATTCGATGAAGCCAAACGTCTTGTCCGGTGAGAAAAGTTGAATTTATTCCTGAGGCTCGGGAAGAATTTATGGCAGAAGTAGCTTTTTATGAGGCGGCGCAACGAGGGTTGGGCGAAAAGTTCTCATCATCTGTTGAAAAAGCTGTGTCTCTGATAGTTGCTTTCCCTAATGTTGGCTCTCCTTCTGCTTCCGGTACACGGCGCGTTGTCATTAAAGGCTTTCCGTTTTGGCTTGTTTACAAGTCTTCTCGGAGTGACTGCATAATTATTTTTGCTATAGCCCATCAGTCACGTCGGCCTGGATATTGGGTCAATCGCGTATCTTAAAATCCGGTTATCGTTGGGTTTGGCGTTTGCCGCACACAGGGGCAAATCGGTCTGTTTTGCTGGGTGGTGGCTGGAGACTTGGGCGGGTATTTCTGGGCCTAACAAGTCAGTCAAAGGGACGCGCCGCCCGTTGGGGTTTTTTCATCGTTCCCACGCTCTGCGTCACTGTCATTAAGTTAAGAGATAAGTCCATAAAAATCATTATGATGTGAGCTTTAAAAATCCCCCTCGCTCCCCCTTTTTCAAAGGGGGAGGGTCGTCTCCTTACAAGGTTAGCGAAAAAGACGTTAATTCCCCTTTGAAAAAGGGGGCTAAGGGGGATTTATCAACATAACAATTTGCTTTATTAGCGTTTTTTTTCTTAACTTAATGGCAGTGACGCCGGAGCGTGGGAATGCCGATGCTTTGTCTATCTTCACGGTACGCGTAGCGAGGTTGTAAATCGTTTTGAGGCCGTCATTACTGTGAATTCCGGCGGGCGGGTTACAACTACCAGTCTTGGTTAAGAGTTCTTATTTTGAAGGGTATGCGTTATGTGCTTAACCGTTTAAATCCGCATGTTTGTCCTTTAATTCAAGATACTTCCACCGATTAACTATCATACAAAACAATTCCGCTGTCTTTTCAGCATCGTATAAGGCGGAATGTGCTTTTTCGTTATCCCATTCCAGACCCGCTGTTTGGGCGATCTTCGCTAGTACCGTTTGTTGATAAGCCAATCCGCCTAATGTAGCCGTGTCAAAGGTGCTGAAAGGATGGAAAGGGCTGCGTTTTATTTGTGTCCGCTGGATGGCGGCATTGAGGAAGGCAATATCAAAAGCAGGGTTATGCCCTACCAGGATGGCGCGAGTGCAATCGTTGCGCTTTACCGCGTGCCTGATGGGTTTGAACAGCATGTCCAGCGCGTCTTTTTCATCTATTGCCATGCGGAAGGGATGGTGCGGGTCGATACCGTTAAACTTGAGGGCTGATTCGTCCAGTTCTGCGTTTTTAAAAGGGATAACATGCGTGGAATAGCGCTCAGTGATTTCCAGGTCACTGTTTTTGTCTAGCTCAACAATAACCGCAGCGATTTCCAGCAACGCGTTTTTCTTCGGGTTAAAACCGGATGTTTCTATGTCAATAATGACAGGGAGATAACCTCTAAAGCGCTTGGCTAGAGGAATGATAGATGAATCCATTGTGTTGGGTTATGCCCTGAAAGTATCGAGATTGACAGCCATGTTACGCGAAGTTAGACGCAGTGACGCAAAATATTGCGCCACTAAGCTATTTTCCAGTTCAGTTGCTCTCCCGCTGCCAGCGGCGTAATGGCAAGGTCGTCATTACCATAAGCAACCGGGACACTCCAGGCGGTTTTTTCCAAAGTAACCGTGCCGGAATTTCTGGGTAAATGGTAAAAATCCGCTCCGTAAAAGCTGGCGAAGCCTTCCAGCTTATCCAAAGCATCGGCCCGTTCAAAGGCTTCGGCATACAGTTCTAACGCGGCGTGGGCGCTATAGCAACCGGCGCAGCCGCAGGCGGTTTCTTTTAATTTGGTTAAATGCGGTGCGCTGTCAGTACCCAAGAAGAACTTTGAATTGCCGCTGGTGGCGGCTGCAACCAGCGCCTGACGATGGCTTTCGCGTTTGATAATCGGCAGGCAGTAATGGTGTGGGCGGATGCCGCCCGCCAAAAGCGCATTGCGGTTAAACAGCAAATGCTGGGGGGTAATGGTTGCAGCAATATTGGCGTTTGCCGATTGTACAAACTGCACCGCTTCTTGGGTGGTAAGGTGTTCGACTACAATACGTAAAGCAGGGAAGTTGTCGGCAATGGTGCTCAGCTCTGTTTCAATAAACACCCGCTCGCGATCAAAAATGTCACAGTGTTCATCGGTGACTTCGCCATGTATCAGCAGCGGAATACCGTATTTTTCCATCGCGGCGAACAAGGGATAAGCCGCTTTTATGTTAGCGACGCCGGAATCCGAGTGGGTGGTGGCACCCGCTGGATATAATTTAAAGGCGTGGATGTGCTCGGATTCGGCGGCTTGTTTGATTTCAGCCACTGGGGTTGATGCGGTTAAATACAGCGTCATCAAGGGTGTGAAATCCTGACCGGCAGGAACAGCCTGCAAAATTTCTTCCCGGTACGCCAGGGCTTGTGCGACGGTAGTCACCGGCGGTTTCAGGTTAGGCATAATGATGGCACGGGCAAATTGCCGGACGGTATGCGGTAGAACGGCTTTTAAAACAGCGTCGTTTCTAACGTGTAAATGCCAGTCATCCGGTCGGGCAATCGTTAATGTTTTCATTATTAAGGCTTAAGTCTGTAAAATAGGCGGCTATTTTATAGTAAGTATCTTGAAAAACTAAACACAGCACTTATTGTAGTTATTATTTTTTGTTATCGGAGTGGTTAATGCCAATTTACGAATATCAATGCCAATCATGCGGTCACAAGCACGAAGCTTTACAAAAGCTCAATGCCGAGCCTTTGGTTGTTTGTCCTGCTTGCAGCAAACCGGAGTTAATGAAAAAGATTTCTGCGGCTGGATTCAGGTTGAAAGGTAGCGGCTGGTATGAGACTGATTTTAAAAGTGGCGCCAAGAAAAATGTCGCCGGAGAATCACCAGCACCCGTAGCAGCAGCCCCTGCTCCAGCAGCGACTATAAAAGATAGCTAAAATATCCATTCACTTTGCCTGATTGGGTCAGGTCTATCCAAAATCATTTCAAAATCACAGGGAAATATTATGCGTACGCACAAGTGCGGAGAATTAAATACACAACAGCTAGGCGAAACCGTAGAGATTTGCGGTTGGGTACACAGGCGGCGCGATCATGGCGGCGTTATTTTTATCGATTTGCGTGACCGTGCCGGATTGGTGCAGGTGGTCGTTGATCCTGATGTGCCCGACATGTTCGCCATAGCAGAAAGTGTACGCAGTGAATATGTGCTAAGAATCAAGGGATTGGTGCGTGACCGTCCGCAAGGTACGATTAATGCCAATATGAACTCCGGCGCAATTGAAATATTGGCAAGGGAAATCGAAGTCCTGAACGAATCGGAAACCCCGCCTTTCCCTGTGGAAAGCGACATAGAAGTCAACGAAGAGCTGCGTTTGCGTTATCGTTATATTGACCTGCGTCGCTTTGCGATGCAGGAAAAGATGAAAGTACGCCGCGATGTGACGCGCGTGTTGCGCAATTTTCTTGACGATAATGAGTTTTTTGAAATTGAAACGCCTTATCTGACCAAAGCTACACCGGAAGGCGCGCGCGATTACATCGTACCCAGCCGTACCCACGAAAACGCCTTTTTCGCCCTGCCGCAATCCCCGCAACTGTATAAACAAATGTTGATGATTGCGGGTATGGATAGATATTATCAAGTCGTGCGCTGTTTCCGCGATGAGGATTTGCGTGCTGACCGTCAGCCTGAATTCACCCAGCTTGATATAGAAACGTCATTCATGGATGAAAACGAAATCATGGTCATCATGGAAGAAATGATCCGCCAGTTGTTCGCCAAAGTCATTAACGTCGAACTGGATGCAGAATTTCCGCGCATCAGCTATCAGGAAGCCATGTCGCGTTATGGTGTTGACCGTCCCGATCTGCGTATCCCGCTGGAATTGGTTGATATAGCCGAGGACATGAAGAACGTCGATTTCAAGGTTTTCTCTGCCCCCGCTAACGATCCGAAAGGCCGCGTAGTGGCGATGCGCGTCCCTAATGCTGGCGATTTAAGCCGTAAAGATATAGATGAACTGACCAAATTTGTCAGCATTTACGGCGCAAAAGGGCTGGCTTATATCAAGGTTAACGATCTGGCAGCGGGTATTGATGGCCTGCAATCACCGATTGTTAAGTTTGCTCCTGCCGAAGTCTGGTCCAGCGTACTGGCTAAAACCGGCGCACAAACCGGCGATTTAATCTTTTTTGGCGCGGATAAGGCCAGTATCGTTAATGAAGCGATGGGCGCGTTGCGCGTCAAGCTCGGGCATGACCTCAAACTGCTGCAAGGTGAATGGAAACCGGTTTGGGTTGTTGATTTCCCGATGTTTGACTGGGATGAAAAATCCGGGCGTTACAATGCCATCCATCACCCCTTCACTGCGCCCAGTTGTTCAGTCGAAGACCTGATTGCCAGCCCCGGCACGGCATTATCGCGGGCTTATGATTTGGTGTTGAACGGTACGGAAGTGGGCGGTGGTTCAATCCGTATCAACCGTACTGCCATGCAGCAAACCGTATTTGAAATTTTAGGTATAGGCGAAGACGAGGCCAGGGAAAAATTCGGCTTCCTGCTGGATGCCTTAAAGTATGGTGCACCTCCGCATGGCGGTTTGGCTTTCGGGCTTGATCGTTTGGTGATGCTGATGACAGGTTCGCATTCGATTCGTGATGTGATTGCCTTCCCGAAAACCCAATCGGCAGCGTGTCCTTTGGTCAGCGCGCCTGCGGTTGTTACGGATGAGCAATTGAAAGAATTGGGGATTCGGTTAATTAAACCCGCAAAATAATATAGCCTGTTATTGCTGACTAAGCGAAAAGCGGTGTTGGTTTGATCAAAAACCGGGTTAATTATATTGAGTTGATAAATCCAGTCCGGCCTGAATTCAGGTCGGACTGTTAAAAATACCGTCAAGATAGTTAACGGGTTTAAGGAGGCTCTTCGGTTTGAATATTCCTCTTGCACACGATTTTGCAAATGTCGAGCCTACTGTTTACCTGGTAGATGAGCAGGCTAACCCTTCGACGGATTTTTTTGTGCTTCCTGCGCTTCAGGTGCAGGGTTGCCGGGTGATAAGATGTGGCTTTGCGGATTTGCCTGCCGTAGCGGATTTAACCGGAACGATGCTGGTGTTTGTGCGCTATATACCGCCGGGTTGGGTGAAGTTGGTGGAAGCGGTGCGTTCCCAACTGATGAATCTGGTGTTTTTTATGGATGACGACGTGCTGGATGTAAAGGCTTCTGTCGGTATGCCCTGGCGTTATCGGTTCAAACTGGCGCGACTGGCGGCTTGGCGGTTAAAGTGGTTACAGCAGCAACAAGTGCAATTATGGGTTTCAACGCCTTACTTGCAGCACAAATACGCAGCTTGGCGACCAAAACTGGTGTTGCCTTCGCCCGTTGCTAACCTTGAGGTGCGACGGGTGTTTTATCATGGTACGGCTTCACACGGTGCTGAAATACGCTGGTTGCGCCCGGTACTGGAAGCGGCTTTATCCCGTGATCAAAGCCTGGTTTTTGAAATCGCCGGGGGGCACGATGTGCAGCTTTTATATCGGGGGTTGCCCAGGGTTAGTATCGTGCATTCCATGAAATGGACCGCCTATCAGGCTTTTCTTTCCTTGCAGGGGCGGCATATAGGACTTAACCCGTTGCAAGCTACGCCATTCAACCAGGCGCGTTCGTACACAAAGTTTTTCGATATTACCCGTTGCGGTGCAGTGGGGATTTATGCACCTGATAGTGCTTGCGCAGAAGTCGTTAGTCATGAACTGGATGGTCTGGTTGTGGCGCAGGATCAGGAAGCCTGGGTAAGTGCTATTTTAAAGCTGGCTCATGATGAGCCGTTGCGGCAGACATTGCTGCGAAATGCTAAAGTAAAAGCAATTGCTCTCGGGGAGCAAGCCCAATACAGCTATTCCGGTTTGATAACACCGGGAAAAATATGAATATCAGGGTTTACCAACAAAAATCACGAGACATCAAAGATCTGGCTTACGGCTTTTGCGGTGGAATAACAAGGTATAATCGCCGATTTTTACCCATTACCTCACAACAAGGGTATACAGATACTCCGGTTAAGGAATACTAAACCATGGGAATTCTCAGCCTACTGCTCTGGACACCGGCTATCGGAGCCTTGTTTCTGGCTTTTATGCCCTTTCAGAATAGCTGGCTGATTCGTACGGTAGCCAATCTGTTTACCACGATAACCTTATTATTAAGCTGCTGGTTAGTCAGTATTTATGACCAGTACGATGCCGCGTTGCAGTTCAATGAATATTTTCCGCTCAACCCCAACCTGGGTAGTGCTTATGCGTTGGGTGTCGATGGCCTGTCGATGCCCATGCTGGTTTTGGCAACCCTGCTAACCTCTGTTGTCTTACTGGCTTCTCTGACTATTTCCAGCAACATCAAGGGGTACCACATTTGTATCCTGTTGCTTGAGTCTGGCATGTTAGGTGTTTTTCTGGCTCAGGATTGGGCGCTATTCTATATTTTCTGGGAAGTTACGCTGATCCCTTTGTTTTTTCTTATCGGTCGCTGGGGCGGTAAGCGCCGACATGCGGCAAGCCTTAATTTTGTTCTTTACACGATGGGCGGCTCGGTTTTTATGCTGATGAGTTTACTGGCGGTCAGCCAGTATGATCTTGAGCATGGTGGGTCATTAATGACATCCATGCACCAGGCCGCGAAGGATATGCCATTATATGAGCAAGTGCTGGTATTACTGGGCTTTTTGCTGGGCTTCGGCGTTAAGTTGCCGATCTTTCCTTTACATGGCTGGCTGCCGTTGGCGCATGTTGAAGCGCCCAGTCCGGTCAGTATCCTGCTGTCCGGCATTTTATTGAAAATGGGTGCTTATGGCCTAATACGGGCGGTGGTGATGCTGCCGGAAGCGGCGCAATTTTTACAGCCGCTGCTGGTTTCTCTGGCGCTGTTCGGAATGATTTACGGTGGTTTGCTGGCTTGGCGACAAAGCGACCTGAAGGCGATGGTGGCCTATTCTTCGATCAGTCACATGGGTATTGTTTTATTAGGCATTGCTACCTTGAATGAAACGGGACTTAACGGCGCGGTCTTGCAAATGACCGCTCACGGGCTGATTGCCGGAGCGATGTTTCTATTGGTCGGCCTGTTGTATGAACGCACGCATACCCGTAACATCCAGGATTACAGCTCATTAATTCAGGTAATGCCGCGTTTTGCCTTGTTCATGACGTTAGCCTTGTTGGCGACAATGGGATTGCCGGGCTCAGTCGGATTTATCGCCGAATTACATGCCCTGATTGGCGGGTTTCAGCAATGGGGAGCGTTAATGGTATTTTTCAGTTTGAGCCTTTTGATCGGGGCAGCCTACTCGATTCGCACCATTAGCCTGCTGTTTACCGGTCCGGTAAAACCGCAAATGCGGCAGCTTGAAGATTTACGGACAACCGAATTACTGGCGGTCGGCGTACTGGTTACCGCCATTGTGATGTTGGGGTTTTTACCTAATCCCTTAATTAACCTGTCTGCCGCAACGATCACGCACATGCACAGCATCATCAAAATGCGGGTTTTATAGATGCAGGAGCCGGTTTTTAACGCTAACGAAGGCCGTGCACAAATCATCGCGGCATTGGCGCATCTGGATCATTTGCTGCCTGGGCAAGCACCTATTCTGGACTTCGTGCACCATAATACCTTGCACGGGTTCCAACATCTGCCGTTTGAAGAGGCGCTGGCAGCTTTCGAAGCATTAACAGGCATAAGCGCTTACCTTCCGGAAACCCAAAGTCGTCGTTTTTATCAGCAAGGACGGATTAATGACATCGACCTGATCGCGGCATTTTCTTCATACCCGGATTTAAAGCCTGAACAAGTCATTTGTGCGATACAGGATGTTGTTATCACGAGGCAGGATATTTACCGGATTGCACTGCTATTTGATCTGTCAGCCCTGAGTGTCAGCCAGCTCAACTGGCAAATAGAAGAATTGGCCGCTCTGGACTCTGTGCAAGCCGATGTGCCTCAGGCTATTTGCAGCCGGTTGCTGGCGGGTGCGGATAAAACCCGAGCTATCAGGCAGTTATGGGAAACTATTTTAGCCAAACTTGATTTGCAACAGGCCTCTTTACACCCGGAAAACATGCTGGATTTGTCGCTGGAGCATGCCGAGGAATGGCTGGCGCAAATTGAGCAGGGCGAATCAATACATGAGCAAACCCGGCAACAGGCAGGCCAGGATCTGGATGCGCTTCTGACAGAAATAGGCGAGGGCATAAGCCTGCGCGGTTTTGTCCTGACTTTGAGCGGGATAGACATCCTGGATTCGGTGCGCCCTCAGTTGATACGCGTCTGTGCATCGGCTATCGATGAAGGGATTGCGGCGTGGCAAACGCCCGAGCGCAGCCAACTGGGATTTTATCGTGCCTGGCGGGCAACGCTGAATTATGATGCCAACCCGTTTTTGAATGAGTTACCGGACTGGCAGCAAATTATCGCCGATTTACCTGATGATGCCGTCGATGCCATCATGTTGCAACTTCAGAAGCTGGAAATACCGCAGCCGAAATGGTCAGGTTACTTGTGCCGCCTGGCGCTTGAATTACCCGGTTGGTCGGGCTTGATTAACTGGCGGCAGCAACACCCCAACTACCGCACAGCCAATGATGCCTTACCTGAGCTGGCTGATTATCTGGCGATACGTTTGACGCTGGATCGGCTTTGGTTGAACCAGATTTGTCGTGAGCTATGGAAGGTTGAAGCCAAGCAGGATTCGCTGCAGGGCTATTTTCGTAAAAACCTGTCGGAATTCCTGGTGCGCAAGCAACTGTATCAGGGTGGTTTACCGGAATACCTTGTCCACAAAGCTGAAGCACTAATCATTCGTGCCGGCTCCGAGCGCTACAATCGCCCCGACTGGCAGCAGCTTGCTGACCTGATTCGAACCTGGCAGCTCAGCCCGATGGGGAAAAATAGTACCGAAGTGACCGCAGAAAATAGCGGCTGGCGTCTGTTCCGTTTGTGCCAGCACTTGGGGTTGAATGCTGAGGACGTGGGGTTGCTGCAAAAAAACGATTTGCAGGCCATGCTGGCGATACTTGATGGCTTTAGCGTTTCTGAACGCAGCAAAATATGGCTGACCGCATACGAACGAAATTACCGGGAGGACTTTTTTCAGGCGCTACGAGCCAATCATCAGCGGGGGCGCTGGGCTGAACGCAGGCAGCGGCCTGAAGCACAGCTTATATTCTGTATGGATGAGCGTGAAGAAAGTTTTCGTCGTCATCTTGAAGAACTTAATCCCGCTATCGAGACGCTGGGTGCGGCGGGGTTTTTTGGCGTCGCGATGAATTATCAGGGCCTGGATGACAGCGAGGTAACACCGCTATGCCCTGTCGTGGTTACGCCCGCCCACGAAGTTCAGGAAGTGCCGAGGGCGGGTAGCGAAAAACAGCAGTTTGCTCATAACACAGGCCGTATAGTTAACCGGAAATTAGCCAACCTTATCCATCACGGCTTGCGACGTAAGCTACTGGTTTCACAGCTGTTAATTGATATGTTTGCGCCGGTGGCTTTAATCGGGGTACTGGGCAAGTCATTGCTGCCAAAGTTTCAGCAAAACCTGCTTGCAGCCATGGCACAGTGGCTGTCGCCAGAAGTGCAGACCCAATTACAATTTACTTCAACAGATACCGCAACAATAGCCACACCGGAACAACCGAAAGCAGGTTTTACCGATACTGAACAGGCTGACCGGGTGGCGCGTTTCTTGGTCAGCACTGGTTTGACCTACGGTTTTGCGCCGTTGGTAGTCCTGATGGGACACGGTTCCATCAGCCAGAATAACCCGCACAGGGCCGCTTATGATTGCGGTGCTTGCAGTGGACGGCATGGCGGGCCGAATGCGCGGGTGTTTGCGGCAATGGCCAACCGCCCTGAAATACGGGTACTATTGGCGGAACGTGGCATCAACATCCCGTTCGATACCTGGTTTATCGGTGCTGAGCACAATACCTGTAATGAACAGATTAGCTGGTACGACGTCAGTGATATGCCGGTCGGACATCAGGCGGCTTATAAAAGCCTACAGGAACAATTGCTGTATGCCCGCCAGATGTCGGCGCATGAGCGCTGCCGAAGGCTTGCTTCTGCCCCACGTAATCCGAAACCGAATGAAGCCCTGGCGCATATAGAAGAACGCGCAGCTGATTTCTCCCAGGTGCGACCAGAATTGGGACACGCTACTAATGCTGCTGCGGTAATAGGCCGCCGCTCGCTTACACAGGGCGCGTTTTTTGACCGCCGGGTATTCCTGATTTCTTATGATCCCATCCAAGACCCGGATGGCAAGGTGCTGGAAGGCATATTGCTGGCGGTCGGCCCGGTTGGTGCGGGCATTAACCTGGAATACTATTTTTCCACAGTCAATAATGAACGCCTGGGTTGCGGCTCCAAAGTGCCGCATAACATAACCGGTTTGTTTGGCATTATGGAAGGCAGTAGCAGCGATTTGCGCACCGGTTTACCGCAGCAAATGGTTGAAATTCACGAAGCGATGCGCTTGCAGGTTCTGGTTGAAGCCAAAACAACAGTATTGGAACGTATCCATGCGGAACAGGAAAGTTTGCGGGAATTGATAGCGGGCGGCTGGCTGCACTTAAGTACGAAAGACCCGGAGACTGGCGAAATATTTATTTTCGAGAGGGGTTCTGGTTTTGTTTGCTGGCAAGCGCAGGCAAAAGACTTGCCTATCCGTGAGAAATCCCTTGATTGTTATATAGGCCAAATATTACCTGTGCCGCCGATGCTGATCAGGCAAGCGGATGTACAGAACGGCTGATTGAAGCTATTATGAAAAGCAATGCCGGGTTGTTTTTAGTCTGTATGATTACTGAATCAGTATGATATGAAAAGGAACTCGAAAGTTGTTAGGGCAGGGTTTGATTCTTGCGAGAACTCATTTTTTTAGTTGATATTTACATTTACGGGTAAAAATATGTGCTTTAGTGCTGACATGTCGTTTGGTTTAGGTGTTATAGGATTGGCGGCTTCGGGGGTTACCTTTGCCGATAAAAGTGAAGCCTTTTGGGTCCGGGTCGCGAGGGCCTATGCCATCTTCCATTTTTCAATGATGGAGTTCATCCAATATTTCGCCTATCCGGTTGCCGATCAATGCGGCTACGGAACTAACCAATTTTTAAGTGAATTATCAACTTACCATATTGCCCTGCAGGCTTTTGCCATTATGCCGGCGCTGGCAACCTATTCATCTGACAAAGCCGCGCTGAAAAATGCGACCATACTGGGGGCTGGGTTAAGCAGTTTGTTCCTGATTTTTTCCTCCCTGCCCAATACCTTGCAGATTTTTGATGCTACGCCCAATTTTATCGGCAAAATGGTTTCCTGTTTATTTATGGGCACTTATCACATCGGTTATCACATATCGAGCGCGTACGGCTCATTGGTTACCCATGGATCATTGTTTGCACTGGCGTTAAGCGGCTTTGTTTGGAAAAACAATTGGAAAATATCCAGCTACCATTTATTCATGGCCATCATGACCTTGTTCATGCCGCAATGGGTTTTGGGTGTTTCAACAGGTGAAGCGGCGGCTATTTATTGTTTTTATTCGATACCCATCACTGTCAGCTTTATGCCGTATTTCAAAAATTTTTTCACCGTGCAGGATTTTGCAAATAACCGTGATTTCTCGCTTAAAAGCTGATGCTTGATGGTTTTGGCGGTTTCCGGCGCAAGCAGTTGAAGCTTTTGGCTTGCAAGCTCATGCAGGCAATATAGACAATGGACGGTTTGGTCATTCTAATTCCGCTATTGCCATTGCTTGCTGCTTTGTTGATTGGTACCGGACATTTTTTTGCGCTGCTGCAAGGGGATGCCAGCGAAAACATCACTGCGGATATTGCGGTCTGGTCGATGGCTCTTTCCTGCCTGATGGCTTTATCCCTGCTGGTCGCTGATTTGCAGGGCGGAAACGCCGGGGCATTCAGCGTCGGGCAATGGTTGGGTAGCGACTCGCTGAATATCCGGGTGAATTTTATTACTACCGGCCTGAATGTCAGGTTGGCGGCTTTGTTCTCATTACTGCTGGCTATCGTCAGCCGTTTTTCTGTCAGCTATATGCACAGAGAAGAAGGTTTCCACCGCTTCTTTTTTATCCTTAGCCTGTTTTCATCAGCCATACTGCTGCTGGTGTTGTCCGGTAATGCGGTGGGCACCTTTGTCGGCTGGGAAATTGCCGGATTATGTTCATATCTTTTGATTGCCTATGCTTATGACCGCCCCGTTGCTACGGTAAATGCCACGCGCGTATTCATTACTAACCGTATCGGTGATGTCGGGTTTATTGTCGGCATCGGCTTGACTTACGCATGGGTTGATAGTGTTAACTGGAATCAGTTGAATGCTACATCGGCTGAACTGGGTTCCGGTGAAGCGACAGTAATTGCTTTGGGCTTTGCTGTCGCAGCATTTGCAAAATCAGCGCAATTGCCTTTTACGCCGTGGCTGGCACGTGCAATGGAGGGGCCTACGCCATCCAGCGCGGTTTTTTACGGCGCTGTAATGATACATGCCGGTGTCTTTCTTGTTTGCCTGTTGCAACCTCTTTTTGAGCGCGCGCCGTTTGCTATGGGCGTACTTGCAGTATCGGGTTTTTTGACAGCTATTTATAGTGCGATTGTCGGCTTAAGCCAGACGGACGTAAAGAGTTCCCTGGCGTTTGCGGTATCCGGCCAGTTGGGCCTGATGTTCCTGGAATGCGGCCTGGGTTTTTGGCAATTGGCGGCTTGGCATCTATGTGCCCATGCGGTTGTCCGTACTTATCAGTTCCTGACAGCGCCTTCATTGATGCATAACGTACTCGATAACCCTATCCGGCCGATTATTCCGGGAATTGCCAATCTGCGTGGACTTTATGTCGCTTCATTACAGCGGTTCTGGCTGGATCAGCTTACCGACTGGGGGCTGGTAAATCCGGTTCGGCAATTGGCGCGTGATTTTAGTTATTTTGATGATCATATCGTTGACCGCCTGATGGGTATGCCGGTACCAGCTATCCGCAAAATATCGTCACTGGCGCAACTGGAAGAAAGAATGATAGGTGCCCAACTGGATAATGACAGCGATGAATTTGCGCGTGGCAGCGGCCTTGCCGGAAAACTTACTGAATGGGCGGCTGCTGTCACCCATTGGTTTGAGGATCGTTTTGTGTTGCGTGGAATAGGCAAAGATGCCATTGATTATGGCCGCCAGTTGGGACATGCTGCCAATAAGTTTGAACAGTTGATATTGCGACCCCGCTATTTGGTGCTGTTTGTGTGCATCACTTTTCTGGTTGCATTTTGAGGCCCTGATGGAAACCCATGTAAGCTTGTGGCCGGAAGCGGCGGCTTTTCCTTTACTCACGACGATGACGCTGGTTCCTCTGGCGGCTATGGTTGCGATACTGTGGTCACGTTCCCAGGAGATGGCGATACGCTTTGGTTTTGCCGGAACGCTGCTGACGGTAGTGCTTAGTGTTTATCTGCTGGCTGTTTTTGATTCCGGTAACCCCGGTATTCATCTGGTTGAACAGGTTCATTTCCTTGGACTAAGTTATTGCGTTGGTGTTGACGGCACGAATATCCTGTTTATACCATTAACAGCAGTTCTCACCTTCCTGGCACTGGTTTATACCCTGATTACCCGGCATGTCACAGACCGGTTGTTTATTGCCAGTTTGCTGGGTTATGAAACGATTCTGATCGGGGCTTTTGCGGCCTTGAATGTACTGCAATTCTGGTTCTGGTGTTTGCTGGAACTGATACCGGTAGTATTGCTGACGGTTCATGCCGGAACCGGGCACAAGAGGCGTTCGGTTGTTGCCTTATTGTTCCAGTATTGGGGGAGCGGCCTGTTAATGACCCTGACCGGGTTTATGTTTCTCGCCTTTGGCCTGATTGATCCTGAACATGCATTGACCTTCGACTGGCTGACTTTAAAAGAAAACAACGCCTATTTACATGATGAAACATTGATTTTTATCCTGCTGTTTTTCGGTTTTTCAATTCGAATGCCGTTGTTTCCTTTTCACGGCTGGCTACCGCTACTCGCTGAACAGGGTACGGTTGCCAGCGCCGCTATTTTTCTGGTGGGTTTGAAGTTGGGTGTTTATGCCCTGATCCGTTTTATTTTGCCAATCGTTCCAGGTGTGGCTGAAGAATGGGCCAGTTTTGTGCTGACATTAGGACTAATCAGTGTTTTTTATGGTGCCTTACTGGCATTGATGCAAATTAATGTTCGTCGTTTGTTGGCATTTGCGGTCATTAGCCATACCGGCATGTTGGTTATCGGCATTTTTTGTTTTAATGAATATGGTCTGGAAGGCAGTTTGCTGCTTTGTATTGCTTACGGTCTGGCGACAGCGGGCATGTTATTCAGTGTCGGTTTGATTTATGAACGGACGCGTACAGCTTTTATTCCCCGATTGGGTGGATTATTCGACAGCAACGCGACTATCGGTCTGCTGTTCATGATTTCTGCTTTGAGCACCATCGTGATGCCCGGTACGCCCGGCTTTGATGCGGCACATATCCTTATTGAGGGAGTTATTGAAGAAGACGGCTGGTTGATTGCAATTGCTATCTTGCTGGGTAACGTGCTCGCCGCTGCCTTTCTGTTGCGGGCTTTCCAGCAAATATTTATTGCCAGTCCCAAACGTTTTCAACAACCTTACAGCAGTTCCCATCACCCGGTCAGAAAAGAGCGCCTCATCACTGTGGTGATTTGTCTATTGCTGATCGGTACCGGCTTTTACACAACGCCTTGGTTGAATTATATCGACCAGGATGCTACGGCGCTTGGCGAGTTGTATCCTATTCACGGCTCACAGCAATCTGGTACCGTACCTGTGCCGGGTAGTATTCCAGAGGACAAACGCAATGAATGATGCAGCATTGCCCTTATTAAGTCTGGTTATTCTGGTACCCTTTCTTGGAGCGATTGCAACGGGGGCTTGCAGGAATGCCAATCTTGCCAAAAAAATCGCCTTGTCGGTTGCTGGTGTCGAATTGATTCTGACGCTGTGGGTTTTACAGCTGTTTAATGCCGATAACGAAAGCTTTCAATTGCTTGAAAAATACCAATGGATACCCAGCCTGAATATTGAGTTCCTGGTTGGCGTTGACGGTATATCCGTATTGTTTCTGCCGATGTCAGCCTTGTTGACACTGATAGCGATTATTGCTTCATGGAATTCTGTACAGCAGTTAAGCCGATTGCATTATGCGCTGTTGCTGGCGTTGGAAGGCGTGACGATAGGCGTGTTTTCCGCACTGGACATGATGCTGTTCTTTTTCTTCTGGGAACTTACGCTACCGCCTATTTTCTTTTTAATCGGCTTATGGGGTATAGGGCCGCAACGACGCGGGGCGGCGATCAAATATACGCTGTTTATGTTGTTTGGCGGCATCCCTCTGTTATTTGCCATTATTATTTTGGCGATAAACCATGCTGCAAGTGTAAGCGGCAAAATTCCACAGGATTTAGCTTTCAGTTTTCCGGTGTTGTTACAAACCCAATTGCCTGATAGCCTGCAAACCATCGTTTTCATTTTATTATTGCTGGCTTTTGCTGTTAAAGCACCATTAGTGCCTTTTCATACCTGGTTGCCAACCGCCGCAATGGAAGGCCCAACACAGGTAACGGCAATATTGACGGGTCTTAAGCTGGGTGTGTATGGCATTGTCCGCTTTACCATGCCGCTGGCACCTTCTGCTGCTGTCCAATATAACTGGATGTTCGGTATTATGGGCGCTATAACACTTATTTACGGCGCATTGATAGCTTTGCAACAGACTAATCTGCGGCGTTTGCTGGCTTATTCCAGTATCAGTCATGTCGGCCTGATTATCATCGGAATAGCTTCTTTAAATATTCAGGGAATCCAGGGGGCTATTTTCCAGTTGTTCAATTTTACCCTGGTTGCAAGTGCCTTGATGCTGATTGCAGGTTTTTTGCAACATCGTTTAGGCAGTACCGAAGCAATACATTTGGGTGGCTTGGTTAAAGTAATGCCGCGTTTAACGGTCTGTTATTTTTTATTTGCAATAGCGAGTATCGGCGTACCGGGTACTAGCGGTTTTCCTGCCGAATTGCTGCTGATTATCGGTGCCTTGCTTGCGCACTCCAGTTTGGGTTTTACCGCGCTGGCGGGTTCTGTGCTTGCTGCGGCTTATATGCTTTCATTTACCCGGCGTGCATTCTATGGTCCTATTACAAAGGCAAATGTAAATCAGCTCCAGGACTTGCGTCCACGCGAGCTGGCGCTGCTATGCGTCCCCGCACTATTGGTTTTAGTGTTGGGTTTTTTTCCAAATAAGGTGCTTAAAATTAATCAGAAAACGGCGGAAGTATGGTTAACTAGGTTATTGGACCAACCGAAACTGGAAGGTGATGAACTTGCCGCGCTGACTAAAACCCCGTAATGTTTCGACTACCTGATTCCGATTTGTCAAAAATAAGTAATTTTGTGCTTTGTAGCAGCAATTTCAGTTGCCTTGCAGCATCCGGGGTGAATGCCGGATCGAAAGCCAGCCAGAAACTCCCGTGTTGAGTGATTATGAAAACGTCCCCAAAATATTATAAATTTAATCAGCTGCACATTGATTTGGCGCGCACGGCAACCAGTGACTTCAATTTATTTCATGATAGTGACAAGTGGCTGAAAATTAACCACAATCCTTTTAAAGGGCCGATTGTGCTCGGGTTTCAACTGGTATCCTTGATAGAGCACGAGATTTTGCTTTATCGAAAGTTGCATAATGAAAACAACCTGATAAGTGAAAACAGGCTGCGTTTCAGCAATTACCAGTTTTCTTTTGTCAATGCGGTCAAACCGGAGCAAGTCATATCAGTCAACATAAAGGAATCCCATATTAACGGCGATTCAGGTACGGTTCTTAGCAACAAGATAAATATTAAAACCGATGAGACATTGGCTTTACTTGGCTACAAAAAAGAATCACAGTTGCCATTGTTTCTACCTGATCCAGATGTTCCCGAATTTGATACGCTCAAAAACCATCCTGATTGCTCTTATCTGTATCACAACGGGAATGCCTTTTTTCTGAAGCGCAAGTACATCCGTATTGACCATGCCAAAAACTTTTTGATGGGGTCTCTTTCAAGTCAGCTTGACTCTTTTGACGACCTACAGGACACAGCGACTTTTCCGGAAATATTTCCATGCAGCCTCATCTCCTGTGCCTTGCTGGAAAAAGCGATAGTAGACAGGCATGATTTTGAACAGAATCCGATGGTCTACTTGACGCATAAGATCAGTGTTGACCGCTTGAACCTTGCCCGGCTTAAATCTAACGATGAATTGTATATTTTGATAAAACAAATACCTTCCGAGTCCGATAAAAAAGGGCTTAAAGGTTCTATCGATGCGCTTTATGACTATGAATGCTATGGCATCATGAAAGATAATGCGATTTTGTACAGGGCTTTGATTTCTTTGGCTACGCTGGAAAAAATATTGAAATCACTGAAGCCTTAGTGATTTCAATATTGTGTTTATAAACGTTATTTTTAGAAACTCTAGATATATGAAACTAAGCTTCATAAGAATAATGCTAATTGCCGTGGTAACTATTTTTACATGGTTTTCTTTGACGCCCTATGTGTTGTTAATGTTTTCGCCGTTTTCACTGGCTGAAGTAGATATAAATAAAAATGGGTTCGTTTCACAGTTGGAAGCGGGATATTATGCGGACTACGGTAAAAAACAATATGCGGAAAATGGGAAGTCTTGTACCGAATACTATGCACTGAAAGATGGTTTGCCTTTGCAAAAGAAATGCAAATAGGATGTATAAAACAATCTACAGAAAAAGCCGACCGGAGAGCACAGGTGCATTTAGTATTGCAATATAAAACACTCACACGGAGTGTTTAAACATAGCTCCCATCATTGCTGTTTAACCTTTAGCCACCGTTATTTAATTCATGGAAAAGATACCACGCATTGCATTAACCCCCGGGGAACCTGCGGGAATCGGCCCGGATCTTTGTATCCAGCTTGCCCAGAAAGATTTGCCGTGCCAATTGGTTGTTATAGCCAACCCTGAATTATTACAGCAACGCGCGAGGCAGTTGGGATTGCCTATCCAGATAAGCATATTTGATAGTGCTTTGCCCGCCAGCGCCCAGCAAGCCGGTTGCTTGACGGTATTGCCTGTCGAGCTTGCGGAAACCGTGCAGTGCGGCCAGTTGAATGTCGCCAATAGCCGTTATGTTTTAAAAACGATCACTAAAGCGACCAAAGCGTGCATGGACGGGCTTTTTGCCGCGATGGTTACAGGTCCTGTACACAAAGGTATTATCAACAATGCAGGCCTTCCTTTTAGCGGTCATACCGAATATATTGCCGAAATTACCGGGGGGCATCCGGTTATGATGTTGGCAACTTCCGGATTACGCGTGGCCTTAGTTACTATTCATTTGCCCCTGTCCGAAGTGAGCAAAGCTATTACCCATACTCGCTTAAGAACGGTTATCCGTATACTGGATCATGATTTACGGTCCCGCTTTAATATCGAAAAGCCCAAAATACTGGTCTGTGGACTTAACCCCCATGCGGGAGAAGGTGGTTATCTAGGACGTGAAGAAATTGAGATTATTGAACCGGTGCTCGACAGTTTTCGAAGCCAGGGTTTGGACTTGCAAGGGCCGTTACCTGCAGATTCTTTGTTTACTCCCAAATATCTTGAATCAGCCGATGCTGTGTTGGCGATGTACCATGACCAGGGCTTGCCGGTGCTTAAATATAAGGGCTTTGGACAGGCGGCCAATATCACCTTAGGGTTGCCTATCATCCGCACTTCGGTGGATCATGGCACTGCTTTGGATCTGGCAGGAACGGGTAAAGCCGACTCAGGCAGTTTATACTGCGCCTTGGCAACGGCTTTAACAATGGCTTCCCATCCGTCATGACACATACTCCCCGCAAGCGTTTTGGCCAGAATTTTCTGCATGACCAAGGCGTTATTTATAATATTATTTCGAGCATACAGGCTAAACCCGATGAGCATTGGGTTGAGATAGGGCCAGGGCTGGGCGCGTTGACTGAACCTTTGTTGAAACAAGGTATCAGGCTTGATGTCGTTGAATTGGATCGTGATCTGGTGGTATTGCTTAAAGAAAAATTCAGTCAATACGATAAGCTGCAAATTCACAGTGCTGACGCCTTGCGATTTGATTTTTCCGGGTTGCTCTCATCTTCAAATGAGGCGCCGGAACGGCGCGAAAAACTGCGAGTCATAGGCAATCTGCCTTATAACATCTCTACGCCGTTGATGTTCCACCTGCTGGACAACGCCGAGTGTATAGAAGACATGCACTTTATGCTGCAAAAAGAAGTGGTTGACCGGATTTGCGCAACGCCGGGCAGTAAAAAATACGGGAGGCTCAGTGTCATGATGCAATATTATTGTGATACCGAATTATTATTCGATGTGCCACCTGAAAGTTTTACGCCTGCGCCTAAAGTGACGTCGGCCATTATCCGGTTGACGCCGCATCGCCAGCCGCCTGTTCAGGTGAATGATGTTGTTAAACTGAATAGAGTCGTCACGGAAGCATTTTCGCAACGCCGCAAGACCTTGCGTAATTCGCTGAAAAAGCTCATCGCTGAAGAGGATTTTGCCATGTTGAATATAGACCAGACTTTAAGAGCTGAAAATATTTCACTTGCCGATTTTGCAAAACTAAGCAATTTATTGAAAGAAGACGTCTGACAGACAGATTTGCAGGTAGGAGTATTTGAGGATTTTGTAACGGGTTTTTATCTGGCGGGGCAGGGCAACACATCCATGTATTGCCTTCTTCGACTTGTTAAATGCTGGCAGGTTTACCTGACTACATTATGTTTGCGACCACTCATACAATTATTGTAAGCATTCTTGTATCTCTCTTCTGCGGTAAAACCCTGTTTAGCCGCTCCACCAAAACCACCCGCCGCTGCGCCAATGGCTGCGCCTGCACCTGGGTTGCCGGTAAATGCGCCCACAACAGCGCCACCAGCCGCGCCGACCAAACCACCTACACCAGCGCCTATAGCAGTTTCTTTGGCTGTCCCACCTGATGCCTGGCTTGCAAGCTGCTTGCATTCTGCCATGTCCTGATTGATGCGATAAGCATTCGGATCATTATAGGAATCGACTGTTGGCGTCCATCCGGTTTGGCTGGCACAAGCGGAGAGCAAAATGCCCGCTGTAAAAATGAAGCCCGTTGTTAATTTTTTCATTTGAATCACCTTTAAAAGTTAGTAGACCGCTACAATTTAGCGGCTGAAATATGAACAAAACATGAATTTTTTACTACTATTCAGAGAAACGTGCCTATGCAGAGAAAACCCAAAATATAGTTGTTATAGTTAATGACACAGCCTTATTAATATAACCCAACTATTTTAATAATACCTGCTTTTGGCATTTTGTTGCTGGCGCTATTATTTTGTCAGACCAACATTAAACGCTTTTTCATTTAATAGCTGACCATTTTTATTAACAAGCCTTACCGTCCAGTTACCAATGTTTTTGGCAGTCAATAACTTGTGGCTGGATAAACGCCATCTATCTGCCGAAATGTCTAACTCGTATCGGGAGACTACAGTACCATTTCGTAACCACTCGTGGTAAACCTTCTGGCCATTCATTGCTGTCAATTCAGTGAAATAATAAACCGTTACCGGTTTGGTGCTGCTGACATTTACAGCTCGGACTATTGCATCCGCAGGTTCCTTGTTATTAACTGCATAGGTTAACAATGCTCTGCGCACATTTTTACCGAGCTTAGGCAGGCGGGGCTCCCGGATAACCGGCTTATCCTTAAGCTTAATGGGGACTGCTGGTTTTTTTTCAACCGGTCTGCTCTTAAGAATGATGGTTTTGGCATCTTTCTTGTTAAGTTCTGTTTTTGGATTAATCGGATTATTAACAGGTTGAGCCGGGACTGTGTCTATTGCAGGTTCTTTTATCGCGGCTTGCCTGGTTTCAATAACAGGTTCAGCAGGCTTTTTTTCATCTATAGCAGCCGGTTTTTCCGGGCCGTTAGTAGAAGCCTCCGGTGTGATGACTGGATTTTCCGGGACGGTTGTTGAGTCGCTACCATTAAGGAGATAGAACAGCGACGCTAAAATCAACACCAGGATACCCAGTGCCGACAATATGCGTCCAACATGCCAGGTTGTTGTAGTTTTAGTGGCTGTAACATAGTTTGCCGGTTTTCTTTCAGCACTTGGATATTTAACTTTAATTACAATATTTTTTTTATTTGTCATAAAACCGTGTTAACCATTTTAAAGTGAAACATCACAGTTGGCTCCGCTAAAATTAACTAAAATAGCCAGAACAACATCTTAGTCTACTGCCAATAGAGCATTTTTGATTACGCAGAATTAAACGCAATCAATTGATTTGCAAGTCGGACTTTATTTTTAGTCTGCCAAGCTCACTGGCTTCAGAGATTGTTCTTGGTATCATTACTCTCCTGGTTGGCTATTCTTATTCCCCTTGCTAACTCGGCCCGCTGTTTATCAAGCACTAACCATTCAATTTCCTTACGCAGATATTCATCTTTATTTTGTGCGGCGTCAGCGCGCATTGCTAATGCCTTAAGTTCTGCGTTTAACTGCATTTCAGTCAAGCGATTTTGATGGTTAATCTTTTCGGCTTCAAGCTGTTCCTGTCTTTTTTGTTGTTCCCGCTGTAGAAGTTCCTGCTCTTTAAGTTCAGCTTCCAATTCTATTTGCTTTAATTGCTGTTCCTGTTCTTTTGCCTGAAGCCATTGTTTACGCTGCTGTTCGTATTCCTTGAGTTGGGCGTCGCGTTCCTGGTTTTTTAACAAACGTTCATGTTCAAATTGTTGGGCTTGTAATTCCAGCTTAACTTGCTGCTTAAGAACTTGTTGTTCCTTTTCATACTGTACTTCAGCCGCTTGCTCGATTTCTTTTAATTGCGTCTGATGGTTTACTTTTTCAGCGTACAAGCGAGCTTCTATAGCATATTGCTCTAGTCGTTGTTGTTCCTGATCTGCTAAAAGCTGCTTGGCGGCTTCAGTTTCCAGTGCCTGTTTGTGGCGCTGCAGCTCTGTTTCCTGGTTAATATTTTCCAACTGCTTTTGTTTATGAGCCAAGCGTTGTCGCTCCAGTTCTTCTTCCTGCCGAAAGAGTTCCTGGCGTTGTTTTTCACGAAACTCGAAGTTTTTTTGCAACACGCTGATATAAATGGGCGTCTGGGTAAAACGTCCATCAAGTTCCTTATGCTCCGAAAGTTCTTCAAAAACCGGCTTCAATGAACAGATAGCCCGGCACTGGATATGTTTCAGGGTCATGGTTTCATTGATGAGGTTTTCGATTTGTCGCTCCATTGCTGTCAGTCCTGTTTTAACCCAGTCGCCGTCATTAAGCTTAAGTAATTCGGCATTGGCAAGATCTTTTAGCAAGTTTTCGTTACCCGTTTTAATCTGCTGGTTAAGATGGGATAAGGCATCTATATTTCTTTTCGCGTACTTGAACGTCGGTTGAAAAGTCAGTTGCAGAACTACATGTATGGTACAAAAACCACTAAACAAGTTAACTGTGTGGCTTATATGCCATTCTTCTATCAGCAATGGGTAGACTGTATGAAAAAAACGCGGGATAAAGTGCTGCGGGCGTTCAAACACTCTATGATAAGGCCCGAAACTGGAAACAACAATCCGGCGTTCACCGTCAAAACCGGGATCCCAGAACTCTTGCCCGGTATCGGTTGCGGCATTTACTCCAGACAGCCAGATATCCAGGGGCGACTTATTGCTGTTCATGGCTTATATCCGGTTCGGCGTCCTGCTGGTTAGCTGGTGTTGCGGCTTTGATGGCACGGAGTTGTTCACTCATGCGTTCTGCTATCAAAGGATAAAGATTGGGTGCAAATTCCACGGAACGTTTATCAATTTTACGCAAGAAGCCCCGGCTTAATAAAAAACCAACGGCAAACATGCGCGACCAGTCAGAATAACGCCGGGCTTTTTCAACTTCGGTTTTCTCAATGATCATCTCAAGTTCATCATTTTCATTAATCCTGAACTCGGAAAACTGTCTCAGGCATTCGAAAACCAGTTCTTGTTCTTTATCAGAGAGCGGTCCCGGCGCTGTGAACTCGAGCCGATAAGCAAGTAAAAAAGTGAAAAAATCGACCATTGCGGCGCAGGCAAAAGCGAACGGGGAAAACCCGGTCCACATCGAAAAAGACGGTGTTATTTTCTGCGTGAACTGGGCATAGGTCATCAATATGGGGGCGGGTGGGACAATTTGACCCGCATTGCTTGCCAGCTGGTTAAATTTGAGCTGTACTTCCTGTAAGCCGACTACGGATAAATGGTAGTATTTTTCGGTGTCCGCCTCTAGCTGGTTAAGGTTTGTTTGTAATTTCCTTATATCCTTATCCAGCTCGTCAAAGCTTTTAACCAGTCGGTCAACCTGCTCTTTTTTACTCAGGTAACGCTGGTTGTAATGCTTCCAGAACGGACCTTCGCCCACCATGTTCTTATAGGCGGAAGGTACTTCAGCATGAGTTCCGAAATAGGCTTGCGAGACATCGGCGGTGGCTTTATCCAGTTCAGCATTTTGCTGTTTTAAAATCCCGCTTTTGCTTGCCTGAATTGATGCCAGATAGTCATTAACATCTTTACGAACTTTATTGACGCGGTCGATTTTTATATTTTCACTTTGGGATATTTCGTAAAAACGGAAGTACGAAAAGGTGATCGAAGCGCTGATGGCTACCAGTAATGAAAGTAATACGTTGAGGTAGCGTAAGCGGTTAGCTTTCCAGTGCAATCCGGCAATTTCAAGGGAGCAAATTACGATGATAGACTGGATAGCAATGGTAATAGCCAGAGCGATCCACGGAATAATAAAATGGGATAATCCGTAGTAAGTGGTAAATCCTGCTGTAACACTGAGCATCAGCACAATAGGGATAGACCATAAGCGTAGTAAGCCGACGAAAAGAGTTTGCATACTGTTAAGCAAGCTGCCCAGTCCACCATGGTTGATTTTGATAACGTTTTCTTTTTCCATCGCTGTCAACTCATAAATTATTCGGCAACATGTTACTCAACATACAACAGTAAAGGTATTAGGTAGATACTGTAAGTTGGATTCAAAAACAGTCTATTTGATTAAAAATGAAATTGCAATTAACCTGCGGTTGAAAAATCTCTGAATCCCAACGTCTTATAATTGCATTGCTGCACACCAAACTAATTCAGCCGATCCACTGTTGATAGTTTAAGAAGTATTAATGCTTATGATTTATCAGGTTTAATTAAGGTGTAGTCAAAAATGAATTAGAAAACAAAATCTGTTTTTTGATAAACTGCGATATTCACGTTTAACAATAACAAAAAAGAGGCAAAATAGTGAGAAAAATTCAAGTTCAAGTTCTTTCAATTGTCACCTTTATACTTATAGGAATTACTGTATTCTCAATGGCTAACGCAACTACACCTGAAGAAAATAGAGCTGCGGGAGCGGCGTTTCTTGCAGAAAACACTAAAAAATCCAACATAATAACCACCGCCAGTGGTTTGCAATACGAGATTTTAACGGCGGGTACAGGGACTAAGTCACCCTCGGCAACGGACAATGTCACTGTGCATTACAGAGGGACAACTATTGACGGTAAAGAGTTTGACAGTTCTTACAGCAGGGGTGAGCCTGCTACATTCCCGTTGAACAGGGTAATCAAGGGCTGGACTGAAGGTGTTCAGCTCATGAAAGAAGGGGCAAAATACCGCTTTTATATCCCATCAGAACTTGCCTATGGCGAGCAAGGTGCAGGTCGTGATATCGGCCCGAACGCAACCCTGATTTTTGATGTTGAGCTGATAAAAATCCAGTAGTAGATTCAGGAATGCTGGCAGAAGGCAAGCATTCCTGCTGTAACAGTTCCTATCTTGTTGCTGCCGTATTTGGATATTGTGCAATTACGGCAGACTTGCTGCAAAGACATCAGGAAGCTCCATACAGCCTGACCTAAAGGCTGAAGAATAATGCTTCCGCCCTTTTCCTTAATTTATGCCTACATACCAGCTATTTGCCACTACGCCCAAAGCAATGGAAACCATTCTTACCGAAGAGCTTCAGGCGCTTGGTGTAGGTAATGTTAAGGCTACCGTAGCGGGTGCAGCTTTTGAAGGCGATCTGGAAACTGCTTATCGGGCGTGTTTGTGGTCAAGGACGGCAAACCGGATATTGCTGGTTTTAGACGAGTTTGCAGTTAAATCCCAGGAAGACCTTTATAACGGCGTCCAAAAAATCGATTGGTTTGAACATATCAATCCTGAAGACAGTTTTGCTGTTTCATTCACATCAAAAAATTCCGAAGCGATTAACAATAGCCACTTTGGCGCTTTAAAAGTTAAGGATGCCATTGTTGACCAGATGCGGGCCAGATTTCAAAAACGCCCGAGCATTAATACTGAACAGCCTAATATTCGCATCAATCTGTATTTACAAGGTGAAAAGGCGCGGATCAGCCTGGATTTGTCGGGTGAAAGCTTACACAGGCGTGGCTATCGCGATATTAATATTACCGCGCCGATCAAGGAAAACCTGGCTGCTGCCATATTGCTGCGTAGCGGTTGGCCGACAATTGCCAAACAAAACGGCACATTGATTGATCCTATGTGCGGCTCTGGAACGCTTCTGTTAGAAGGTGCAATGATTGCATCAGATTATGCGCCCGGCTTGTTGCGTGATTATTTTGGTTTTATCGGCTGGAAAAAACACGATGCCCACGTCTGGCAAAAATTAATAGGCGAAGCCCAGCAACGCAAACAGGCTGGTTTGGCTAAATTGCCTGTTATCATTGGCTTCGACCAGAACCGGCAGACTGTTAATGCCGCCCTGACGCATATCGCCAATGCCGGGTTGCAAAACAAGATTCATGTTGAACGCCGTGATATTGCCGATGCAAAACCCGCAGAAAGCTGGAAGCCCGGTCTACTGGTTTGTAATCCACCTTATGGCGAACGTCTGGGCGACGAACAGGAAACAGCCGAGTTATATAAAAAATTTGGAGAATCGTTAAAAGCCCATTTTATCGGCTGGAAAGCGGCAATGATTATCAGCAATCCTGAGTTGGGTTTTCGCTTAGGGTTACGGTCACAAAAACCGGTCACCCTGTTTAATGGCGCGCTCGAATGTAAATTGTTGCGGTTGAATATTGAAGAAAGTGCTTTTTTTATTCCGAAAGCGAAAACGCAGGAAGAACGAATTGCCCGGGTATTGGAACCCTGTATTACTCCACAAGCTGATAAACTCGACACTGACGTCATCGCTCATAGTGATGCCGGCAACCAACTCGGCTACGGTGCACCAGATTTTGCCAACCGGCTTAAAAAAAATCTTAAAAAACTGGCAAAATGGGCAAAGCAAAACCAGGTAAGCTGCTATCGCGTTTACGATGCGGATTTACCTGAATATGCCGTTGCGGTTGATATTTATCAGGGTGAACAAACCTGGATTAACGTGCAGGAATACGAGCCGCCCAAAACCATTGCCCAACATAAGGCTGACCAAAGGCTGGCGGGCTTGCTGGCGGAAATTCCCGGCGTACTGGGCGTAAGCAAGGAGCAGGTGTTTTTGAAAATTCGCCGCAGGCAGCGCAACACTGAGCAATACGAAAAATATGGCGAACAAGGAAACTTCCATGTCATTGTGGAAGGTGGTTGTAAACTGCTGGTCAATTTTGAAGATTACCTGGATACCGGTTTATTTCTTGACCATCGGCCTATCCGGTCGCTGATCCAGCAGCAGGCAAAAGGTAAGCGCTTTTTAAACCTGTTTGCCTATACCGGCAGTGCCACGGTTCATGCTGCAATCGGCGGCGCTGAATCGACTACTACAGTCGATATGTCCAATACCTATATTAATTGGGCCAAAAACAATATGATCTTGAATAACATTCAGGGTGAGCATGAATTTATTCAGGCCGATTGCCTGGAATGGCTGGCGAATGCAGCCAAGCAGCCTTATAGTAAGCAATATGACTTAATCTTCCTTGATCCACCCACGTTTTCCAATTCGAAACGAATGGATGACGTGTTTGACATACAGCAGGATTATGTGATGTTAATTAACAATGCAGCGGCATTGCTTGCATCAGGCGGACTATTATATTTCTCTACTAACTTCAGGCGCTTTAAAATGGATGCGTCAGCTCTCGTGGGCTTAAGCGTAACAGACATTACAGCGGCGACTATTCCAGAGGATTTTGCCCGAAATCCGAAAATTCATTATTGCTGGAGGATACAGAATGATGCGTAGAGTTAAGATTCTGGTTTCTGGACGAGTGCAAGGCGTTTATTTTCGCGTTTTTACCCAGAACAAAGCCAAACATTTTTCTATAAAAGGCAGCGTCAGAAACCTTCCGGATGGTCGTGTTGAAATTATTGCCGAAGCCGAGCCGGAAATTATGGAAAAATTCATCAAATGGTGCCATAAAGGCCCTATTACCGCCCGTGTCGACCAGCTTGAAATTACGGATATTGAGGCGGATGAAGAACTGACGGTTTTTGAAATTAAATAACAGCTTAAGCGTTCCAGGCTATTTTTTCATGCACTATTAAAAAGCTAATAATATGGACCTTATCATTATTCTAAAAGCGCTTATTCTGGGTGTCGTCGAAGGTTTGACCGAATTCCTGCCCGTGTCCAGCACCGGGCATTTGATTCTGGTTGGTGATTTGTTAAATTTCAATGATGACAAAGGCAAGCTGTTTGAGATTGTTATTCAGGTAGGTGCCATTTTGGCGGTGTGCTGGGAATATCACGCCAAAATTATCTCTGTTATAAAAGGGCTGCCTAGCCAGAAATCGGCACAAAAATTCACCTTGAATCTTGTTATTGCCTTTATACCTTTAGCAACTCTCGGCCTGCTGTTTGGCAAGCATATCAAAGCTTTACTATTTCAACCTGTTCCGGTTGCCCTAGCCTTTATTTTCGGGGCTTTTGTGATTATCTGGGCAGAAAAACGCGAGCATAAGGTTCGGGTTTATGAGGTCGATGACCTGACTGCTCTTGACGCATTGAAGCTCGGTATAGCACAGGCTTTTGCGCTGATCCCCGGCACATCAAGATCAGGTGCAACGATTATTGGGGGGCTGCTGTTCGGTTTGTCGCGCAAGGCTGCAACCGAGTTTTCATTTTTCCTGGCGATTCCTACCCTGATTACCGCCAGTCTTTACGATTTGTATAAGCACCGTGATTTGCTGGATTTAGCAACAGATACCCCGTATTTTGCCGTTGGTCTGGTCGCTGCATTTGTTAGTGCGTTATTGGCAATAAAAGCTTTATTGCGTTACATCAGTCATCATGATTTTATTGTGTTCGCCTGGTATCGCATTGTTTTCGGCTTGCTTGTAATAGTTACGGCTTCCAGCGGCCTAGTCAAATGGACTGTTAGCTAAGCCTATCCTCAAGGCTAATAATAGTGTTGCTGTCATCAAAAATTATAGAGTCCGCGTTAAATCAGCTTGTGCAGTTCGAGCATATCTATATTGGTTACAGCGGCGGTATTGATTCCCATGTTTTATTGCACTTGTGCGCCTCAACCCCATCATTAAAAAATAAGCTTACTGCCGTTTATGTGCATCATGGCTTGCAGGTTGAGGCGGACGACTGGGCGAGGCATTGTGAAAAAACCGCGGAAAGCTTGGGTATTGGTTTTGTATTGTTGCGGGTTAATGCCAGAGCGACACCTGGGGAAAGTCCTGAAGAGGCGGCCAGAAATGCACGTTACACGGCATTAAAGTCTTTAATAAACACCAGCGACGTATTGATGGTGGCGCAGCATCGGGAAGACCAGATGGAAACGGTGTTGTTGCAGTTATTTCGTGGCGGCGGTCTGCGCGGTTTATCGGGGATGCCGGAAATGATGGTTTTTGGTCAGGGCATCATGCTTAGGCCTTTATTGGCTGTTGCCAAGTCAGAAATTAGTGATTATGCACAAACACACGGATTAATCTGGGTAGAAGACCCCAGTAATCAAAGCAACGATTATGACCGAAATTTTTTACGCAATACGGTTTTACCCTTACTAAAACAACGTTGGCCTGCTGTTGATAAAACAGTAGCACGATCAGCCAGACATTGTGCCAATGCACAGATTATCGTTTCGGAAGTTGCAGATGCTTTATTTTTTGATGTTTTTAATGCGGCTGATAATACAGTTTGTATCAGAAAGCTACATAGCTACGGAAAAACTCAACAGGAACTTGTTATCAGGCGGTGGCTGCAGACACTGGAGTTAAAAATGCCAACCCAGTCGTTTATCGATAGGGTGCTAAATGAGGTCATTGCGGCACGGGAAGACAGCAAGCCCGAGTTAGCAGGGCAAGGCTATTGCATAAGGCGTTATCGCGATAAGCTGTATTGCCTTAAACAAACTCGGCAAGAAACCCCGCAAGATGTTATCTGGCCTGCCGGAGAGCCATTAATAAAAATAACAGCTCAGCAAACATTGTCTATCGTACCATCATCAACAGGAATTCTGCTTGAGAGCTGGCAACAGGCTTTGGTTACGGTAAAGTTTCGGCGCGGCGGCGAAAGAATCCGCTTAGCGGGGCGGAAAGGCCATCATGTTTTAAAAAAACTGTTTCAAGAATCAGCTATCCCACCCTGGGAAAGGGATTTAATACCTTTAGTTTACCTGGATGATACGCTGGCTGCGGTTGGCGATTATTGGATAAGCGCGGAATTTTATAGCGAAGCAACGGATGCCTGTATTAGTCTGAAATTGGAAAAACAGTATATTTACAAACCTGAAGCCGACCGCTAACGTAACAACAAGCGGTGGCGAGGATAACCCGTAACAGCAGTCTCGATTCTATGAAAGCCGCATCACGATAGTGCCAAGTCAGTCGTTCAATTTGAGACTTTATCTGGGGCTTTCGTGCTAAATAAATCTCGAAAGACAATGACGAATTTAGCTTTGTCGATTACAATGCAAGTGATCAATCTAACGTGCCATTCCGTTCTTCTCCGAAGTCCCTAAAATCTACATGACAAAATACATTTTCATTACCGGTGGTGTTGTTTCATCGCTAGGCAAAGGCATTGCTGCGTCTTCGCTTGCCGCAATTCTTGAGGATCGCGGCCTCAAAGTCACCATAACCAAGCTCGATCCTTACATTAATGTCGATCCCGGCACAATGAGTCCTTTTCAACATGGAGAAGTTTTTGTTACCGAAGACGGTGCGGAAACTGACCTGGACTTAGGTCATTATGAACGTTTTCTTAAAACTACCATGGCGAAGAAAAATAACTTCACTACGGGTCAGGTTTATGACAGTGTTTTGCGCAGAGAGCGTAAAGGCGAATATTTAGGCGCAACAGTCCAGGTTATTCCCCATATTACCGATGAAATAAAAAGTCGGGTTTATCACAGTGCCGAGAATACCGATGTTGCTCTGATTGAAGTCGGCGGAACCGTCGGGGATATAGAATCATTGCCCTTTCTGGAAGCTATTCGCCAAATGCGTGTAGAACTGGGCATTGAACGATCGCTGTTTATTCATTTGACGCTGGTGCCTTATATTCGCTCTGCCGGGGAAATAAAAACCAAGCCGACCCAACATTCGGTAAAAGAGCTGCGCAGTATTGGCATTCAGCCGGATATTTTGATTTGTCGCTCCGAACAGCCGATACCGGATAATGACAGACGGAAAATCGCTCTATTTACTAACGTAGAGGAAAAAGCCGTTATTTCTGCGATAGATGCCGATTCTATTTATAGAATTCCATTGCTGCTTCACGAACAAGGTCTGGATGAAATCGTTGTCAATAAGTTGCGGCTAAATGTCCCGCCCGCCGATTTGACCGAATGGAAAAATGTCGTGGATGCGTTGGCGAATTCTTCTGAAGAAGTGTCGATTGCGATTGTCGGCAAATATGTTGATCATTCTGATGCCTATAAATCCTTGAATGAAGCATTAATACATGCCGGTATTCGTAACCGTCTGAAGGTTAAAATCATCTATATCGATTCAGAGCTTATTCAGGATGAAGGGGTTGCCAGATTGAAGGACGTCGATGCCATCCTTGTTCCGGGCGGTTTTGGCGAACGCGGTGTGGAAGGCAAGATTGCAACGGTAAAATATGCCCGAAAAAACAATATCCCTTATCTGGGTATTTGCTTGGGGATGCAGGTTGCGGTGATTGAGTTTGCACGTGATGTGGCAAATCTGGATGGCGCGCACAGTACTGAGTTTTTGCCGAGTTCGTTACATCCTGTTATCGGCTTGATTACTGAATGGACGGCTGAAAGTGGAGAGCTTGAGAAACGTAATGAAAATTCCGATTTGGGTGGCTCTATGCGTCTGGGCGGACAGCAGTGCCGCTTACAGCCGGATTCACTGGCTTTTCAGCTTTATCAGAAAGATGTTATTATTGAAAGACATCGTCACCGCTATGAATTTAACAACCAGTATTTTGATAAACTTGAACAGGCAGGGATGCGGTTTTCAGGGAAATCCATAGACGGTCGTCTCGTAGAGGTGATTGAAATTCCTGAGCATCCTTGGTTTTTAGCTTGTCAGTTCCATCCAGAATTTACTTCGACGCCCAGAAAAGGCCATCCTTTGTTTTCCGGCTTTGTAGTAGCTGCTTTTCAAAATAAAAAGGTAACTGTTTAATGAAATTATGTGGTTTTGAAGTTGGTTTAGATAAGCCATTTTTTTTGATTGCAGGCCCTTGTGTGATTGAAAGCGAGCAATTAGCGCTGGATACAGCGGGCTATCTTAAAGAATTGACTACAGCATTAAATATACCGTTTATTTATAAATCATCTTTTGATAAAGCTAATCGTTCCTCGCATGAAAGCTTCCGCGGTTTGGGCGTTGAGCAGGGCTTGAAAATACTGGCTAAAGTAAAAGAACAAATCCAGGTTCCGGTATTAACGGACGTACACGAAGATACCCCGCTGGCAGAAGTCGCTGCGGTTGTTGACGTCCTGCAGACGCCAGCATTTTTGTGCAGGCAGACTAATTTTATCCAGCAAGTGGCTGCCCAAGGCATTCCGGTCAATATTAAAAAAGGCCAGTTTCTTGCTCCTTGGGATATGGTGAATGTCTCCAATAAAGCCAAAGCAACCGGAAATCAGCAGATCATGGTGTGTGAACGCGGAGTATCCTTTGGCTATAACAATCTGGTGTCAGATATGCGTTCACTGGCGGTAATGCGCAACACGGATTGCCCGGTTGTTTTTGATGCCACCCATTCAGTACAGCTGCCTGGAGGACAAGGCACTTCATCTGGCGGACAACGTGAATTTGTGTCTGTATTAGCCAGGGCCGCAGTAGCCGTGGGTATCGCCGGATTGTTTATGGAAACCCATCCTAATCCGGCTGAAGCAAAAAGCGATGGGCCAAACGCTTGGCCCTTATACAGAATGCAAGAGCTGCTGGAAATTTTATTAACCATCGACCAAGCTGTGAAATCAAAAGTTTTCATAGAAACAACACTATAGGTATAGGAAAAAATGGCTGCAATAGTAGATATCCGTGCAAGAGAAATTTTAGATTCACGTGGCAACCCGACCCTGGAAGCCGATGTGATTTTGGCGTCCGGTGTAATTGGTAGCGCGATGGTGCCTTCCGGGGCATCAACTGGTGAGCGTGAAGCGATAGAATTACGCGATGGCGATAAAGCCCGTTATTTGGGTAAAGGGGTATTGAAAGCTGTTGCCAACGTCAATGATGAAATTCGTTCGGCAATTATTGGCCTGGATGTAGAAGACCAGACGGGTCTTGATAACAAATTGATAGCTCTGGATGGTACCGAGAGCAAGTCTCGTCTGGGAGCCAATGCCACACTTGCGGTATCTTTAGCGGCAGCTCATGCGGCGGCAAAAGAAGCGGCTACGCCTTTATACCGTTATTTGAACAAATCCGGCGAATTCATCCTGCCTGTGCCGATGATGAATATCATCAACGGCGGTTCACATGCGGATAATAGCGTTGACCTGCAAGAGTTTATGATTTTGCCGGTTGGAGCACCTTCTTTCCGTGAAGCCATTCGTTATGGTGCGGAAGTTTTTCATAACCTGAGCAAAGTTCTGAAGTCCAAAGGTTTGGCAACAACCGTTGGTGATGAAGGTGGTTTTGCGCCCAATCTGTCATCTAACGAAGAAGCTATCAGCGTTATTCTGCAAGCGATAGAGCAGGCAGGTTACAAACCCGGTGTTGATATTTACTTAGGTCTGGATGCGGCAAGTTCTGAATATTATGCCGACGGCATTTATAATCTGGCGTCCGAAAACAAAACCTACACCTCAGCACAAATGGCTGATTTCTTTGTGGATTGGGTTGATAAATACCCGATCATCAGCATTGAAGACGGTTTTGATCAAAACGACTGGGATGGCTGGAAATTATTGACTGAAAAGCTCGGCAACCGTATCCAGTTGGTTGGCGACGATTTGTTTGTGACCAATCCGGCTATTTTGCAAAAAGGTATAGAGAAAAATATCGCCAACTCCATTCTGATTAAAGTTAATCAAATCGGCACCTTGACCGAAACGCTGGCAGCAATAAATCTGGCGCATTCAGCCGGATATTCTGCGGTAGTCTCACACCGTTCCGGTGAAACCGAAGATACGACTATTGCCGATTTGGCGGTAGCAACCGGTACAGGACAAATCAAGACCGGTTCATTAAGTCGTTCTGACCGTGTTGCCAAATACAACCGCCTGATGAAAATCGAAGAAGAATTAGGTAGTTTGGCTAAATACGCAGGGCGTAGTGCATTTAAAATACTTTAAGTATTGTCGAGGGCAGTGGTTAGCTGGCCGCTGCCCAGATAAACCTATTGAGGGTGAGTGAATGAAAACGCTTGTTGCAGTCATTATCCTGTTGATTATTCATCTTCAATACCGTTTATGGCTCGGTGACGGCAGTATTGCACAGATAAAGGCCTATCAACAACGCCTCGACACTCTTAAGGAAGAGGTAGAAGAAAAGCGACAGCGTAATGAAGCACTTTACGCAGAAGTCGAAGATTTGCGGCAAGGGCAGGATGCTCTTGAAGAACGTGCCAGAGACGAGTTAGGGATGATTAGGGAAGGTGAAACGTTTTTTCAGGTTATTCAATAAAGTTCAATCACGCTCATGATTTTCCGGTTTGATCGCTGGTTTCATTGCATCACGAAATCTTGCGTAGTAAACCAGCACTAATAGTTTCAAAACAAACTGTCCCACATTGCATCGACTTTTTTGATGACTTCCGGTGACATCACAATCGGCCTGCCCCATTCGCGGTTGGTTTCTCCAGGCCATTTATTCGTAGCATCAAATCCCACTTTTGAGCCAAGGCCGGATACAGGTGATGCGAAATCTAGGTAATCAATCGGCGTATTTTCCAGTATGGTTAAATCCCTGGCAGGGTCCATGCGCGTAGTGATTGCCCAGATCACGTCTTCCCAATTGCGGACATTGACATCATCATCGACAACGATGACAAATTTGGTGTACATGAATTGTCGTAAATAAGACCAGGTTCCCAGCATTACCCTCTTGGCATGGCCGGCATATTGCTTTTTCATACTGATGACAGCCATGCGATAGGAGCACCCTTCAGGCGGCAGGTAAAAGTCGACAATTTCGGGAAACTGCTTTTGCAAAATAGGTACGAAAACTTCGTTCAGGGCTACGCCCAATATGGCAGGCTCGTCAGGCGGTCTGCCGGTAAATGTACTGTGATAAATGGGAGCTTGGCGCTGGGTGATTCGTTCTATCGTAAAGACCGGAAATTCATCAACCTCGTTGTAATAACCTGTATGGTCGCCAAAAGGACCTTCGGGAGCGGTTTCCCCAGGATAGATAAAGCCTTCTAGGACAATTTCAGCGCTCGCGGGAACCTGCAAATCGTTAATAAGCGATTTTGCGACTTCAGTTTTACTACCCCGTAACAGGCCGGCAAAGCCGTATTCAGACAAGGTATCGGGTACCGGGGTGACAGCTGCCAGTATCGTGGCAGGATCAGCGCCCAGCGCGACAGAAACAGGGAAGGGTTTGCCTGGATAGGCTTTTTGCCATTCCCTAAAGTCCAGTGCGCCGCCGCGATGGGCGAGCCAGCGCATGATAACCTTGTTTTTGCCGATGACTTGCTGGCGGTAAATGCCCAGGTTTTGCCGCTCCTTGTGCGGACCTCGGGTAATAACCAGTGGCCAGGTAATTAATGGCGCGGCATCTTCGGGCCAGCAGGTTTGTATCGGATAATCGCTTAAATCAATTTCATCGCCTTGCCGGACCAGTTCCTGGCAAGGCGGGGAAGTCACCAGCTTGGGTGCCATATTCAACACTTGCTTGAACACAGGGAATTTTTCCCAAGCATCTTTCATTCCTTTGGGTGGCTCAGGTTCTTTTAAATAAGCCAGCAATTCGCCAATTCCGCGCAGTTCATCAACGGATTCGGCACCCATGCCCATAGCGACACGGCGCGGCGTACCGAAAAGATTAGCCAGGACAGGGATGTTTGCGCCTTTCGGGTTTTCAAATAGTAACGCAGGTCCGCCTTGTTTTAAGGTACGGTCACAAATTTCAGTCATTTCCAGATAGGGATCAACAGCGACGGTGACACGCTTAAGTTCACCTTGCTTTTCCAGTTGCTTGATAAAGTCGCGCAGATCCCTGTATTTCATGCTTCCTCGCCAGTTTCTATGCCGTTATGCCTAAGCAGGGCATCGGCGGTTGGTTTACGTCCACGGAACTGCACAAACAAGTCCATCGCATTTTGACTGCCGCCCCGTTCCAGGATATTGCTTAAAAAGGCTTTGCCGGTTTCCTGGTCGAAAATACCTTTTTCTTCAAATAGCGAGAAGGCGTCACTGGATAAAACCTCGGCCCATTTATAGCTGTAATAGCCCGCCGCATAACCACCGGCAAATATATGCGAGAAGCCATGGGCAAAGCGGTTGAATTTAGGCGGTTGGATAACCGCAACCTGTTCCCTGACCTGATCCAGGATTTCATAGATACGACCACCTTTTTCAGGGTCATAATCCAGATGGATTCTAATATCAAACAGGCTGAACTCGAGCTGCCTCACCATAACCATACCGGCTTGAAAGTTTTTTGCCTTGAGCATTTTTTTAAACAAGCTGTCGGGTAACGGCTCCCCGGTTTGATAATGTCCTGACATCAGCACCAGTGCTTCCTGTTCCCAGCACCAGTTTTCCATGAATTGACTGGGCAGTTCGACAGCATCCCATTCAACGCCGTTAATACCGGAAACCCCCAGGTAATCAACCAGTGTCAGCATGTGCTGTAGGCCGTGACCAAATTCATGAAATAAGGTAATGACCTCGTCATGAGTCAGTAACGCGGGCTCATTGCCTGCCGGTGGCGTAAAGTTGCAGGTCAGATAGGCAACCGGGGTCTGGATACCATTGACCGTTTTCTTGCGGCCAACGCAATCATCCATCCAGGCACCGCCGCGTTTGTTCGGGCGGGCATAAAGATCAATATAAAATTTGCCGCGTAGTTGCCCGGTACTGTCGTTAATCTGGAAAAAACGCACGTCAGGATGCCAGCTGTCAAATTCGGTGATCTCGGCTATAGTTAATCCGTACAGTCTTTCTACGACAGCAAACAGCCCCGGTAAAACACGGGTAATAGGAAAATAGGTTTTAACTTCTTCTTGCGATAATTCGTAACAATGCTGACGCATTTTTTCCGAGTAATAACTGATGTCCCAAGATTGCAGGTCGCTAATATCGTAATGTAGTTTGGCAAATTCGCGTAACTCCATTAAATCGTTGCGAGCCTGGCGCCAGGATTTATTGGCCAAATCTTCCAGGAAATGGATAACCTCAGCGGGTTTGTTTGCCATTTTGGTGGCCAATGACAGCTCAGCGTAGTTATTGAAGCCCAGCAGTTTGGCTTTTTCATGGCGTAACGAAAGAATATGTTCCATGATGATGCTGTTGTTCCAGCGACCTGCCAGCGGGCCTAGTTCCGAAGCCCTGGTTGAGTAGGCTTCGTAGAGTTCGCGGCGCAGTTCCCGATCATCGGCATAGGTCATGACGGCAATATAAGAGGGAAATTGCAGCGTAATCATCCAGCCGTCTTCGCCACGGCTTTCTGCTGTTTGTTTGGCTTGCGTCAGTGCAGATTCAGGTAAGCCGGTCAGATCACGCTTATTGCTAATGAGCTTTGTCCAGCCATTGGTAGCATCCAGCACATTTTCTTCGTATTTGCTGGTAAGGCTTGATAATTCCTGACTGATTTCTTTGTAACGGAGTTTTTGGTCATTATTCAGCGCTACGCCGGATAATTTGAAGTCTCTTAAGGTGTTGCGGATTATTTTTTGTTGAGCGGCATCCAGTGCGGCAAATTCCGGGCTTTTGGCGATCATCCGGTAAGCATTAAACAAGCGCCTGTTTTGCCCCATTTCTGTTGAGTAGTCGCTGAGCTTGGGCAGGCAGGCATTATAGGCTTCGCGTAATTCATCGCTATTAACGACAGAATTGAGATGGCTGACGGGAGACCAAGCCTTGTTGAGTCGGTCTTCACTGTTTGCTATAGGTTCAACCAGCTTGTCCCAACTGTAGTTTTTTTTTGTTTTTAGCTGCTGTTCTACTACAGAGCGGGCTTCAGCCAGCAACTGATCTATCGCGGGTACTATGTGTTCCGGTTTTATTTGCGAAAATAAAGGTAAGGTAGCATCACTTAATAAGGGATTGTTCATAAGGTTCATCGGATAAGTAATTTATAACGGCATTGAAGATTATATAACGGAACGTATCTAGTTTTCTGGCGGGTCAAAAAATAGCGCTGTTTTCGATAGATGATCGTGCCAACTGCGTTGGTTCTTATCAAAAAGAATCCATAGGAACCCAAGTCCAAGAAAGCTCCAGGATATTATCGCCGCAATAAAGCGCAATAAGGCTTGCACCCAGGTAATGGGTTGTCCGTTAACCGACAAGAGTTTTATTTTCCAGGCGCGTAAGCCTAAGGTTTGGCCGCCGTGGGTCCAAAACCAGCCGTAAAAAAAAAAGCTTATGACAAGCAGGTAAAGCGGATAGAAAATTTGTTGGCGGGTGAAAGCTTCTCCTGCGTTTAACGGGAGCAGCAGGGCTGTTGCAAGGAATAACAGCGCGATCAGCAGGAGGAAATCGTAAAAAACAACAGCCAAGCGGCGCAAAAGCCCGGGCGTAACCCTCAACGCCTTGCCCGCTTTAAACCGCTGTTTTGTTTTCCAGAACAATTAATCTTTGAATAAGGCTAATTTTTGACCAAAATATAAACATGTCACCATTAACCCCCCCAGCATTGCCAAAGAAAACAGGAATGGCGGTCTGTGGAACAGCAGGATAAAGAAATCTGCTACAAACAAACTGGTTAAGAAAGGGTGGTCAATTAAGCCATTAAAAATTTTTTGGAACATAACAATCCCGTCCAGCACGATAAAACTGAGTGCGCGTATTTAAAAAAATGGTTGTCTGATCTTTTATCTGGTTAAATGCACAATGTGTATTCGTAAAAATCAGTGCTGTGATTCTACTATATTCAAAAGGGGAATGTAAAAAGAAAAGAAACTTGCCAATTGGGCTAGAATTCATTGAAATGATATGATTAGCGCAATTAGAAAACCAACCAACAAGGTGTAACAATTATTTTAAACTTCTTTAGAAAAATTATTCAGTCAACCAGAAGTGAAGCTGAAATGCCAAATGCCGGGAAAGCTAGAATATATGCGCGCTCAGAACATACTATTTCACGATCCCAGATCAGTGAAAATGCGTTGAAAGTTCTGTATCGCTTGCAAAAAGAGGGTTTCGAAGCATATCTTGTTGGCGGTTGTGTGCGTGACTTGTTATTAGGCCGCGAACCTAAGGACTTTGATGTGGTTACCGATGCCGACCCGGAGCAAGTTAGAAAGGTCTTTCGTAATTGCCGCATAATAGGTCGCAGGTTTCGTCTTGCACATGTTCATTTTGGAAGGGAAGTCATTGAAGTTGCAACTTTTCGAGGCGTTGGGGAAGAGCAAAATGAAAGCCAGATGCTCAATAAGGAAGGGCGGTTGCTGCGTGATAACGTCTACGGAAAGATAGAAGAGGATGTTTGGCGCAGGGATTTTACGGTCAATGCCCTCTATTATAATATCAAGGATTTTTCGGTCGTTGATTACGTTAACGGCATGGATGATCATAAAACAGCTACGCTTAAGCTGATCGGCGATCCTGATACCCGTTTTCGCGAAGATCCTGTGCGTATGTTAAGAGCAGTGCGCTTTGCCGTTAAATTGGGTTTTAAGCTCGATACGGATTGTGAAAAATCCATGCATAATGCCGCAGAGCTATTGTCAGGCATACCATCAGCCCGGCTATACGATGAAGTGTTAAAGCTTTTTTTATATGGCTATGGGCTGCAGACATTTGAAATGCTCAGGCATTATGGATTGTTTCAGGTTCTGTTCCCAGCGACGGAGCAGAGTTTGGCTGTTGAAGAAAACGGCTTTCCCCGCTTACTTCTGATTAAGGCGCTGGCAAACTCGGATAACAGGATTGCCGAGGGTAAATCGGTAACGGCATATTTTTTATTTGCAGCTTTTTTGTGGGAACCAGTGCAAATGCTGGCAAAAGCCAAAATGACTCAAGGCCAGGTAGAGTATATAGCTTACCAGGATGCAGCCAGCGAGGTTATTTCCAGGCAAGTTAAAACGACTGCATTACCACGCCATATTAGTTTGGCGATGCGTGAGGTTTGGAGTTTGCAGCCTAAATTTAATGTTCGTGTCGGTTCTAAGCCCAGCCGATTAATTACTCATCCGCGTTTTAGAGCCGGTTACGATTTTTTGTTGTTGCGAGCTGAAACCGGCGGGGCTGACCCCGAAGTGGCTGATTGGTGGGGTAAATATCAAAATGCCGACGAGGCCGAACAACGAAAGATGACTCAACCGACGCGTAATGCTCAAAATAGCAAATCAGGGCGTAAAAGAAGTTATCGAAAAAAACTTGGTGACAGTTCTACAGGAACAGAAGCATAGTCTTATAACTAGCTAATCATTAATGTCATTCGATTCAATTCATTTTTAACCATGAACCACTCAGCAACTGAGACAATCACAGCTTATATAGGCTTAGGGAGTAATCTTGCCGCACCTGCCGAACAGGTTAAATCAGCGCATGCTGCAATTGCCGCAATTCCCGGTGTGAAGGAGCAGGCGTTTTCCAGTTTGTATCAAAGTGCTCCTATGGGACCTCAGGATCAACCCGATTATGTCAATGCCGTCATGGGTATTGCAACAGATCTGCCGCCGATAACTTTATTGCACTGTTTGCAAAGTATAGAAAATGCGCATGGCCGGGTAAGAGTCGGTGAGCGTTGGAGAGCACGAACACTGGATTTGGATATACTGGTTTATGGTGTCCAGCGGATTGATCTGCCGGACTTAACTGTTCCGCATACAGGTTTGGCGGAACGGTCTTTTGTGTTGTATCCCCTGTATGAAATTGCCCCGCAGCTCGAAATACCGGGCAAGGGTAAGGTTGCTGACCTGGTTAGAAGATGTCCTTTGGCTGGACTAAAACGCCTGGATTAACATGCAACAGTCTACGATAAAAAAGTTATCTATTAATGAGCTAGCCGCAATGAAGCAACGCGGTGAAAAAATCAGTTGTTTAACCGCGTACGATGCCAGCTTCAGCTCATTAATCGATCAGGTGGGTGTTGATGTAATGCTGGTGGGGGATTCCCTGGGCATGACTATCCAGGGGCACGGCACGACACTTCCCGTTACGATGACAGATATGGTTTATCATACACAATGTGTTAGCAGCGCCAGGCGGCGGGCGTTCCTGATTGCTGATTTGCCATTTATGTCTTATAGCACACCTGTAATTGCTGCGCGTAATGCCGGTAAACTAATGCAGAGTGGTGCGCAAATGGTAAAGCTGGAAGGGGCAAGAATTGAAGTAGTCGACTTTCTTGTTAATCAGGGTATTTCTGTGTGCGGACATTTGGGTTTGTTGCCGCAATTCATTAATCAATTGGGCGGATATGCGGTACAGGGTAAAGATTCAACAGGTGCTGAAAAAATCATTACTGATGCCCATAAACTCGAGCAGGCGGGTGCAAGTTTGCTGGTATTGGAATGCGTACCCGCGACTCTCGCCAAAAGAATCAGCGAACAACTAAGTATTCCTGTCATTGGTATTGGTGCAGGCGTTGATTGTGATGGACAAGTATTAGTGTTGTATGACATGTTGAATATCGGTATTGGTAAACGTCCACGTTTTTCCAAAAATTTCATGCAAGGTGCGGCAAGTATTGAAGCTGCTATTAGCGCCTATCAATTAGCGGTAAAACAATCAGCTTTTCCAACTCCAGAGCATAGTTTCTAGTCTGATGCAAACTGTTACTACAGTATCCGAATTGCGCGATATTATCAGCGCGTGGCGATTGGAAGGGGAAACTGTTGCCCTTGTACCGACGATGGGCAATCTGCACGAAGGGCATTTAAGGCTGGTGCATGAAGCCAGAAAGAAAGCCAGTCGGGTAGTGGTCAGTATTTTTGTTAACCCTACCCAATTTGGCAAAGGCGAAGATTTTGACAGTTATCCACGAACTGAGCAGGAAGACCAGCAAAAACTTAAGGTTGCCAATGCAGATTTGCTGTTTTTGCCACTTGTTACGGAGGTTTATGGTGTTGATAACAAAACATGCGTGACTGTAACTGGTATTTCCGAGCTTTATTGCGGGGCATCCAGGCCAGGCCATTTTTCTGGAGTTGCAACAATTGTTTGTAAATTATTCAATATGGTGCAACCGGACTTTGCCTTATTTGGTCTAAAAGATTTTCAGCAGTTGGTTGTAATAAGGATGATGGTCAGGGATTTGAATATCCCGGTTGAAGTAGGTGGTGTAGAAACCATCAGGGAAGCAAGTGGTTTGGCGATGAGCTCTAGGAATGGTTATTTGACTGATGATGAGAAAGTTCTCGCGTCCAGACTTTATCAGACCTTATGCAATGCCCGCGATGCTATATTGACAGACGGACAGTCGTATATAGAAATAGAGCAGCAGGCGTTGCGGTTTTTGCAACATGCGGGTTTTCAGCCGGATTATTTTTGTGTATGTCGGGCTAGTGACTTAAGGAAGGCACAAGCAGAGGATGTTGAGCTGGTTATATTGGCGGCAGCAAAGCTGGGCAAGACTAGATTGATTGATAATGTGTGTTTTTCAAGATAAGTCTCGGAAAACCAATTGGTGCCTAACATGCTAAAAGTTGATGCTATTATCAAATTAATGGATAATTAACCGTTTTTTAACGTATTTATATTGTTTTTATTATGCAAACTACGATGCTTAAAGCAAAATTACATAGAGCTACTGTGACCCGTTCAGAATTGGGTTATGAAGGTTCCTGTGCGATTGATAGCACTATTCTTGATTTGTCAGGCATCAGAGAATACGAGCAGATTCAGATTTACAATATTAATAACGGTGCCCGTTTTACTACATATGCGATTCGTGCTGAAGCTGGCTCCGGGATATTTTCCGTCAATGGTGCGGCCGCTCGTTTGGCGTGTCCTGGTGATCTGATTATTGTGTGTGCCTATGGTATTTTAAATCCAGAAGAAGCGGCAAATCATAAGCCTACACTGATTTATTTTAATGAAAAGAACGAGGTTTTACGTTCAGCTTCATCAATTCCTGTACAGCTTGCCTGAAAGGTTGTTCTAGCGGCCTTTATTGTAAAGAGGGGGCGGGGTTTTACTGCGGGGCTGTTGTATTTTTTCTTAAATGTTCTAAAGCTGTCGGGTACAGATGGATTCAGCTGCACCCGATCTAAGCAATTTAAAACAACGAATCAAACCAGAATACTTATTTGATTTTGGCTTCTTTGTAGATAACATGTTTGCGAACAACTGGATCAAATTTTTTTATCTCCATTTTTTCCGGCATTGTCCGTTTGTTTTTTGTTGTTGTGTAGAAGTGGCCAGTGCCTTCAGTGGAGATCAGTTTAATTTTATCGCGCATTTTCTATACCCTCTTAAGCTTTTGTGCCGTTTTTACGCAAGTCCGCCAACACAGCGTCTATGCCTTTTTTATCAATGATACGCATTCCTTTGGTGGAAACTCTGAGACGAACCCAGCGATTTTCACTCTCAACCCAAAACCTGTGATGTTGCAGATTTGGGAGAAAACGTCTTTTGGTTTTGTTGTTTGCGTGTGATACGTTGTTACCGGTAACGGGTTGTTTTCCTGTTACTTGACATACTCTGGACATGATTAACCTCTTGGCCCGACTGAATTCTAAATAGCCCAACTTTATACCAAAAAATCTTTTCAAGGTAAATAACTATCTATAAAATAAAACGATTATATGCGCTTTCAGACATCATAAGGAAACAATAATGCCTGTTAAATTCGGTATGGTTATGGATTCCATAAGTCATATCAACATAAAAAAAGATACCAGTTTCGCAATGTTACTTGAGGCGCAGGCTAGAAACTGGGAGCTGCATTACATGGAACTCAATGATTTATATCTCAGAAATGGTAGAGCCTATGCCAGAACCCGGACACTGACGGTTAAGTGCGATGCGCAGCACTGGTATCAGTTTGTTTCCGAGCAGGATCTGTCACTGGATCAACTCGATGTTATTATGATGCGCAAGGATCCGCCCTTTGACCAGGAGTATATCTACGCAACTTATTTGTTGGAACGTGCAGAAAGCATGGGCGTTTATGTAGTTAACAAGCCGCAGTCATTGCGGGATGCTAATGAAAAGCTTTTTACCGCATGGTTTCCCGAATGTTGCGCAGAAACTCTGGTCACCAGAGAGCCTCATAGAATCAAAAGTTTTCTACATGAGCAAAAGGAAATTATTTTAAAACCTCTCGATGGAATGGGTGGGACATCTATTTTCCATTTGCGCGAAAGCGATCCTAATCTTAGTGTGATTATGGAAGTGATGACTGATTACAATAAACGTTATGTGATGGCGCAGAAATACCTGCCGGAAATTAAAGACGGTGATAAGCGCATTTTAGTCGTTAATGGCGAGCCGGTTCCCTTCGCTTTGGCGCGGATTCCAGCTCGAGGCGAAACGCGCGGTAATCTGGCTGCTGGTGGCCGCGGGGAAGGCCGTCCATTGACAGAACGGGATTGGTGGATTGCAAAGCAGGTTGGACCGACGCTACGTGAAAAAGGACTGGTTTTTGTGGGGCTGGATGTTATAGGCGACACATTGACGGAAATTAACGTTACCAGTCCAACTTGTGTTCAGGAACTGGACAGCCAGTTCGGTCTTAATATTTGTGGTCTGTTAATGGATCATATTGAAAAAACAATACAGTAGCATGAAAAATCAGGTTGTTTATTCTTCACCTGCGTATTCATCAAATAAGGAATCATTACTGATTACTTTATTTGTCGCAACGATATTTCATGTCATTCTGATTTTGGGCGTTAATTTCACGATGCCGCATCAGACGAATATTGATAGACCTATAGATATTACGCTGGTTACCATGCCGGTAAAAAAAGCCCCTAAAGAAGCGAAGTTTCTGGCTCAGGAAAACCAGATAGGCGCAGGCGTAAAAACCAGCAAGCCGGAGCCGCCGCCGCAAAAACTGCCAAGTCGAGGGAGTAATGAGGCAAAGCAGGTTAAAAAGCACTCACTCGAAAACAGCGAACCTAAAGTCATACAAAAAATAATTACCCAAAAAAAAGCTGATGTAAAGGTAGTGGCAGAAACCAAGCCTGCCGTCGTCAACGATACCGAAAAACGTCCGCATATCTCGGCTGAGATGGCCTATCAGCAAATTGCGCAATTAGGTACGGAAATCCGGCAAAGCCAGCAAAGCTCGGACGATACCAAGATAAAATTTGTTGATTCGGTGAGCACCCATAAATATCAGGCAGCACAATACATGAAAGATTGGGAAGATAAGGTTGAGCGGACCGGCAACCTTAATTACCCTGAAGTGGCTGCCAAGAAAAATTTTTCGGGTACGTTAACCATGGATGTTGGTGTAAAGGCCGATGGCAGTATTTACAGCATTCGAATAAATAAATCATCAGGCAACCAAGCGCTTGATGAAGCGGCAAAAAGAATTGTTAAAATGAGTGCACCATTTCCGCCGTTGCCCGTAGAATTACTTAAAGAGTTAAATGTGCTGGTGATAACCCGAGTCTGGAAATTCTCTGATGAATCAGGCATGACCGCACGATAATTATTTATCATGTCAATAAATCCTTGATGCCAAGCCCTATGAATAAAGCCTCTTACTTAAATAACCAGTTTATTATTGCCATGCCTGCCCTGACCGATCCTATTTTTTTCCACACGGTGACTTATCTGTGTCAGCACAACAAGGAAGGTGCTTTGGGTATTGTGATTAACAGGTCGGCAGAAATGAAGCTGGGGGAAATATTTAAACAAATGGATATCCCGGTGACTTCCCTTGAGGCTACTGAAGCGCCTGTTTTTGCAGGCGGGCCGGTGCAGCAGGAGCGTGGCTTTGTACTCCACACCAGCGGCGGTGACTGGAATGCCACGATGCCGGTTTCAGAATCAATTTCTTTAACGACTTCCCGGGATGTTCTTGAAGCCATTGCTGTCGGTAAGGGACCTGAACAATATCTGGTGGCTTTGGGTTATGCAGGCTGGGGCGAAGGCCAGTTGGAAAAGGAAATTCTGGATAACTCCTGGCTTAATACACCTTACGGCAAGCAGGTTTTATTTGATACGCCGATTAATCAGCGCTGGAGTGCTGCTGCAGGCCAGATTGGTATAGATATTAATAAGCTCACTACACCAGCCGGACATGGTTGATTCAGTCTGGAATAAAAAAGACCCATTATCGGCAAAAGCTCACACCGATACTTATATAGGTTTTGATTTCGGTACTAAAAAAATAGGCACGGCGATTGGGCAAACGACGACCGGCACAGCAAGTCCGTTACAAACCATTAGGTCCGTCAATCAAAATCCTGATTGGTCAATAATTACCAAACTGATTCAAGAGTGGCAGCCTGTCGGTTTAATCGTCGGTATTTCCAGGCAGCATGACGGTACAGACAATCCTGTAACTCCCCGCATGTTAAAATTTTGCCGACAACTGGAAGGCAGATATCAACTGCCTGTTTTTCAGCAGGATGAAACCTTGTCAACTTATGAAGCCAAGCAACTATTGTTTGATGAGGTTTGTGTCAACGCAAGCAAACTCTGGGCAGTACAAGACCAACTGGCAGCCCAGCTTATTTTGCAGACCTGGTTAAATGACCACATACAACATAAGGATGCTTAAGTGTTAGAACTCTCCGAGCTGCTCGATAATCTCGAAACCAGCCTGAAAGACATTATCGTTAAAAGAAAGCTGGTTAATCCGCTGATGATTGGTATCCGCACCGGTGGTACTGTTATTGCCGAAATTTTGCATGGTCGTCTTAACATCCATGAACCGTTGGGATTGCTGGATATTTCCTTTTATCGTGATGATTTTTCCCAGATCGGTGTTCATCCCAATGTAAAACCCAGCCAGTTGCCGACGCACATCGAAGGCCGGGATATTATCCTGATTGATGATGTCTTTTATACGGGACGGACCATACGTGCTGCACTGAATGAAATTTTTGATTACGGGCGGCCTAACCAGGTTGTTTTGGGCGTACTAATAGAACGTGACGGAAAGCAGATTCCGCTATGCCCCGATTGTTTCGGCGCGCGCATTACGCTGGCTGCAAACCAGCGGATCAAGCTGACGGGTTCTTCAGAGCAACTGGCGATTCATTTAGAAACGATTGATGCAACAGCATGAAATCTATGGCAGATAACTTACAGTTAAATTCGGAAGGCAAGCTTAAACATTTTTTGACCATAGAAGGGCTGGATAAAAGCCTGCTGACAGAAATTCTTGACCTGGCAGAATCTTTTGTCGACATGACGGACAATCAGGTAAAAAAAGTCCCGCTGTTACGCGGCAAAACCATCGTCAACCTGTTCTTTGAAAACAGTACCCGCACTCGAACAACCTTTGAACTGGCTGCTAAACGCTTGTCTGCGGATGTGCTAAGCATGAGCATTTCCACCTCGTCAACATCAAAAGGCGAAAGCCTGCTCGATACGATACGCAATCTGGAAGCCATGTTTGTCGATATGTTCGTGGTGCGCCACGGTATTAGCGGGGCGGCGCATTTTATCGCCCAGCAAACTGCCGCGCATATCAGTGTCATCAACGCGGGCGACGGGCAGCATGCCCATCCGACCCAGGCGATGCTGGATATGTTTACCATTCGGCAGATTAAAAAAGATTTCTCCAATCTGAGAGTGGCCATTATTGGCGATATATTGCACTCCAGGGTCGCGCGTTCACAGATACAGGCGCTAAATACGCTGGGCGCGGCTGAAGTACGGGTGATCGCGCCCAAAACCTTGCTGCCTGCTTACGTGGAAACTCTGGGTGTAAGCGTCTCGCATAATTTGACTGAAGGTCTTAAAGATATTGATGTCATCATCATGCTGCGCCTGCAAAAAGAGCGTATGAGTTCAGCCTTGTTGCCCAGTGAAAGCGAATATTTCAAATGCTTCGGACTTACCGAAGACAAGCTGAAAATCGCCCGGCCCGATGCTATCGTCATGCATCCTGGCCCTATTAACAGGGGTGTGGAAATCGACTCAAAAGTAGCCGACGGTCCGCAGTCCGTGATTTTAAAACAGGTCAGCAACGGCATAGCCGTGCGTATGGCGGTTATGTCGATGGCAATGCAGAAGCGGGGAGTTGTGTGATGAGCCGGATAGACATTAGCCAAGGAAGAATTATTGATCCGGCCAACGACATAGACCGTATCGGTTCAGTGTATATCGCCGATGGCAAAATCATCTCGGTAAGCGATGCGCCTGCCGGATTTAATGCCGACATAGTTATCAACGCAGAAAATCAAATTGTCTGTCCCGGTTTCATAGATTTAAGTACGCGCTTGCGCGAACCCGGGCAAAGCCGTAAGGCAACTTTCAAGAGTGAAACCCTGGCAGCGGCAAGTGCCGGTGTTACCACGCTGTGCCTGCAACCGGACACCAGCCCTGTTATAGATACGCCGGCGGTCGCTGAGCTGATTAAAGAACTCGCTGAAAAAGCCCAGTATCCGCAGATTTACCCGATTGCGGCACTGACTCAGAGGCTGGAGGGCAATGAATTAAGCTCCATGCTGTCGTTAAAGCAGGCGGGCTGTATTGCGGTCGGCAATGCCAGCCAGCCGGTCAGAAACCTGTTGATATTACGGCGAGCCATGGAATATGCCGCCAGTCATGATTTATTGCTGATGTTTCGGCCTAATGACTATTGGTTAGGCAATAACGGTTGCGCCCACGAAGGTGCGTTGGCAACCCGCTACGGCCTGCCCGGCATTCCCGAGGCGGCGGAAACGATTGCCTTGTCGCATTGCCTGGAACTGGCTGAGTTGACCGGTTGCCGGGTCCATTTTGGGCAAATCAGTTGTAGACGTTCAGTTATTAAAATTCATCAGGCTAAAAAATACGGTCTGGATGTCAGTGCTGATGTTGCGATACATCAATTGCATTTAACTGAAAATAACATGATTCCTTTTGACAGCGCCTACCATGTTTTGCCGCCATTCCGCACTGAAGCAGACCAGCAGTATCTACGGGAAGGCCTGGCCGGCGGAACATTGAACAGCATCTGTTCCGACCATCAACCGCACGATTTGGATGCCAAGCTGGGCGCGTTTCCAGAGACGGAAGCGGGTATTTCATCGCTGGAAACCTTGTTGCCGTTAATGCTTAAACTGGTAGCGCAACATGCGATAACGCTGGAACAGGGCATAGCCGCGTTGAGCGATAACCCGGCACAAATTCTGCGTTTGGAAAGCGGCGCGTTAACGCCCGGCTTTGCAGCCGATGTTTGTGTTTTTGACCCCAACCAGGAATGGCAGGTTAATTCAGAGAACTGGAAAAGCCGGGGCGTCAATACGCCGTTTTGGGGACAAACGATGAAGGGCAGAGTGACCTGTACTTTGCAGACAGGCAGGGTTATTTATAATCAAAAAAGCTCGTTACATCTATAGCGGGTTTTTCCGTCTCAATTGCCATTCAACGACAATGAAACCGCAACCTGCTTATTATCCCTTTTCGGATCAATTGCCGTGTCGAGAATGAAAACCCGCTTATTTTCAATCCCGCCTTTCTGAACGATATAGTTGGCAATAATTTGTGCGCGTGCCGAGGCCAGTATTTTAAGCCTGTCCTGTTCCGGTTTAATGATTTTAAATAGATTTTGTTTGGCGACTTCGTAAAAATCGCCTGCTTCCGGGTTGGTTAATTGCGGTGTGCCTAAAAATGATTTTTTTACCAGTTGCGGGTATTTTTCGATAAACATGTCGGTTAACAAGCGCTTGTAATCATCGCTGGTCAGCTCGACATATTCCGAACGTATTTTCTTGTCGCTATCCTTATTTATTTCAACGGCGCGGCGTTTTTTAAGCTGTTCATACAAAGCATCTTCCCGAATCACCGGCCAGTCCTGCTCTACATAAGCGGCACCCTTGATGTCCAGATTCAGGACCGGGCGCTCTTTCAATGCCTTGGATAACACATCAAGCTTTGCCTGCTGGGGTTTTTGCAGCTCGGAATAACCGGGTGGGAAAGTGACGGTATCCAGCTTTTCCTTGCTGCCTATTAGCGAAGCAATCGCATTAAAAGGCGAGGTTACTATTTTTCCCAAAGTATTCAACAAGGCATCGGTAATGATCGAGCCCATGCTAAATTGAGGATCATTGGTGTTGCCGGAAAGCGGCACATTAATTTTAATTTTACCGTCCAGGTCCTTGAGCAGCGCAACAGCCAAGCCGACCGGCAATGATACGGCGTTTGGGTTGTCAACTTTGTCGCCTAGTTCGAATTGGTCGATCAGCATACTGTTCTGGGCTTCCAGTTTGCCGTTATTAATATCGTATTTTAAATCCAGCCATATCTTGCCCTTCTCAACTTTATAACCGGCAAACTGTACCATGTAGGGTGAGACCAGAGGCATAGGCAAGCCGTTAAAGTTTAACGCCAGATTGTAATCACCCAAATACGGGCTAATTTTGCCTTTGATGTTAACCGGGGATAATTCATAAGCATTACCTTTTAGATCCAGTGTCACCGTTGATTTTTGATCCGAGGAAATCCCGCTTGCACCGCCATCAAGACTTTCAATTTGAGCGGTAAAGGGTAAGATCAAGGACAGGTCGGTAAAATCGGAAGCACCATCTATTACTTGAACCTTGCCCAAGCCAAAATAGGGTTTGTTTGGCTTGGTTTGATTTTGGGCTGTAGTTTTAATCGGGGCGTTGGGTTTGTTTTTGTTGGGAATGATAACATCAGAGAAATTTATGGTTTTGTCTTTTCTGATGATGGCCCGCACATACGGCTTTTTGATGACCAATGTGGCGGCGGTGTAACGGTTTGCCAGTAAATCGACGGCTATATCCTTTAGGGCTAAATTTTCCCATTTCACCAGATCCTTGCCGACGATTTGATCGCGCGTCAACAAGCTTTCAATTTGAGTATTGCCGTTAAACTTTACATCCAGCTTATTTTCAGCCTGTCTGGCGACGGATAAGTCACCATCAATATGTAACATACCGTCATCAATATTCAGGCGTATAAATTTATCGTAATAAGCCTGAAATTTTTCAAGGTCGATATTGTTGACGTTAATACCGATTTTGGCCGACATTGGTTCGATAATAGTGCTGCCCTTGAGTTCTATTGTGCCGGTTTTATTAACCCCGGTGTTGAACTGGAAGGGCAGGATTGCCCCCGGTACATTACTGAAGTTGGTCAGTTTGAAATCGATGGGTTTAAATTTTACAGCAACAGGTTTTTCCAGGGTTTGGTCTTCAAATGCTGCCGAAGCGTTGCTTAACGCAATACTGTTGACCTTGATTGTCCAGGGTTCTTGTTTGGCGGGTTCAGGCGTGGGAAGGGTTGCGACGGGATTTGCAACAGGCAGCAGGGCTTGATAATTGATTTCCCCCTCAGGTGTCAGCCACGCCTGAAGATCGGCATCACTTGCGGCAACAGAATCAAGCGCAAGTTCGCGGTTTTTAAGGTTTAAGGCAATACCGCGCAGGGCAATAGCCGGTATTTTCAGCAGGTTTTTGTCCTTGTCCTGTTCTGAAAACTGCAAATCGCGGCTATCCAGCTTGCCGTCACTTAGTATAAAACCCACACTGTTACCAGCATTGCTGGATTTATAAGCTGTTTCGACAGAAAGAAAGGGTATTTTAGACACAACCTTGTCGAGTCCGAGTCCTGAGATCTGCACGTCGTGGCTTTCCACTTTGGCTTTATTGGCTTCAACTTGCCAGGTTTTTCCAGAATAACTGGCCCTGACATCGCTTTCGTGAGTCAAGGCGGACATTTTTAGGAGAGGCTTTTCCTGTCCTGCTGCGGCATACTGCAAGTCATGTAATTCAAGCTTGGCCTTGTTAACAACAAGGTTCAGCTTATCAGCTGCATAATCGAGCTTGTAATCAGAATCGAAGAGTCCGCTGGCTTGTAAATTAATATTGCTGGAGCCTGGCAAAGCAAGTGCTAATAGTTTTTGCAACTGGAACCTGTCAAATTTGACATGACCTTCGGAAAACAACGGATTGATTCCGGTATTGCCCTGCCAATCCAGATGAGCACCAGAGCTCAGCGTTAAAGAAAAATCCAGGTGAAAAGGTTTTTCGGCTACGGTTTTGAAATCCTGAATGCTGATGTTGACCGGATAGGCATCTTCTTTAATGGGATTATCAAGCGCCGATTCCCATGTCAGCTTGCCTTCGGTCAATGCTATTTGGGTAATGCTTAGCGGAAAAGCCTTCGAGCTGCTGCTGGACTCCCCTTTATTTTTGCTAAGGTCTTGAAAATTAAACACGCCGTTTTTTTGTTGGGCGATACGGACAAAAGGCTTGCTTAACAAAATCTTGTCAATAACCAGCGCAGACTGTTTTATCGATTCCAGCGCATTAACCTGCACAAAAAAAGTATCGAAAGCGGCAAATGGTCGGCCATCATGCTCCTTGATAGCAAAGCCGTTAAGGTGTACTCGCAGCGGAAAGAAATCAAACCGGATATTGGCAATGGCAGCTTCCCGGCCTGTTTGTTGCCGGATAATGTCGGGAATTTTCGACTTTAACAGTCCGGGCAACATATAAAACCCGATCAGGACAATAAACACCAGCAGTATGCCTGAGATGACCGAAGGCTTTAAAAGCCTGGCTGTTATAGGTCGAGTTTTCATAAAACCTTGATGATAAAAAAGTTTTAGCTTAAGGTCATTATAAACAAAAAAGGCGACTTTAAAAGCCGCCTTTTGAATAGGATAAAATTTGTATGGTTATGAAAAGACGCCTATTTTTAAAATAGCCCCCAAATATTAGATCGCATCTTCTCCGGTTTCGCCGGTCCTGATGCGGATAATCTGATCCAGATGGGAGACAAATATTTTACCGTCGCCTATTTTGCCTGTATTGGCTGCCTTAACAATTGCCTGTACCGCTTTATCGGCGTTGCCATCAACAACGGCAATTTCCATTCTGACTTTAGGCAGGAAATCAACGACGTACTCGGCACCTTTATACAATTCCGTATGGCCTTTTTGACGCCCAAAACCTTTAACTTCGGTTACAGTAACCCCTGTAACGCCAATTTCAGACAAGGCTTCCCTGACATCATCGACTTTGAATGGTTTTATAATAGCTGTTATTAATTTCATGTTGTCCTCCAGTTTTGTATAGTTATTAAATTACGCGGATTTAGCCGCAATGATACACACTATTGATGAACATACAATTGTCGGGCTACATTCTAAGCGGTAATCTTAGCTAAGAGTTTTGCGGCATTATTTTCTTGCTTATCGTCTGTGCTACTTGCGTGTTACCGGTCAGGATTTCCCATTCCGACAAAATAGCCATTGCTTCTTCCTTGGTATTGCCATAAGCATCTTCGGTGGCTTGAAAGCCACTGCAAACAAGAGGGCGGTCAGGATCCAGGAAAATCGAGCATTTATTTTCAATATCCAGATGCAGGCAGCGCACCACAGCCGATTCGGCATTGCATCAAATAACCTCAGATGTTGACAGGTGGCGGGAATGCTTCCGCGTACTGCTTATGGGTTGGAGTGGTCTTTTAGCTTTCATGGTCGTTTAAATGTTATGTGGATACAGATTTGCCATGATCAACACTTAATTCTAACCCGCAGCTGAGCGGGTTCGTCTAAACCCGGTCTTTTTAAGTATTCGGGTGCTGTACAAAACATCACAAGCCTGATTATAGTCGCCCAGCAGTTCGGCAATTTGCTGAATCTGCTTATCAACGTCTTGTTGGCTTTTGCCATGCACCATCGCAAACAGGTTGTATCGCCATTCAGGTAAATGCCGTGGGCGATGATAGCAGTGGCTGACAAAATCCAGTTGCCCGATTTTTTCTCCCAGCGCGTCAATATGTTCGTCTGGAATATCCCATACCGTCATGCCATTGAAGCGGTAGCCGAGCTTATAGTGGTTGGGCACTGCGCCAATGCGGCGAATAATGCCGTGCTCGTGCATCCTGTTGATACGCGCCATAAGCTGTTCGGCGCTTAGCCCCAGTTGTGCGGCAAGGTATTGATAAGGCTCCGGGATTAACGGCAAACCCGCCTGGGTGGCGCTGATAATGGCAAGGTCTATGTTATCAAGCGTAACCATCAGGCTTCCAATTTCAGGCCAACAAAATATTCGTTAATTTTGGGCATGTTGTAAACGTGTAATCCGGTTTGCTGTTCGATGGCGCGGATAGTTTGCAGGATTTGCTCAGGTAGTTCGGTGGCAATTACAAACCACATATTCAGTTCGTGGTTGCGTTCGTAATTGTGCGCGACTTCGGGAAAGGCATTGACGATTGCAGTGACTTCATCAAAACGACTGGAAGGCACTTTTATGGCTGCCAGCGTCAAGGCTCCGCCCATTTGTTCGGCATGGTACAAGGGTCCGAAACGGGTTAATGTGCCGTTATCCAGCAAGGTTTGCAGGCGGTCAAGCAATTCGGTTTCGCTGATATTCAATGCTTGGGCGACTTGCCGGTACGGCGCGTCGCAAACAGGAAAGCCATCTTGCAGGCTGTTGATGATATTGCGGTCTATTTCGTCCATAAAAATTAACTTGTTGTTATGTTGGTGTCGCTATAGCAACGCTTTAATGTTGTGGGAGCGGCTTTTAGCCGCGACAATCGCGGTTAGAAACCGCTCCCACTTGATAAATCGCCCCGCGCTGCTTAAAACAGCGGCGGCTGAACAAGATTTCCCGGTCATAAGCGCTTAAACCACAAGCCTCATTAAGCGCTTCCAGTTGTTTTAAAACCGTGGCCTTGTCCTTGCCGTGGATCATGCAATACAGATTATACGGCCATTCATCGTGTTTCGGGCGTTGATAACACAGGTTTACAAAAGCAAATTCGCTGATTTGCCTGCCTATCGGCTTAATCAGTTCATCGGGTAAATTCCAGACGATCATCGCATTGGCGCGATAACCCAATGGCTGGTGTTTGACGATCACACCCAGGCGTTTTATCAGGCCTTTTTGTTTGAGAGCCGCCAGACGTTCGATAACTTCCGCCTCAGGCATCGCTATATCAGCACCGATTTCAGCATAAGGTCTTGGGCAAATAGGCAGCCCCAATTGCACCTGAGCCAATAATTCACGGTCACGTGTCTCAAGCATGTTGCAAATCCAGTTTAAAACCCAAATCGATAAAAAAATCATCCAGCAAGGGCAGTTGCAGTACCCTGTATCCTGTATCCTGTTCTATTGCTGCAATCACCGCCTGCAAATGAGGGTCGTCGGTAGCTATTGCTACAAACCAGAGATTGAAACGGTGTTCGCGCTCATAGTTATGGTTGATCTCAGGGTAAGCGCTGATTTTATCGGCAACCGTTTGTAATTGCAGTTCCGGTACAGCCATTGTCGCCAGCGTACTGACGCCTATGTGGTTAGGCGGAATAATCGCGCCGATGCGGCTGATAAAGTGCTGGTCGTTTAATTCGGTTAATGTGCCTAGCACATCCGCTTCAGTCACTCCCAGCCTGTCGGCTATATCCTGATAAGGCCTGGCCGATAAGGGAAAATCACGCTGGAAATCGTTCAACAATTGTTTGTGTAAATCCGTCAACATGGCTTTATTAAACCTTTAAATGTTGTTTTATAGTCCTATTTTATGCGCCCTGGCGCTGAAGAAAATGCCGTTCGGGTGTTTAGCGGGCAAGCGGGAGATTTCCTGCAAGGTATCGGTATCATAAACGACCAGTTGATTGTCATCCCTTAACGCCACCCAGACCTGTTCGCCGCGCGGCGTAAATTCCATGTGCAAAACCGCTTTGCCTGGTGTTAGGGTTTTGCTGATCGTTAAGCTTTCGACATCAATAATCTGTAAATGATTATTATCGGGCAAGGCAAAATTTACCCAGATTTGCCGTGCGTCAGGCCGCGCCATGACAAACACGGGCTGCCCGATAACCGGAATGGCTTTAACCAGCTTCCAGTTGTGCTTGTCGATAACCAGCACTTCATGCTTGCCGATAGCCGGTACAAACATAAAATCGCCCGCCATTGCCCAGCCTTCCAGATGCGGCATTTTGTAGACAGGCAGTTTTTCATCGTCTTTACCGTAGTCAGGCAGGATACGCTTTACGCCCGATGCAGGCTGCCATAAATCCAGTAATGCCAGACCGGTTTCACCGAATAATCCGGCGATATAATAATGGCCTTCAGCGGACAGCAAGGCGTCATAAGGCTGTTTGCCGATATTTTTAAATTTTTCAATGACCGGCTTTTGCGGATTTTTCATATCCAGCGTCCAGATTTCCCCGGCATCAAACAGGCTGAACACAAAGCGCTTTCCAGGCGCATCGACCAGACCGACCACTTTGGAGCGCTTGCCGTCACCATAGTCCGCCGGAATATCGGCAACCAGTTCCAGCGTATCGGCGGAGAACACCTTAACACCACCCGGTTCGTAATTGGATACGGCGATTAACTTGCCGTCCTGGGAAATAGCCCCGCCGATACTATTGCCGGACTGGATAATGCGCTTGTCCAGCTTGTCCAGCAGCAGATCGACTTTGCTTAAACCGCCATCGCGTCCAAAAATATAGGCATAACGTTCATCACGCGAAAATACTACCGAAGCATGGGATAAATCCCCCAGCTTGTCGATTTTAGCCAGTTGCTTATGGTTAGTCGTGTTGATGATAAGCGCGGCACCGTCCTCGCGCTCAATCACTACGCCTAAATCGCCGGTGGCGCGCAGTTCGGCCAGCGCGTTGAACGAGAACATGAAAAGCAGGGCAGGAAGTAATTTTGTCATTTTTAATTTTTATTATTCTAATGTTCTGTCAGGTTTTGTGTCGCTATCGCGAAGATTTATTTTAATCGGGTTCTCGCACCCGAAGGCGAGATACTTTCTTTTGCATCGCCTCGGCAACTGTTCCTGAGTTGCTCTACCTCCTGCATCCGTGCAGTCGAAAAGAAAGTATCCAAAGAAAAGGCGACCCGATTACCGCTTCATCCTGCGCGCCTCCCATTTAACAGGAGGTTGTCAAAAGGGACTTCCTGTCCCTTTGCCAACGCGCGGCGTCCTTGCCGCGCCCCTTCGGGCTTATCCTGTTAAATACCCGCAGGGCACAAGAGCTTCGGTGCTCGGCGCGGTAAACGGGATTAAATGTAACTTTAATTATTTATCGTTTCCAATCTTAAGCGTATTCAGATACGTGCAGGTTCATTAATTTTGCCCGTTCCGATCAGTTGCCAGGGCATTTTAGCCAAGCCAAATTTTTGCAGGACTTTTAGCGCAGCCATGCTAAAACTGCCGACATTTCCGCGAATATAAGGCAGTGACAGGAAATCCAGACCTGTCCAGGGCAAAAACGGGTTATGGCGCAACGTTGCATAAATTTCGATACGGCAATTGGTTTGCTGCGAGGGGGTGCGCTGGTGGATGCCAATCGTATCGGCAACTACCAGCGTATTTGCCGGAACCGTCATTTTTCTTGCAGGCGGCAGGGACAGTTGCTTTAAATCATCATCGGTATAACGAAACGAGCCGCGCGAATGGTACCTGACCGGGTGCGAAGCGGCGTGTATGCTTTGCTGGTAAATCCAGTCCAGCCGTGCCGGGGTCAGTTTGTGGGAACCTTGCACATAAGCCAGTGGCCCGCACTCGGCTTTGACATCGCACAAAAATAGCCAGGCTTTGGCGTTGGAATGGAAAGTATCGACATGCAGCGAAGATTGCGGATCATTATTATCAGCATCGCCTTCAGACAGGATTGCCTGAATATAAAAAATTGGCTGCCCGCCCGTCGAGGCGACATAGTGAATAAGTGCAATCAGACCGGGATCGGTAATCAACCCGGCTAATGCCGGGTGGGTTTTGCGTAAACGGGCAGGGTCGAGCGGAACCCGGCGAGTAACGCTACTGCCCTGGCGCATTTCCCATAACGGCCAGTCGCTTTCCATGACTTCGCATTGCAGGTTGGCAAATTTATCTTGAGGAATAAAATCAGGCTTTAAAACAAAACCGTCCTGTTGGTAGGCGGCTATGTCCTCGGCCTTTACGAATCGCGCAAGCCACAATCTCCGCCATACCGCCATTTTGGCAGCCAGTTGCACCCTGAATTTATGCAGCCCCATTTTATTCAGCAAAGGGCTGCCGATAACCGGGTTATCAACGAATGATTTTTCACCCGTTGCCAGCGAAACCAGCCAGATTGGGAGTTTTAGGATGTTAATAATCTGCTTTGCCATGAGTTTAGGTTAGCTAATTAAAATTTTTATCGTTCCCACGCTCCGGCGCGGGAATGCCGCCCGTGACGCTCTAGCGTCACGCAACGCTGGAGCGTTGCAGGATGAATTCCCACGCCGGAGCGTGGGAACTATTCAACGGGTTTGTAACCCATCCCGCTGAGTTCACCTACTTATATTCTGCATATTTCAGAAGGTTTTCGACATTATGTTTGAATTTTGTTTTATATGTTTGAGAGTTATCAGTAGTAACTTGTTTTCCATCAATTATCAATGTCGTTACAAATGGCATGTATTGGTGATAACACTGAGTATCCATTTCCCGACCATCATCACCGAGACGATAAACTAACCAAGCGCGCTCATAATGTTTTCGACGCTTACTCGGAATGAAAGGCTTAAAATCTTCGACGGCGGTTTGCAGGGAGGTAAAACGAGTGCGTAAAAACACATCAATATCTGATGGCCAATCGCTGGAAAGGGGATAAATAGAGCCTAGTTCCGCCAGAACTGCTGAGCGAAATTTAGCGCAAGCGATAACTTGGCGGTTTTTGCGGTTATTCCACCACATCCAATAGGCACTAAAAATACTGCCCGTTAAAATAACAGGAAAGTATTGCGCGATAAGAGTAAACAATTCTTTCATGGCTTATAATTTTCTGTATTACATATTTGAGCAATTAATTTTGGGGCAATGCTGGCTAATGGTTGGCAGTCCGAGAGTAGCACCTTGATAAACATTAGCTCGATATTTAAAAAATAGTATCAACCACAATTACAACAATCAGTATCCATAATGCTATTACTAAATTATTTAAAGGTTTTGAAAGTGCAGTCACTAGGTTGTTTAAGGGGGATTGATATGATAATAGAACTTGCAATAGCTCTTGATGTGACCTCTGTTCTAATGTTATTTGTTCTTCGTCATACGGATACGCTTTATCATCTTCATTTTCGGATCCCACCTGTATTGAATGACTCCCAATTTTTGATGTGACGGCAACCCATGAAACAAAGCAAGCTGCTGGTTTATTAATAACAATGACGCGGGGGTGATAAGGCTCTCTGACGAAATCATCTACTTCGTATGTAAATGAGAGCAAATGAACTGCCACTTCAATAGTGGCATTTTCATCCGCTCTTATAGCTGTTATCAAAGACAGTATCTGATCTTTTGGGATACACAACGAAAAACATAGGTCATCTTCCCCTGGTTCAAAGTTTATTCTATGAGCATGACCCATATACAAACCTGCTGGTATTTGTTCACTTTCTTCAGCTGGCTCGTCAAGATTAATGCTTACTTCTGTTAGCCCTGCAACTCTTTCGACTGAAAAAACCCCTTCTTCTTTTTTATTTTCAACGGCGCAATAAATATGGTCTCGAATTTGATCTTCATCAAGTATCCCAGTTATTGCAATCTTGTCCGAAATATTTGTTTTGACCAACTTAAGAGGGCTAGTAGACCGTTCTTCTTCCCAGTCGAATTCAGTTTCGTGAACGCTGCAACTGGTAACGATTTTGAGGTTCTTTAACGGGAGATATATAGTATTAAAGCTTCTTCTCCATTCAAACGGCTTACTTTTTCTATTCTCAGGTGGTTCTGCTTCTTGAAAAACGCTATCTGATATTTTTCTTAGTTTTTCATGTGATTTCAAAATCGATTCCTCGAAATAATAGATGCATTCATCGTTCCCAAGCAACGCCCGGAGCGTTTCAGGATGAGTTCCATGCCGGAGCGTGGGAACTATAGCATTAAGGCCTACTTCGCCTAATGTTTTCCACCCCGCAAAACCCCAACCAACCAAACCGCCTCATCCCGATTCATAAAGGGTTTCCAGGGCGGCATAGCCGCACCTTTACGTCCTTCCAAAATTGTTGTTACCAGCAACTCATCCGGTTTTCCGTCCAGGTTTTCCGGCAATAACGCCGGGCCCATGCCGCCTTGCAGCGTTAAACCATGACACGCGCCGCAATCGTTTTTAAGCAGGTTGCGCAGTTCGCTTTGTCTTGCAGGCGAAACTTCTGCCGCGACACTGGTTTGGGTAGTCAAACAAAGCAGCAGAAGTCCACTTCTTGCTAACAGCATCAAGGTTTCAAGCTGGCGTAATAGGCGGCGACATGGGCAATGTCGGCATCGCTTAATGATCCTGCAATCGCATTCATGATGTCCGATTTGCGGGTTTTATCGCGGTATTGCTTGAGCGCGGTTTGCAAATAGTCGGCATCACGTCCTGCTAATGATGGGAACGGCGCTTCGGCTGAGGGAACGGTAATGCCGTGGCATTGCGAACACACCGCCGCTGCCCTGACCTGGCCTGCATAGATACTGGCGGCATTGGCGCTGGCTGCAGACAACAGCGCCAAGACTCCGGCAAAGATCAGTTTCATTATTTTGCCCCTTGTGCTGCATTTGCAAATTCGTCAGGAGAAAGCCCGCGGGTCATATACCTGACGCGACCGTGCGAAAAGATTCCGGCGGGGCTTTCCATGCTGATCGAGGCGACTTTTTCCAGCGATGTTGAATCATAAACAACCACTTCATCGCCGCTGTAACCGGCGCTGACGTAGAGGAATTTTCCGTCGGCGCTGTATTCAGGGAAGTAAGCATGGCCGCCGACATCCAGCGTTTTCACGACTTCCAGTGTCTTTTTGTCGATCAACTGGACGGTGCGCGCGCGGCGGTCTTTGGAAATAATATCGACCGCGACATAAGGTGCATTGGCATGGGCTGCGGGCGATTCGGTACCGCCGGAAACAGGAATCTGTTTAACGACTTCCATTTTGTCCAGGTCCCAAACGCTGACCACGGTTTTGTCGCAGTCGCCGAAGTTGGTGCCGAAGCCCAGTGTGCGTCCGTCGACGACCACCGCCGAGCCGCCGCCCACGTGCGGTACGCAGCCTGCTTCGAGTTTTTTGATGATCTTGCGTTCTTTCAAATCAATCGCCGCAACGATGCTGTCGTCATACGAGGCAATCATTAATTTCTGGCCGCCGTGGGTCAGGAAAGCATCATGCAAGTGACGACCGACATCGGTTATTCGGGTAACGGGAAAGCCGTCCTTTAAATCGACAACCCAGACTTGTCCGGCGTTTTCCAGCGCAATGGCGAAAATATCATCAGCCGGTGTGCCGATGACCATGCCGGAGTCGGAAGAAACTTGTTTGCCGTCCGGGTCTATGCCTTCAAGCTCAAAGGTTTTCAGGGGTTCCAGCGTGTCGGCGTCTAAAATGACGGCGTTATGCGGTACGAACGATCCCGCCATGATGTATTTGCCGTCACGCGATACGCCCAGTCCAGGGCCGTTATAGCCGGTTTTGACGCTGCGCACAGCTTGCATCGAATATAAATCGACTTTATAAATTTCCGCCGTATCGGTTTTTACATAAGCCCAGCGCGGGTTGGCAGGGTTGTAATCGATAATATGTGCGGCGGTTCCTGTGGGGACTTCGCCGATGACTTTGTGGGTGGTGCTGTTGATGAATACGGCTTTTGAACCTTCGCCGCGTCCGTATTTGCCGCGAGCCGCAACGCCGATGACATTATCAATATTGTCGATGTCGTAAGTGGGTTTGGCAGGCAGGGTGCTTTCATCGCTGACATAGACTTTTATCGATTTTTTGATGTCGTCGATAGTCCACTCGGGATTAGGCAGTTTAGGTGTGGTTTGCAGATGCTTAACCAGGCCGCGAATCTGGTCGTCATTTAAGCGACCATAAAACGGAGGCATCAAGGTATCAAAGCTGCCGGTCATGATAATTGTGCGCAACGCTGTCGGGCTACGACCTTTCAGGGTTTCGGAGTTTAATGCCGGAGCCAGGAAACCGCCATGATCGGAACCGTGGCAACTGGCGCAGTTGTCTTCAAATAATTGATGGAATTTTTGGGCATCATCCGTTGCGGCTTGTGCGCCCAGCGGTAACAAAGCAGTTAAAACGATAAGGGGCAGGCGTTTTTTTATTATTTTCATGTTGTGACCTCCAAGTAGTATTGAATCAATACTATCTAATTATTAATTAAAGCTCAAGTTTGTTTGTTGTTAAATGTGAATTAAGCGGTGTGTAGGTGGTGTTATCGCAGAGGGCTTTTGCAGGATAACCGGTGTTTTGTGCGAGTCGCAGAGCAGGGTAATTCGAAATTGTATTGACCATCAGAATTACCCGCCAGTCAGCTTAAGCGAGGCCAATGCTTTTTACTCGCTGGTACAAGCGCAAAGCATTCAGCCTTCCTGCCCATCAATCCTGGCACTGGTCAGAATCGGTGCATAGACAAAGAAAAATAAGGCAAAAGCGGCAAGCCAGGATAAGGTCGAACCGTACATTAAAATACCGTACCAGTTCGGAAATGCTATCGGCAATAGCACTCTCAGCAATACGGTCAGGTTAATCAAAACAAAAGCAATCGCTATTGCGTTTGAAATCCTCAGTGCTCTGCCGGTATGGCCTAGCGAGACCCGCGCCATCATGCCCAGGGTCAGGACGCCAATGCCGCCAATCGTAAAAGCGTGTAAAGCCAGAGATGGTAATACAAGCGTAAAAGCGGCAAGCGCGGTCAGGATAAATCCGGTAATAATCCAGCCATAGCCGACATACAGTACCCATAATAGCGGGACGTACCAGATTCTGGGTACATACCAGATGGATACTCGGAAGATGTTGGCGAGTGTTGCAAAAATAGCTGCCGTAGCTAACATGGCGCCGGAAATACCGGCTAATTGCAAGCCGAAGACAATGACTGCTGAGGCAATAGCCAAGCCGTCTGCCAATGGATTCCTGATTATCAGGGTTCCTGATAATCCCCGTTCGGTGAAATAAGGAAACACGCGTCCGGCGACGACCAGAATCAGGATAATAATAGTAGCTACAACTAACTGTAGGCCCAGCCACGCCGAATTATTTAAGAGTCCCAGCGTTTCCGCATGCACCAAGCCATTGCCCAGCGCTAATAACAGCAGCAATGCTATAAAAACCAGATTTCTGAACTGCCCGGCCTGAATAATAGGCTTGCTGACTTGATAAGCAAGGAAGGGCAGGAAGGAAAAGTCTATCAGTGCAATCAAGGCATCGGGTAACAACCCCGAATAAAACGGTACGATGCGTCCGTATATCCAGAGTAAGCATAAGCCTGCCAATTGATCGCCGGTTAGCGTCGGCTTGCCGGTCCAGTTTTTAACGGCGGTTAATAAAAAGCCGGCAATAACAGCTACCGAATAGCCCAGCAGCATTTCATGGGCATGCCAGTAACTGGCGGCAAAATAGTTATCCAGTGCCAGTGTACCTTTAAAAACGGCATTCCAGACCGCAATCAAAATCAGGGCAGATAATCCTGCCAGGGCAAAAAACGCTCTAAACCCCAGGGCAAATACAGGGTAATCAAAAATAGTTTGTGATTTCATTGCCAATTACTCTCCAGCCAGTCCAGCTCATCATTCGAGAAGCCTGCAATTATACGCATTTCTCGGTTAAAAGGGCCTTTTGGCTTGCCGCCCAGGTAATATTGACCTATTAATTCGCGGTATTTGGCATCCGGTTCAAATCCTTGCTGGGTACAGACGGTTTTAAACCAGTATGAGCCTCTTTCAACATGCCCGATTTCATCCGTTAAAATCCGGGTTAGCAACGCAACCCCGGCTTCATCGCCCAGCGCCCGGAATTTATCGATAAGCGCTGGTGTTACATCAAGTCCGCGCGCCTCCATACAGCGTGGTATAAGGGCCAGTCGCGCCAGTAAATGGTCTGCGGTGTTGCTTGAATAATCCCATAAACCGCTATGTGCGGGTAAATCGCCATAGTCACTGCCCAGGCTATGCAAATGTTTCCTGATCAGTTCAAAATGCTGCGCCTCCTCGTCAGCAATGCAAAGCCAATCCTGATAGAATGCGTCGGGTAAGCCGCGGAACCGGTACAGAATATCCCAGGCCAAGTATATGGCGACAAACTCGATATGGGCAATGGCATGAAAAAAAGCAATCGCGCCTTCGGCCTTGCGCAATTTACGCTTGGGCATATCGCGCGGCGCCAGTAATTCAGGCTTATCAGGAAATTTTACTAGCTCAACCGGCTGTACAGGCTGATCTGATGTCAGGCTTAATTCACCGTCTTCCAGTAATTGTCTGGCCTGGTGGGTTAAGGCCAGTTTTTCGTCTATATCGACATTGTGTAAACACGCTTCGGCAAATTCAAATAGGTTTTTCATTACAGATGCTTAAAATTCTGGATTTCCTGTGGTTATTGCTCTACTGCCTGTTTCTTTACTGGCTTTCAGATCAATCCTCGCTTCCTGCTCCAATGTGGTTTGACTATCAGGACAAACTCTATCACGCCGGGGCCTACTCTATTATGGGGTTATTGGCATGGCGCAGTTTTGCTCATATTGAAACACGGCCTATTATACGGGCTTTGCTCAGTATTGGCTTTTGCAGTTTGTACGGATTCTCCGATGAATGGCATCAATCTTTTGTCGAGGGTCGCAGCTCGGATGTTATTGATTGGGTTGCCGATACCAGTGGCGCAAGCCTGGCAGTATTTTTAGTGTTTAACTACCGCAAAGAAAATAAGTTCGGCTAAAATGCAGGTTTTTATCCACACTGATGTAACACAATATGTCTAAGAATATTCGTATTGAACGCCGTAGCGGTGCTGCCTTGATCCCATATATTCCTGAGTTGGCCCGCCTCAGGATTGAAGTCTTTCGTGACTTTCCGTATTTGTATGATGGCGATCTGGACTATGAAAAGAAATATCTGCAAACCTATATCGATAATCCGGAAAGCGTCATCGTCCTGGCGTTTGATGATGATAAGGTGGTGGGAGCATCAACCGCATTGCCGATGAAATATGAAACCGATGAGCTTAAAAAGCCCTTTTTAGAGAACGGTTATCAGCTTGATGATGTTTTTTATTGCAGCGAATCGGTTTTAAACAAAAACTACCGTGGCCTGGGAATAGGTGTGCGCTTTTTTGAACAACGGGAAGCCCACGCAGAAGACCTGGGCGGTTTTAAACATATCACTTTCTGCTGTGTGGAGCGGCCTGCCGATCATCCGCGCAGGCCTATTGATTATGTGCCACTGGATAAATTCTGGAACAAACGCGGTTACATCAAACATCCCGAGCTTAAAACCACTTATATCTGGAAAGACCTGGATGAAACCGAGGAAACACCTAAACCTATGACATTCTGGCTTAAAGATGAAAGTTAAGATTGCAAGCGCCCAATACGACATCAGTTTTCTGGAAAACTGGCAGGATTACCAACGCAAGATTGAAGGCTGGGTGGCAGTCGCAGCCAAACAGGATGCAAAAATATTGTTGTTCCCCGAATACGGCAGCATGGAGTTGGCATCGTTGTTTGGTAAGGACGTTTATACATCGCTGGATAAACAACTGGCTTCAATGCAATCCTTGCTGGCGGATTATTTGGCCCTTTACCAACGCCTAGCCCAGCAATACCAGTGTTATATTCAGGCGGGTACATTTCCGGTCAGCATTGAGCCTGGAGTTTACCGCAACCGCGCCTATTTGTTCATGCCTGACGGTCGAGTTGATTATCAGGATAAAATCATGATGACGCGCTTTGAAAATGAGCAGTGGTTGATTCAGGGCGGCACAGAGTTAAAGTGTTTCGATACCGTTTACGGAAGAATTGCTATTAATGTCTGCTATGACAGTGAATTTCCGTTGCTGGCGAGAAAGCAGGTGGAAATGGGGTGCATACTTATTTTAGTACCCAGTTGCACGGATACGCTGGCGGGTTATCATCGGGTCAGGATCGGTTGCCAGGCAAGGGCTCTGGAGAACCAGTGCTATGTTGTGCAGTCGCCAACTGTGGGTCATGCGCCGTGGTCTGAAGCGGTAGATGTCAATGTCGGAGCCGCCGCCATTTATACGCCGGTAGACAGGGGCTTTCCTGATAATGGCATATTGGCGATTGGCGAGCTTAACGCTGTGCAGTGGGTTGTTGCTGAACTGTCGTTGATTGATTGTGCAACTGTCCGTGAACAGGGGCAGGTTTTTAATTACCGGGATTGGCCGTTACAAAACAGGGTCAGTTAAAAATCTCTTCAAACGAGTAGCCGTGGAACTGGAGGATTTCTTTTAAGCGTTTTAGCGCATCCATTTGAATTTGCCTGATCCGTTCTCTGGTGACGCCCAACTCCTGGGCAACTTGTTCTAGTGTTGCTTCTTCGTGGCCGCATAGTCCATAGCGACGGCAAATCACTTCGCGCTGTTTTTCAGGAAGTTCGAATACCCAGACGGCAATATTTTGTTTAATGCCGTCTTCCTGTATTTTTTCATCATGGGGCAAACTGGCTTCATGGACGATGGATTCGATTAGCGGCTTATCCACTTCTTTGCCATTGGGGACGTCGACTGAACTGACGCGTTCATTAAGTTTGAGCATGTTCTCGACTTTTTTTACCGGTTTATCGAGGTGTCCGGCTATGTCTTCGGCGCTGGGTTCATGATCGAGTAGTTGCGCGAGGTGCCGTTGGGCTTTAAGGTAGGTATTCATTTCTTTAACGATATGAATCGGTAAGCGAATAGTTCGCGTCTGATTCATGATGGCCCGTTCGATAGACTGTCGGATCCACCAGGTGGCGTAGGTGGAAAAGCGGAATCCCCGTTCCGGGTCGAACTTTTCAACTGCGCGGATTAAGCCTAAATTGCCTTCATTAATCATATCCAGCAGCGGTAAGCCCCTGTTTAGATAGCGTCGGGATATTTTTACTACCAGACGCAGATTGCTTTCGATCATGATCTGGCGGGCCTCCTTGTCGCCACGTAACGCTCGGGTACCGTAGATTTTTTCCTGATCGGCAGTGAGTAATTTCGATCGGCCCAGTTCATTCAAATAGACCCGGGTAGCGTCGAATTCCGTCGTATTCCTGGATTTAATGGCAATAATTTCATTAATATCCAGCATTTCATTTAGTGCGGAGCTTGCATTAAATTCATCGTCAAAGGGAAACTCTTCATCAAGTGTTACGGTAATGTCATCATCCAATGGTTCCAGCAATTCTTCGTTCATATTAACTCACACTATCAATGGGTTTAAGTAGGACGCTTTAATGACTATTTCGGCAATAATTCCAGGGGGTTTACCGGGGTTCCGTTTTTTCTTATTTCAAAATGCAACACGGCGGGTTTGTTTGCTGTTTCGTTCAATTCAGCAATAACCTGGCCTTTTTTTACTTGTTGTCCTTCTTTCGCCAGCAGGCGGCTGTTATTGGCATAGGCGCTTAAATACATATCATTGTGTTTGATGATGATTAAATTGCCGAAACCAGCCAAACCTTGTCCACTATAAACAACTTTGCCGGTTTCAGTGGCGCTCACTGCTTTGCTGGTCTTGCCTGCTATATCAATGCCTTTTTTATGTGACTGGGAAAAATCTTTCAGTACTTTTCCTTTAATCGGCCATTGAAAGTTTAACTTTAACATTTTTTTGTTATCAATTGAAATAATTGATTTTTTTTGATCTTCGTCGCTTTTTTTAGGGGCATTTGTGTCGGTTTTTGGGCCGCTGGTGTTTTTGGAATTTATTTTATTAGTTGCTGAAATGCCAGAATTTTTTTTATCTTTTTCAGGATTTTTTACAACTTCAATAGTTCCGGGTTGTTGTTTTTCAGGTAATTTTTTTTCTGAATCCGCTTTTTTAGTTGCAGGAATAATTGCTTTATTTGCGGGTTTGTCAGGGTTTTTTGCATTATTTATGCTAGCAGATTGTGGTTTATTTGCAGTTGTTGTTTCTGTAGCAATATTTTGGGGTGCAGGAATAACGGTTTTATCGGGTTCTTTATCAGGCGTTTTTAACGCGGTTATGGTAATAACCTGCTTGTTGTTTGGTGATGTTTGCGCTTTAGTTTCAATGCCTGGTTTTTCCTGTCCAGGCTTAGATAGGCTTATTTTTTGTCCAACGGTTAGATTGTAAGGCGGCGGTATCTGATTCCAGAGCGCCAGATCCTGATAGCTATTGCCTGTCTTTAAACCTATTTTATAAAGGCTGTCCCCACTTTTGACGATGTGGTATTGCTCGGCTTTTTCAGTATTATTTTGGCTGCTGGGCGTAACAGCATTGTTAGTGTCCTTGGTGTCGGCAGCGGCAACAAACTCGTAGCCGGAGCCGCTGATATACATATCAGGTACATAAGATTGCCTGGCGGCACACGCCGGTAATACCGTCAGAAGGATGAGGCTAGCAACAAAAATCAGCTTGGAATGATAGTAATACATGGCTATTATTTTTTCAGTAGGATTTTTTTGGCTAAATTTATTTTCGTGGCCAGATAATTTGAGCCACCGCGGTCGGGGTGGTTTTTTTGCATTAGTTTACGGTGTGCGGCAATGATTTCCTGTTCGGATGCTCCGGGTTTTAAACCCAATACCTGATAGGCTTCGTCCGCTGACATTTTTCCTTTAAAACTGCTCTCGTCCTGCTGTTGCGGCCCACTTTGTTTTGCCGCAGTAAATTGCATCCATAACCTGTGTAACTGAGGTCCATAACTTAGTATTAGTGGCAGTAACCTTAACACAAACGCTACAGCTACTCCGACCATTGCGAACAGCCAGCTCAAGCGTCCCGTTGCCGTCAAATAAATAAAAGCCAGGCCCAGTAAGCAAAGTCCTGAAATCCTGATGTATTTTGCCAGTTTTGCCGGAGAGGCTTTTAAAAAAATGCGGAGTACGATAAAAGCAATAATGAGCAGCAAAATCAGATAAATTCGAATCAATGTTTTCTCCAGTAATGATGCCTGAGCAATAATAACCTAGAATATGCCAACTAATAATAACAGTCTGATGAATCGAGGTTTATGCAACATACCCAGCTTCCCATATTAGGTTTTGCCGCTTTGAGCGGTACGGGCAAGACCACTTTATTGACACAGTTGATTCCGGTTTTGAAAGAAAAAGGCTTGCGCATTGGCTTAATCAAGCATGGGCATCATGATTTTGAAGTCGACACCCCCGGCAAGGACAGTTTTCGCCTGCGTGCAGCCGGGGCGTCGCCGGTTATGATTGTATCCAGTAAGCGGCGGGCAATGATTACTGAAATCAACCCGGAAAAAGAACCCAGACTTGACGACCAGTTAAAAGCATTCGATCAATCCGAACTGGACCTGATTCTGGTTGAAGGCTTTAAGGCCGAACGCTTTCCTAAAGTTGAATTGCACCGGGCTACATTAAACAAGCCATTACTTTATCCAGACGACCCGGACATCATTGCAATTGCCTCAGATGTTGTGCTGGAGGTGCCTGACTACATCGTCCAACTGGATATTAACCGGCCGGATATAATTGCAGCATTTATTCTAAACCAGTTCCTGGGGAAGAAATGATAGATCCATGCAGTCTGGAACCAAGGACATTGCTGACTATTATAGAGGCATTGGCAAGAATTAAAACAACAATACAACCGGTCGAAGGTTCGGAACAAGTTGGGTTAAAGGCGGCGCTTGGACGTGTGTTGTCAGAATCGGTTTACTCGCCGATCAATATCCCCCATGACCGGAATGCCGCTATGGACGGCTACGCTTTTTCCAGCAAGTATACAGATATTGGGTTGCCGTTTAGCCTCGGTTTAGCGGGTACATCCTGGGCCGGTCGGCCTTTTCAGGGGCAATTGCAGGCCGGGCAGTGCGTCAGGATTTTCACTGGCGCGGTAGTTCCGTCAGAAGCCGATTCCGTGGTTATGCAGGAGCAGGTTAGCCTTGAAGGCCAAACGGTACATTTCCCCGCAAACACAAAAGCCGGGCAAAACATCAGGTCAGCAGGCGAAGATGCACAGCAAGGCGCTTGTTTAATCAGCTACCCAAAAAAATTGACGGCCATTGACTTGGGCCTGCTGGCTGCGGCCGGGGTTAATGAGGTTACTGTCAAGCGACGGATAAAAATCGCCTTTTTTTCCACCGGTGATGAACTGACAGCTCTCGGCGAGCCGCTGGCTTCGGGTAAAATATATGACAGCAATCGTTATCTGTTAAGCGGGTTACTGGCGGATTCTGCTTATAGTATCTTCGACGGCGGTGTTATTGCTGATACCAAACAAGTGCTTGAAGATACGCTGAGGCAGGCCGCCGAAAACTACGATGCGATTATTACCACCGGTGGTGCTTCAGTAGGGGATGCCGATTTTGTCAAGGAAGCCCTCGAAAACTGCGGGCGAATTAATTTCTGGAAAATTGCTGTAAAACCGGGTAAGCCCTTCGCTTTCGGTAAAATCGGTTCCAGTTGTTTCTTTGGCTTACCCGGTAATCCGGTTGCTGTGATTACTACCTTTCAACAGCTTGTTGCGCCTGCACTCAAAAGACTTTCCGGCGCACCTGTTACCAAACCTTTACAACTGACAGCAATTTGCACCAGCACCTTAAAAAAAGCGCTGGGGCGACAAGAATTCCAGCGCGGTATTCTTACCCAGGACGAAAACGGTGATTTCCGGGTCACGTCATCAGGAAGCCAGGGTTCGCATATCCTCAGCTCCATGAGTCAAAGCAATTGCTATATTGTTTTGCCGATTGATTGCAAGGGCGTACAAGCGGGTGACGAGGTGGTTGTTGAACCTTTCGATACGTTTTTGTAAGCGCTGGGCGATGTGTTGCAATTGAAAGGTTTGTTGTTTTAAATTCAATGTCTAGGCATAGTGTGACACAGGGCTATTGCTTGCAGCATGGCTATCAATCATTAAAAAACGGAAAGAGTGGGTTTTTATCAGGCAATAAATAGCGTCGTTTTCTTGTATATTGAGGCTCGCAAAAGCCCTTAGAGTAATTTCAACCGTTATGGTTGTACCTGCGTCAACTTGCACAAGAACACGATCCAGCCGCGGGATGATCGCGCAAACGCGCCCTTTAAGCTGGTTTTGAATGGATATGCCCTGAAGCAAGTGCGTTGATAAGGCAATATCCTGGGAACGCAATCCGACATAATGGGTATTGCCGCGAATTGCGCTGGGCGTATAGGGTAATACCAGACGTATGCCAAAAAACATCGCAATAGTGCAGCCGTGCACAGGATCATGTTCCGATACGGTGACCGGTAAAATATTATCTATCGAGGGGCCGCCAGCCGATTCCAGCAGGTGCTGGTTATAGACAATCTGTTGCAGGCGATCGGCTACCAGGACTTCACCATCGGCCATTAAAACCAGGAAATCGGTTAGCCGTAATACTTCACTCAGGATAGATGAACAATTCAGTATGCCAACATTATGCTTCTCATGCGCATAGTTAAGGAAAGAGTAAATTTGCAGCCTGAGATTGTCGTCCAGCGATGATAAAGCATCGTCTAATAGCAACAGGCGCGGTGCAGCCAACAGGGCCTGGCCCAGCAAAATCCGTTGCTTTTCACTGCCGGAAAGATGTTGTGCCCGAAAGTCCAGTAAATGTTCCAGCTTGAGCAGATCGACAATCGTCGCAAAATCAAACAGTTTTTGCTTGGCTGTGCGCTTGCTGTAGCCCAGTAACAGATTCTCCCGAATAGTTTTGTTGGCATTGAGTTGATCGTCACGAGTAACCAGAGCAATATCTGGATGGCATACAAGGTGGTTGAGGTTATTCCGGCTATCAAACAGTATTTTTTTATCAAGGCAAATGCGACCTTCATCCGGTTTAAGCCTTCCGGCCAGCATTAACAACAGGCAGGATTTACCGCAAGCGGATAACCCAAACACGCCCGCGTTGACAGGGTTCAACTTAAACTGAACCTTGATGGGTAAGCGTCCTTGCAAGAACTTTATATCAACATCCAGCATACGTTTCTCCAGGTGCGGGTTACCAGGCTCGGATAAAAAAGCGGCAAATTATTCGCTATATACTTAAGTATATAAATTAGTTGAATATCAAACAAGCGGCAATCGAAATTAATATTGGCGACGGTTAAGCCGAGGTTTTGCGGCAATTATCGCAAACCGGCCAGGGTTTGCTTCGTTGCTCTGTTCTTGAAAAAAACGGTTGGGCAGAGTATGGTGGTAGGCTGTTATGTAGCCATATATGCTTAACAAACATAAGGCCGAAAAAAGCCTGATTTTCAAAACTGGAGTCTTTCTTGCTTACCAATAGCTTGCCAACGCACGATGATCTGCAATCCACTCAAGACCTGCCATTGTCGCCCACACTGGTGGATGGCGATATTCGTTTGCTAGGCGGTCTGGGTGTTCGTTTATTCCGATTGCTTGCGGCAATAGAGACTTCGGGGTCCATTAACCAGGCCGCCAAAGAGGTGGGTTTAACTTATAAAGGTGCCTGGGAAATGATAGAAAGGGCCAACAACCTATCCCCGAAAATCCTGGTTTCCACTGCTATAGGTGGACGTCTGGGTGGTGGTACCCGGCTGACACCTGCGGGCAGGGATATTCTGCAATTATTTACCGAAATTCAGGGAGAGCATGAGCACTTCCTGAAGCAAATCAACCAACGTCTGGCCAATAACCAGGATATTGTCTTTTTATTTAAGAGGTTAATCATGAAAGCAAGTGCGCGGAACCAGTTTTTTGGAAAAATTACCGATGTTGCGATCGGTGCCGTTAATGTCACGGTTGTGGTCGGATTAAAAGGAGGTGAAAGCATTGTTTCAACAATAACCAAAGAATCTGCCGAATCTCTGGGTGTTAAAACGGGTGTGGATGTCGTGGCGCTTGTTAAAGCACCGCAAATTATTGTCATCACCGATTTTGGCGGTTACCGTATATCCGCCCGCAATCAATTAAAAGGCACGGTTTCGCGCATCCAGAAGGGTGCCGTTAATGCGGAAATCGTAATAGAGCTGACAGGTGGTGATTCGGTAACGGCGACAATAACCAACGAAAGCATTGAGACCCTGGGTTTAACGCTCGGCGGTCCTGCAACAGCGGCGTTTAAAGCGGGTTCTGTCATTCTTGGTGTGGCGGCCTGAGCAGGCACTGAGGACACGGCCGAATCAAGACCGGGAAGGTGCAGGCTTTTCGAATAACTCCCGGAAAACTGCCCAAATCAGGCTTTGTGAATGGCTTAAGGAATCCAGAAGCCAGGGACGGCATCCTTTATAGGTGTAGCAAATTGGCATGACAGCTTGGTGCGGTTTCGATAAACGTACGCTGTTGCCAGCCTTGGCCGGTATTTTTTGTGTCAGTCATTGCCCCAAATTTTTTCCAGGTACTGATCCCGTCCAGAGCGAAAGCGATAATACTTATAGCGGATAGGATTCTTTTTGTAATAATCCTGGTGATAATCTTCGGCTGGATAAAACACTTCAAATTTTCTTATTTCGGTAATAACAGGCGCTTTATAACGTTCTGATTCATTTAGCCGCTTACGAGATCGTTCAGCCTTTTCTTTTTGTTCTTCGCTATGATAAAAAATCAAAGGGCGATACTGTTCACCTCGATCAACAAATTGACCACCATTGTCGGTTGGATTGATCATGCGCCAGAACGCATCAAGCAGACCGTCGTAACTGACCATTTTGGGGTCATAATAAACCTGCACACTTTCTACATGTCCCGTTATGCCTTTTGAAACATCCTCATAATCGGGATTGACAGCATGTCCGCCACTGAAGCCTGAAATCACTTGCTGCACACCGGGCAATTTTTCAAAACCCGCTTCGACACACCAGAAGCAGCCGCCGGCAAACGTGGCAACCGACAGGTTTTCAGGCTTTTGTGCAGGTAATGTTTGCCTGCTTGTCTCAGCATAATTGTTCCCTGCCGACAAGGCTGCAATAACAACAATAAACAGGAACAGGGCTATTTTCATCGTTTTACTTCTCATTAGTTAAATCGCTCCCGTATATCGATGGCTGAATATTGCTGGCCTCCCGGTAATGTTAATGAGCGGCTTGTAGCGAGTGTACAATTTTCTGATTAAAGACGCCAAATTCATGCAATAACACTGTGACAACGGCGGGGCTGCCTGGAGAATATCAGCCTGCTCCGCTAATAAGTTTTGTAAACAAGAAACTTGCCTGACATGGTAATTTTTACCCGGTCGCCGTTCGGGTCGGGTTCGCGGGCCAGATCGGTCTGGAAATCAATCGCGCTCATGATGCCGTCGCCGAACTCCTCATGGATAAGCTCCTTGAAAGTGGTTCCATAAATACTGATCAATTCGTAAAAGCGGTAGACCAGGGGGTCGGTCGGAACGCTGGTTGTCAATGAGCCTTTGGAAGGAACGACGGTCAGCCATTTTCTTTCTTCTTCAGTCAGGCCAAACAGTTCTCCCACCGTATCGGCCTGATCTTTTGTCAGCGTCATTTGACCGAGACAGGCCGCGGTTACCCATTCCTTGCTCAAGCCGACTTTTGTGGCGACGTTTGCCCATTTCAACCCTTGACTGACCTTGGCAGCAATGATTTTTTCGGTAACTTTCATTCTGTTCATTTGTTTTTTTCCAGAATTTGAAAAACGAAAGCCTATGAGCAGGGACTTGTTCATAGTTACTTTCCTCGTTGAAGTTTTGCCGCAGGCAGATTTGCCTGCGGCAAGTATAAATCGCGAAATCACCCGCCCATACACATCAAGACATCGAGACCGAATGCCTTCAGGTGTCGATTGGGGACTAATGCTCTCAGCCTTTTTTGAACTTGGCCGCTTCTTCTGAGCCGCTGGTGGCGTTGCCTTCGCTGTACGAGTGCGCGCCTACACCGGCCAGCTTGCCGCCCTGGACAATAAGATACTCGTTGCGGATCGGGCGATTCTCGAAATAACATTCGAGGATTTCGCGCGTACCGGCTGCATAGCGGGCTTGCGCCGACAGGCTGGTTCCAGAGATATGCGGCGTCATCGCGTGATTCGGGGCAGTGCGCCAGGGATGGTCGGCCGGAGCCGGTTGCGGGAACCATACATCGCCCGCATAACCTGCCAATTGGCCGCTTTCCAGTGCGGCAACGATGGCATCTCGGTCAGCAAGCTTGCCGCGCGCGGTATTAACCAGATAGGCACCACGCTTGAACCACTTTAGCGACTGCTCATTAATCATGTGCTCGGTTTCAGGATGCAGCGGACAATTCAAGGTGACGACGTCGGATACTTTGGCCAGACTTTCCAGACTGCTGTGATAAGTCAGATCCAGCTCTTTTTCCACGGCTTCCGGCAAGCGGTGGCGGTCAAGGTAGTGCAGTTTGACGCCAAAAGGTTTCAGCAGCCGCAATACGCGCAGGCCTATGCGACCGGCCGCCACAGTACCGACGTTCATTGCTTCCAGGTCGTATGAGCGCGATACGCAGTCGGCAATATTCCAGCCGCCTTTGAGCACCCAGTTGTGGGACGGAATAAAGTTGCGCACCAGCGCCAGTATCGACATTACGACATGCTCAGCGACAGCGTTGCTGTTGCAATAGGTGACTTCGGCGACGGTGATATTGTTTGCAATCGCTGCCTGCAAGTCGGTATGGTCGGAGCCGATACCGGCGGTGACGATCATTTTCAGTTTTTTGGCTTTGGCGATACGCTCGGCAGTCATGTAAGCCGGCCAGAACGGTTGCGAAATAACGATTTCGGCATCGTGCAGTTCGCGGTCCAGCACACTGTCTTCACCATCCTTGCTGGAAGTCACAATCAGTTCGTGACCGTTCGATTCCAGGTATTTGCGTAAACCCAGTTCGCCTGAAACGCTGCCAAGCAATACACCGGGTTTGAAATCTATCGCCTTGGGGGTCGGCAGCGTTTGCCCGTCAGGATAACGTTCCGGCTGCGGAAGGTCATCGCGTGCATAGGAGGTTGGATAGCCATCGATAGGATCGTCGTAAAGAACCAAAACAATTTTTGCCATTTTTTTTCACCTTGATGATGTGGGTTTTAAAAAAAGACCTGAGTGAAATCATCAGGTCTTGTTAAGCCCGGCCGGGTGCAGGTATTGTCTGGCGTTGGTTGCGGTTGCGTCTAATCGTTTCGACGAATCGTTCAATTGCTCCCGGTTATCAAGGCATCAAAACGGTGTTGCATGTTGAGCTGCAAGGCAATGTTCCAGGCTGCTTCCTGCAAGGGGGATGGTAGCTCCTGGCGCGGAGCGATAAGACCAATATCTCTGGATAATACCGGATAGAGTGGTAGCGCGGTCACTTCCTGGCGCATTTCAAACAGGTTTAACAGGCTGTGCGGCACTATGCTGTATAAGCCGGCGCAACGGACATGGGCGTATAAAGCAAATATTGAGTCGGTTTCCAGCACCACGTTAGGCACAATGCCCGCCTCGCGGAAAGCCGCATCTATCAGGCGACGGTTTTGCATGTTCGGTGTCAGCAGGCACAAGGGCAACTGCGCAATATTGGCCCAGCTTAAATCGTTTTTCAGCAATTCAGGGTCAGGGTTTCGCACCAACAGCACCTGGCGTTCGCGGTACAGCGTTAATTTTCTGAAGCCTTTCAGCCTGGGATCTTCAAGATAGGTCAAGCCCAGATCGAGTTCGAAATTGTCCAGTTGACGGATAAGGTCTTCTGCGCATAAAGACATAAGATTGATCTTAACGCCGGGATAATCCTGGCGATAAGGTTCGGTCAGCAAGGTTGTTACCGACAATGTTGTAGGAATGGCACCTATGCGCAGCGTGCCGGTGAGGTACTTGTTACATTGCGCCGCTTCCTGTTTCATGCTCTCCCAGTTTTGGGCCAGAATTTTCGCCCATTGCAACAGTTTTTCCCCTTCTGCGGTAAAGCCCTGAAATTTCTGTCCGCGCCGGATGATGGTAATGCCCAGCTCGGTTTCAAGATGTTGTATTGCCGTGGACAAAGCTGGCTGGGAAACGTGACAGGCATCTGCCGCGCGACCGAAATGCCCGGTTTTCGATAGTGCTATCAGGTAATGGATTTGGCGTATAAACATGACGGCATAGTGTTAATAGCGTTGTTAGGTAGTCGCCGATAAGTCGCTTGAGCAATCTGGTTTTCGGCCTCTGTTTTGTCGGCTTTATAACATTTTGTCCTATTGAGTACACGTTCAAAACCAACAAATCAAGTATATAAGCCTTGCTCCATCTTTATTTATATAGTCAAATATATAGCGTATGGAGTTGGCATTATAGCTGCATTACAAAATACGTTACAGCCATTGACTTGTAACCTCACCCAATATCACGTCTTAATATCTTTCGTACGGAAGGCTTTTATGAAAAAACTAAACACACTCGCCATAGGGGTTTCCCTGTTAATCGGGTCTCAGGGCGCTAATGCATTGACACCCTGGAAGAATGGCGCACCGGAAGTTTATCTTTATATTTCAGGTGCCATAGCGGTAACCAATGCTTATACTGAAGCCGTTAACACATCATTAGCCGCAGCAGGCACACTGGATACGTTTAACGATGTCGATCCTGTGACCGGTTCTAAAGGTTCGCGCTGGACGGTTCATTACTTTATCGGGCACGCCAATTTAGGCGCTGGGCTGGCAGGTAAGAAAATCGCAATAGCCAGGCGTACAGTGGGCGGTTCAGGCTATGGTGTATTGCCGCTAAACCACAATATAGCCCTTGAACAACTCCGTATCAATGGCTTGAAAGCAACAGACTGGACAGCCGATGGCGCAAATGCCTGGAAACAAACCCTTACTTCAGTTAATGCCAGCAAATACCTGGTCAAAAAATTTTCTGACGGCGGCTCCATAGCCGTTGACCCGTTTATTATTCTGAAGCCCGGCACAGATAATTATCCTGACCAGCAGAAGGAGCTGATAACCGGATTGCCTGAGCCGGTTTGGCCGTTGACCACGACGACGATACCGACTACGGGCTCCAGTGCTTTTACTGTAACACCGACAGGTGGTTTGATTTATGGCGTAGCGGTTACGCTGGATTTGTATAAGGTATTACAGGCTGCCCAAAAGCGGGCAAAAATACTCCCCGGTTCCGTTGTCATAGGCAATTATACCGAAGCGGCTATGCCTACTTTAAGCCGTACCGTTGTAGCATCACTGCTGGCAGGCAAGATCGGCGCCTGGGATCAGGTCAAGATTATCGATAAGACTGATGGCAATAAAGTTAAAAGTCTAGTGGATAGCAGCATTCTGGCTGATGCAGGTGTCACCGCGCCTTATAAAGAATCGACTACCGGCAACAATTTAACACCCGTTGCGCTGGGTTTAAGAAATGGTGGCGCGGCAACCAGCGTGATTGCCTACTCGGTATTCCTTAATTACCCGGCCACTAAAAACGCGATAAAACCGGCAAGCAAAACACCTGATAATGCGGTAGAAGAAGATGCGGCACTGCCTATCGTCAAAAAACCGGTTATCGTTGCCGATACCGCTACACTGCTTAAAGACTGGCAAGAAGGTACGAATGTGCTTGGTTTCAATAATGTTGTTGATGGAGGAAGTCCTGCAAAGCGCTGGGGGATAGCAATTAATTCCGCCGATAGAAATAATGCCGTTACAACAACCGGCACTGGCGGCAATCCCTGGCGCTATATCAGGATTGACGGCTACGCACCTACCCTGGAGAATGTTGCTGCCGGCGATTATAACTACTGGGCGGAAGGCGTCGTGCTTTACCGGACCAACAAAACATCGGATGTGAATTGGGCGCTCAAGAAAAAACTTATGAAAACTCTGGCAGATAGCCTGGGCAGCCCGGCGATATTAGGGAAGGTTGTGACTAGCCAGGCCTGGGGTAAAACCGGTGCCTTTGCGACTACAGCCGATCCGCGTGGCTTTAAAGCAACCCTGCCGTTTAATGCCGGCAACCCTGTTGTGGCGTATTCACATGAAAGTAACGGTACTGTGCACACTGAAATTGTACCGGTTGCAGATTCTACCGCTGCAGGTGGGCTTGTTATTCGATTGAAATAAGTACCAGGCGTTTGGTGGGAGTGGATTTGGTTTCAACCAGCCGACTGAAGCCGCTTCCACCGAATGATTGCGATTTGCCAAAAGCTTACTGTTTTTGGCAAATAGCCCACTCATCAGAATGGCTGTTTAACGATGGTCCACAAATCTTCTGTTTCCAGCATTCCGCTTAGCCAGCCAAAAACGTTGGCGCTGGCTATTCGCGCATTGCTGGCAGGCAGTGTGGCAATAGGCCATGCCGCTATTGTCCGCGCCGAACTCCCCATCCCTGTAGACCCGGTCACGCTGACCAACTCCCCGATTGACATTGCCACGCAAGGTCAGGCGAGCGCTGCAATTTCCGGTAATGCGATGACTATCACGCAAACTACCGACAAAGCCAGTATCGACTGGCAAAGTTTTAACATAGGCGCAGACAACAGTGTGCGCTTCGATCAGCCCTCATCAACAGCCGTAGCGCTGAACAATATCCATCAGGCCGATGCCAGCCGCATCATGGGTTCGTTGACCGCCAACGGCCAAGTCTATCTCGTCAACCAGAACGGTTTTGTGTTTGGGCAGAATTCACAAGTCAATGTCAATTCGCTGGTCGCCACCACGTTGGGGATTAGCGAAACGGTATTCCAGAACGGCATCACCCGCGTCTTTGATGATAACGGCAGTGCGGCTTTGCAGGGTAACGGCGAACTCTATCTTAAGGATAGCCAAGGTAATGCCGTTCTGGACCAGCATGGACAAAAAATAAAAATCCAGATATTTATCGAGCAAGGTGCCGATATTAAAACCAATGCGTCCGGCGGACGCGTCATTATCGCCGCGCCCGTCATCAATAATGCCGGAACGATAGCAACGCCCGACGGGCAAACGATTCTCGCCGCCGCTCAAGATAAGGTCTATTTGCAGGAAGCAGGCAGCGGTTCCGATATACGGGGATTGCTGGTGGAAGTCGGCACCGGCGGCGAAGTCAACAACATGGGCAAGATTCTTGCCGAACGCGGCAACGCCAGCCTGATGGGCTTCGCCGTCAACCAGCAAGGCATTGCTTCGGCCACAACTTCGGTCAGTCTCAACGGTTCGGTCAGGTTGCTTGCCCGGGAAGGCATACAGGACCCGTTAGGTAGCGGCGGTAAATTGTTGCCCGGTTCCACGGTCAGGAATACCGATCTCGGCGACGGCCTGGGAACAAAAGCCGTTGTCCATCTCGGCGGTGGCAGCCTGACCGGCGTAGCGCTGGATGCCGACAAATCCGCGACAGCTATTGATGCACAAATACAAAACCGCTCGCATATTGAAATCAGCGGACATGATGTTTACCTGCATGACCAGTCCACGGTACAGGCAAAATCAGGCGCTATCGATATTAGCGCTATCGACAATCCTGCCGATAGCAGCGAAAAAGGTGATGCGCGTATTTTTATCGAATCGGGCAGCCGGGTTGATGCTTCCGGCGTAAAAGACGTGCAACTGCCGATGGAGCGCAATGTCGTCAAAGTGGAGTTGCGTAAAAACGAGCTAAGGGATGCGTCGTTGCAGCGCGACGGCGTATTGTACGGGCAGACGGTTTCAGTCGATATTCGTGACGCCAAGTTGGTTTACGATGCCAACGGCAATTTAGTTTCCGCAACTGTTCCGATCGCCGACATCAAGGGCGCGGTAGACCGGATTGCGCGCAATATCGACGAACGCAGCACTTCCGGCGGCACGGTCAGCCTGAAATCCAGCGGCGATGTCATCACGCAGTCCGGCAGTGTCATTGATTTTTCCGGCGGTTCGGTGACTTATCAGGATGGCTACATTGAAACCACCAAGCTGGTTTCTGAAGATCATGTTTATGATATTGCCGAGGCCGATCCAAACCGTTATTACGACAGTATCCAGGGGCTGGTTATCAAAAATCACCGGCAATGGGGCGTCACCGAAAGCTGGTCGATTCCCGGTCTCAGCCTTAAACATTTTGAACAGGGTTACAGCGAAGGCAAAGCAGGCGGTACCTTGGCTATTTCCGCTTACGAAACCCGTCTGAACGGAACGCTGGACGGCTCAACCCAGGCTGGAATCCGGCAACGAACGGTAGAGGAACGAGCAACCGGCAGTATTTTTTCGCTTGATTTAAACAATAACAACCCGTTCGGCAAACAGGATGTGGTCTTTGGCAAGGACACGAAAACTGCTGATCTTGTTTTCAACGAAAGCTTGCCGAGAAAAGCAGACAACCTCGGAGAAGCTGCGGCGCTAATGATAGACGCCGCGTTATTCAAACATTCCGGTATCACTCATGCCAGCGTTAAAACCAATGGTGCTATCAGCCTGCAAAAAGACGCTCGCCTGGATTTGCCGGAAGATGGCAGCCTGAAGCTGTCGGCGGCGGGTTTCGACATACAGGGATCGATTATCGCACCGTCCGGTGAAGTCAGCCTGAACCCTGTTAGCGTAGACGATATTTTGTCGCCAAGCGCGGTTACACTGGGTGGTTCTGCTGTCATTGATGTGGCGGGAATCTGGACCAATGACTTCCTGGACGGTCAGGAAGGCGGCGCTTTAGGTACGATTGCTAATGATGGCGGTAGTGTCACGCTGGTTTCCGAACAGGCTGATTTGCGTCTTGAGCAAGGCAGCCGGATTGATGTCAGCGGCGGCGCTTGGCTGGACGGCAAAGCCAAGCTTAGCGCAGGACAAGGTGGCAGCATAACATTGACAGCAGCCACGCATCAGGGCGGCGGCGCAGCTTCCAGCTTGATACTTGGCGGCAAACTTTCAGGCTGGGGCATAGAGCAGGGCGGCAGTTTAAACCTCAGCAGCAGCGAAGTGGTTATCGGCTCCTCCAGCGATGCGCCGGTGCGTAGTGATACCAGCACGACCCCGCTGATATTAGACCCTGCTTTCTTCCGGCAAGGCGGTTTTGCCAATTACCATATCGACTCTAATCTTTACGGCCTGAAAGTCGCCGATCATGTCCAGCTTAAGCCGCAGCAACAAAATCTGGAATTGAGCAGCACGATGATCGCACAGGCATCCGGTACTGCCCTGCAATCATTCACAACTATCACCACCTTGCCGGAAACCAATCGCAACCCGACTAACCTGACGCTGTCGTTTACCGAGCTGATAAGCCAGAATCGCAACGAGTCGCTGACTATCGGTAAAGGTGCGCTTATCAGGACGGATAGCGCGGGGAAAATAGAACTGGATTCCGACACCTCGGTTTTTGTTGACGGCACGCTCAGCGCGCCCGGCGGCAACATCACAATCAATATCAACACGCCGAGCAATGGCGATAAAGGTTTTTTCGGCTCACAAGGTATCTGGCTGGGCGCAGAAAGCCGTTTGTTGGCAAGAGGTGTGTTCAAACCTGTATTGGATGAACGCGACTTAAAAACTGGCGAAGTGTTACCCGGCGGTACTGTGGCATTGAACGCCAAGCGCGGTTATATCGTTACCCGCTCAGGTTCTGTCATCAATGTGTCAGGTACGGTCGAGGCGCTGGACTTTCTGTTGCCCGGCGATACCAGTTCAGAACTCAGGGTGACATCGAAAATGATCGCATCCGATGGCGGCAGCATCGTTTTCAAAGCGGGTGAAGGCATCCTGGCAGATGGGCGTATGCGGGCAGACAGCGGTGGTCTGGACGCTACGGGCGGAACACTGAGTGTCGAATTAAGCCCGGCGTTGCGCAACAAACCGCCAATCCCCGTTAGCGGCGGCCTGTTTCCTGACGACATCAACAAGGAACTGCCGCGCACTATCATTATTTCTGCGGATAATGAGCAGGCGATACCGCAAAATCTGGCCCAAGGCGGCAATATCGCCGCCAATCATTTCAGCGGGCGGGCTTTGTTCAATGCCCGGCAAATCAATAACGGCGGCTTTGATTCATTATTGTTCAAGACCGATGCACAGGCGGCCAGCGGTAAATACGCAGGCAGTATCCAGTTTAAAGGCGATGTGCAACTGGATGCGACGCGGCAAATCGTGCTCGATACACCGACGCTGCAAACAACGGCTGGACAGGTTAGCCTGAACACCGCCTACGCCGCACTCGGTTCAACGCAAAGCCGTATCGACACCGACCTGGGTGAAGGTAAGTTCTCAACCCGCCTGGTGCCGGACGCCAAAACCGGGCAAGGCCAACTTAATGTTAACGCCCAGGGTATCGACCTGGTTGGCGGCTTGAGTTTTAACGGCTTTGATAAAGTCAACCTGTTGAGCCAGGGCGATGTGCGTACGGTCGGTATCCGTATCAGGTCGGATACCAAGGATTTTCTGGGCGCGTTGAAACTGTCAGGGGACTTGACGATTAGCGCCAGCCAGATGTATCCGGCGACCTTGACCGATTACAAAATTTACCTTCAAGGCAGCGGAGATGGGACGGTAACAATCCTGAACAGCGGCGGTACACAAGCACCGGTTTATTCGGCAGGCGGCAAGCTGGCGATAAACGCGCCCAATATTATCCAGAGCGGCACTTTGAAAGTTCCGTTCGGATCGCTGACCTTGAATGCAGATAAGCAATTGACGCTGGCAGCCGGCAGCCTGACGTCGGTGTCAGGCGGTAATTTGTCTGTCCTGTTCGGGCAGGGTTCGGCGGGCTTGAACTGGCTGTATCCACTGGACAGCATTGGAAGCACCAATATCGTCATCGACACGCCGCCGGAAAAGCGTCTGACCTTGAAAGGCAAGGACGTGGCCCTGAACGCTGGCGCCAAAGTCGATCTGTCCGGTGGGGGTGACCTCTATGCTTACGAATTTATCACCGGCCCCGGCGGTTCGGTGGATGTGCTGGACGCCAACTCGGCAGGGTACACGCAAAAATTTGCCGTCATTCCTGATCTAGGCAATGCGCTGACGCCTTACGATCCGCAGGAATTTTCCGCGTCGGGGCTAGGCGTGGGCGACAGCGTTTATCTCAGTGCCGGCTCAGGACTTGCCGCCGGCTGGTACACCTTGCTACCGGCACATTATGCGCTGTTGCCCGGCGCTTACCTGATAACTCCCGCAGCAGGCACCCAGGATATGCTGCCCGGACAGCCTACTGTCGATCTGGGCGGAAGCACCATCGTTGCAGGCCGTTACGGCGTCGCCAGCACCGATACGCTGGATGCGCGTTGGCAGGGTTTTACCGTAGAACCTGGAGCAATCGCCCGCACTCGCTCCGAATATACCGATTATTCTGCCAATACCTTTTTTGCAGCGAAAGCCGCTGCTGACAAATTAATAGCCCCGGCTTTACCCAGGGACGCGGGCAGTCTTGTGATTAGCGCACAAACCGGCCTGACCTTGGGCGCGGATTTGTTGGCAACTCCGGCGAATGGCGGCTTAGGCGGTCAAGTTGACATCAGCGCCGATCATCTGGCGATTGTCGGTCGACGTGAAGATATTGCGGCTGGCGCTCCCGGCATCGTCAGCCTGCTCGCCGACGACCTGAACAGGCTGAATGCGCCGAGCCTGTTGCTGGGCGGTGTACGCAGCAGGATCAGGAACGGCGAACGCGTCACGGTGGCATCGCAAACATTGAACGTCGCGGGTGATGCCGTGTTGCAGGGCGATGAAATCCTGTTGGCGGCGAAAAACGAATTGCGCCTTAAATCCGGCGCGACCTTAGCCAGTTCGGGCAAAAGCAGCAACAGCGGCATTGACCTTACAGTCTCTAATCTTAACTTGAACAACAGCGACGGTGCACTGGTGCGCGTGTCCTCATCCGGGCAGGCGAATGTAACCCGCGATAAACCGGTTACCGGAAAAACCGGGACATTGGTAATTGAATCCGGTGTGCATTTGCAATCAGGCAATTCGATGTTGCTGGATTCCACGAAAAATACCGTGTTCGACGGCTCGATTGATATGCAGGGCGGCTCACTGGCTTTGAAGGCAAGCAAAATCAGCCTGGGCAATGCACCAACCGATACGTCCGGGCTGGTGTTGTCCGACACGCCCTTTAATCTGGACGAACTGAAACTGACCAGCACCAGCAACCTGGATATTTACGGCGGTGTGGCTGTAAATACCGCAGTGCTTGATATTGATGCCGCGCAAATAAGAGGCTTTAACAATACAGGCGCTACGGCGTCGTTGACGGCAAATGTCATTCAATTGACCAATACCCAGGCCAACGCGGACAGCAGCGGCAACGGCAACGGTACTTTGTCGCTCAATGCCGCAGAAATCCGCTTGGGCAGCGGTGACTATGGCATTAACGGTTTTGCCCAAGTCAACCTGCATGCCCGCGAGGCAATCAAAGGTTTGGGACAAACGCTTGATGCGCTGACCGGACAAAGCGCACTGGCGGCAGTCGGAAAACTGACGGTCGCTGCTGACCTGAACATGAATGCCGGGCATTTTAGCGGGGACGCAGGCGCTACAACCAGCGTGGATGCTAGCGGTCATCAAATAATCATTAATTCGCCGGGCGAGGAAAATTCGTCCTGGACGAATGGACTGGGCGCAAGCTGGGCAATTAAAGGCGATTCCATTACCAGCAGCGGGCGCTTTGATTTACCCTCCGGCATCTTGAAGCTTACCGCCTTGCAAGGCGATATTGCCCTGAACAGCGGCTCGCGCATTGATGTGTCAGGCCGGAATGTTACTTTCGGCAATCTGACTAAATATTCCCCGGCAGGCAGCGTGTTGTTGTCTTCAGAACTCGGCAATATCAATCTTGCAGAAAGCGCCAGCATCAATTTGGCTGGAGCCAGGAATGGTTCGAACCAGGCCAGCGATGCCGGATTGCTCGACATCCGCGCGGCTAACGGCCAATTCAACTGGAATGGCGACATTAGCGCTCTGGACAACGCACAAACTAATGATGCGCTGAAGCAAGGCAGATTCAAGCTGGATGCCAGGACGTTCGGGGCAGGGGGATTCACTCAGCTCAACAACAAGCTCGCGGCGGCAGGTTTCACCGAATCTTTACAGTTGGAGCAACATAGCGGTGATGTGGAAATAGCCGCAAACGATAGCGTCAACGCCCGGCAATTTTCTCTGCTCGCCGACCAAGGCAAAGTAACGATTGCTGGAACGGTCAACGCCAGTGGCAAACAGGCTGGGGAGGTATCGATTTATGGACGCAACGGCATCGTCTTAACGGCAACCGGCAATATCAGCGCCGTATCCAGCCGTGCCGGAACAGCAGGCGGTAAGCTTACGCTGGATACCGTCCACCGCGACGATATCGGCAGCGGCTTACTGGATTTATCGCAAACAGGCGGTTTGATTGATGTGTCCGGCGGAGCGAATGGTGCAGGCGGCTCGGTGCATTTACGCACCGGACGGGATGATGTGCAGCATACTGTCAACGTAACTGATATTAATACCCGCATCAGTGGTGCCGACAGCCAGCGCACGGCACTGGAAGCAACCCGCGTTTACGATGGGCAAACCGCTATAAAAACCGCCAACATCAACGCCTGGCAAAACGACACCCGACACTTTATGAATGCCGCTCCAACGCTGGCGAATTTTTCCGGTGCAGCCATCGACTTATTGCCGGGCCTTGAAATTCGTGGCTCAGGCAATCTGACACTGCAAAACCAATGGGATTTGCTGAACTGGCGTTATACCGACGCGCAAGGCGCAAAAACACTACCGGGCTTTTTGACATTACGAGCGGGAGGCGATTTGAATATCAATGCGACGTTAACCGATGCGTTTGCGACTGCATTTATTCCTGGTCAATCGTCAATGAAATTACAGGATGTGTTGCAGCCCGGACATTCCTGGAGCTATAACTTCATTGCCGATGGCAGTATTAATCTGGCAAGCAGCTATTTCGCCCCCGATGCTTATGGAACCGGGGAAATCGTCAGTACGCAAGTGATGGTCAGAACCGGAACGGGCGATATAAACCTGAACGCAGGCAGCGATATTCATTTTGTCAGCGACCCTAACGACAGCACTGCCGCCGCAGCGATCTACACGATGGGCACGACCGCCCAATACACCCGTGGGCAATTGCTAAGCGGTGCAGTAGCCGGAGTTCCGGCAAAATTGGCAGCGGAAACGGATGCCACCTACCTGAATCGGCTCGACCCCGTGCAAATGAACACGCTATTGCGTTACGGCTATTTTAACGAAGCCTTGCTGGGACTCGTATTCACTGTTGCCGAATACCCGACGCAAGGCGGGGCTATCGGTTTACGGGCGGGCGGCAATATCAGCGGCGTCAATACCGGACAGGAAACCAGCGACTGGCTGGTACGCAGTGGCGTATTGACTGACAATAACCGGCCCACCGCGTGGGGTATTAACGTCAGCGGTGACCGCACTAACGCCATTAACGGCATATCCGAAAAAGGCAAACACTATTTCAACCAGAACATCGGTTCGCTGGCCGGCGGTAATGTCAGCATTGAAGCCGGTGGCGATGTCAGCAACCTGTCGGTCATGTTGCCTACGACAGGCAAACCGTTTGGCAAGTTAAGTGCAGCCAACAATCAATGGATGGCAACAGGCACGGTAGTCAATGGCGGCGGCGATTTGCAAATTACCGCAGGCAATGACATTGTCGGCGGCGAATATTACCTGGGGCGCGGTACTGCCAACCTGAACGCAGGCGGTAGTATCAGTAAAACCGATGCCGGTCTGGGGGCGATTGTTGAACTGGGCGAAGGCACGGTCAACGTGCAGGCCCGGCAAGATGTGGTCATTGCTTCAGTATTCAACCCCACCATACTTAAGCAAAACAGCGTACTGCCGATAGCCGCCGGTGGTGATTCCCGGTTCTTCACATACAGCGACACCAGCGCCGTGAACCTCAGCGCAACTGCGGGCAACGTTGTGCTGCAAAACGATGTGGACGGAATCAGGGTCAGCAAAAGTGTCGACATCAGCTCTTCTTCAGGTTTTGAATATGCGGTCTATCCGGGCAGTCTTCGCGCTGCCGCATTGTCCGGTGATGTCCGCATCAACCGCTCAATGACCTTGATGCCGTCGGCGCAAGGGAAATTGGAACTGCTCGCTTACCGCAATATCGGCACGGATAAGGATGCTGAACAAATTATCAATATCAATATGTCTGATACCGACCCCGGCTTTCTGCCTAGCATCAACACGCCGACACAACAACTTGAAGGCAGTCTCAGCGACGGCCTGATCCGGGCGCAGGAACGCCTCGACCCCACCACGCCCGACGCCACATTAATTCATGCGCTAGTACCGCTGCACACCGGCGACAGTTCCAGACCTTCCATCATTGCCAAACTAGGCGACATTGCGTTTGCCATCAGTTCGGAAGTTACGTTTTACCTGCCCCAGGCCGCCGAATTTATCGCCGGACGCGATATCAGTAATCTTGGTTTGTACGGACAGAATCTATCCGTCAACGATGTGACCCAAGTTATCGCTGGGCGTGACATTCGCTTCGATACCTTAATCAACAGCGACGGCATCGTACTGGCTAACGACAAACAAATCGAACTGGGCGGGCCGGGACAATTGCAAATACAGGCAGGCCGAAACATCAACCTGGGCGGTTCGGAAGGCATCAACACCATCGGCAACAGCAAAAACCTGTCCCTGTCACCAGCTAGCGGTGCGGATATTAACCTGCTGGCGGGTGTAACCGGCAAGCTTGACTACACAGTGTTTATCCAAAAATATTTCACGGTCGGCAGCCGCTATCTGACGGATTTAAAAATCCCGGATGATAACGGCAATAATATCGTTGCCGGTTTAACGCCGGAACAAAAACTGGCCTATCTGCAACAATTGCCTGAAGCGCGAAAGCAAAAGCTGTTGCTGGATGTGCTGTTTAATGAAATCAAATTATCGGTTGCGGCGGCGGCAAAAGTGCCGGAATCGGAACGCAAGGCTTTGTACAAAATAGGTTTCGATGCGATTGCTGCATTGTTTCCCGGCGATAAGTATCAGGGCGACCTGTCGCTGGTGTTCAGCCAGATTAAAACGCTGGCAGGCGGCGGCATTAACCTTGCCGTACCCGGCGGCGAGATCAATGTCGGTCTGGCCGGAAAAGTCGGCGGCATCTCCAAAAACGCCGATGAACTCGGCATCGTTGCCCAGCTCCAGGGCGACGTGAACGCTGTCAGCCTGGGTGACTTCAACGTCAACCAATCCCGTGTGTTTACAATGGGCGGCGGCGACATCGCCATCTGGTCATCCGAAGGCAATATCGATGCCGGTAAAGGCGCAAAATCAGCCATATCCGCACCTGCGCCGATCATCAGTATTGATGCCAAAGGCAATGTCGTCACGATTTTCCCGCCCGTCGTGTCCGGCAGCGGAATCCAGGCCATCAACCCCCAAGATAAAACTCAAAAACAAGGTAATGTCTACCTAGCCGCACCTGTCGGAGTTATCGATGCAGGCGAGGCAGGTATTACCGGTAATGAAATCTTTGTCGCTGCGCCCACCATTATCAACCCGGACAACTTTTTTAGTGTAAACGGTTCGACTGGCGTACCAATAGCCATAGCGCCAACCATCCAGCCGCAGGAAGCAGCCAACGCCGCGGCCAGCGCTGCCAAGGCAGTTACTACAACTAATGACGACGATAATGCGCAGGATGTTAAAAAAGCCAAAACCGTAGCCAGCACGATTAGCGTTGATGTCATAGGCTACGGCGAATGCAGCGTTGCAGATGTGCGTAGTGGCAAAAAGGGCTGTGGCGGTTAGGTGGCTGCGGTTTTCTAGAGCCGGATATTTCCTGGTCGGTTGTGTTTCTGAAATTCAACGATAAACTCATGCTTTGGATAACTTGAACAGGTGATTTATCATGGCTTATCGTTACATCTTCGCGCTTCTGGCAATCTCAGCACTGGTTTTACCTGCGCCTGCAAATGCCGCCGGGCAATGTCCTGACTATTTAAACCAGAACCTAAAAAAACTGCACTCCGAGAAAACGCTAAACATTTGTGAAGCCTACCCCGGCAAACCCTTGCTTATCGTCAATACCGCCAGCTTCTGCGGATTCACGCCGCAATTCGTCGGTCTTGAGAAATTGTATAAGGAATACAAAGACAAGGGTCTGGTAGTATTGGGTTTTGCCAGCAACGACTTTAACCAGGAAGCCAAAACCGACAAGGAAATCGCCGATGTCTGCTACCTGAATTACGGCGTCACCTTCGATATGTTCGCCCCCATCGCCGTAACCGGAAAAGCAGCACATCCTTTATTTAAAGCATTGGCTGCCCAATCAACCGAACCGGCGTGGAATTTTAATAAATATCTATTGAATGCCGACGGCAAGGTGGTTAAGTATTTTGACAGTCAGGTGAAGCCGGATTCGGCTGCCATGAGGCAGGCTATTGAGCAGGTTTTAAGCCAATAGGGCACGCACGAATCTTTGAATTAATACCAATCAATAACTTGCAATTCACGGATTCGTGAAAACTCTTTGGTGTTATGCGTTACCAAGGTTAATTGATTAGCCAAAGCAACACTGGCAATTAATATATCCAACATGCCAATGGCCGTGCCTTGCTTTTCTAAAGTGGAACGAATGGCGGCAGCAATAGCGGCTGTTTTTTCATCAAAACTTAAAATATTAATTTCTGCTAAAAGCTTTTGTAATTGCTGGGTTCTTTTTTCAGGCATCGCAGATTTGGCTATGCCCGTGTACAGCTCAAACAGCGTAATCGTTGAAACATAAATATCTTGAGGCGAAACCCCAGCCAGATGTTGACTGACATTGCCCTGATTTTTAAAGAAGTAAATCAGGATATTAGTGTCCAACAAATACATTAAAGCGGTTCCCTTATCTGTTCGGTTACCAGATCAACTCTTAATTGATCGGCATCAGGGAAGTCACTCCATGCGCCCGTCAGCTCGGTAATGATTGCCTGCCATTGTTGCATGGCGGGTTTAGTTTTCCGTCGATTGAGTTCATTGACTAATAAGTTTTCAATATTGCCTGACTCAAGCAAGCCATATTGCAAGGCTTGTTTTGCAATAGCGTCGGAAATGGTTAATTGGATTTGCATGGGTTATACCTAAAATTGGGCAACTGGGATTAACTTGGAATAATACAATGAAATTTAAAAAAATCGTCAGTATTACTTATGATGGGATGATATCGAATGATGTGCTTTTGTTTTATCCCCGCTTAATCTCGATAATCAAATAAACTAAATGAGTGATCTTTGTATTAATTTCAACATATTGAAAAATATGGTTATTTAAAATAAATTATTTTTATAGTTGATTTATGAAACGTTTCATATTAGTTTATGGTTCGTAGTAAATACATTTTATATAACATAAAGGACGCATCATGAATAAAGATAACGTTATTAGTTCAATAGAAATTGGATATTTTCTTAGTCGGATTAGGGAACAAGCAGGCATTAAACAGGCTGAATTAGCAAAGAAAATTACATGGAGTCCAGCAATGCTCTCGCGTATTGAAATGGGAGACCGTCCGTTATCATCTGATGAATTACAAACTATTGTTGAAGGTATTCATACACCAGAAGCATTAAAGCTATCAGAAGTGTTGCAACGGCAGTGGTCGATATTACCTAGGCCGCCTTTAAGCCACCCCGATCAAGACATTCTTTGGGCTGCTGAACAAGCTGCACAAAAGCTATCCAAATTATCTGAACGAACCGAAAAAAAATCTTTTCAACGTCGCTTGGAGGCATACATAGAGCATATTCAAAAATTAGCCGTACAGTTATTAAAACGTGAACATCAAATAGCGTTTATTGGTAGTATTGGCATTGGAAAATCAACAGCCATTTGTCAGCTTGCCAATCTTACAATGCCTAACCCCAATGGTAATTTTGACGCTGTACTGGAGGTTGGCTCAGGCGGTATTACCGTTTGTGAAGTGCATGTGTTGTCGGGGTCAGAGTATGAGATAAGAATTGAGCCGCGTACAGATGAAGAAATTCGCACTGATATACGAGATTTTGCTGTCAATTTATTAAGCGCAATAGACGTAAAAAAATCTGTTGATAGAGATGATGCAGATAACGATTCTCAGGGTATTTCTAAAGAAATACAACGCGCATTACGGAATATGTCGGGCCTAATCAGACGATCTGAAAAACAAGCTGTTGGGAAACCAATTCGTACCGATAAAGCCAAGGAGTTAGCACAACAATTTCCAGAAGAACGTGATTTGATCATTGAAATCATGGCGCGAATGGAACTCCACAAAAGAGATAGAAGGAGCGTGTTGTATAACAGCAGCACGGGAAAGCCACCTTTAAAATGGCTCAAAGATACTTTTGAGCTAATCAATAATGGTCGCCATCCTGATTTTACTTTACCTAAACGAATCGAAGTTGTTGTGAAAGATCAGCTCCTAGAACATAGCGAATGTTTGGTGCGTATTATTGACACTAAAGGCATTGACAATAAGGAAACCGCAGCAAGACCTGATTTAGAAGGGCATTTAAAGGACTTACACACGATTACTGTTCTTTGTTCTGGATTTAACGATGCACCTGCTAGAAATCCATGGCAACTTCTTGAGCGAGCAAAGGATATAGGCATTCAAACATTAGAACTTAATTCATCTCTGCTTGTTCTGCCGCATACAGGTGAAGCTCTTAAAGAAAAGGATGAAGACTCAGGTCAGTACGTTGAATCCGAAGAAGAAGGTTATGAACGCAAAGCTGAAACAGTAGAAGATGCCTTAGAACCCCTTGGGCTTCGTCGATTGCCAGTTTATTTTTTTAACGCTTATCAAGATAACGTTGAACATTTGAGAGAATTTCTGAACCAGCGTTTGACTGCGGTTCGTGATTCATTTCGCGTGGAGCTTAATAACACTATCGATGACACTGAAAGGCTGCTGGCAAATCATGAGCAAGAACAAGTTCAGGCAGTTATTCATAGTGCGGGAAAGAGAATTGAAAGCTGGGTAAAACAACATGAAACACTGCCTACGCTTAATATTCATGTACAAGACGATCTTATAAATGCAATGAACCAAGCTTATGCCAGTACAATTAGAGCAACTATTTGGCGTAAAGGTAAATGGGATAAATTAGATTACTGTCACCATTTAAGCTATGGCTCTCGTTTACTTGCGGCTAGGTTACTTAGAGAGCATGAATCAAAATTTAAGGATTTTTGTATGACATTAATCGGAGACGCAGAGTATTTAGACGCTCAAGATTTTATTAAACAAGCCGAAAATACGCTTTCCTCTGCTTTTCAATTGTTGCTCAGTAAAGTTGCACTAACAGGGGAAAATTATTTTAGTAATGAACTGGCATCGAGCTATGCTGCACAGTTATGGGACTCTTGTGAAGCTGAATACGGTCAAGGCTATAGGGGTCGCGTTGTTCAACATAATAAAGCTTGGTTTAATGAAGCTCACACACAAAAACTAGAGCAAGACCTTTATATCTTTATTGAAAGGGAATGGAAGTTAGCTCTCGAAAAAGTTAGTGCTTTAATTGAAACTGATTAGTTTTCATATGGTTGCAACAAGATCAGGTGTGCTAATTTTAGGGTGATATAAACATAATGAAGCGTGTTTTCCGCAAAAACATGCTTTGCTTTGTTCAGATCATAATTCCACTTTAAAAATCGGTATTCACTCTCATGCAAACCACAATCACCATAAACGACAATTTCTTCGCCGAGGCGGTTAAAATTTCGGCAACACATGAATACATTGCCAATCACAAACAGCCTATAACAAACAATATTCTTGATTTATTCGGAACGGGCGGAATTTTATCGGATTACGATTATAAAAGCCTGCATTGCAATCACTAACAATCTGAACTAAAAATGATTTTAAGATAAACACCTTCCACAAGATACGAAGTGCATCCTTTAACTCGAAACTTGATTTAAAAAGCATTGCGACCAAATTGCGCTTCCAGGAGCTTTTTGGCGACATCTCGGGCGATTTCCAAAGTCTCGGTTATCGTTCGCCCTTGTGCGACCAAACCAGAAATGTCGTCCGATGTTGCCAGGTAAACGCCTTTCGGTAATTTTTCAATATGAAGATTGATAATCTGTTCCATGCTTTAAATCTCGATTTTTGGTTGGGCAGAAGCCATTATACGGCGGATAAATTACGATAAGTAGCACGCATTACAACTTCTCCGGCAAAAATCCCCCCGCCTGCATCGACCAAAGCCGATAGTAAAAACCCTGCCGCGCCAACAGTTCGTCATGGCTGCCGTCTTCGACAATGCGCCCGTTATCGAAGACCAGTACACGGTCGAGATGGGCGATGGTTGACAGGCGGTGGGCTATCGCGATGACGGTTTTGCGGCCCATCGCGCGGTCAAGGTTTTCCTGGATGGTTTTTTCAGTGATCGAATCCAGGCTGGAGGTGGCTTCGTCGAGGATCAGGATCGGCGCATCCTTGAGCATGACTCTGGCGATAGCGATACGCTGGCGTTGACCGCCGGACAATTTAACGCCGCGCTCACCGACCAGCGAATCGTAGCCTTCGGATATTTCCCGGATAAATTCATCGGCGTGCGCCATCCGCGCGGCAGCAATGATTTCAGAATCGTCGGCATCCACTTTGCCGTAGCCGATGTTTTCTTTAAGGCTGCGGTGGAACAGGCTGGGGTCCTGCGGAATCAGGCTGACCTGATCGTGCAGGGAGTCCTGGGTTACAACCGCGATGTCGTCACCGTCGATCAGGATTTGTCCACCTTGCGGCTCGAAGTTGCGCAGCATCAGGCTGACAAAGGTCGATTTGCCGGAGCCGGAAAAGCCGACCAAACCCACTCGTTGCCCCGGTTCAATCACGACATTCAAGCCGTCAAACACGGGCTGTTCACCGTCGTAACTGAATTTGATGTTGCGGAATTCAATCCTGCCTTTATTAATCCGCAAGGGTTTGGCGTCAGGCACATCCACAATTTCGTGCGGGCGGACGATGGTATCGATACCGTTGGCGATATTGCCGACATATTCAAAAAACTCCAGAAAACGGCGGCTCAAGTTGCGGGCGTCGTTGATAATCAGCAGCGCCAGACCGACGCTCATCGTAAAATCGCCGACGCTGATTAGCTTGGCATCCCAAAGCGTCAATGCGTAATAGACGGTGCCGAGCTTTAACGCGGCGGCGGCGATAAACTGAAACCAGCGCACCCGTTCCATAAACCAGAAAGTGCGGCGTCCGGCCTTGACTTCTGTTTCCAGGAAATCGTCCAGGTACTGGCGTTCGTAGCCCAGGCGGGCGAACAGTTTGGCATTCAGGATGTTGGTCACGGCATCGACAATCTTGCCGTTGACCATGCTGCGGGTGGCAGCGAACTTCTGCGCGTAGGGTTGGCAACGGGTAGCCAGGAAGTAAGAACTAACCACATAAATCAGCACCCAACCGGCAACGAATAGTCCAAGTCCTTGATGTACGCCCAACAGCAAGGTGATCGACACGGAAAACGTTACCGCAATCGGCCAGAAATCGCACAGCACCGCCCATACGGTATGGTTGACGCTCATCGCTGTTTCACTGATGCGATGCGCTAACGCGCCGGCAAAGTGGTGGCCGAAATAACGTACCGAATGGTATTGCAGGTAGGCGAAGAGTTTTTTTGATGTGCGTTGCCGCAAGCGCGGCCCTATCGTTATCAATAATGCGCCGCTGGCCCGGCTGAAAATGATTTCCGCCAATGCCAGACTACCCAGCAACAGCAACGGCCCGCGCAGGGTTTCCAGCACCGGGCCGCCTGAAACAGTATGCGCAACGCCGTCCATGATGGCCTTGATTGCATAAGGCACAAGGATATTGCCCGCAGCCTGTCCGGTTTCCATTAGCATCATCAGCAGCAACAAGCCGCGAAAGCCGCTCATACAGTAAAGGATGAATCTCACGGTGTTGGTCGGTAAATCGGGCGCAGCGGCGGAGCGCTGGAAAACGGGGATTCTGGGCATATATATAGTTTTTCGTTGAGGATGGGATTTATTATACTGAAACGCCAGGGTCAGCATCGTGCCTGTAGCTAATCCTGTCGTTTAGTATCGGCGTTGCATCAAAATAAATCAGGAAATCCTCGGGGGGAGTTTTGAAAGAAAATGGCCCCTCCTGCGCGGGAGCAGGTAGTTGCGAAGGCTGTTATAAAACCGGAGGCTGCGGGGAAATCTTCTGCTCAACACTGCAAACCGCCCTGTTTAAAATGCCCAGGTTTTTTTCTTCGTTGATTTGTATGCCCATCACATAAAAAATCGGCATCCAGAATGGGTTGATTAAAATGCCGCCCAAAATGCTTTTCCAGGTGCGATTGAGATTTTTAAACAGATTGTAAGAATCAATTATCGGCGGCATCGGATGTTCGTCAAACACTGAGGCAATCGGGCGCAAGGTCATTTTGTCGCGACGTTCAAGCGCTTGTATGGATTCGTTGAGCTTACGCTGCATGTTATGGTAATTGCGGCGCGCGAGACCTGAAGAAATGGCAAGGGTTAGCGCGACCAGTGGCAACAGGACGGTTGGCGGCGCTAATGGGGCAAGCATAGAAGACAGCATCACAATGCACAGCCCTAGCATTAATATGTCTTCGCCCCTTTCAACATCTTTATCAATCGCCTTGACAATGCTGGCAAGCGGGTCTGAAAGTGGATTGCACAAATAAGATTCAGGTTTTGACATGAGGCATACTCCTTAAAAGCACATACACTCGGTATACCAACGCCGCAATAAATGTCAAATGCAAAAGCGGTTCTTTTTTATGTTTCAGATATTGCTTAAAACATAAGCCTTAACGTAATATCCCCCTTTTTTGTGGTGAATGCTATCCAAATGCTTAGTTGAAAAACGGCACAGGCTTTTTTTCTCCAGTCATCATCCTGTCGCCAGGATAAACAATAACTATAAAACAGGGGAAAAATATGTGCTGGAGCGGGGAAGCGTCAACCGTGTTGGCAACCATTGGTTTGGGCAGCACGGTTTATTTTTTTTATAAAAAAGAGCCGTTGGCGCTATGCGCGGCACTAGGCTTTTTTTCCTTGATGGAAGCCTTGCAAGCTTATACCTACTCGGTAATTGATGATTGTGCCAATCCCGGTAATCAGGTTGCGACCTTGCTCGGTTATATCCATATTGCTTTTCAGCCGTTTTTTATCAACGCGGTTTCGATGTATTTTATACCCGCGACTGTTCGGCAGAAAATTTCCCCGACAGTGTATTTAATCTGCCTGATTGCCACTACCTGCCTATTGATCCGCTTGTACCCGTTCAGTTGGGCACCGGCGTGTTACGAGGTTAAAACCAAATTCCTATTGTTTAGCGATTATTTCAGCTCTTTTACTGTGCCGTTTTGTGGCAAACGAATCTGTTCGGTTTCCGGGCAATGGCATATAGCCTGGGAAATTCCGGCAATCGCCAACATGGTGCTATTCAATATGTATATTGTCGCGGCGTTTATTATGCCGATACTGTATGGTTCCTGGAAAATGACGATTTACCATCTGCTCACTGGTCCTTTATTAGCATATTTGACAACAAACAACCCGAACGAATGGGCGGCGGTTTGGTGTTTGTATTCGATCGGTCTGCTATTGTTGTTACTGAAAACACCTATAAGGCATTATCTGCATGTGAAGCACTGGTTTTGGTGGCGATGGTTAAAGATTAATGCAAACTCTGAACAGGTTTAAATCTGCAGGTGCTGATATGAGAATGCAGCATACTTCTAACGCGAAACTGAACCTGTCTATTTGACCATTAAATGCTTTATCCTTAAGCCGGTTAACGCTAACGTTCCGCAGTAAATAGCCATGCCGAATAAAATCCATTTGAGCAGGTTAAGGATACGTTCAAGCGAACTCCATTGATTCCACCAGGATGCGTCAACCAGATAATACAGCGCGGCGGACATGGCGGCGCTGGCCAGCAATATGCGGATCGCAAACAGGAGCCAGCCGCTTGCCGGTTTATAAATGTTGCTATTCAATAATTTTTTCAGCAATAGTGCAGCGTTGAAAAAAGCTCCCAATGACGTTGCTAAAGCCAATCCAGCATGGGCTAACGGAAATACCAGTACGACATTTAGCACCAGACTGGCCAGCATCGCGTAAACGCCGTAACGAACCGGTGTTTTCATGTCCAGGCGGGCGCTAAAGCCGGGTACCAGAACTTTAATTAACAGGTAACCGGGCAAGCCGATAGCATAGGCTTTTAAGCTTTGTCCCGCATAATGCACATCGCTTATACCGAATTCATTGTATTGAAACAGCGTGGACAGCATCGGTTCAGCGAGTAACAACAGGCCGATGGTAGCGGGTAGGCCTACCAACAAAGCCAGGCGCAAGCCCCAGTCAACAGTGTTGGAAAACGCTGCTGTATCTTCTCCGTTATGGTTTTTGGCAAGGCCGGGCAATATGACCGTACCCAGCGCAAGTCCTAAAATACCAAGCGGGAATTCAACCAGACGATCGGAATAATATAGCCAGGAGACACTGCCGACGGTTAAAAATGAGGCAATCAGGGTATCCAGCAATAAATTGATTTGCGTTACCGAGACGCTGAAAATGGCAGGTAGCATCAGTTGGATAGTGCGCTTGACGCCTGAATCATTAAAATCGATTTTCAATTTTGGCATTAATCCCAATTGCATTAAGGGCGGGATTTGAAACAAAACCTGCACAATGCCTGCGGCAAACACCCCCCAGGCTAATGCAGTAACAGGCTCATCCATCAACGGAGCCAGCCAGATAGCAGCAACTATCATGCAAATATTCAGAAAAACCGGGGTCAGGGCGGGAATTGCAAATTTGCCGTTAGCATTTAAGATACCCCCGGCAAAAGCGACCAGCACAATAAAAAACAGGTAAGGGAAGGTTATCTGTAGCAATAGCACCGATAAGTCGTGCTGGGCTCCCTGCCAGGCAAAGCCGGGTGCTAACAACCAGATCAGCAAAGGTGCAGCAAGCACACCGATCAGGGTCAGCAATAATAGGTAGGCGGATAATGTCCCAGCGGTTTTATCAATTAACAACTTTAATGCTGCTTTGCCGCCGCGTTCGCGGTAATCGGCCAGAACGGGGACAAACACATGTGCAAATGCGCCTTCAGCAAACAAGCGGCGCAAGAAATTGGGTATTTTGAAAGCAACAAAAAAAGCATCGGTCGCCAAATCGACACCGAAGAGTCTTGCTATCAGCATGTCGCGGACAAATCCCAATAATCTGGAAATCAACGTCATGGCGCTGACCACTGCGGTTGATTTGAAAAGCTGACCGCTCAAGCATGCCTCGATTAAGCTATTAAACTGTTTGACAATAATAGCATTTGTACGGATAATGCGCGGATATTTAACTTAACAAAGAATTTATACACTATGGCTAACACAGCACAAGCTAAAAAGCGTGCGAAGCAAGCGGAAAAAAGCCGTATTCGCAATGCAGGACAACGCAGCAATTTGCGCACATTTATCAAAAAAGTGATTGCCGCTGTTAATGCAGGCGATAAAGAAAAAGCCCAGGCAGCTTATAACACTGCTGTGCCGATTATCGATTCTGCGGTAAATAAAGGCATTATTCACAAGAATAAGGCTTCACGCAGCAAAAGCAGACTGAACGCCAAAGTAAAGTCTATCGCAGCTTAATCCGCATTTAGCTGTAGTCAATAAAAAAGCCGAACCTTTGAGTTCGGCTTTTTTATTTTGGTGAAAAATAAATTAAAACAATGGGCTATGCATTACAGTATGTTTGCGTAATCCTGCTCCAATTGACGGAAATTTAGCGACGTCATAAAACGGCTGAAGCTCATCCACGCAGAAAGCCCCATCATGTCCCTGAACTGTGGCGGCAGGAAATGAGGCGGAATCACAGTGCCTTCGTCAACCAAGTCGACCAATACCTTCATGTCCTCGATCATGGTTTTACCGCAGAACAGCAGCGGAATGCGATCCGGCTTGCCTTTGCTGACTGCCAAACGGATAAAGTTGTAGGTCAGCACGAAGCCTTTGATGTAGGTCAGGTCTTTGGTAAACGGCATACCGTCGGAACTGCTGCCTCGAAACACACGGCTACTCAGAGTATAACTGTCTTCCTCACTCATCCCTTTAGCCCTGAAAAAACCGAATATATCCATAAAGTCCGCGCCTTCTTCTGCCAGGGTGATGGCGCGTATGCGGTTGATCAATCGCATCAGCCGCTGTGGCGTAGAGCTGAAAGTCAAAATTTCCATCAATACCGCAAGACCTTCCTGCGTGATCGTTGCAGAAGGCGGCCCCTTGCCGAGAAAGGTGCAATATGGCTGGGCCATGCCGTTTAGCGTAGTGCCTAGATGCACCCATATTTCATGAACCTCAAGAACACGCAGGTCGCGCATATTGAACAAGGCATCAGCCCGCAATTTAACGTAATCAGTGCCGGCAGCAGCATCCGAGATAATACCGTCGCTAATCATTGCCCGCAGCCCCCCGCCGGGGAACACGCTTTCAATTTTTTCGTTAAGAATGACCACAGCATCTTTTGCATTGATGGTTTTGGGTTCTTCTGTCAGGCATTCCAGCTGTAATAGTTGAGACAGGGTTGCTTCCATCATGCTGCCCAGGTTGGCAATGGAGGGATCGCCGACATGGAAAACGTCCTGGGAGGAACCGTACAGTTCCTGGGAAATATTGGCAAAAGTAGGTGTTCCTCTAGCCTCCAGCATATAGACAACATCCTGATATTCACGGCAAATTCGCCGCATGATGACGCTGAGTGGATTAAGTTGGCCGAGTTTACGGACTAAATCACGTTCAATCTGGTGAAACTCCTGTTTTTTTTCGCCAGGATCAAATCCTAGCGGGCGCTGTGAGTAATATTCAGCAGTCACCGCAGGTAATTTTTTGCAATTGTCGTTAAAAAAAGCCTGTTTGATATTTTCATCCCATTTTATGGCATCCAGTATGCGGATGGGTTGTTGGGCCTTGACGATTCTGTCCGAAAGCGTTTTGACCTCAGTTAGATAAGTTGATGGTTTAAGGTTTTTTTTACGCATGAATGTCGTCCGTTAGCAATGCAAAGTTGAAAAGGAGAGAACTTGCAAGGCTCAGCCATAGCAATAGCTGAGCCACATCCAGTATACCAACAGATTGATAAATCCCAAGGGAATTCCAACACGCGCAAATTCGAAAAACCCCAAGGTTGCTCCGTGCTTTTCGGCATTCTGGATAATTATCACATTACTGGCGGCACCGAGAATCAGAAAATTGCCGGCAATAGTACTGCCCGCCGCCAAGGCCATAAGCGATTGTGCATCGGGATTGTTTAACATAGGTAAGTACAGTGCCACCATCGGCACATTGGAAATAAGCTGGCTGAGGATGGCGCTCAACACCAGAATCGCTGGGATGCCAGTCAGGTCGATATGTAGATTGTTGACCAGTTGCTGGATGCTACCCGTTTGCCAAACGCTGGCCATTAACACAAATAGGGCTGCAAAAAACAGCAGCGTAGACCAGTCTACCTGTTTTATCAGGCGCAACCGCCCAGAGCTAAACAAGACAGGCGGCAAGGCGGCAATAATAGCGATATGACTCAATTCGAGATTGATAGAACTATGCACGCCGACCAGTATATTTTTAATAACGATTAATCCGATCAATAGATATAAAGAGGTGCGAGCCAGTTTAGCCAAATCCTTATCAAGCAACTCGACGGGGCTATGGTTAAGCGGCATCTGGTTGATAAATTGCCGCCGATACACTAAACGCAACAACAGATAGGTAATACCTAGGTTAACCAAAGTCGGAATAGCAAGCGCTTCGAGAAAGGTAAGAAAAGGTGCAGCTAATCGGCCATGGCCGGCAATAATGAAGTTTTGCGGATTGCCCATTGGACTCATAACGCTGCCAATGGTAATCGCGTATGCCAGTGTTAATAGGAGGAGTTTGCTATTAATGCGGTGTTCCCGAGCAAGCCGTAATACCAGCGGCGTTCCCACGATAGCAAGGGTATCGTTCATCAGTAACGCTGATCCTACAGCAGCGCCGAACAAAATCCCCATCACCAAGTACCGGGTGGATTTAATTCGTCCAAACCAGCGATAAGCCAGATAATACAGGTAGCCACTAGTAGTCAGCCAAAGTTATATTGACGGATATAAAGATTTTAATTTCACTCTGGCATCCTGAGTAGTAAAACGCCAGTTCACACAAGCGCCTTCTTGATTTCGTTTATCCTGCCAAGCCTTTATCT
>Ga0208754_100021_pt1 | contig 167324 bp, 162 predicted proteins | sample LakWasMet55_HOW8_2_FD_183889 | JGI IMG/M metagenome (GOLD analysis project Ga0208754, IMG submission 183889) | Freshwater sediment methanotrophic microbial communities from Lake Washington under simulated oxygen tension - Sediment Metagenome... | ecosystem: Environmental > Aquatic > Freshwater... | reverse complement strand
CGCTGCCTGCCTTTCGCCATCCCATCTTTAGTACAGCCTTCTGAGCTACATTTGGGGCATCTAACCATGATCACTGACTCGTAAAAATGGATTAGCTTAGCTCAAACCACATTAAATTAACAATGCCAAATGGCTTGCCTGAGCCTGGAGCGGAATTTGCTTGTTTTGCGATAACAGCAATACCGACTTGTCCCGCAATTTCGACCACAGGTGATTTATGAGCAAAATAGGCATTTTTTTCGGAACCGATACCGGCAGCACCCGCCTGGTAGCTAAAAAGATTTTTAGCTTATTGGGCGAGGAACTGGCGGACAAGCCTAAAAACATCAACCGTACCAGCCTGGACGAATTCCTGCAGTACGACGCATTGATACTCGGCACGCCGAGTTATGGCGTCGGCGATTTGCCGGGGCTGGCCGTCGGCTGCCAGGAACGTAACTGGCAGGAGTTCGTGCCTTATCTGGACGATGTCGATCTGTCCGGCAAACGGGTGGCTTTGTTCGGGCTGGGCAATCAGGAACGTTACGCCTCGCGCTTCGCCAGTTCGCTGATCCAGCTTTACCGGGTGTTTTACGGCTACGGCGCGGATATCGTCGGCTCCTGGAGCACCGAGGGTTATCAGTTCGAGCACTCCGATGCGATAATCGACAATCGGTTTGTCGGCCTGGTGCTGGATCAGCGCACGCAGCCGTTCTTGACCGAGGAGCGGATCAAAACCTGGCTGGCGCAAATCACTCCGCAGCTGCTGCCTGCTCTGCAGGAGACGGCCTAAGCTGATTGGCTGGCAGTTGCAAACCCGGCGATTGTGGAAAGCGGCCGACAAATCGGCCGTACTCATCCAGTCTATGCCGCCGGCAGCCTGATCTCCAGGTGCTCGACGACTTTTTTCAAGACCTCTTCGGCGGTCAGGTCGTTGAGCCGGATGGTCTGATCATCGGCGCGGGTTTCGATCAGGTAGGGAAATTCCAGGTCGAGGCCGTAATGCGCTTCGCGCTGGGCATAGCTGTAGACGTAGGCGGCCAGCTCCCGGTGCGTGGGCGGGAATATGATGCGCACCGCCTTTGCATCCAGAAGGTTTTCATCCAGCAGCATGAATCCGTTCGGGCCGACTTCATGCTGCAGCATGATGAGAATGGCTTTGATGGAGGGATCTTTATCCAGACTCCAGATATTTTTTACCGTTTCTTTCATGATTCATTCCCGTAAGCGGGCAGGAGCAACCCAAAAGTTTTCACGAATGTTTAAGAGCACAACGGGTGCTATTGAAACAAGGACGAATACCCTTCCTCCATCAATACCTGCTTGACCGCCGGCCGCTTTAGCATGCGCTGGTAATGGGCCTGGCAGTGTTCCGGCAGCTTGATGCCGATACGCGACGCCCAGAATTCACAATAAAAGAGCGCGGCATCGGCGATTGAAAATTCGCCGGCCAGATAGGTCCTGTCCGCCAATTGCTTATTGAGAATGGCAAAGCCCTTTTTGACGATGGCTTCGCCCTGCGCCTTGACCCGTTCCCTGTCGCTTTCGTTAAAGGCGTACTGGTCGGTGGTGAAAATACGGGTAAAGCCCTGCATGTGAAGGGTGCTGACGACATAGTTCATGGTTTCGAGCACCAGGGTATCGCCGTCCACATCGCCGGGCAGGAGCCTGGATCTGGGATAGCTGCGGGCCAGCCAGTAGGCGATGGCGCAGAATTCGGTGATGGCCGTGCCGTCGGGCTTGACCAGAGTCGGAATCGTGGATTTTGGATTGATGGCCACGTAATCCGGTTTGAATTGATCGCCGGCCGGCAGGTTGACAATATAGGCCTCGAAGATGAGCTCCAGTTCTTCCATCAGGATATGGATGCCCGTGGAGCAGGAACCGGGGGTCATATAGAGCTTCAGGTTCGACATGGCATCTAGCCCATCAATTTGGCTTTATTGGCATCCATGAATTCGACGGTGACTTTGCTTTCACCGGCCGCTTTGGCGGCCTGTTCGATTTTGCCTTTGGCCATATTGCGAACGAAGGCGGGGATTTTTTCCAGGCGTTTGAGCGCCTCTTCATCCCAGGGCAGTGATTCGTTGTTCATGTGATTCTCCTTGCTGGATTGGTCAATGTGGTCATGCGGCGCCGGACGGTCAGGTAAAAAACGCGCTTGTATTTTCTAGGGTGATCGCCTTTATATTTCTTTTCCATACTCGAACAGCCCCCGTTGCCGGATCATGGCTTTGAAACTTTTCATGACGGGACGGGAAATCATGGTCTCCGCCAGCACGCGTTTTTCGTAGATAAAATTTTTCATTTCATCATCGGGATTGCCGCGGGCGCTGGCGATCAACCGATGCATTTCATCTCCCATAAGCTCGCCGGGATGGGCCTTCACCAAGTCATAGAGCCGTGTCATGACGACTTTTTCCTCCGTCTTCATCTTGCATTTGCCGTCGAGGATCTTGAGCATTACCGCGATGGCGCAATCGACATGGCTGGCGGACAGCGGGTTATCGGCCAGCCACCGGGCGACGTAATCCGCCGTCATGGCGCCTCCTCCGCATCTTGATCGGGTAGCCGGCCGGGCCAGGTTTTCATAGTACGGTTCTCATTCATGGTAATCAGTGCAAAGCAAACAGAATGCCAGCCGTAAAGCGGCCGGATTCGAAAGCCCGTCGGCTCCGGCCTGACAGACGCTTTGCCCAAATAACCGTTGAATCGGGCCGTGTGATTCGGAAAGCAATTTGTTGTGTTTCATGCATCCCGCGGCCAACGCAACTTTTAATTGTCGCAAATGCTACGGAGCCGGTGAGGGTGTAAAGCATTGCTCTAATTCACCAATGAAACAACTTTACGGAAGGTCAGATTGATTCGCCCCTGAGCCAGGCTTTTCTCGATGGGCACACTGTGCAGCCAATGGTGCTGGAAATCAGGCTGCATGACCAGCAAGGAACCGCTGCGCAGCAGCAGACGGCCCTGTTCGGATGATTTTTTATGTCGGAATGCAAATTGCCGTTCTGCACCGAAAGTCAATGAAGCAATGAAGGGTTGACTGCCCAGCTCCGGTTCATTATCCGCATGCCAGCCGACATAATCTTCACCATGCCGGTACAGATTAACCAGAACCGAATTGAAGCGGTAATTCAGCAAAACCTCAACCTTTGACCTGATGCCGGATAACAAAGGCGTCCATGGCCGGGTTTGCAGCAGGTTGTTGCTATAGCTGTAGACTATTCCCGGATCGGCATGCCAGGTCTGCAATCTGGGCAGGACAAATTGCCGGCCGGCGACAGTATAGCGATTGTCAGGCCAATTCTGTTCTTTAAGTAAACGCTGATAAAGCCGTTCGCTCTCGGCGACAGTGTAAAACCCTTCAATAAGCTCGAGTTCGGCGCAGGAAGACAGGCTCATCAATCCATACCCTCGATCACGCTTGAGACTGCGCCTTGATGTGTGCGGCCAGCGCGCTGTCCATGGTCCTGACGTGCAGTTCGAGCCATTGCGGCAGGCGTTCTCTGGCCAGCGAGCGTCCGAATGTGATCAGGCCCTTGTCTACCCGTTTTTTGAATTGCTTGAGTTCGCCCAGAACACGCTGATGCTCCCCTTTGTGCTCGGCCTCCGCCGGAAAAGCCGATTGCTCCATGAGCTGATTTTCCCGATCGAAATGCTGTTCAGTATGTGCAAGCAATTGCTGAAACAATGCCGGGAAATCGCCGTTATCGGCGGCATCGAGTTGATTCAGCAGGGTGATGAATTCATCATGATCGTGATCAATCGGAGCATGTCCAACCAGGAGAAAACCGTTTTTTTCGATGAGTGCCATATTTACCTTCGCTTTCCAGAATTCAGGGTGTGTTCCTGTTTCTGGAAAGCAGGGTTTATGCCAGCTTAAGTCGGCATGGTTTGTCACTGCCATCTGCACGATAACAGATAACGGCGCTTGCTCAATGACTGCCTGATCCTACCGCTCAGCAATCTGTCCTTGACTAGGCGGCTTGCGTAAGTCCTGCTGTCAAATCTTTCAGCGCCTTGCCTCTGTGGCTCAGCGAATTCTTGACGCTCGGCGCCAGTTCGGCCGATGCGCAATTCTGCTCCGGCACCCAGAATACCGGATCGTAGCCGAAGCCGTTTTCACCGACGGCGCGCGTCAAGATGCGGCCTTCCCAGGCGCCCTGAGCGATAATCGGGCAGGGATCATCGGCATGCGCCATGAATACCATGACGCAGATAAAGCGCGCGTTGCGCTGCTGATCGGGCACGTCCTGCAATTCGCGCAGCAGTTTTTCGATGTTGTCCTGATCGCTGGCGCCGATGCCCGCATATCGGGCCGAGAAAACGCCGGGCGCACCGTCGAGGGCATCGACGACCAGACCGGAATCGTCGGCAATGGCCGGCAGCTGGCTCTGGCGCGCCGCATTTCGGGCTTTCAGGATCGCATTTTCCACAAAGGTGAGGCCGGTTTCCTCGCATTCGACAACATTGAACGCGGATTGCGGCACGATCGTGTAGCCGGCAAGCAGGGCCTGGATTTCCCGGATCTTGCCGGCATTGCTGCTGGCGAGCACGATTTGTCGTGATGGGTTCAAGCTCATGTAAAGTCTTCTATTGCTTCGCGCTGTTTTTTGATTAACTGCCTGATGCCGTAACCGGCCAGTTCCAGCATCGCGTCCAGTTCGTCCTTCCTGAAAGCATGGCCCTCGGCCGTACCCTGCACTTCGATAAAAGCGGCGGCATCGTTCATGACGACATTCATATCGGTTTCGGCGTTGCTGTCCTCGGCATAATCCAGATCCAGCACCGGCACGCCATTGTAGATGCCGACAGAGACGGAAGCGACCTGCCCGTGCAGCGGATTAACTTTTATTTGCCTGCGTTTGAGCATTTTCTGCACGGCCAGCGACAAGGCGACGAAGCCGCCCGTGATCGATGCCGTGCGCGTGCCGCCGTCCGCCTGCAGCACATCGCAGTCTATCGTGATGGTGTTTTCGCCCAAGGCTCTCAAATCCACTGCCGCGCGCAGTGAGCGGCCGATCAGGCGCTGGATTTCCAACGTGCGGCCGCCTTGTCTGCCGCTGCTGGCTTCCCGTCCTATGCGGCTGTGCGTCGAGCGCGGCAGCATGCCGTATTCCGCGGTCACCCAGCCTTCGCCCTTGCCTTTCAGAAAACGCGGCACATGGTTTTCGACACTGGCCGTGCACAGCACGCGCGTGTCGCCAAATTCAACCAGAACAGATCCTTCCGCATGTTTTGTAAAGCCGCAGGTGAATTTTATGTCTCGCAGTTGATCCGGGTTACGTCCGCTAGGTCTCATTATCTGTTCCACTAAAATAAAACCGCACAGTATACCCGAATGCGGGTCGTACGGGGCCAATTTATAGGCATGAAGCGCGCGTTCATTTTCCCGCGGCAAGCGCCTGCTGCAGCTGGGCAACCGAATGCGGGCGCTTTTCCGGCCGCACTTCCATGGCCCAGTCTATTGCTTTCAGCAGCGGTTCCGGAAATTTGTTTTTAAAGGCTTTAACAGCGGGCACGAGGGCATCCTGATGCACTCTATCCGTTGCGGGAATCAATGGCTTATATTCAAGACAGGCGCGCATGCTGGCGCCCACGGCATAAATATCCGTCCAGGGGCCTAAGGGCGCGCTCAGGTCATGCTGTTCTATCGGAGAGAAACCTTTAGTCAGCACCTTGCCTTGCTTGCTCAATCGTTTGAGCGGATAACTCTGGATGGCGCCGAAATCGAGCAGCAATGCATCATTGCCGGGGCGCACAAGAATATTGGCAGGCTTGATGTCCAGGTGAAGCAAATGATGCTCATGCATGTGGTTGATGCCGTTCAGCAGTGAAGTGAATAAAGCCAGCAGGAATTTTTCGGTAACAGGCTGGGCTTTATGTTTCAGGAACTTATTGAGCGTCAGGCCATAGTCATAAGTCATGACCATGTAAACCGTGGCGTTGGCTTCAAAAAAATTGATGACCTCAACGATATTGGGATGCTTCAGCTTCGCCAGAACCTTGGCTTCTTCAAAGAACAAGGCTCTGCCGCGCCGGAACAGGGGCTGGTCTTCTTCATTGTTGGCGACGACCATGTTGTTCCAGGTTCTGTGTGCCAGCTTGCGCGGCAGATATTCCTTGATCGCCACCTGAACCTGATCGCTGATTTGCCTGGCCAGATAGACCGAGCTGAATCCGCCGTGCGCCAATTCCCGCTCGATTATATACTGGTCTATAATAGTGCCGGTTTGAAGATAGTTCCACTGCTTCGGATAGGTGTCGGGGTCGTAGTATTCGGCCATTGCAAAAATTCTATCGGGCTAAGACCCTGCAAGTATAGGTGAAAAATGATTAGAAGTATGACCGCTTTTGCCGGTAATGAAGCAGAAATCGGCAACCTGACCCTCAGCTGTGAATTGCGCACGGTCAATCACCGCTACTGCGATATCACATTCAAATTGCCGGATCGCTTGCGCTTTATCGAGTCCGATCTGCGCACCCTCATCGCGGCCAAAATTAAACGCGGCAAGGTGGAATGTATCATAAATTGCAAAAAACAGGCTAAAGAGGGTCAAAGTCTCATGATTAACCGCGATGCTGTCGCGGCATTGCTGGCGGCCGCCAATGAAATCGAACAGCAGATGATGGCCCCGCTGTCATTCTCGGCACTGGACGTACTGGCTTTTCCCGGCGTACAGCAAGAGTCCGACAATGACAGGGAGCAGCTTAAGCTGGGCGTATCGTCGCTGGTCGATCAGGCACTGAACCAATTGCTGGAAGTCAGGGAGCGGGAAGGCGCCCAGCTCGGCGAACTGATTGCGGAGCGCTGCCTGAAAATGCAGGAATTTGTCGTGGCGGCCGGCAAACGCATGCCGGAGGTTCTGGCTCAGCTTCGCATCAAGTTGAAAGACCGGATCACTGAACTGGTTGCCGAGCCCGACTTCGACCGCCTGGAGCAGGAACTGGTGTTTCTGGCGCAAAAACTGGATATCTCCGAAGAACTGGACCGGCTGGAAACCCATATTGCCGAAGTACTGAGGGTGCTCAAGCAAAAAGAGCCGGTCGGCAGGCGACTGGACTTTTTGATGCAGGAATTAAACCGCGAGGCCAACACCCTGGGATCCAAATCGGCCGACAAGGAAATGACGCAGATCGCCATCGAGTTGAAAGTGCTGATTGAGCAGATGCGCGAGCAGATACAGAATGTTGAATAAAACGCCCTGAGTTTTGCGCATCAGTCCAATATCCCTAATTAATAAAAAATACCATGAATCACGGAAAACTTTACATTATTTCCGCACCGTCCGGAGCCGGCAAAACCAGCCTAGTCAGGCAACTGATCGCCGAACTTGACAGCCTGACCGTATCGACCTCTCACACGACGCGCCCCATGCGTCCCGGCGAGGAACATGGCCGGGACTACTACTTTGTTTCGGTGGCGGATTTTCAGGCCATGCTGGCGCGACAGGCATTTCTTGAGCATGCCCAGGTGTTTGATAATTTCTACGGCACCGCGCGGCAAACCGTGGAGGAAAACCTGAGCCTGGGTCTGGATGTGATTCTGGAAATCGACTGGCAGGGCGCCCAGCAGATAAAAAAACTGCTGCCGGACAGCCTGTCCATTTTCATTCTGCCGCCTTCAACCGATATTCTGCAGCAGCGCCTTCGAAGCCGCGGCCAGGACGATGAGCAGATCATCGCGCGCCGCATGCGTGATGCCGTTGCCGAAATAAGCCATTATGACGAGTTTGATTATCTGGTCGTCAATGATGTATTTGAGCAGGCGCTGGCGGAATTAAAAAGCATCCTGGTCGCCAACCGGTTGACGAGGCAACGGCAACAGCATCATCTGGAGCCGTTGCTGAAAGCGTTGCTCTCCCAATAAAGCCGGGAGCCGGAATAAGGCTCAGTCAAGTTTTCTGTGAAAGCTTTTTTGGCCGCTGAATAGATGCGAAATATTTTCAATCATTTCCAGATGAGAACGCCTGCGGTCCGCATGGCGCCTGTCCTTGACCGTTTGCTGGGCATCGGTTCTGCGATCATTGTGCCAATTCCGGTGATGGAATTCATCGATGGCGGTATGCTTGCCTTTAAATGGCTTTCTGTTGAGCTTTTTGATGACCCTTACCGCTACGGCATTAGGTTCTATTCTTACCAAGGCATGAAATTCAGTCAGATTTAACTGGATGTCTCTTTGGCCTTTAATCTGAATGGATTCTATTTCGCCGCTTTTGCTGAGAAAGCCGCCTTTGACGGCCGGCCAGATAAACTCTTCTATTTCTTTAGTCTGGGTATTGGCTGGTATGTTTTTTAAGATAATGATCATTACGTAAACTTCTTCATTTGGATGCCGCTAGGAAAAACTGCCAGGCACCGGCAATGCTTTGCAATTGCCGAGACTTAAACTGGCTCTGATAATAAAGCCTAAAGAAGTTATTATCCGGCGCATCAGCAATAATTTCTACGTTACAAACAATAAGTTTTTATGTAATTGAACATAATGCGAGCGCCTGCGCCGGATAAAGCCCGGCACAGGCGTCCGGTTAGATAAAGCCGTTTTCAATGATCGGCAAGACCCAGTAATGAATGCCCGAGCCCGCGAACTCCTGCCTCAACTGCGCCAATAGTACCGGCAACCCTTGCTCCGGCACATACATCTGAAAGCGGATTTTTTTCTGCCGGCCCGTCACCTGTTCAAGCAGCGACAAGCCCTCGTTTCTATGGTCATGCGAGTTGACAATGAAACTGCTGAAGCCGTGTTCCGATTCCAGAACCAATAGATTGTCGACGACCGCCTCTTCAAGACCGGGCGGGACATTCAAGGTAACCAGGTATTCTTTACCGTTGTTCATGATTTGACTCCATCGGTCATCGAGTTCATCTCAGCTTGCTGCTCAGGCGATTGACCGAATAATTTAAATAAAATAGGCAACAGAAATAGCGTCAGAAATGTCGATGACACCAATCCGCCTATCACAACGATAGCCAGCGGGCGTTGAATCTCGGAGCCGGGGCCGGTCGCAAACAGCAGTGGAATCAGGCCAAAAGCTGCGATGCTGGCCGTCATCAGTACAGGCCGCAAACGCCGCATGGAGCCAACGACAACGACCTGCGCCATATCCATGCCGGCCGCGCGCAGCTGGTTGAAATAGCTGACCATGACCACGCCGTTCAACACCGCGATACCCAGCAGGGCGATAAAGCCGACCGAAGCCGGCACCGACAGATATTCGCCCGACAGCCACAAGGCGAAAACGCCGCCGACCATGGCCAGCGGAATATTCGATAAGACCAGCGCGGCCTGGCGTACCGAGCCGAAGGTCGAGAACAGCAGCAGAAAGATCAGGCCCAGCGACACCGGGATTACGACCGAGAGCGTAGCGGCCGCACGCTGCTGGTTCTCGAACTGGCCGCCGAATTCAACGAAATAGCCGGTCGGCAAATCGACCTTGTCCTTGACGGCCTGACGCGCTTCATCGACGAAACCGACCAGATCGCGCTCCTGCACGTTGCTGCTGATCACGACAAAACGCTGGCCTCGCTCGCGCTCTACGGACACCACGCCTTCGACTTTCTCCAGGCGCGCGACGGTCGTGATCGGCACATGACCGCCATCGGGCAGGGTCACCTGCAGGTTTTCAAAGTTGGTCGTATTGCTGCCGCCGCGGACTATCAGCGGTGTGCGTTTGATGCCTTCCTGCACGATGCCCAGTTTCAGCCCTTCGATCTGCGAGCGCAGCATCGTCTCGATGCTGTCGCTGTCCAGGCCCAGGCGTCCGGCCGCCGTTTTGTCGATTGCCACCTGCAGAAACTGCATGCCTTCATTCTGCTTTGTGAACACGTCGCTGGAGCCTTTGATATCCCTCAAGACCCCGGCGATCTGCGCCGCTTTCTCATTCAGTACGTTCAGCTCCGGGCCAAATAGCTTGACTGCGACATCGCCGCGCGTACCGGTCAGCATTTCCGAAACACGCATCTCGATAGGCTGCGTGAATTTAAAGGCGATGCCTGGTGTGGCGGCCATGACCTGCCGGATTTGCTCGATCAGCTCATCTTTGCTGCGCATGCGCCATTCTTCCTTGGGCTTCAGGATCAGGAAGGTATCGGTATCATTCAAGCCCATCGGGTCCAGGCCCAGCTCATCGGTACCGACGCGCGAGACTGCATCGACCACTTCAGGAATATTCTTGAGCAGATTTTTCTGTACCTGCACGTCCAGGGCGACCGAATCCGCCAGCGTAATCGACGGCAGTTTTTCCAACTGTACGATAATGTCGCCTTCGTCCATGGTCGGCATGAACGTGCTGCCGATCTGCGTGAAGGCCGCCGCCGTCAGGACCAGTAAGACACCGACGCCGGTAAAGACTTTCTTGCTGTTGGCGATGCACCACAGCAAGGCCGGTTGATACAGTCTCAGCAACTGCCGGGGCAGCCAGGGTTCTTCGTGCGATACTTTCTTCAACAGATAGGAAGACAGCACCGGAATCACCGACAAGGACAGCAGCAGCGAGCCGCTGAGCGCGAACACGATGGTCAAGGCCACCGGCGTGAACAGTTTGCCTTCCAGGCCCTGCAAGGTCAGCAGCGGCAGAAACACGATAATGATGATCAGGATGCCCGAAGTCACGGGTACGGATACTTCGCGCGCGGCCCGATAAATCACATGCAGGCGCGGCAGGCGCTCGGCCTTTTCCGTATGCGCCATGTGCGTGATGATGTTTTCGACCACGACCACGGCTCCATCGACGAGCATGCCGATCGCGATAGCCAGACCGCCAAGACTCATCAGATTGGCTGACATGCCCATCTGCTGCATCAGGATAAACGTCACCAGGGCTGCCAGCGGCAGGATCAGGGCAACGGTCAGCGCGGCTCGCAGGTTGCCGAGGAACAGGATCAGCAGAATCACAACCAGCACGATTGCTTCCAGCAAGGCATGCTGAACCGTATCGACGGCTTTATCGACCAGATTGCCGCGGTTATAGAAAACCGTGGCCTTGACGCCAGGCGGAAAACCGGCCTTAAGCTCTTCCATTTTTTTCTCTATGCCCTCAATAGTCTGGCGGGCATTGGCACCACGCAAACTCAGTACCAGGCCAGTGATCGATTCTCCCTTGCCGTTTTTGCTGACTGCGCCATAGCGGGTCAGCGCCCCGATTTGAATGTCGGCGACATCGCTGACCTTGATCGGCGCGCCGTTTTTGTTATCGACCACGATGGCTGCGACATCGTCCAGTGTCTTGATGCGGCCTTCGGCCCGCACGATCAAGGCTTCTTCACCTTCGGTCAGACGCCCGGCGCCGTCATTGCGGTTATTGTTTTCCAGCGCTTTTGTCAGTTTGTCGATATCGATGCCGCGCGCTGCCATACGGACATTGTCCGGTATCACTTCAAAGCTTCTGACCAGCCCGCCCAGCGAGTTGACGTCAGCTACGCCAGGCACGGTGCGCAGGGCAGGGCGAATGACCCAGTCCAGCAGGCTGCGCCGTTCCATCAGGCTCAGATCGCCGCCTTCGATCGAAAACATGTACATCTCGCCGAGCGGCGTCGTCATCGGCGCAATGCCGCCATCAATGCCAGCTGGCAGATCACCCCAAATCGTGTTCAGGCGTTCAGCGATCTGCTGGCGCGCCCAATAGATATCGGTGCCTTCTTCGAAATCGATTGTGATATCAGTCAGCGCGTATTTGGCGATCGAACGCAGCATGGTCTGATGCGGAATACCCAGCAGTTCGATTTCTATCGGCGCGGTAATGCGCGCTTCGACCTCTTCCGGCGTCATGCCGGCCGCTTTTACGATAATCTTGACCTGGGTTGGCGAGACTTCCGGAAAGGCATCGATGGGAATGTTTTTAAATGCATAAAAGCCGCCGCCAGCAAGCAGCGCGATGACAATCAGCATCAATAGGCGCTGGCTCAGCGCAAAACGAATTAGGCCACCCATTACTCATCGCCCCCGAGTCCCAGCCAATTGGCTTTCAGCGCAACCGCACCTGTGACGGCGATATCTTCAGTACCGGTCAGCTCGCCGGTGATGATGGAATCGGTATCCTGCTTGCCTATGACTTTGACCGGCTTGACCAGAAAGCCCTGGCCCGTGCGGATAAAGATATAAGTCTGGCCTTCGTTCTGTGCGATGGCCGCGTTCGGTACTTTGAATGCCGTCGTCTTGTCACTGCCATGAATAATGCTCGTGTTGACTTTCTGACCGACGCGCACAGCGGCAGAAGGACCTTTGATAACAGCTCTGGCCATCAATGTCTGATTCTCCGGATTGACGTTTTGGCCAAGCAGATCAATATGCGCAGTAATGTTGGTATTGTCGATCTGCACCTGGTCACCGACCTTAATGTCGCCTATGCGTTCCTGGGGAATATTGATTTCCAGCCACAACTCACTCAGATCGGCAATACGGTATAGCGGTGCCAGACTGTCTATGCGTTGGCCAGCAGAGGCCTTGCGCTCAAGCACAACGCCCGACATAGGCGCGCGTAAAGTCAACAGGCTGCTTAAGCGCTGTGATTTAGTCAGACGATTAATTTCCGCAGTTGACATGCCGGCCATTTCCAGCAATTGCCTGGTCTCGTTCGTTTCGGTCAGATAGAGTTGATATTGGCTGCGGGTCTCCTGAGAGCGCTTGTCAGATATGACGCCTTCTTCCAGCAGTTTTTTATCCCGGTTATAAACGGCCTGACCTAAGTTCAGTTCATTGACGGCTTTAAGATATTGCTGTTGCAAGGCCAGCAAATCCTGGCTATGAAGTTCAGCCAGCGCCTGGCCTTTCTGGACTTTATCGCCGACTGCTGCATACAGTCTATTGACCAAGCCGGCCTGAGTGGTGCTGACGACGTATTCACGTGTAGGCGGGACCACAACTTGGGCCGGCGCATAGAGAACCGGCACCTGGCTTGCCTGTTCCGGCTTGCCCAGTTTGATGCCCAGGCTGTCAATCTGGGGCTGGTTTATTTGAATGACATTGTCAGCCGCTTGGACGTAGGTGCCAACCAAGCTCAGCAGTAATAATAAAATAATGTTCATGGTGTAACTCCGACGGCTTGGTTGTACATTGCCTTATCGCGCTCCAGTATGACTGAGCGTTCTTTGGCATTCAGGATGGCTTGCTGGGCTCTGGACTGGATCTTCAGCAAATCGAGCAGGTTGATTTCGCCCAGCGAAAAACTCAATTCCGTCATTTTTAAATGCTCTACAGCCGCCTGCTTTAAATTTTCAGCAATAGTCAGCTCGGCCCGATTGACTTCCAGGTTGTGCTCGGCTTCATGGTGGGCCTGATCGAGATCTCTACGGAGCTGTTCGCGGTCGGCCACCAATCTGTTCAGTTCGACATTGGCTGCAGCCACTCGCGGAGCCAGATGTGCTTGACCTCCAAACGGCACGGATACGCTGATATTGAAGCTTTCGGTCTTGTTACTGCGTTCGTCAGGGCCGTGGTCGGTGTTGATACCAACCGCGACGTCGGGTTGGCCCGAGCCTACTGCCCTGATAGCCTCGACCTCGGCCTGCATACGTGCGATCAGGTCATTAATGGCCACCAGGTCTGGATGATTTTGCTGGACTTCAGCTATATCGGCCAGGGTTTCACGGTAATTGCCAGGCACTTTGATCATTTGCGTGATGGTGGTATAGCGTTTGCGCGCATGCATGACTTCGGCCTCGGCTTGCGTCAGCACGGCGCGCTTTTGCAGCAATTCGGTCTGCGCCAGCAATAAATCCGCGCGCGGCAGGTCGCCTAGCTCGACACGGCGTTCAACCTTGGCCAGTAATTGTTCAAATATATGGACCTCGTTGTGTGCCTGATCAAGGCGGATTTGCTGCAGTTCCATGTCCCACAATGCCATTCTGACCAGTCCCGCCACGCGTAATTTAATGGCAGCCGATTGGGTATGCGCACTGATTTCGGCTTGTCTTGCGACGGCCTTTTCGGCATCGCGCTGGCCGAAGTTCCACAGCGGCGCTCTAACGTTGGCATCACCGTAATGCAGTGTGCCGCTGGTGGCTTCCTGAAAGAACAGGCCGACACTGGGCGCACCGGCAAACCAGCTCTTACTGCGCTGCTCAAGCGCAGCGGATTCTTCTTCCAACGCTTTGAGCCAGGCGTTGTCAGGATGTTTTTCCAGTGTTAAATCGATGGTTTGAGCCAGACTCATGCCGGCATCGATTTCAATCGGATCGCGATGCTCCACAGTAACAGCAGGTAGCGCATCTGCAAAGACCAGCGAAGTGGCCAGCAAATACACAGGTAAACACCCTCTAATAAGATTAAGGGCAAACATAGTAAAGGCTCCATTAGCGGTTTAATACCGCTTATAGTTTTTTTAATAAAATTTAAGAATAAGCTCTGCAGCAGAACTTAAAAAACTGTGGAGATCAGGAGACGGGAGGCGCGCGCGGCGAAAGCGATGGGATGAATAACCGGCAGACAAACGGCGACGGTTGCGGAGAAAAGTTGATATCGAAGGCCGAAATCGGCGCATTGAAAATGGCTATCTCCTGGTGCAGATAATAGCTGTGGTCGGCGGCGTCCGTATCGGCATCGGCCTGAGTCTGATTGTGCTTGATACCGGCATCGACGCCGATGATCAGCACTTCGGAACCGGCGATATGGTTTGTCGGCTGAGACAGAAAGGCATGCTGTTCTGCCGTATACATCTCAAGGCCGGGCACATGCAGGCCTTTATTCGACAGGTTCTCACCGGCATGCGCATGCACCAGCGGTGCAATCAATTGCAGCAGGGCCAGAAAGAAAATGAGATAAACGCGCAGTGCTGAGAACATGCTTATAATGCTATGCTAATAAAAAAGAATTAACAACTTGTAATTTGGTTATTCAACCTTATATTAGTTAAACCTCAATTTGATGTTATTTAACATACTTTCCGAAAAATTATGAACAGATATACCGGCATAGTAGCCACTTTATTAATCGGCCTGTCGCTGTCGCTGGGCAGTATCTCCGATGCCGAAGCCAAACGTTTCGGCGGCGGCAGTTCGTTCGGCGGCAGATCCTCATTCAGTCAGCCTTACAAACGTTCTGCTGATGCGCCGGCTCGTTCGGCCACTCAACAGCAGCAACAACAAGCCGCCCAACAAAACCAGACGGCCCGGCCGGGCATGGCTAACCGCGGCGGGCTGATGGGCATGCTGGGCGGCCTGGCGCTGGGCGGCCTGCTGGGCTCACTGCTGGCCGGCGGCGCTTTCCAGGGCATCAACTTCCTCGATATCCTGGTGCTGGGCGCTCTGGCATTCATGCTTTATAAGTTTTTCGCGGCCAAAAAAGCGCGCGAACAACAACCTGTTTACGACCGGACCGCCGGCCATTACGACAACAGCGCGTCGGCCTATACGCCGTATCAGGAGCCGCAATCGAGTGCATCGAACCCGGTCGGTTTCGATACCGATATTATGTTTAAAAAAGACAAGTCAGGCGCTGAACCGGCTGTGCAGAGCTTCCAGCAGGATGCCGAATTTGGTCAGGCTATTGCCGTTCCGGCTGGTTTTGACACGCAGGCGTTTCTGACCGGCGCCAAAACAGCCTTCAAGACGCTGCAAAAAGCCTGGGATGACCGCGACTTGGCCGAAATCAGAGGCCTGACGACCGACAAGGTATTCGCCGAGATTCAGGACCAGCTGAAAGCCTCCAGCGAAGAAAACCGCACCGATGTTCTGAAACTGGACGCGGAACTGCTGGAAGTGCGCGAAGTCGGCTCGGAACTGCAAGCGGTCGTGTTGTTCGACGTAATCATGCGCGAAGACGCCAGCGCGCAGGCCAGCCAGGTCCGCGAAGTCTGGCATTTCATTAAGCCCAAAAACAGCATCCAGCCCACCTGGTATCTGGACGGCATCCAGCAATTGGAAGATTGATTGCTGGCATAGCCAGTAAATCCTGTCGCTCCAGCGTTCTGCTGGAGCGATTTTATTTATCCCTTCTCGTTGATTTTCCCTTTCCTTAGCGGCCTTTGCCTAGTTCCAGGCCCGCGTCTTACCAATCATTCAAGTATAAGAAGCGGTTCGTGTCTCGCCGCATCCTGCCGAGTTATCATAATTAAAAGGTTGTTATCCCATTTAGATATATAAGACTTCCAGAAACTGTTGCTATACAGTTATTCTGATATATAAGATATGCCAATATGGGTAATAATTAGTTAAATTATCGTCACGGTAAGGAGTAACGATAAGCAATGCACATAGATGTACTTAATGAACGCGAGGACATTTCAGGTATTTGTCGTCGTTATTGGGAACTTGATGAAGAAGGTAATTTTAAGTGGACTGTGTCGGATATAGCAAAGGAATATGTTATCTCCAGTTATGAAATCCAAAAGATTGTTAAAGACTATTCCAGAGCATACTCTGACGAATTTTCATGTCAAATATGCGAGGATCCTTATATTTATAAAAATCGTCAAGACTATAATTCTTTTTCTTCTAATTCTTGGATATGTGACGAGTGTGAAGAGCAACTACACGTTCAAACTGATCAGAAAAAATATGAAATTTTAAAGCGCGAATATGATTGTAGATCTGAAGATGTTCTGTCTCTAGAAAAGTTGAGCGTAAGGCATGCCGTATTTTTGTTGGCTCTAATACGGTATTCTGCTAGCGAAGATCTTTCCTATTTAAATGAATTTGAAGCCAATAAAATAGACGTTTTCTCACCTGACTATGATTACAGCTTGAAAATTATAGAAGAGCTGTACCGGGCAAGGCTTATAGCCATTAATCCAATATCTGATTTAGATACTATAGAGCTAGTAGAGGAAGGCAGATTTAGTTTCTATTCAAATCGAGTTAAATGGTTGCTTCCACTTCAAAATGATGTGCATCCATCAAAGTTCATTGAGGAGCTCGAAGCAAAAATATCCTCAATGAAGTATGTAGAAACAAGTTATGATGATGTTCTTGCGCTTTGCAAGGAAATATCGCTAAAAGAATGTCTTACGTATCTGGAATTCGTATTAGCAGAGCATCAGCTCAATTTCACTCCTGGAGAAAAGACTATGTTAATTATAAACAAAGCCCTCCAAAATTTCTCCGTTGCACAAATGTACAATTTTATTTGGCGTGCAGGAAAGGATGCTGCCGCATTCTACTTGCGTTCAGCAACGTCAAAAAAGCATGCTGCAAACATTATCCCTGGTAACATTGAGAGGCAGATTGATAGAGCCTTGGCCAACAATTGGGATATTACGGCATTTCGAAGAAATTATGACATTCCTCAATCTACAGTTAGTAGAGTATTATTCAATTCACTACTACACACTGACGATGGAGGGTTTAGCCAGGTACTGTGCAAAATAATTTAATAAACGGCTGTTGTCGGACGTGCCTGCGTTTCGCTCTAGCGGTAGGATGCGGTGAGGCACGAACCGCATCGCTCGAGAAAACCACCTAAATTTAGGTTTAAGCAATGACTGAATATCGCCGTTTCCGACACCCAGGAGGCACCTGGTTTTTCACAGTCAACCTGGCCGAGCGCCACGACAACCGCCTATTGATAGACCGGATTGACACGTTACGATCCGCTTTTGATCATGTAAAAAGCAAACATTCATTCGAGATAGCGGCTGCGGTTATATTGCCTGATCATCTACATTGCATCTGGACACTGCCTGATGGCGATTCTGATTTCTCTGTTCGATGGAGCTTAATCAAGGCTTATTTTTCCCGCCATATCGAAAAAGGCGAGAGAATTTCCCAAAGCCGGAAAAAACGGGGAGAAAGAGGATTATGGCAAAGGCGGTTTTGGGAACACCTTATCCGTGACGAAACGGATTATCGAAAGCACGTCGATTATATTCATTGGAATCCGGTCAAGCATGGACATGTAAAATGCGTTAAAGAATGGCCTTATTCCAGTTTTCACAGATATGTCGCGCATGGAGTTTACCCTGAAAGTTGGGGTAGTGCGGTCGAGTTATTTACGGCAATGGCTGGAGAATAACTCGATTGATGCGGTTCGTGCCTCACCGCATCCTACCGAAAGGAATTATATCGCCACTTCCCGGTCTGAAATCAAAACTGCATTAGCTGTAGAGGGAGTGAATCATGAGCACCTCGCCTAATCAAGAATTCACTGAGAAAGTGCTGAAGGCTTACTCGGATATCGACAACCCAAGGCTCAAATCCGTCATCTCGATCCTGATCAAACACCTGCATGCCTGCGTTAAAGAAATGAGGGTGACCGACCAGGAATGGGAGTTTGCCTGGGATTTCATGAAAAGAATGGCCGAAAAAACCAGCCCTCTTGGAAATGAATTCCTCTTTTTTGCCGACGTCATGGGCCTGAGTCAGTTGATTGAAATACTCAATCATGGGGAACAGGAACAACCGGTGGGGGTTGCGCTGCTGGGGCCTTTCTTTCGCGCTGACGCTCCTTTCCGTGAACGAGGCGCTTCCATTGCCAGCGACGATGCGCCGGGCGCTCGCGTCCGAATCTCAGGGCGGGTATTCGAATTTGAGAGTAACGCGCCCATCGAAGGGGCGATCCTTGATATCTGGCAAGCCGCGGCCAATGGCCTGTATGAGAACCAGGATGAGCAACAGCCGGACTACCATCTGCGCGGCCGTTTCAGAACGGATAAAAACGGGACTTTCGAGCTGATCGCACTGATGCCGACCACTTATCGCATCCCGGATGATGGCCCGGTAGGCGAATTCCTGAAGATCGCCAAACGGCCGCCCATCAGGCCGGCGCACATCCATGTCATCGTGTCGGCGCCTGGCTATGAAACGCTCGTCACGCAAATCTTCGTCAAAGGGGATCCGGACATTGAAGACGATGTCGTTTTTACGGCAAGCCAGAACATGGTCGGCGATTTCAAGCCGGAAGGGGATGCCTTTCGTCTCACCTATGATTTTCCGCTTAAGCGAGGTATCTCGACCATGCCGAAAGCACCGATTCCTGCTTAACACGTAAAATGCATTAAAGAATGGCCTTATTCCAGTTTTCATAGATATGCCGCGCATGGAATTTATCCTGAAAGTTGGAGTGATGCGGTCGAGTTATTTCCGGCAATGGTTGGAAATAACTCGATTGATGCGGTTCGTGCCTCACCGCATCCTATCAAACTCTCTCAGGTTAAACACTGGATGGACAGTTAATCCTCCGGCCCCGCCGTTTTGAAACGGGCAGCCGCTCCCAAAAGACCGATCACGAAGAAAGCGGTGCCGACAAGGGTAAAACGCAGGTTCGACTCCTGGATGGTCAAATCGTCGGTCGCGTACAGCATGATGATGACGGCGATTGATCCCCAGCCGAGAAAGCGCAATGCCGCGGCTGTAATGAGGTCGCTTAAAGTTTCCGATTCGCTTGCCGGCGTATCCATGCGGTAAGCTACAAAGCCGCACATGAGCGCCGGCAGGATTCCCCAGCGCATATGATCCAGGAAGCTGTCCAGAAAATCGAAGTGCTCCCGGCGGTAAAAAGTCAGCTCGAGGACAAGCACTGATACCATGGTGCTGACAATGAAGCCCATTATCATCATTGCCATATAAAATCCGTAGTATCGATCGGCCTGCTCCCGCTGGCGCCTGAAGGTGAGCGACCGTGAAATGAAGACGAGCGCTATCGGGAGGACATACATCGGAATGGCATAGGCGATCCACCGGAGCGTGGTGTAACTGAAGTGCGGCAGCGGCTTGTCCGGAAACAGGAAGGCATTATGCAGCAGGACTGAAATCTCCCGGCCCAGGATGACTCCGACAGCGGTGGCAGCCGTAAAAAGCAGAACATATTTATAGGTGTGCTTCAGGCGGGCTTCATGGGCTTTGCCGCCGAGCTGCTTCACGGTTGCCCACATGTCATTCTCGCTTGCGCTCCCGAATACGACCAGGGAGGCGAGCAGGCGGCAGAGCAGGCTGGTGAGGTGGTCCAGCTCCTTTATCAGATTGATTGTCTTGGTATAGTGCGGTTCCGCTTTCTTCCAGACCGCCACTTTTTCCGACATCGCGTTATAGGAGATACAGATTTCTCCCCATTTCAGAGACGGTTCGGTGAACAGACGGCGAAAAGACGATTGGTTGGCGTAATCCTGTATCTGGTCGAAAAGCAGGCAATTATGGGCCCATTTATACTCGACCGTGGCGCTGGATTTTTCGAAATCGCCGGGATCGAAGCTCGACACCAGCAGGCGATTGGCGATTTGCGCTTTAAGGCTGTCGTCGACGGCTGACAATCTCGAGTTAATCAGCGCGTTGTAGATCTCAACCGCTTTTGCCGGCGTCGCGAACGCGTCGTGGATGCTGTCCCTCAAAATAAGCAAGGGATTAAACTTGCTTTCCCGCGCCAGCAAAAAAAGAAACAGTCCGGCGGCGATCAAAGGGATGATGGTGTTTCCGTCCAGGCCGTTCAGAAGATTCACCAGTTCCCCGGAGCGGAGGTTTTTCACGATCAGCGTCACCAGCGGTTCCAAGGGCAGCCACTGCCAGGTAAGCAGCCAGTAAAGCGCTGCCATGAGGGCGCAGTAAGATGCGGTCCCTATCCAGTAAGTGCTTCTGCGGATAAAGTATTGGGGAAGCGTCGGCTCAGCGCCTAACTGAATCCGGCGTTTCTGGAAGGACTGATAGGCGAGGAATAATACGGCTCCGGTTCCAAGAAGCTGCACCGCAAGGTAAATCAAGTGTTCGACAGTCATCGTGCGTCTGTTCCTACATACTTTTTATAAAATTTCGAATTTAGAAAATGTTAGGCACGCTTGCTAATAAACGCGCTTCTTTAACAATCCCGGCCGTATTTTACGCCAGTTCGGCAAGATCTGGATTGGCATAATGCAAGCGCAACGGGGGGCGTTCCTGCATTTGATATTCAGGCTGAATTTGAAATCAGTTCAAACCGATAAGATGCCCGGCTTCTCTGATTTATTCGCGGCTATTCTGCGTGATATTTTCATGATGATCGGGATCATGTATAGAAGGGAAAGACGCTAGCCTTTTTTGCGGATGTTAGCAGAAAAGGCAAGGTCTTTGTAACCGCTATACGGCGCTTATTTTTCTACTCAAGGCCGCGTTTACAAGGTAAAGTCCGCTTTTAGGCAGCTCGCTTAAATTCAAAATGCCAGCCATGCGGAAAATCCGCAATCTGGACCCTATGAGACATAAAAGAGAGGTGCAAATCCATGTCTGAAGCTTTAGCCATTACTCATCTGCTGCAAAATTGTAAGGAATTGGCCGCTTTTTGCAGCCAAAACGGCTGGATCATAAACGAGTCGATCCATTATGAGATCATCGAGCGGCAGACCGAGAGTCTGTTGATCTATGTGACTTTTCTCGAAAGCATCATGGAAGGCTCCGGTTGTCAGGGCGATCAGAAACCCTGTTATGGCCGTCTGCGGTTGATATTGAATGATCAGGGAGAAATTGCCGGCGTCGAATTGGCCTGATTTTTTAAGGATAAGGAGAGAAGCAACATTGTGTGAGGCGACTTAAGCCGCTTCTACATAAGCGCTGATTTCATTGACAAACTGGAAAATTATTCTTAACTGAATCAAGTCCAGCAGCTAATGTTCCCTATATTGTTTGCCAGAGATACGTTTATCGAACAGGGCAATCCCACACAATATATATGAGTTTCTGTTATCATGTGCCCCGCTTATAATTTAAGGTGGTTGTGATTCACTATCATCCTGTTTTGAATTTTGTTCACACTTGCGATGCTTCAATGTCACTGTGAAGTTACTGTTGTGCAAAGCAGGTCTATCCAGACAGTTTTTTACCATGAATTTGCTACTTCAATATCTCGCGCTTTGCTGGTTCGCAAACAATCCCGCTGACTTATATCCTCACAAATCATTCATGTGGAAAGCCATCGCCTTCTACCTGGTGTCGGGGATTATCGTCGAAAGCCTGATCGCCGATCCCGCTGACGGCACGCTGGAAGTGTTGTTGCGAACCGTCATGGCTTTTACGTCTATCGCCACCTTACTGCTGGCCATAAGAAAATGGCACTATTTCGGCCAGTTATTTACAGCTATTTTCATTTGCGAAAACTTTATTATGACGCTGGCAATCGGCGCTGAAGTGCTGGATCTGGTAATGGTAATGGAACATTATGAACACCGGGAGGAGGTATCCATGGGATTGGCGGCATTCCTGGTCGTATGGTATATCTCCATTATCAGTTACATTTTTCGGCAAATGTTTTCGTTCAGAATGTACATCAGCATTATTGCGGCGTTCAGCTATTTTGTCCTGACTTATGGCCTTCCGATGCTGTTCATGGATATATAAGCCATCCTGCAAGCCGCGTTTGATTATCGCTCAATCATTAAATGGCCAGACGTTTCAGCAAGCGATGAAAATTGCCTCGATCCAGCCCGAGCGCTCGAGCGGCTGCCGCCCTGTTGCCTTGGTGCAGGGCGATTTGTTGCTGGACAAGCCGGCGCTGAAATTCATCAACCGCACCTTTGAAATCCATCGGCGCCGTTGGGATGATCGAGGCATCCGCTAATGCACTGCTTGATCCTTCCGGTGAATCCGGTGCTATGTCCAGACAGGCGAGGGATAGAGTAATAATATCCGACTGGCGATTTCCCCGAGTTGCCGCTTTGAGCGCGGCACGGCTGAGTAAATGTTCCAGCTCGCGGACATTGCCGGGCCAGTGGTAGTCCAACAGCGCTTTTTTCGCGCCCGCGTCCAGGCGCAGTTTCTTAATTCCCAGGTGCTGCTGATTTTTTTCCAGGAAGGCGCCGGCCAGCAACAGCACGTCTTTTCCCCTATCCCGCAGGGGCGGAACGTGCATGGGATAAACCGCCAGACGATGATAAAGGTCGGAACGGAAAAGGCCGTTGGCGACTTCCTGTTGCAAGTCGCGGTTGGTCGCGGCGATGACGCGGACATTGACTTTGATCTGCCGATCGCTGCCGACGCGCTGGATATCGCCGTTTTGCAATGTGCGCAGCAGTTTGGCCTGGATTGAAAGCGGCAGTTCGCCGATCTCATCGAGAAAAATCGTGCCGCCGTCGGCCAGTTCGAATTTACCCGCGCGTTCGCTGACGGCGCCGGAAAATGCGCCTTTGCTGTGCCCGAACAGCTCGCTCTCGGCAATGCTCTCGGGCAGCGCCGCGCAATTGACGTACACCATGACCTGGTCGGCGCGCGTCGATTCCAGGTGAATGCGCTGGGCGACCAATTCCTTGCCCACGCCTGTCTCGCCCATAATCAATACCGCCAGTTCCGAAGGCGCCACGATGGAGATTTCATTGCGCAGTGCCCGCATGCCTTCGCTTTCGCCGATCAGATTGTGTCCGGCATTTTGTCTGTTCAGGGTGCGGGTGACATAGCTGACCCGCTGCTCCAGCGACGAAATCAGCCCGACGGCCTTGACCGACGCGGCGGTCAGGCTGATGAAGGCATTGAATTGCACAGGGTCGATGCCGTCAAACGTGCCGGCGTTCAGCGCATCCAGCGTCAGGACGCCCCAGGGTTCGCCGTCGATGAACAGCGTGACGCCCATGCAGTCATGCACCAGCAATCGGCTGTCCTCCGCCTCGATCAGCCCGTCGTAAGGGTCGGGTAAATCGGAATCGGCGGCGAAGCGCACGGCCTGACCTGAAGCCAGAATCCGCGCCAGCCGCGGATGCTCATCAATGACAAAACGCCGCCCCAGCGTATCTTCCGACAGTCCGCTGACGGCCAGCGGCGCCAGATGACGGCCTTCCAGTTTCAGCAATGCCGATGCATCGCATGGGAAAGTCTGCCGCAAATGCTGCAACAGGCGCTGATAGCGCTGCTCCGGCGGCATATGCGTCGAAAGGTCCGCGACCACTGAAATCAACGAAGTGAGAAAGGTATTTGTCGTCATAGTGATAACCAGGTTGTTAAAAAAACAACTATGTATTGATGTTAATAAGACAACTATACCTCGAAATCAATACAAAGCGTAAGGTTTTAAAGGCTCGGCAGCCACATTTTTTTCTTGGCACAGTTAGTGCAGAAGTTGGTTTGAAAATTGTTTCACTCAACCAGCCCAAGGAGATCATCCGATGTTTTGTTACCAATGCGAACAGACCTACCGCTCAGAAACCGCCAGCGGTTGCGCGTCTGCCAAAGGCATGTGCGGCAAGGACGCCACCACTTCCGATTTGCAGGACTTGCTGATCCACGGCGTCAAGGGCATCGCCCAATACGCCAAACGCGCGCGCGCTTTGAATGCGCCCGATAACGAAGCCGGCGGCTTCATGCTGTATGCGCTGTTCACCACGCTGACCAACGTCAACTTCAATGCCACCCGCTTCACCGTGCTGCTGCAGCAAACCGCCTCGATACGCGATCGGGTCAAAGCCCGTTATGAAGCCGCCGCGCTGGCGGCGGGCAAAGCGCCTGAAAGCCTCACCGGACCAGCCGCCTGGCAGCCTGCGGCCGACACGGAGGGTCTGCTCAGGCAAGCCGCCGACGTGGGCATCAATGCCGGACTCGAGCAGGTGGGGCCCGACATTATCGGACTGCGGTCATTGGTGCTCTATGGCCTGAAGGGCGTCTGCGCCTACGCGCATCATGCCCATGTGCTGGGCAAGGAAAGCGATGCCGTTTACGCCGGGGTCGAGGATGCGCTGGATTTCCTGAGCTCAGAGCCCACAGACGCAGACGCCCTGCTCAACCAGTCTCTGGCCCTGGGCTTTTTGAACCTGTCCGTGATGGAATTGCTGGATGCCGCCAACACCGGCGCCTTCGGCGCGCAACAGCCGACCCAGGTGCGCGTGACTCCGGTCCCGGGCAAAGCCATCCTGGTATCCGGCCACGACCTGGGCGATCTGGCGGCGTTGCTGGAGCAGACCCTGGATACCGGCATCAACATCTACACGCACGGTGAAATGCTGCCCGCCCACGCCTACCCCAGACTCAAGGCCTATCCGCATCTGGCGGGCAATTACGGCGGCGCCTGGCAGGATCAACAGCAGGACTTTGCCGACTTCCCCGGCCCCATTCTGATGACCTCCAACTGCATCATCGAGCCGCAGCCCCAGTACCGTCAGCGCATCTTCACCGCCGGCCCGGTAGGCTGGCCCGGCGTGCGCCATATCAGCGACAAGAATTTCGCGCCCTTGATCCAGGCCGCGCGAGCATTGCCGGGTTTCAAGGAAACAGCCGAGGCCGAGAAAACCATCACCATCGGTTTCGGGCGCGATGCCGTGCTCGGCGTCGCGGACCAGGTCATCGATGCGGTGAAGTCCGGCGCCATTCGCCACTTCTTCCTGATCGGCGGCTGCGACGGCGCTGCGCCCGGCCGGAACTACTACACCGAGTTCGCCGAGAAAGCGCCCAGTGATACCGTCTTGCTGACGCTGGGCTGCAACAAATACCGTTTCAATCAGCATGATTTCGGCGCTATCGGCGGCATTCCGCGCCTGCTCGACATGGGGCAGTGCAACGACAGCTATTCCGCCATCAAGGTGGCCGCCGCGCTGGCCGAAGCCTTCGACTGCGATGTGAACGATCTGCCTTTGTCGCTGGTGGTGTCCTGGTTTGAGCAGAAAGCCGCCGCCGTGCTGCTGACCCTGCTGGCGCTGGGTATCCGTAACATTCGCCTCGGGCCTACGCTGCCGGCTTTTCTGACGCCGAATCTCGTGCAGGCATTGGTAGACAGGTTCGGGATCCAGCCCATCACCACTGCCCAGGCCGACATCGACGCCGCGCTGGCGCCGAAAGCCGCCTGATTGCGCAGGATGGCCGGGACGCTCGCGTGCTCCCGGCTGTATCAGTCTTGTTTGGAGCCTAAGAAAACATGAGCACTCATACTATTGAACTCACGACCCGCGACGGAGAGCAGCTCCGTTTCGATTGCGACGACGACCGGAACCTGCTGGAGGCCGCCGCCGGCGCGCACATCGCGCTGCCTTCCCAATGCCGCCAGGGCAGCTGCGGCGCCTGCTATGCCGACGTCACGCGCGGCGATTATAGCCTGGGCGAGCACAATCCCGCTGCACTGCCGGCCGGCGCGGCGGAGCGCGGCGGCATCCTGCTCTGCCGCACCTCGCCGCTCAGCGACCTGAGCATCTCCCTGCCTTTTGACCATGACCGCATCCTGCTGGGCGAAATCCGGCGCCGAAACGCCGAAATTGCCGCCATCGAGCCGGTCGGCGAAAACACCGTGCGCCTGACGTTGCACCTCGCGCCGGGCGACGACGGCGGCAGCGTGGCCGAATTCGAGCCCGGCCAGTTCATGGAACTGGAAGTGCCGGGGCAGGCCATCAGGCGCGCCTACTCGCTCGCCAACACGGGCAACTGGGACGGACGGCTGGAATTCCTGATCCGCCTCCAGCCCGGCGGGCTTTTCTCCACTTGGCTGCGGGAACAGGCCCATGCCGGTCAGACGTTGATCGTGCACGGCCCCCAAGGCGCCTTCGGCCTGAGCGAAAACGGCCTGAGGCCGCGCTGGTTCGTGGCCGGCGGCACCGGACTGGCGCCCATGCTGTCCATGCTCCGGCGTATGGCCGAGTTTCAGGAACCGCATCCGGCCCGGCTCTATTTCGGCGTCAACCGGGCCGAAGAGCTGTTCTGCCTGGCAGAGCTGGAAGCGTTAAAGGCGGAACTGCCCCTGCTCCAGGTGATCTTGTGCGTGTGGAAGCCGAACCAGGACTGGCAGGGCTTTTGCGGCACGCCGGTGGATGCGCTGGCTCAGGACCTGGACGGCCTGAATGCCCGGCCCGACATCTATCTCTGCGGACCGCCTGCTCTGATTGAAGCCGCGGAGGCGGCTGCCCGCGCTCAAGGTGTGCCGGTCGAGCAGGTGTTCAGTGAAAGATTCCTGCCGGCTTGATGCTCTGACATTTAGCTTGTCGTAACTCGACTCCGGCAGCCGCATCGACAAAGTATTCGATCGGATTGGTGGAATTGACTTGCGGACTTTTGATATGAAACTCATCTGAGCCAGGCAGGAGCAGTGTTTCGCTCCTGCCTGGCGCGGCGGGCGGCATAAAAAAGCAGCCCGCGCATGATATCAGTTACCAGGATACGCCCAGCAACAGAAACATCCCAATCAGCGCAAACTTCAGCGCCCATTGTTCCATGGCGCACTGACCGTAGTCATGGCGCATGATCTCCTCGATCTTGTTGGCTCCGACCTGATCCTGCATATGAATTCTTCTCGTCATGATGGTTCTCCCCCTTTATTTAATCAGTGATGAACGGTAACTGCGCATTTGCCCGACCAGTACGCCCTGAATTTCGACTTGCTCCGGATGATAAGCCATTGCGGCCAGGCTGGCGTTGGCCGGGATCAGCAGCACCTTGTCCGGTGCCTGTTCGATATATTTCAAGGTGACTTCGGTTTTCTCGACCAAGGCTACGACGATTTCGCCGTTGTGGGCATGGCTGCGCTGCTCGATGACCACCCAGTCGCCATCGAAAATGCCGGCCTCGATCATCGAATCGCCTTTGACCTGCAGCACGTAGCAGGGCTTGTCGCTTCTCAGGACTTCGGGCACGGCCATGTAATGGACCTGTTCGATGGCTTCGATCGGCTTGCCGGCGGCAATCTTGCTGACAAACGGCAGACGCTGCTCGCCCTCATCCTCGTTGCGTTTCGCCTTGATGGTCAGGCGGATGCCGCCTTGCTTCTGGCCTGAAAGCGGTTCCACCAGTCCCGCTTCTATCAAGGCCGAGATATGCTTGTGCAGGGAGCCCCGGGAGGCCATGCCCAGCGCCGCGCAAAGTTCGTCCAGTGTTGGCGGGTACGGAAATTTGTCGGGATTGTTGCGCAGGAAATCAAGGATTTGCCGCTGTCGCCGGGTCAATTGATGCATCGTCGTTCCTTTTTTGTTTTTTGTCAGCTTACCAAAAATGGCCCAAAATGCCAGAAAAAGAGAACAAAAAGAGAACAAAGTGAGAGCCTCTCACTGATTGCATTATGGATCAAGCAGTTATTGGTGCGCTGCCGATGAAGCTGTGAGCTTCGGTCCGCATCCGGTGCTGATTCTGCGATAAATTGCGGTCGCCTGTCCCGACATGGTCTGCCGAGCGGCGGAATTAATTGGCGCAGGGCCCGCGCCGATAAGCAAAGGCCCGCTTTATGAATTCGTGCGGCTATTAAAAAACAGGCAGGAATGGCGCTGTGATCGCCTATTCGCTGGTTTCATCGACCGGTTTATGGTTCATCTCGTCACGCGCCGCCGTGACAGCTTTATGTAGCCGCAGTAGAGCCGATTCAAGCGCCGCGACGTCTTCCGGCGAATAATCATTGAATATCCGGTAGATGAATTCCAGATGTTCGGGGTAAGCCCGCTTGAACAGGGCCACGCCAGCCGCCGTCAGCCGCACGATCTGGCTGCGGCCGTCCGTCTTGGAAGCCATGCGCTCAACCAGTCCTTTATCTTCGAGACGGTTGATGATGCCCGTCAAAGTGCCTTTGGTGATGATGGTCTTCTCGCCCAGCTGTTTGAAGGTCATGCCGGCCGTATTGCCCAGGGTCAGGATGATATCGAACTGGGGCAGCGTCAGATCCAATGTGTGCACATGACAGGCTGCGTAGGCCAAAAAAGTCTGATGCGTCCGCGCCAACTCGCGCAGTACGCTTGGAAATGTTGATGGCGAATTCATAATGTTCAGATACAATAGTTGTAGTTAGAACTAAATGGTAACCTTGATTGATAATAACCTCAAGTTTTTTAATGTTTTTGGCTGTTATTTTCTTAAAAAAACTGTGGTTTTTCTCTTCGAAAACAAATCCATTCATTTTTACGGCAAGGCTTGCCAGCCATAAGGCTGAAACTGAGCATTTATCACGGCATTATCGAATGTGTATGCCGGACGCTGCAGAAATCATTTAACCATATGATAATAAAAGTAAATTTTTTTCATGATCAAGAGTGGCGCGCTTGAAAAAAGCGAGATGTTCAAATAAATAATCTGAGTTAGAACAAAATTTGTTCTAATTAGAACAAAATCTGTTAGAATTTTCGCCATGCTTGGTAATCAACATGAGCCGGTTCAGCTCTCTAAGCCTTCTGTTAATCGCCAGGTGAAAAACAAATTATTTATTTACTATGAGGTTTACCCCATGAACGTATTCAACAAATTTCTGACTTCTTCCATTATGGCCGCGGCGCTGGCAACCGCATCATTCAGCGCGTCCGCCGCGAATCCAACGAATGAGGACGTTAAGGCGGCGATCGACAATACGCTGGCGAAAGTCGAAGAGACGATTACGGCTCTGGACAATGGCGCAGACAACGAGAAGCTGGTCGATATGGTCGGCGATGCTCGCCAATTGCAGAAAGACATCTCCAACAATGCGCTGGACTTAAAGCGCAACCAGGCCAGCGGTGTTTTGAAGAAAGCGCGTACCGAGATCAAGAACAACGATCTGGCGTCGGCTAAGGCAACATTGGCTGATGCAGCCAACCGCTACAAGGAAATCCAGCAGATCTACACATCCACTCACTAAGAGTTGATTGCGCCGGCAGAACGGCGCATTAAATGAAGCTAAAACCCTTGCCCGGGAATGCCGGGCAAGGGTTTTGTCTTATGTCCAGCCGTATAACATCAGAAAGCAGCATAAGCATCTGTTCAGGAGAGCAGAGCGTGTCCAGTCTCAGTTAGTCACGATTATCTCAAGCCGGCTTTTCGCGGGTGGGCGACGGCTGAAGCCATCACCGCAGTGCAGCAAACCCGATGCTGGTCGCCAGCTTTGATAAAGTTGTTAGTGATAGCTAATGTCAATATACTTGTCCAATAACCATAGCTATTGTTTTGATATCTTATGATAGCCAATTAAATCAACCGCTTATATTCTATCTGCTCAGTATGAACGAGTTGACTGTCTTTATGAATTCCAGGGCCGTAATTATGAAAAAACTTTATCTCATTATTACCTTTATCTTGCTCGCGGCTGGTTGTACGTTTCAAAAGCCGGATTATCTGAACATGATCAATGCGACTGAATTAAACCAGATCATGCAGCGCGAGGATATATTCCTGGTGGATGTTCACATACCCGAACAGCCGCATATAAAAGGCACCGACCTTTTTATTCCTTACAACGAAATCGAGAAATACAAAGACAGACTGCCCAAAGACAAAAATACAGCCATCTATCTTTATTGCAAAGGCGGTCCTATGGGAAATGCGGCGGCAAGATCCCTTCATGAATTGGGTTACCGCAACCTATTCAATCTTGAGGGAGGCGCAGAGGCCTGGAAAAAAGCGGGTTTTGCTTTTCAATAAACGGCAAATGCGCCGTCTGGCCCATGCTGTTCGATTCTGGCCGATAAAAGTGGCTTTCGAGAAAGGCTTATCAGTTTTTTGGCATGCGAGGCTATAAGCTGTACTGATATACAATATTAGGATGTTTTTTAGCTTTTGCCGCACCTTCAACCATGCCCGAAATGATGATTGTCTATTTACTGTGTTTCAGCGCGCTAACCGGAATCCTATATCTCGCCAACAAAAATAAGAAGCTACTCGGAGTCCGGCAATACTTAATTGTATCGGCCTTGGCTTTCGTGAGTTTTCAAGGTTATCCGCTTATCGCCTCAGGGGAAGAGTACGATAGGGATTACCGATACTATGGAGACTACAGGGATTATAGAGGCTACGGTGGAGAGTATGATGGCAGCGAGTACGGCAACGGTTACAGTAGAGAACCCCGTACATATTCCGATAGAGACTACGGCGGGCGTTACAGCAGGGAGTACGGTAGCGCGCCAGCATCGAACGATGTCCGCCCTCCAGTTGGCATAAATGACTTTGAGAGGGAGCTTGTGCAATCGATTTATGCCAACTGTTATCGCAGTCAGCGCGTATCGGTCGAAAACTACGGCGTACCTGAAAATTTGATCATGGACTACTGTAGCTGTGCCAGCAAAAATATGTATGGCCGCCTGAGTTATGAAGATTTTAAGCTGCTTGAGAAGCTTCAAGGCACGGGAACGCCTCCGCCCCATGAGATCCAGCAAAAAATGGAGTTTGTCGCCATGACGTGCAGGAAGACTTCAATTGATAAAATGCCGCCGAGTGGTTTGGAAACAAGGGGGCGGATGCCCAATTGAACAGATTACGGGGATAGATAGTTTTCTATCCCCGTAATCTGTTCAGAAAAATCCGGTGTTTATCAGATCCAGATTTGATGACGTAAAGTTAACGTGGCGCTGGCTATCCAAACGGCTACTCGCCTTCTTCGTTCCGAAAAAGCCGAATCCAGAACACTATCTCAGCGAGCAGTCCCGCAACGAAGAATGCAATAGCGCCCGAGGCGCCCCCAACGGCATATAATATGACTGCCGCCGCAAAACATGAGAATGTAATGATATGCCGCACTTGCGCTGTGCTCCTTGGAGTGGTCTGTTTATTAATCACAAAATTTCGACACATCTTCTCTATTTTTTCCCTTCAAGGCAAAAAAAGCTGTAGCGTTAGTCAGGCTCCGATTCTATTTCATCGGGCTGTCAGTCCGCAGGCAAGCATCAACCGGAAGCAGACAGCGCGAGATAGCACAAATTCCTGAGTTAAGCGGCAGCAAGCCCGCTTCAAATAACAGTCAGGCCGCAACACGATACAGGCTGAGATGCAACGCACTGGATGGCCGCCGCAAAGCCTTGGGCATTACACGCTCCGCATATACGGCGGAGCACATCCGGCCCATTCGGCAGAAAGCAGGCATGCCGGCAGCAGATGCCGATGGGAAATGGCACGGCTTCTATTCAGCAAGAGGGTAATAAAGCAGAGCGTTCCGATAAGCGCGGCAAAACGTCGGCCGTAAGAACGCTAGTGGAATTCAGGAGCGGCCCTGAACGTCCACTGGACGGCCAGATTGGCGAAGAAACCGTCGCCTAGCTGGACCTGTTGGAAGGGCTGTCCTCTGGGATTGACCGCGTCGCTGTGGTTCAGATCTTCGTAAACCGGCAAACCCACCGAACCGCGCAATTTGAAATTGCCGCCGAAGGCGTTCAGGAAGCGCCAGTCGCCGACAAAGGCCAGGTTGGTAACGGTGCCGCCGCTGTTGCCGATCCTGAAACCCTGATCTTCGCTTTTCTCGGTATAGCTGGCGTCCATTTCGATGCCCAGCATCAGATCGTAATTCGGCGTGTAGTGCAGCGCCAGACCTACGGTAGCGGCATCGCCGAAGGCATAGCCCTCGTCATTTTCAGGATTGACCGTGTACAACGCCGACGTGTGCAGCCAGAAATCCTTCCAGCGCTGGGAATAGAGCAGGCCGCCGGTAAACGTCGCCGTATCCTTGCCCAGCTGCAGCGCAGGGCCTGTCGAGATGAGGTTCCTGCCCAGCGTCGGCGCCCGGTTGGCGCTGAACTGGCCTGTCGGCAGCGTCGTGCCGAGCAGTACGGTGACGAACTTGTTCCAGCGGGTGTTGCGCCAGAAGTTGTAGCGTCCTTCCAAGGTAATGTCGCCGATGCCGTTCTCCTCGCCGACCGTTTCGGTGATGCCGCCGGCCGTTTGGTTCAGCGTTCGGGTTCTTCTCTCGAACCAGGGCACGTTCGCAAACAGCGCCAGATTGTCGGTGGGCGAGTAGTTCACGATCACCGCCTGCTGATGGCCTTCGAACTGTTTCGGGGCGCGGGGCTGCGCGCTGTTGCTGCCGATGAACTCGCCAGGTTCGGCGCTGTTGGAGCCGATCTTGATCCGGTCTTTCTGTGTGTAGCCGTAGACCATGCCGACGCTGAAGTTCCCCTTGCCCGGCGTCACGGCCGTGCGTATGCGGAAAGGCGCGGTCGTGCCCACCGGCGAAATGTCCGCATAGGCGGCAGCGAAATCGATCACGTCCCCGCCTTCCTTGGCGGCGAAGGCTTCCGCCTCGCCGCGGTCGGCGAAGGCGATGTAGTTGGGCACCATGTCGGGAATGACGCGGCTGCCGAGAACGTAGGTCGCCTCTTCCGCATCGATCAGCTTGCCGGACGCCCAGTCATGCACCTTGACCGACTCGAAGGCCGACATGCCGCCGGCGTCGTCGATCTCGCGCAGCATGCAGGCTACGCCGCAGGTGTACTGCTTTTGGCCATCCTTAAAAACCAGTTCGGCGGCGCTTTTCCGGTACTGGTCTATATACATGCCGCAGACGCGGCAACTGGGCCGCTCATGGGGTTCCTCGGCCGATACCCAGGCCGGCAGGAGCAGCAGCTGGAAGAACACCGGCACGAGCCATGCCCTAGTACGCACTATCATAGAATCCTCCTTTATACAGGACAGTTGTAAAAAGCTTTTCATAATCCTCAGCTCTGGCTTCCCCGGTCAGCTTCTCGCGCAGGACGCCTTCCTCGTCGAAGACGAAGGTGACCGGCAGGCCGATGACGCCGAACTGTCTGGCGGCCAGGGCGTAATCCTCGGTCAGCATCGGATAAGTCAGGCCTTCGAATTGCCTGATCCGCTCGTCTCCGGCTGCGATGGGGCCTTCATTGATCGCGATCGGCACGAATCCCTGATCTTGGTATTTCCGGTAAAAACGCTCCAGCGTCTGCAGCATCGCCTTGTCGCAAAAGCCGCAATCGAGGGACCAGAAGCGCACCAGAATGACTTTGCCTTTGAAATCATCGGGCAGCGCCACGGACTTGCCCCCGAAGTTCATCAGCGTGACGGCCGGCATCGCGTCGCCGATCTGCAATCCCGGCCACTTGTCGCAGCCGCCGAGCGCCGCCAGCAAACCCAGCAGCCACAGCCAGCTGCGGGCTTTCATGAGCGCCGGTCCAGTGATTGGATAAGGGCTGGCGTCACGGCCTGAAAGCGCAGGATGGATCGGCCTTTATGGTCCTGCAAAAATTCCTGCGCCGATTCCCGGTCCTTGAACGGCAGCAGTTCATGCCCCATTGGCCCCAGGACGTCCGAGCCGATCACATAAAAGGCCGATCTGGCTTCGATCAGCTCGACCTCGTAGTAATCGGTAACGTAGATGTCCTTGATTGCTTGGGCCGATTTGCCGGGCGTGTATTTGGCGGTATCGAAATAATGTTTGAACATGTCCTTGGCGCCGTCGTAAAAGTAGGCCGTGCCGTCCTGAAAGACGATTTGCGCGACCCATTTCGGATATTTGTAGACGAACATGCCGCACACGGGGCAGCGGTCGGATTTCTTGATGGTCACTTCGGGCTCGCCGCCATGGCCCGGCGCCATGATGAAAAACAGCGACAATAGAACCAGGCGGAGCATTGATCGGGCATATTTTTTCATAGGCATCTTTTACATGATCAGATTGGAAGAGATGATTTCATAAGTCACCAGCGCCGTGAACGCGGCATATAAAACCACCGAGGCCAGGGCCAGCCTGCGGATGAATCCGCCCAGCACGTTTTGCAGGCTCGGCACATGGCGGAAAGGAAGCAGCGCGCCGATGCCGATGCCCGCCACTACGGCGCCGAACAGCAGGATATAGAGCAGATAGCCGATATAGTCGTATTCCTCCATGATGATGCAGAACGGGCAGTGATGGGTCGGCAGCTCATAGATATACAGCGAGATGAAGGAAACGATGGACACGAGGGCGATGCCGAAGACCAGCAGGCTGACCAAAGCATAGAGATAGCCGCCTTTCCCCTTGAGATAGAAATAAATCCCGGCCGCCAGCGAGCAGGCCATCGCCAAGTAGAAAATCCACAGCATGGTCCGGGCAGGAAGCGCTGCGATTTCCGAACCCAATCCGGCGGCGGTTTCCTCGGCGCTGAACAGGCTGCCGCAGCAGGACGTGATGACGTCCGCTTCCATGTTCAGGAAATAGGCGCTGGCCAGAGCCGTCTCCAGCACGATGAAGGGCGCGATGAACACCAGCAGCAGGTATTTTATTTTGATGAGCGGGTAGTCGTAGCCCTGGTTGTCGGCATAGTTCAGCACCAGCCAGATGCCCGCCAGGATAAAGTTGATGATTTTCAGCACCAGCGTCGGATAACCGAATTCATTGACATTGAGCGTGCCGGCCGCGCACATCGCGCCCACGAATAACGGGCACAGAACATCGGCCGTGAAGATATAAAGAAACAGGGACAGCAGCTGCAGGCCGAAAACAAACGTCAGCAGCGTCGAAATCAGATAGGTTTTCCGTTCCAGTATCAGCTGCAGTTCATCGCCGCTCCGGATGTCCCAGTGCCTGAGAATCTGCACGCCGTAATAGGACGCATACAGCACCATGAAGCTGACGATGCAGGACGCCAGCAGGTTGGCGATAACGGTGGGATGCAGAATCACGCCGTCCCGCCCTCGATCCTGCCGTCGCGGAGATTGACCACGCGGTCCACTATCGCGGCTTCATAAACCAGCGGATCGTGGCTGGTGATGATGACGGTCTTGCCCTCGGCCTTGAATTTTTCGATGATTTCCATGAAGCGGTACGACAGCGTGGTATCGAGATGCGCCGTCGGCTCATCGGCGATGATGATGGCAGGGTCGTTGATCAGCGCCCGCACGATGGATGCGCGCTGGGCCTCGCCGCCGGAAAGCCATTCCACCTTGGACGCCGACTTGCCGGCGATATTGAGATCGGCCAACCCCTGCATGGCCTTCTTTTTCAGCTGCGAGCGCTTTTCCCCCAGCGGGTAGGCTGGCAGCATGACGTTTTCCAGCACTGAAATGCCCTTGATCAGATTGGGCTGCTGGAAAATGAAGCCGAAAGTTTTGCGGCGGATATCGGTCAGGAAGCGTTCGGGCAGGCTGGTGATCTCGCGCCCGTTCAGATGCACCCGCCCCGCCGAAGGCCGGCTCATGCAGCCGATGACGCTCAGCAGCGTGGTTTTGCCCGAGCCGCTAGGCCCCTTGAGCACCGTGACCCTGTTCTGGGCAATTGTCAGGTTCACGCTGTTCAGCGCCGAAAATTCGCTGGGATTGCCGGCATTGAACACTTTTCTTACATTCACCAGTTCGATCATGGCTTATTCTCCGGTATGCCGCATGGCCGTGTCGGGATCGATGGTTGCGGCGCGCCAGGTCGGCACGATCGTCGCCACGGTATAGGGGACTACGGTCAGAAAGAACAGCGTGGTGAGCTGTTCGGCATTGATAAAAGGCGTCAGCATGAAATTCGGGTACAGGTTGGACCAACCTTTCAGCGCCGGCTCGAACACCGGCGAGCCGGTAAAGAAGACATGGATGTAGGCCAGGATCACGCCGGTAAAGAACGCCGTCAGCGAGATCAGGGCGCCTTCCCAGAATTTCATCTGGATCACGTCCGAAGTCTCCCAGCCCACGGCCTTGAGGATGCCGATCTCCCGCCGTTCGCCGGCGCTCAGGCCCGAGGCCTTGTCCCAGGCGAAAATCACGAAGGCGAGCACGGCCGCGGAGAAGATGACGATCATCATGCCGCCGCGCCAGTTGAAGATCGAATCGTAGGTTCTCAGGATTTCATCGCGGACAATCGGCCGCGAATCATGCAGGCGCTGCCTGATTTTCGACGCCACCGTGCTCACCTCGCTGGGGTTTCTGACCGTCACCGCCACGTCGGTGACGTACTGCCTGTCGATGCCGAACAGTTTCCTGAAGTCGTCTTCGGTGATCAGCATCAGATCGGCGGAAACCAGTTCCGATTGCGAAGACAGCGCATCGGCGACTTTCAGGCTCATGAACATGCCGTCATAAGCCCTGAAAGGCAGGTAATCGCCCTTGCCGATATCGCGGATGCGTGCGATGCCGTTGCCGATAATCAGCGAGCCCGGCTTCAGTGCCGCGCCGTTGAAGGTAAACAAGGGGGCTGACGCGTCGGGCGCCAGCGGGTCGTCTGCTTCGATCTCAACCGTTGCGGCCCGGCCTGTTTCGGCGCCGCCGTCAGGGATCGGCGGCGTCAGCAGCGTGTAATTGGCGCCGACCAGACTGTCGAAATAATAGCCCCACAGCCGGCCTTCGACACGAGCCACGCCGCGTATTTTCCTGATGGTCTCGATGTCCCGGACCGGAAACAGATCGTGCCGTCCGGCCACCAGTTTCTGGACGATGATCTCAGGGGCCTCTTTCAGAATGAGCGAGGCTTCCTTTTTGATCGAGTGCGTGAAGAACATCGTCGAGGCCAGAATGAACACGATCAGTGTATACAACGCCAGCAGGCCGAAGTTTTTCACTTTGCGGCGCAGCAGCGAGGAGATCGTGAAATCGATGATGTAGCGCTGTTTTTCAATCCATGCTCTCATTGGTTGGCTGTGATTCCTTGGGGTGGCTGGGTAAACGATCCAGATGGAAAATGCTCCAGGGACAAGGGATGGTCCTGAAACGCGGTGTTCAGGTCGGCCTGGGACAGATGCCGGGTATAGCGGGCGTCGGTAAACAGGCACAGGTCGGTCAGCCGCAGCGTTCTGACCAGCGAGGCCTTTTCGTCGATGATCCTGTATTGGGTATTTTTGCTGACAGCGGCGTGCACGAGCAGCAAAACCAGCACAACAACCTCAATCGACAGAAACCTGAAAAACAGGGAAGACTTTCTCATAACGTCATGCTCATCTAGTCTCAGCGGGTATGGGTTGTGCAGGACTTACGCGTTTTGCTCTTCTGCCGCCGGTAGGGTACGCATTGCGTACCCTACGGCTCATCAAACCAAGGACTTGCGCTATGGCACGATTTTCGGTCTACCTGAAGCTTATCATGAGCTCTCGAGATGAAAAAGCCGGTGAGACATTACGTCGCACCTGCCGGAACCGCTCTAAAATGCAGAAAGGAGGGCTGGTTTTTGCATCACTCGGTCCGCAGCGCCTCCAGCGGCTCCAGCCGTGCCGCTTTCATGGCCGGGGCCACGCCGGCGATAATGCCGATCAGCAGGGATACCAGGAACGCCGCCGTGGCATAGGTCCAGGCCAGCTGCACCGGCAAGGCGGGCAGGGCGGCCGCGATAAGCTGTACCGCGGCGATGCCGGTCAGCACGCCGACCAGTCCGCCGGTCGCGCTCAAAGCCAGCGCCTCGGCCAGAAACAGCCGGAAGATCGTGCGCCGCTCCGCGCCGATGGCCCGCAGCAGGCCGATTTCCGAAGTTCTTTCCGACACCGCGATGGTCATGATGGTCAGGATGCCGACCGAACCGACCAGCAGCGAGATGCTGCCCAAGGCCGCCACGGCCAGGGTCAGGATATTCAGGATCGAATCCATCTTTGCCAGCATCTGGTTCTGCGTCACGATGGTGAAATCCTCCAGGCCGTGCCGCGCGATCAGCAGCCTTTTGATGGCTTTTTCCAGGCGCGCGACCGGGGCATTGCTTTCGTAAAGAATGTCGATTTCCATGAGGCTTTCACGGTCGAACAGTGCCAGCGCCTTGGCGGCCGGAATGTAAAGCGTGTCATCCATGTCAAAACCCAGCAGCTGGCCCTTGCTTTCCATGACGCCGATCACGAGATAGCGGTCGGTGCCGACGCGGATGCGCTGGCCCAGCGGGCTGCCCGTACCGAAAAGTTCCCGCGCCAGCTTATGGCCGAGGACGGCCAGTGCGCGTGGGTTATCCTGCTCGCCGGCAGGCAGGAAGCTGCCCAAGGCGACCTTGACCCTCCAGACCACCGGCACGGCCGAGCCGACGCCCAGCACATTCGTGCGCCGCTGTTTGTTGCCGGCTTCGACGCGGGCATTGCCCTGCACGAGCGGCGAGACGGCAAGCACGTCGTCCAGCCGCTCCAGGCTGCCGGCATCGGCCAGCGACAAGGGGCGCACGGTGCTGATCGTGGCGCCGGACAGGCCGAAAGTCGTGGTCCTGCCGGGAAAGACCGCGATCAGGTTCGTGCCGAATTGGGTAAATTCGCTCAGCACGAAGGCATGGATGCCGCGGCCGATCGAGGTCAGTATCACGACCGCGGCGATGCCGATGATCAGCCCTAAGGCAGTCAGGCCCGAGCGCAGCTTGTGGCTGATGACGGTGCGGTACGACAAGGCGATCAGGTCGACGGTGCGCATGATTACCTCCTTGCCAGGGCGGCCACGGGATCGAGGCGCGCGGCCTTCCGGGCCGGCAGCACGCCGAATACAAGTCCCGTGAACAGGGACACGCCCAGCGCCGCCAGCAGCGCCCAGACCGGCAGGATGAACGGGAAATTCGGATAAAGCGCTTGCAGCACCCACAGCGTGACGCGCCCCAGCACGACGCCCAGGACCGCGCCGGCCAGCGACAGCAGCGCCGCTTCGGTCAGAAACAGAGCGATCAGCTGGCGTCTGGTGGCGCCCAGCGCTTTCAGCAGACCGATTTCGGCCGTGCGTTGCGTGACGCTGACCAGCATGACGTTCATGACCAGCACGCCGGCCACGGCCAGGCTGATGCCGGCGATGCTGGCCACGGTCAGGGTCAGCGCGGTCAGTATCTTGTCGAACGTGCTGACAACGCTGTCCTGCGTGATCAGCGTGATATCGTCCTCGCCTTCGTGCCGGGCCTTGATGATGGTTCTGATGTCCTCGGCGGCCTGAACCATGGCCTCCTTGGATTTGGTCTCGACCAGAATCCGGAACAGCGAGCTGGTATCGAACAGCGCCTGCGCCGAGGCGACCGGAATGATGACGATTTCATCGAAATCGGTGCCGATGGACTGGCCTTCCGAGGCCAGTACGCCGACCACGCGGAAACGGCGGTCGTTGATGCGCAGCCATTCGCCGACCGCCGGCTTGCTGGGGAACAGCTGTTCGCGTATGGTCTGGCCGATCACGCAGACCGACAGGGCTTTGTCGGGTTCCGCTTCCGGCAGGAAGCGGCCCTGCGCCATGCTCAGATGACGCACGCGGATCAGGGCATGCGTCGAACCGAGGATATTGGTTTCGCGCTCCAGGCCTTCCGCCGAAACCGGTGCGGAACCGACTGTTACCGGCGCGATGGCGGCCACATGAGGGCTTCTGAGCAGGGCATAGGCATCGTCCAGCGTCAGGTCGCGGGGCGTCTCGCCGAACATCGGCGGCGCAGCGCCCGTCGTTTCGGTGCGTCCCGGCAGCACGATGACCAGATGCGTGCCCAGCGATTCGAACTCATTAATGATATAAAGGCGGGCGCTTTCGCCCAAAGCCGTCAGCACCGTCACGGAAGCCACGCCGATGCTCATCGCCAGGATAATCAGGATGGCGCGCAGGCGTTGCGCCCGGATCGCGCCAAAAGCATGAATTAAGGTGTCTTTGAAAAACATGGGCTAGCTCCAGTAGCTTGGCCGTTCACGCGCTAGCATGAACGGCCATAGAAGCTAGCCTAACCGAACCGCGATGGATTAAAAAGCGATTTTGCCGTAAACGGTCGCATAAAGGGCGCTATCGCGCAGATTCTTATAGACCACGTGCTTGGCTTCGAAGGCAGCGCCACTATTAAGTCGACTTTCTGGTCCCGAGACAGGTCCCGGCTGGTCACTGTTTTTGGCGTCGGTAGAGCGCGGCCGCCAACGTTAGCGTCGGCACGACCGCAGCGATTACTCTACGAATGCCCTGCAAAAGCAGTGCAAGGATTACATGCGGTCGCGTCTCATGACCAGCGCCGGCCCTCCCTGAGTGGCGGCATAACGCTGCTTGATGGCCTGCGCCAGCTGATGCACGGCCATGGCATACTTGTCGCTGTTGTTGTAACGCTTGATCACCTTGAAATTGGGATAAACCTGCCAGAACTCATTGCCTTCATAAGTGCTCAGGGCAATGGTCGAGGCGCTGTTGCGGCCATGAGCCTGATGCGCGACGGGTTTGCTGGGCTGCCAGCCGCTGCGAGAGAAATAATGCGCGACGCTGCCGATCGCATCATGCTGATTCCACAGATTGCGCACGCCGTTGTTATCGAAATCGACAGCCAAGCGGCGGAAGCTGCTCGGCATGAACTGTCCAAGGCCCATGGCCCCGGCCCAGGAACCGACCGGTTCGAAAGGTTCGAAGCCTTCCTCGCGCGTCATGAGCAGGAAGTTCTCCAGTTCCGTGGCAAAAAAGGAGGCGCGTCTCTCGGTATCGAACGCCAAAGTAGCCAGGGCATTGAAAATGCAGGTCTTGCCGATGTTGCGGCCGAAGTAGGTCTCGACGCCGATGATCGCGACGATATATTCGGGATCGACGCCATAAGTGGCGCTGGCTCTCTGGATCACGTCGGCATTTTCAGCCCAGAACTCGGCGCCATGGGCGATATGCTCATTGGTCAAAAATTTGCTGCGGTAGCGCGACCAGCTGCCCGGTTTCGGGATACTGGGGCCGGAGCTGGGACCTTTCTGGGCATTTTCAAGGCGGATCACGGAATCCAGGCGTGTGGCCTGCGAGAACAGGGCGTTCAGATACTTTTCCGAGAAACCGTGTTTTTGCACCATGTGTCGGATAAAGGTATGCACGGGTTGGGAGTAGGCATAAATCCCGGTCAATGCATCGGCTGAATGGACAGGGGAGGACGTGGATTTTCGGTAGGGCTGAAGCGGCGGGATTGTGTTTTTTCCCGTTGTATTAGGCTGGGATGGAACCCGATTTTGCGGCTTCATAGAGCCCAGCGTATCGGAGCGGTAATTCTCCGTATCACTGGCACAGCCGACAAGCAGCAAGGTCAAGGCCAGTTTGGCTGCCCTTTTATAAACTACATTTGTTATTAGCATGATTTTGTCTTCTTATTGATTAGCGGTCCCCATTAAAAGAGCACCATTACATCCATACGGCACGGAAAATCCGTCCCGGCTCCAATTAACAGAGATAGGCCTGCGCTAACGCAGCTTGATCCCTAAGCTAATTATTGGCTATTTCATCGGTATTGTTAAGCCCGCGCTGCAAAAAAATACCCGCTCGCAGTGCTGCCCGATTAATTGCGCCGCCTTGCCCGACAGGTCCGCAAACCGCCGCGCCAAAGGGTTGTCGGGAATGATGCCGAGCCCGACTTCATTGTGCACCAGCACCATATCGCACGGCAGTTTCAGCACCGCTTCCAGTTCGTTCAGGATATCGGCCTCGCGGTATTCGTGATGCAGCATGTTGTTGAGCCACATCGATACGCATTCGATCAGCACGGGCTTGCGGCAATCCTTCAGTATCTCGAGCAGCCTGACGGGTTCTTCCAGCGTGTCAAAAAAATCCTGGCGTCGCTGCCGGTGAATGGCGATGCGCGCCTGCATCTCGTCGTCGAAAAACTCGGTCGTGGCCAGATAATAAGGCTTGAGGCCATTGGCCTGCTGCAAAATATAGGTCTCGGCCAACCGGGATTTGCCGCTTTTGACCCCGCCTATGAACAACGTCTTCATGCCAGCAAGGCTCCCGCTGTCAGGATGCCCAGCACGATAAAATCAATGCCCGTTTTCATGTTTAATGCCTGTTTCAGTGTCGTTTGGTTGACCGGGTTGACGGCAGAGCCCAATACCGGCTTGTGCTTGATGCGGCCATGATAGCTGGCGTCGCCCCCTAGCGCCACATCTAATGCGCCGGCCATGGCCGCGATCGGGAAACCGGCATTGGGGCTTTCGAGCTTGCCGCCGTCACGCCGGCAGCATTGCCAGGCGCGCTTTTTGTCATCGGCCAGCGCAATGATCAGTAGCGCCGTCAGTCGGGCCGGCAGGTAATTGGCGATATCGTCCAGCCGGGCTGCCACCTTGCCGAAGTAAAAATAGCGCTCGGTCTTGTAGCCGATCATCGAATCCATCGTATTGATGGCTTTATAGACGGCGATGCCGGGCAGCCCGAACAGGACCAGATAAAACAGCGGCGCGATGACGCCGTCGCTGAGGTTTTCGGCCCAGGTTTCCAGCGCGGCTTTATGGACTTCCGTTTCGGTCATGGCCTGCGTATCGCGGCTGACCAGATAGCTCAACGCCTGCCTGGGGTTTTCGGTGGTCAGCAGGCCGGAGACGCTGGAATGCAGCATGTGCATGGCCAGGCCGGTCGAAGCCGGCACGGCCAATATCGGCAAAGACAGCCAGGCCGGCAGCCCGCCGGCCAAGTATGCCAGCGTAACGGCTATCAGAAGTGTCAGCGCCAGCAGGCTGATCACGAGCAGGGCGCCGGTCATGATGCGGCCTTGGTAAAACCGCCGCTCGAAGGCCGAGATAAAGTCGCCCATCCACATCACGGGATGCTTGCCGGGCAGCTCGCCGATGGCCAGATCGAGCAGATAGGCCAGCAAGGCCAGTTCAAAATGCATCGGCCAGCCTTGCATAAATGTAGGGTACGCATTGCGTACCTTTTTCTGAATCAAATTTCCAGAAGGTACGCGATGCGTACCCTACACAACGGATTTTTATAGCCATATCAATCCTGCAACGCCTTCAAAATTGCCGCTATATCCAGCTGCTGCGCGACCATGTCGGCAAACCCCTGAATTTCAGCCTCGCGATAGGCCTCGTAGTCATAGCCCCGGTAGGCCGGATTGATGGCTTTGAGATAAGCCGTGCGAAAATCGTCATTATCGAAGATGCCGTGTACATGCGTGCCGGCGACGTGTTCGTACTGATGAGACAAAGGATAATTGGCCATGCGGCCGCAATGAATCTCATAGCCCTTGATGGTTGGGCATGAAAACAGCTCGTATTGCCCGCGCTTGAGGATTTTCGGAGTTTTATAGACCACCGTATCATCGAACAGCCCCAGGCCTGTTTCGCTGCCAGCGGTTTCATGTTCAAGGGCATCGGGATCATGCAATGTCTTGCAGAACATCTGGTAGCCGCCGCAGATGCCGAATACCGGTTTTTCCAGCCGCCGGATCTCATCGAACAAGCCTTGGGCTTTCAGCCAGTGCAGATCGCGGATTACGGTTTTGCTGCCCGGCAGTAGCACCATGTCGAACTCGGCCAGCGGCCGGTAGGCCTGGATCAGCTCCACATGCACCTCGGCATCGGCCATCAGCGCATCGAGGTCGTTGTAGTTGGCCAGGCCCGGATAGGCGATCACGGCGGCGCGGATTTTGACATCGTTCAGCCGCTGCCGGTAATTCTGCAGCGACTGCGAGTCTTCCATGTCGATATTGAGCGGCTGGAAAGGCAGCACGCCCAGCACGGGCACGCCGAAACGCTCGCGGATGATCTTTTCGCCTTCGTCGAAAAAGCGCCGGTCGCCGCGGAATTTGTTAACCACGACGCCGATCAGGTTGGCGCGCATAACCGGGTCCATCAGCGCCAGCGTGCCGTAAATCGACGCGAACACGCCGCCGCGCTCGATATCCGCGACCAGGATGTTTTTGGTATTGAAGGTCTTGGCGATGAAGGTGTTCGACAGGTCCTTGTGCAGCAGATTCAGCTCCACGGGCGAGCCCGCGCCTTCGGCGACAATTAGGTCATAGGACTGCTGCAAAGTCGAAAACGCCTGCCGAACCTGCCGTTTCAGATTGTCGATCTCATCGTAATAGTCAGAGATTGACTCGTTTTTGTAAATCTGGCCGTTGACGATGACCTGCACGCAGCCGTTGCCGTGCGACTTGAGCAGCACCGGATTGAACAGCACGCTGGGCTCGACGCGCGCGGCCTCGGCCTGCAGGCATTGGGCGCGCGAAATCTCGCCGCCTTCCTGCGTCACGGCCGAATTGTTCGAGACGTTCTGCGCCTTGAACGGCGCGACGCGCAGGCCGCGGTCGGCAAAAATACGGCACAGGGCCGTGACCAGCGTGGTCTTGCCGGCATCCGAACTGGTGCCGAAAACTGCTAAGGGTTTCATTTCAATAATCGCCTAGTATTTTCAACGCAGCAGCGGTAGTCTGGGCTGTTAAACCCGGTATTTCGGGCTACCCATGCCGGGTTTCCGCTAAAGCTCCAACCCAGCCTACACTTGCTTCGTGATCTTCGTGGTTAATATTAAAGTTCAGAGGTTATCGTATTCAGGCATCGCGCAAGCTCGGCAATCGCCCGTTCGTCCTTGACGGCAAAGCGCACATGGCGGCTGGTCAGTCCGGCAAAATTATCGCAGACGCGGATCAAAATGCGCGACGGCGCGAGCTTTTCCTGTAATTGATAGCCGTCCATATCGGCCAGTTCTGCGAGCAGGAAATTGGCCTGCCCCTCATAAATCTGCTGGAACAGGCCGCAATCCGACAGGATCTGATGCAACTGCTCGCGCAATTGCCGGGTCCGCCGACGGGTCTGTTCGATGAAGTCGGTATTGGCCAGTGCCTGCTGCATGTAAGCCATATCGAGGCTGGACAGTTTCCAGGCCGGCTCCAGGCGTTGCAGTTCCTTAATGGCCGGGCAGGCCGCCATGACAAAGCCGATGCGGATGCCCGCGCAGCCGTAAAACTTGCTCAACGATTTGATCAGATAGAGCTTGTTGTAGTGTTCGATGTGGTTGGCGACTGACTCCACCTCGCAGAAATCCAGAAACGACTCATCGATGATAACCGTACAGTCGGCGGCCTGCCATTTGGCCAGCCAGTCCTTCAGATCATAAAGACGCCCATCCGGCGTCGACGGATTCACGAAAATGATCGTGCTGCCTCTGGGAATCTCGGCATTCGGATTGGCAAGTCGATCGACACTATGCAGCCGGCAGCCGAGCTCGCCGGCGATATGCGCATATTCGCCATAAAGCGGCGCGTACTGCACCAGATCGTCGGGGTTCAGAAAGCGCAGCAAGGCAAAAATGGCCGTGCTGGCGCCGTTGAAGACTTCGATGTCAGTCCCGGACGGACAGGGATAGCGCTTCTTCAGTGCTTGTTTCAGCTCGCTGTAATGCGGATCGGCATAGGGGCCGAGCTGAACCTGCTGCAAACAGTCCGGAGTTACCGCCTGCTGCGGGTTGATATTGGCCGAGAAATCCAGCACTTGCTCAGGCAGGCAGCCCAGACTTTGGGCAAACCGGTAAATATTGCCGCCGTGTTTCATTAAACTGATGTTATGCAATGGTTAAAAATTTTATCACGAAGGTTATGAAGCTGTAGGGTACGCACCGCGTACCTTTTTGGAATCTGGTGCGTCAAAAAAATTTGAGAATGGTACGCAATGCGTACCCTACAAAGCTGTGTTTTTAGTGGTTATATGGCCTGTTTATAAGTTGATATAGTCAACATAAGTATATTCATCGCTGTGTCGCAGCTTATGCACGGAGCCGGCATCGATGCGCAGTTGGAACGAGTTGGCCAATGGTATGTTCAGGGCGCGCGCCAGCAAGGCACGAATCACGCCTGCATGGGTGACGACCAGCACTTGTTCAGCCTTGACGGCGGACAGTTCCTGCCAGAAACTGCCTGCGCGCGCGTACAGGTCTTCGAAATTCTCGCCGTTAGGCGGCGCGGCCTTCACAAAATCATTGGTCCAGTTCTGCACGGCATCGGGATCGATATCGTCGAAGCGCAGCCCTTCCCAGTCGCCGAAATGCAGCTCCTTCAGGCGCGCATCGGTGGTCACAGTTGTCGAGAAAGTCTTGGCCAGCTCCAGGCAGCGCGTCAGCGGGCTGCTGAACACTTTGCAATCGGCATCGAATTCGGGCAGCTTGTCATGCAGATCCTGGGCTTCGTCGTTAAAACTGTCGGCCAGGCCGACATCGCTGTGCCCGTAGCAAAGCCCCGGGTCCGCGGCGGTGTTGGTGTGGCGAATCAGATAAATGTCCATAAGGTACTCATACTTAAATAAAAAATGGTTTCGGCGAGCTGCTGGCTGGCGCCGAGGCAATCGCCGGTGTAGCCGCCGATACGGCGGTAAAAGTAACGGCCCAGCAGCCCGTTGGCGGCCAGCACGGGCAGGATCGCCAGCCAGCAGATGGCCGGCAGCAATAATAAAGGCAATAAAGCCAGGCTCCCGGCAAACAGCAGATTGTTGCCAGAGGGCCTGAAAACGGCGGCGCCGGCCTTGCTGTTGTCGATGCGCGTGTAATCGTAGCGGCGCATGATCAGCAAGGGCGGCAGCCGGCTGAAACTGTGCCCGGACAGCAATAACAAGGGCACGGCGGTTGCCGACAGTGTGCCGAGCACGCTGATCTTCAGCGACAGCAACAACAACAGGCCGAGCATGCCATAGGTGCCGGTCTTCGAGTCTTTCATGATTTCCAGTATGCGCTGTTTGTCGAAGCCCGCGCCGAAACCGTCGCAGACATCGGCGAAGCCGTCTTCATGGAAGGCGCCCGTAACAAGAATGCCTGCAACAAGGGCCACGATGGCTGCTGTCTGCTGCGGCCACAGCCAATCGGCCAGATAAAAGCTCAATGCCGACAATCCTCCGACCAGCCAGCCGACCAGCGGCAGATAAACCGCGGCTTCCGGCAGTTGCTTATAGTCCAGCGCTTGGGGCGCGGGCAGGCGCGTGTAGAAACCGAGGGCCAGCAGGAAAAGTCTTGGATGGAGCATGACTGTCTTTCAGGCTGTCCAGTCTTCGGTAGTTAAATCTGCAAAAACAGTTTGGATATCGGTAAAAATTTTGTCGGCGCTGACCAGCATGCAGTTTTCCGTGATTGCGGTCGAGATCATCATCAAGTCTATATTGTGTTTTTTAAGATTCTCTTGATTGAGGTTACGCAAATCCTTGATGGATTTTTTCAACAGACCGAAAAGCTCAGCGCCTTGGGGGGTTAAGGATAAGCAGCAAAAATCTTTTTGCATTTGAATGATTTTTTGCCGGATACGGACTTTTTTACTTTCCGGCGCATTGGCGAAACCATATTCAAATTCATAGAGCGACAGTATCGAAAAACAGACTTTGTCGGCATCGGTGAGCGTCGACAGGCACTGCAGAATTTTAGGGTGCGCCGGGGCCGATGCGTTATAAAGGTCTGAAAGTGTATTGGAGTCGAGTAAATAATTCATTCGGATTTAAAGGCAAAATCTTGCTTGAATTCTTCCATATCCTGCTTGAATTGCTCGGTATGCTCTTCCAGATCAATAGGGTTTTCGGCAATGCGCCCGGCAAGTTGGGCCCATTTTGATGGTTTTTGCCGTGCTTCCAGAGCGCGACGGATGGCGTCATAGATGAATTGATCAGGATTCGGTAAATGGTTGATTTCTTCAACCATTTCATGGGGTAAATTGATAATGTGCTGCATGGCTTTATGCTCCGGTTACGCAATTGTATAGTCGACGGTCAATAGGATGCGAAACTCAGAAAGGAATTCACTGCCAGATTAACCTATTGATGGAACTTATTAAAGTTTCCGTTGCGTATTAATTATTTTTAATGATCAACCCCGGCCTCATCAAACGACGCCATCTCATTCAGCATCAGCACGGCCGATTGCAGCAGAGGAAAGGCCAGGGCAATGCCAGAACCCTCACCGAGCCGCAGATCCAGATTGATGAGCGCCCGGGCATTGAAATGCTTCAGCAGCGCCTGATGCCCCTGTTCGCGCGAGACATGGCTGAACACGCAATAATCGAGCACCTGCGGATGCAGCCGGCTGGCCACGAGCAGGGCGCTGCTGGCGATGAAGCCGTCGACCGGAATCAGCATGCCCAGTTCGGCCGCTTTCAGGTAGGCGCCCGTCATCATGGCGATTTCGAAGCCGCCGAACGTCGCCAGCACCGCCAGCGGTTCGGTGATGTCCGGATGCCGGTCCAGCGCCTGCTGCAGTACAGAAACCTTATTGCGCAGCTGCTCATCGTTCAGGCCGGTGCCGCGGCCTACGCATTTCTCCAATGGCAAGTCTGTCAACACATGCATCAGCAGGGCGGCCGACGAGGTGTTGCCGATGCCCATTTCGCCGAAGCCGATGCAGTTGCAGCCTAGCCTGTGCTGCCTTGACACGATTTCCGCGCCCGCCTGCAGCGCTTCCAGGCATTGCTGGCCGGTCATGGCGGGCTCCGTCAGGAAGTTGCGCGTGCCCTTGGCGATCTTGGCGGCGATCAGGGCCGGATGGCTGTCCAGATCGGCATTGACGCCGGCATCGACCACCAGCAGCGCCATGCCGTGCTGGCGCGCGAACACGCTGATCGCCGCGCCGCCGGCCAGGAAATTGGCGACCATTTGCGCGGTCACGGCCTGCGGATAGGCGCTGACGCCGGCTTCGGCAATGCCATGGTCGCCCGCGAAAATGATGAGGCAGGGCATGTTCAGGCGGGGCGAGAGGCTGTTCTGGATCAGGCCGATCTGCAGTGCCAATGTTTCGAGATGACCCAGCGCGCCCAGCGGCTTGGTCTTCTGGTCGATTTTATGCAGCAGGGCAGGGCGAAGCGCTGACGAGAGCGGAGCAATGGAAAAATTTAGCGGCACGGTGTATTCCAGGTATTTTCAAACAATAAAGTGTCCAGATCTTTGCGCTCGGCCCAGTGCGCCTGTTCCAGCATCGGCTTGTCGTAGAATTCGGCGACGTGGCCCAGGCACAGGATCGCTACGGGCTGGCTGTCTTCGGGCATCTTCAGCAGAGTCTTTACAGGCTCGGGCTCGAACATGGACACCCAGCCCAGCCCCAGACCTTCCGCCCTGGCCGCCAGCCACAGGTTTTGTATCGCGCAGGCTAGTGACGCCAGATCCATGTCCGGCAGCGTGCGCCGGCCGAAAACGTATTGCTCGCGCCGCTCGCACAAGGCCGCCACCAGCAAGACCGCGCACTCGCGGATGCCTTCCACTTTTAGTTTCATGAATTCGTCTTCGCGCTCGCCCAAAGCCTGGGCCGTATTGATGCGTTCCTGCTCGACCAGCGCATGCAGAGACAGGCGCAGATCGGGGTCGCTGATGCGCACAAACCGCCAGGGCTGCATGAAGCCGACGCTGGGCGCATGGTGCGCAGCCTGCAGCAGGCGCTTCAGAACTTCGGGATCGACCGAGTCGGGCAGGAAGTGGCGCATATCGCGGCGCTCGTAGATGGCGCGGTAGACGGCGGCGATTTCGTCGTCGGTGTAACGGTGTCGGGTCATGGTACTAATTAAATTTAAGCGCCGGATGTGGAGCGGCTTCGCCTGAAGCGCCTACTGTTGGCAGGCGCCTATTATCGCCCAGAATACATGGATGAGTCTAAATAACTAGAAAGTTTTTGTAGGGTACGCATCGCGTACCTTTTTCAAACTATTGATTTATTGCGGCTTTGAAAAGGTATGGGATGCGTACCCTACGATGCTTTTAGCGGCGGTAGGCTGGGTTGCTAAACCCAGCATTTCGGAGCCGCCGATGCCGGGTTTCCGCTAAAGCTCCAACCCAGCCTACACACGCTAAAAAAGATAGGGATGGGCGGCTTGAAACCCATGCACTTTGGCTTTCGGATTGAAAACCGGCGGCTGCCAGTCCTTGCTTTCCTGACCGGCCAGGAATCCGGCCAGCCACAGGGCCTGGTTGCGGATCGGCAGAATGAATGCGTACAGCTTGCCGTTCGGCAGTTCGGCGACATCGCCGAGCGCGTAGATATGCTCGTCCGAGGTTTGCAGCCGCTGGTTGACTTTGATGCCGCGGCCAATCTCCAGCCCCGCCTGTTCTGCCAGTCCCGTGCGCGGCTTGAAGCCGGTGGCTACGAGCACGGCATCGAATGGGCTTGATACGCCGGTTTCGACACAGATTTTATCGCCTTGCTTCGAAAAGCCCTGCACAGACTGATTGAGCAGCACCGCTACGCCCGAATCCTGCATGATGTTCAGCAGCGTGACCGAATCTTCCGGGACCAGCTGGCGCTCCATGAGCCGGTCCGCAGCATGGTACAGCGTCACCGGATCGCCCGAGACGGCCAGATCGGAAGCCACTTCGCAGCCGATCAGGCCGCCGCCGATCACGCCCCAGGCCGGCCGCTGATTGCGGTCCAGAAAGCCCTGCCGGAACCGGCGCAGGTTTTTCAGATCGACCAGATTGTTCAGGCAGAAAAACAAGTCGCGGTAAGGCCTGAACGGCGGCGGGATGAAGGCCGCGGAGCCCTGGGCCAGAATCAGCTTGTCGTAAGGCAGCACGGATTCCTGATCCGGCCGCTTGACGACGACGGTCCGGTCGGCTCGGTTGATGGTCGTGACCTCGGCGGCACTAATAATGTCGATATTCTCGTCGCGCAGCTGGTCGAAAGGCTTCAGGATGATGGACTGCTCGATGTTATCGGTGCTGAAGCCGCGCGACAGCAGCGGCCGCGAATAATAGCCGTCGTCTTCGCGCGTGATCAGTGTAATCTGCGCATCGGCCTGCAGCGCCCGGTATTTTTCCGCGAAGCTGACGCCGCCCACGCCGGAGCCGATGATGACGATACGCATGGACTTACGCCATCAGCTGATAAGCGCTTTTCTCGGCCCCGCACTCGGGGCAGCGCCAGTCGTCGGGGATGTCCTCAAAGCGCGTGCCCGGCTGGACGCCTGTATCAGGGTCGCCTTCGGCCTCGTCATAGATATGGCCGCAAACGCTGCATTGATATTTTTTAAAGTCAGACATAGCCATTCCTCATTTATCGGTTAAAAGAGTCTTTCACAACTCTGACTGTATCACATCATTTTTAGTTTAGCTTTTTTTAAACGGCAGATAGGCCGCCGCGTCCTGTTTGTAAAGCGCCACCGATTCCCGTTCCTCGGCCAGAAAGTGTTCCACGGCCTCGGCAAAGCGGACATCCTGAAGCCAGTGCGCCGACCAGGTCGTGATCGGCTCGAAGCCGCGCGCGATCTTGTGCTCGCCTTGCGCGCCGGAATCGAAGCGTTTCAGGCCATGTTCGATGCAATACTCCAGTCCCTGATAGTAACAGGCTTCGAAATGCAGGCCGCTGTATTCTTCATAGCAGCCCCAGTAACGGCCGTACAGCGTGTCGCTGCCGATCACGCTCAGCGCTGCGCCGACGTACTGGCCGTCTTTGACCGCCAGTACCAGCAATAACCGCTCGCCCATCGTGGCGGCCAGCTGCTCGAAAAAGGCCGGGTTCAGGTAAGGCGGCATGCCGTTTTTCAGATAGGTCATCGTGTAGAACTGAAAAAACGCCTGCCACTGCGCCGGGCTGACTTCCTTGCCGTTCAGCCGCTGCAATGCGATGCCCTGTTCGCCGACGCGCCGGCGTTCGCGCTTGATCATCTTACGCTTGCCGGCGCTGAAGGTTTGCAGGAAATCGTCAAAGTCGCGGTAACCTTTGTTGAACCAGTGGAACTGCACGCTTTCGCGCAGGCTCAGCCCAAGATCGCGCAGCCGTTCCGCCTGCACAGCATCGGGAAACAGGCAGTGCCACGAGGAGATAGCGTCCTGTTCCGCACGCGCCTTGATAAAACCGGTCAGCAGACGCATGACGGTCAGCGCATCGGCGGATTCATCGATGACAATACGCGGCCCCTGGCAGGGCGTGAACGGAATTGCAGTCAGCCATTTCGGATAATAGCGGCAGCCGCACTGCTGATAGGCGTGCGCCCACGGCTGGTCGAACACATATTCGCCGCGCGAGTGCGTTTTCAGGTACAGCGGCATGAAGGCCAGCAGTTTCTGATTCTGCATGACCAGCAAATGCTGCGGCGTCCAGCCCGTCTGGCTTGACGTGCAGCCGCTCTGCTCCAGCGCCAGCAAGAATTCGTGGCGCAGGAACGGGTAGTCATCCTTGATCAGCCGGTTCCAGGCCCCGGCATCGGCTTGCGTCATACTCGTGATCAGTTTTACGTCCATCTGGCGGCCAATTGATGTGTTTCTCAATGTAAATAAAGACAGGAATTCCGGCATCAAGTATCCAAAAGATTTTGCCGCGCTCGAAGCAGTTTTGAATTTACAGCCAGCCGGACTTTTTCAGGCGGATATACAGCAGCACGCTGCCCAAACCCACGCCGCCGATCACGATCGGATAACTGAATGGCCAATCCAGTTCCGGCATATGCCTGAAATTCATGCCGTACCAGCTGAAGACCATGGTCGGTATCGCCAGGATCGCACCCCAGCCGGCCAACTTCTTGACGACTTCGTTCTGCCGCACCGTTTCAAAGTTCAGATGCACCTGCATCGCCGCGATCAACATTTCGCGCATGCTGTGAATCGCCCGATCGATGCGCTTGATATGGTCGGCAACGTCGCGGAAATAAACGCTCACCTCTCTGGGAATAACGTGGCCATGAAGGTGCATCAGCTCATTGCAGATATCGATGACCGGCGTAATGGCGCCTTCCAGCTGCAACAGTTCGCGTTTCAGTTCGTACAGGCCTTCCATGGTCTGCCGGCTGGGCCGGTTTTGAAAAATCGCCGACTCCAGCACATCGAATCGCGCCTGCAAACCGTCAATAACGGGCGAATAGTTGTCGACGATGAAATCCATGATCGCATACAGCGCGAATCCCGGCCCCTTGGCCAATTGCTGCGGCATGGCCTCGCAGCGCTCTCTGACTTTGCTGAGGCCGTGCGAAGCGCCGTGCCTGACCGTGACCAGAAAACGCGGTCCCACGAAAAAATGCGTCTCGCCGAATTCAAGCTGGTCTTCCTGGAGCAGGGCGGTATGCAGCACCATGAACAGCGAGTCGCCGTACTCCTCGATTTTCGGGCGCTGATGCGCCGAATCGGCGTCTTCGATGGCCAATTCATGCAGGCTGAATTCCTGTTGGATTTTAGCCAGCAGCTCACTGTTCACTTCATGCAAGCCCAGCCAGACGAATGTATTGTCCCGTTTCAGCACTTCGCTGATGGCTTCGAACGTTACCTTGCCGATACTGACGCCGTTTTGATAGGCCACGCAGTTCACGATCATGCTGTTATCGATTTTCTTGGTCAAAACCGGCTCCTGGCTCTTTAGAAATAGTAAGGGTTGCGTGCCTTGCATTAGCCATCCTGACACGAATCCGGACGGGAAAACGGTAAAAACTGCAGGTCATGCCGTTTCTGTGGCAAGCTACAGCCATCCTTTGCGTTTAAACAGCCAGTAAGGCGCAATGCCCGAGAGAACCATTATCGCCAGCGAACCCGGGTAGCCCCATAGCCATTTCAATTCCGGTATATGTTTAAAATTCATCCCGTAAATGCTGGCGATGAGCGTAGGCGGCATGAATACGACGGCAGCAATGGAGAAGGTTTTGATGATTTTATTCTGTTCGATGTTGATAAATCCCATGGCCGCATCCATCAGGAAGTTAATCTTGTCGAACAGAAACGTGGTATGGGACAACAGGATATTCATGTCGCGCATGATGTCATGAGTGATTTCATGCAATTCGCGCTCGTCGCGCAAATGTCGCTGCAGAAAAGCCATGGAACGCTGCGTGTCCATAAGGCACAACCGGATTTTGCCATTGCTGTCTTCAAGCCTTGTCAACTGGTCGATGGCGTCTTCGTAGTCGGCATTGTCTTCTTTAAGAATCTGATGGCTGACCCGTTCCAGTCCGCCGAAAATATCCTCAATGCCGTCGGCCAGATTTTCCACTTTTTGCTCGAAGATGGTTATCAGAAGCGCTTTCGGCGTGGCCACTTCAACCTGTTTTTGCCGCGCTCTCATACGCAACAGGCGAAAATCCGCAAGATCAAGTCCATCCCTTAATGTAATCAGGCGCTCGGGCTGCAGGATGAACGCGACAGAGATGGTATGAAGGTCGCCTTCGCTTTGGGCCAGAAACAGCGAATGGACATGGATGCCGTTCTGATCGGCAAAATAACGGGCTGAAGCCTCGATTTCTTCTACATCGATGGATTTTGGCAACTCGGTCAGCAGCAATGTCTGCAATTGACTGCGCTCCTCCAGGCTGAGATTATGCGCGTCGATCCAGTCGGCATCGATTATCATTTGGTTGGGCGTGTCCTTGGTTTGATATTCCTCGGTCAGGACTCCGTTTTTAATTTTATATAATCTCGGCATTACTTTATCTCTACAGCTTTTATGTTCTGCAAAAGTATACACTGTGGCGCTCTATCGGCTCACCTGTTCGCTTCTTGATGATGAACAAAGGGATAGTTGTTGGCTGGATATTTACTCCGTCGCCAGCCGGTAGCAGGCGTCGGTCTGGTCGATAACCACCGAGACAACCTGTTCATCCAGAGTGCCTTGCTCCACGCGTTCCTTCATGTGCTTGATAATTTCATCCTGAGCCATTCTGCCGCGGTACGAACGATTCTGCGCTAAAGCCTGAAAGATATCGGCGACGCTGACGATGCGCGCTTCCAGATCGATCTCTTTGGGCACGCGCTTGAACGGATAGCCCAGTCCGAGCAGGTTTTCATGATGGTAACCGGCCCAGATCGGTATCGGCGTCTGGCCAAACACGCGCCGCAGTATCCGGTAGCTATCGTAGCTGTGCCGGCGAATACAGGCGTATTCGCGCGCAGTCAGCTTGCCCGGCTTTTCGATAATGGCTTCGTCGACGCGCAGCTTGCCGATGTCGTGCAGCAGTCCCGCGATTTCGATCAGGTCCAGCTCCGTCCCTGTTTTGCCCAGGCGCTCGGCCAGGTAGCGCGCGATTTTGGCGACGCGTTCGGAGTGTTCTTCGGTGTAGTGGCTTTTGGCATCGACGATGCGGGAGAACAGCAGTGCCAGCGCGCGCACATCATTCAGATTCAGCATAACCTGAGCCTGATGGCTGCCGAATTCGGCCAGATCCTCGTCCAGATATTCCGGGTCCATGGACAGCCAGAAGGCTTCCTCGGAGGCGGCATGGGCGAAGGCTTTAACCAGTTCGGGCGCAAACATGCGACCGGCCTGCTTTCTGGCATAGTCGACGATGGCCGGACATTCCAGCAGGATCTGCTCGGTGCCGATAAAAGGCAACTGCAGCATGTCGGCACGGTCGGCAAGGTAGATCAGGTTGGTGCGCAGGCGCGTGGATTGATCCAGAGGCGCGTCCTGCAATAGCTCCCAGCGCGTGTGATGATAGCGGATGTCGGTGGCCAGATGGGCCAGCGGCGGGCAGGCCCGCAGGTAGGCTTCGCCGCGGATGCAATGCGCCTCGGCGCCGTCCCACTCCAGGGTTTCGGATAAATTGCGGTGTTCCTGCGCTCTGGAGACGCCGCAATCGTGCAGCATGCCGGCATGGAGCAGCGTCAGGCAGTCGGCCTTGTTCCAGCCCAGTTCCAGGGCCACATTCTTGGCCATGATCGCAACGCGCTTGCCGTGCTTGACTTCGTCGATGCCGACCAGATCCAGCGAACTGCTCAGGGCCGTGACCGTGTTATGTAGATCAATTTTCAGTTGTTCCATGGCGATACTCATTCAGCTCGATACGTTAATCGGTTTTTTGACAGCTGGAAGCCGAAATCATTCATGGAGCGGCTGTCAGCTGAAATTTTCTGAAGGCATGAGCCTGCCACCGGTCAATTCACCTGCAATACCAGCAGACTTCCCGCTATCATGACCAGGCTCGCCATCAGCCTGCGGATCACATGGGGTTCATTGAAGATTCGGTAACCAAGGAAGACCTGCAGCAGCATGCCAAGCTGAAATAAGGCCAGTGCATAGGCGATCAGCATTTGCGACAGCAGCACCAGCGTCAGGTATTGCATGACAAATACCGTCAGGCCGGCTGCCGCAATGGGCAGGGCATGCGGTTGCGAATTTTTAATGTTGTCCGCCAGCCGTTCCGTTGTCAGGAAGGCATTGGCCAAAAGGATCAGAGGCAACCCGAACAAAGACCAGAAGATCAGCGTCTCCAAGGGGCCGGAATGCTCGAGCGAGCCTTTCAGGAAAACCGTGCCGATGGAAAACAGCAGAATGGAAAGGAATCTGGCCTGTACGCCGCGATCAAGCCATAGCTGGGTGAGTCGGTTCTGCATCGTGCCGGTTGAAGGCGGCAATAACAAAAAGCTGCCGGCGACGATAATCATGATCCCGGCAAAGCCTTGCAGCGTCGGCACCTCGCCCAGAAAAACAAGCGCAAACAGCATGGAAACGATGACTTTATAGGCATTAAGCGGCCCGAATATCGACAAATCGGTCTTGGACAGGGACATGACCATAAACATCCAGCCGCCGACATCGAACAGGGCGGCCAGCAGCACATTGATCCAGAATGACGGGCTCAGATGGGCAAATGCGGTATTAAAAAAGAACAGCAAGGAGAGCGCGGCCAGCACGGCATAGGTTGAGGCGACAATGTAAAACGGATGCAGGCCGTGATGCGACAGCTGTTTCTGAAAGACGTTGGACGCCGATGACAGCAGCAGCCGGCCAAAAACGAAAAAAATTTCCAAAAGCGGTTTTCCTTTATGAATCTTGAATGAGGCGAGGGGGCGCATTCTAATGGGCATTAGCGCTAAATGGAAGTGATTGGCCTGTGTTTCGGTAAGATGTGCCGACCAAGCGTAGGCGCTCTAGGCGACGCAGTGAAGCGCATCGCTCAGTAGGGTGATATGATCGGCATCAAGAGACTGGCGGCGCAAAATGGCTCATAATGCCGCGTCCGACCACTGTTGAGGAGTATAAACAATGCATTGTCCGCTGTGCCGACATGACCGCATCGTTTTTTATTACCAGGATGCGCGCCGCGCCTATCATCAATGTAACCGCTGCCGTCTGGTTTTCGTGCCGCCGCAGTATCGCCTGTCGCCGGAGGCGGAGAAGGCGTATTACGATCTGCATCGGAACGATCCGCGCGACGCCGGTTACCGCAATTTCCTTTCGCGGGTCTTCATTCCTTTATGCGAACGGGTGCCGGCGCCGGCGAAAGGCCTGGACTTCGGCAGCGGCCCGGGGCCGACGCTGTCGCTGATGTTTGACGAGGCGGGCTACGACATGGCCATCTACGATCATCACTATGCTACCGATACTGCGGTATTGCGCCAGCGTTACGATTTTATTACTGCCACTGAAGTGGTGGAGCATCTGTTCCAGCCCGGCGAGACCCTGGCGACACTGCTGTCGCTGCTGCGGCCGGGCGGCTGGCTGGGGTTGATGACGAAAATGGTCATCGATCAGGCGGCCTTCAGCAACTGGCACTACAAACAGGACCCCACCCATGTGTGCTTCTTCTCGCGAGAGACTTTTAGCTGGTGGGCGAATCAGGCAGGCTGTGAGGTCACTTTTGTTGGAAACGATGTGATTCTGCTGCAGAAACTTGGCCGGGACAATGACGGAACGCTGCAATGACTCGCATCATGTTGTCCGCGAACCCGGTAGGATGTGCTGACCCAAAGTAGGCGCTCCAAGCGACGCAGTGAAGCGCATCACTCGCGATTGATGTGCCTTTTTACGTTGGCAGCGTCCTATGGATTACGCAGCCTATCGCGTTGGGGTTTATGCCGAAAATTGGGGTAACGGCATCGATTTGCTGTATGGGGCGGCAGGTGGCTGACTCGAAAGATGCGGTTCGTGCCTCACCGCATCCTGTCGCGCTAAATACCTCTTTTTCGCAAGCTTTAATAAAGCATAACAGGTCTTTCTGTCATCTTAACCTGTTATAACTCATCAAAAGCAAAGTAGGGTGCGCACCGCGTACCTTTTTAATGTGTTCCGAATCTTTAGCCTCAAAAAGGTACGCAGTGCGTACCCTACAAGGCTGATGATGGCGGCTTGCCGAAGCAAATCCACCTTACGGATTTCACCGCGGCATCAGCGCGAACACACCCCAGCCCAGGTATTCACGCGTGTAAGCGGCGTAGCGCTCGGGTTCCGAAGTCAGTTTGGCTCGAACATCTTTCGCGAAGTCGTCGCCGGGATTGGCTTCAAGCCATCGGCGCATGGTGAGCCATTTGGCCGCCTCGTATCTGTCCCAGCCGTCTTGGTCAGCCAGAACCATTTCAACGACATCGTAGCCAAGGTGGCCGAAAGACGCGAGAAGTTCTGGAAGCATGAGAAAGTCGGAGATTGAGTTGGCAAGACACCCCTTGGCAACATCTTCCGTCGGCGGTAACTGCCGCCAGTAGGGCTCGCCGATGAGGATGATTCCTTCGGTGCGCAGGCTCCGCGCCAGAAGCTCGATAGTGCCGGCGACTCCACCGGCGATCCAAGTGGCACCGACACAGGCTGCAACATCGACCTTCTCGTCAGAGACGTAGCCGGCAGCATCGTCATGGATGAACTTGACTTGATCGGCGACGCCGAGTTCTACAGCTCGGAGTTTTGCTTGCTCGGTGAACAACTGGCTCATGTCGATGCCGGTGCCGATGGCGCCGTGATTGCGTGCCCAGGTGCACAGCATCTCCCCCGAACCGCTGCCGAGGTCGAGCACTCGGGCCCCCGATTCCAGACGCAACGCCGCGCCGAGAATGGCGAGCTTTTCGGGTGTGATCGGGTTGTGGATGCGGTGAGCACTTTCAGTGATGTTGAATATTCGTGGGATGTCCATTGTGAAAAATTTCCTTATGGCTGTAAATAGATTCGGTCAGGGCCTAACGTGAAGCAAAGTAGCAAAGTAGGGTACGCACTGCGTACCTTTTCAATGTGTTCCGAATCCCTAGCCTCAAAAAGGTACGCGGTGCGTACCCTACAAGGCTTATGAACCACCCGGTGCGGACCCCATGCCGGGTGGTGTGGAGACTGGGGATTAAATACCCCGGTTACCCGATTAGCACCAACCAGCGGCTTTGCGATGCTGATATACAAACTGGATGGTGCGTAACAACGGATACTGCTCTGGTATTGCGGCACTGGAAATCTTAAGGCTGCCAATTTCTGAGGTGATCTCCTGAAGAAACTGGGCGGAAGTGACGATTTTTCCACCAGCCAGTTCCTTGACATTGGCGTTGCTTGCGAAGCCAAGCAACGCAATCTGCTCAATGTGATCTGGAAGTTCAATGCCTTTGAACACGTCACGGATGTACTTCTTTCCGGCGGAGAACTTTTTGGCATAACGTGCTTCACGGACCGACCAAGTATTTGCATCCATCGAGGGTTCAATGTGTACAAGGTGCTGCCGATTAGGACAGTAAGCCACAACATCTAGCTCACACTCATAGCCGCCTTTGAGGCGGCGGCCAACCTGCACATTTCGCCGTACAAAGTAACCGCGAAATTCGTACCACTCCGCTGTGAGTTGTTCAAGATGGTTCATGTAAGTGCTAACGCCGCCTCAAGCGCTAAGTTATATGGAAACATACTCTACTCGAACTCCTTTACCAATTTGATTCCTTGGATCGCTTTGTAGATGCGCCAAGCACAGACAACAACGATTGTTAAAAAGGCTAGTAGACTCCAGTGACTGAGCTTTCCGGCTCGGAATGCTTCGCTACCAAGAACAACACCTTGAATTAGATGAGCAATGACGAGTAGCAGCAGAAGCTTTGATGGTGCATGAATGAGACCAGCAATAAAGCCACGAAGAACTTCCTTCATTGGTTCTTCTCCATTTCCATATAACTAGTAGACACCTTCTCGGGTGCATATGAAATTGAAATCGCAGATGTTTAATATCACTCTCGTAATCCATTAGGCATGATCGTAGTCGTCACTATATTGATAGCAACCGTTTTATCCGAACTGGGAACACGCCGCCAAAATTCCTTGATCGAGTCTGCGAGCATATACGCGTAGTATTCTACCCTGACTGGATAATATCGTGCGCGTTAAGGAATGGGCATAAAACAACTTCCTCAAGCAGGCGGAGGATTTTCCGGTGCAGGTGCGGATTCGCCTAAAGCACCTACTGTTGGTATCCACGCAGTGCGAATCAATTCGCACCTGCAATTTTCTGATTTATTCCATGCCCGTTACTTAATCAATCTGCTGAACGCCGTATCAGCCTTGCTCCGACGCGAGGCGCGCAATTGCCTGCTTTACCAATTCGCTCAGTTCACTGCCATCTTCCCGGTAGTACTGGATGATTTCCTTGCGCATTCTTGGCTCCCAGGATTTCCGCAGGTGGTCGAAAACGCCTTCTACGGCAGCTTCTTTGTCGGGATCGGAATTGAAGAAGTTGCCAATGTCGTTGGCCATTTTTATCAGTCTTGCTGTGTGATGCATGGTTATTACAATAAGGTAGGGTAAGTCGTGTGAGTTAAACGTTCAGAATGGGTGTAGACGACATGCTGGTCGTCGCGCGCGAAGCCTACCAGCGTCAGGCCGGTATCTTCGGCCAGGCGGATCGCGAGGCCGGTCGGAGCGGAAATGGCTGCCAGCAGCGTGATGCCGACCGTCGCCGCTTTCTGGACCAGTTCATAGCTGGCGCGGCTGGTCATGATCAGAAAACCGTCGGCCGGATTTCTGCCGGAACGCAGCAGGAGCCCTATCAGTTTGTCCAGCGCGTTATGACGGCCTACATCTTCGCGCACATACTGTATGCCCTGTCCCGGTACAACCCAGGCGGCAGCGTGAACTGCGCCGGTTAGCTGGTTCAGCGTCTGTCTTTCGCGGAGTTGGTCCAGAGCGCTGCAAAGCTCCGTTGCCGGTACGGCCAGTCTGCCGTTCACGGGATTGGTAGGGCGTATGGCCTGATCCAGATTGTTGGAGCCGCACAAACCGCAGCCGGTGCGTCCGGTCAGGTTGCGCCCTTTATCGGCCAGGCAGCCAAAGCGCTGCTCGGTGATCTTGATGCGGACTTCAATGCCGTTGGAACGCTGGTACACGCGCGTTGAAAGCACTTCATCCGCCCGCTGCACGATGCCCTCGGTGATGCTGAAGCCGAGGGCAAAGTCTTCCAGATCTTTCGGTGTCGCCAACATCACGACATGCGGCATGCCGTTATAGATCAGCGACACCGGCGCTTCCTCGGCAATGTAGTCTAACTGCCGGGAGTAACTATTGCCTTTCCAGCGCTCAACGGTACTCTGTTGATAACTGGGCCATCCCAGTTCCAGATTTGAAGGCAACGTTTGCATGGTCCTTCCCGTTACTAATGCTGTGTTGCTTTATCCAGCAGTTGCAACTGTTCCTCAGTAAAGTCCTGGTAGCTGCGCTGCCATTCCGAAGTCTGGCTGACTTTGGTGACTTGTACCGCAGTAACCTTGTACTCAGGACAGTTAGTCGCCCAATCCGAGTTGTCGGTTGTGATAACGTTGGCGCCCGATTCCGGGAAATGGAAAGTCGTATAGACGACGCCCGGCTGAACACGGTCCGTGATCAGAGCGCGCAGTACGGTCTCACCGGCGCGGCTCTTAATGCCGACCCAGTCTCCATCGTTGATGCCGCGGTCTTCGGCGTCATGCGGATGGATTTCCAGGCGGTCTTCGGCATGCCAGGCGACATTGTCGGTCCGACGCGTTTGCGCGCCGACATTGTACTGCGACAGGATGCGCCCAGTGGTCAGGATCAGCGGGAACATCGGGGTTGTACGTTCCTGAGTCTGCACATATTCAGTTACCATGAACCGACCCTTGCCGCGCAGGAATTCATGTTCGTGCATGGTCGGCGTGCCTTCCGGCGCTTCGTCGTTGCACGGCCATTGTACGCTGCCCATCTGGTCGATTTTTTCGTAACTGACGCCGGTGAAGCTGGGTGTCAGTCTTGCGATTTCGTCCATGATTTCGGACGGATGGCTGTAATTCATCGGATAACCCATGGCGTTAGCCAGCAGTTGGGTGACTTCCCAGTCCTGGTAACCGGCCAATGGCGCCATGACCTGACGCACGGGCGAGATACGGCGTTCGGCATTTGTGAACGTACCGTTCTTTTCCAGGAAAGATGAGCCGGGCAGGAACACGTGCGCAAACTTGGCCGTTTCGTTCAGGAACAAATCCTGTACGATCACGCATTCCATTGCGCGTAGGGCCGCGTGCACGTGCTTAATGTCCGGATCTGATTGCGCGATGTCTTCACCTTCGACATACAAACCTCTGAAGCTGCCGTCCAGTGCCGCATCGAACATGTTCGGAATACGCAGACCCGGTTCGGATTCCAGCTTAACGCCCCAGTTTTGTTCAAATAACTGCCGCGTTGCGGTGTCGGATACATGGCGGTAGCCAGGGAATTCATGCGGGAATGAACCCATATCGCACGAGCCCTGCACGTTGTTCTGGCCGCGCAACGGGTTGACGCCGACGCCGACGCGTCCCAGGTTGCCTGTCGCCATGGCCAGGTTGGCGATGCCGATAACCATGGTCGAGCCCTGGCTGTGTTCGGTTACGCCCAGACCGTAATAGATCGCGCCGTTAGGGGCTTTTGCATACAGTCTGGCTGCAGCGCGAACTTCAGCAGCCGGTACGCCGGTTATGGCTTCGGAGGCTTCAGGCGAGTTGCGCTCTTCGGCGACGAAATTTTTCCATTTGTTGAAGGAAACCATATCGCAGCGCTCTTGAACGAATGCTTCATCAACCAGGCCTTCGGTAACAACGACATGGCCCAAAGCGTTGATCAACGCCACGTTGGTGCTGGGGCGCAGTTTCAGGTGATGGCTGGCTTTGATATGCGGGCTCTTGACCAGGTCGATCTCACGCGGATCAGCTACGATCAGCTTGGCGCCCTGACGCAGGCGTTTTTTCATCTGCGAGCCGAACACAGGATGGCCGTCGGTTGGATTGACGCCGATCACCATGATGACATCAGCTTGCATGACCGAATCGAAGTTCTGCGTACCGGATGACTCACCGAAGGTTTGCTTCAGGCCGTAACCGGTCGGGGAGTGGCACACGCGCGCGCAGGTATCGACGTTGTTGTTGCCGAAGCCGGCGCGTATCAGTTTTTGTACCAGATAGGTTTCTTCGTTCGTGCAGCGTGACGAGGTAATGCCGCCGACCGAATCTTTGCCATAATTGGCCTGGATGCGTTTCAGCTCGGATGCAGCATAGCTGATCGCTTCTTCCCAGCTGACTTCCTGCCATGGGTCCTTGATGCTTTTACGGATCATCGGCTTGGTGATGCGGTCTTTGTGGGTCGCATAACCGAACGCGAAGCGGCCCTTGACGCAGGAATGGCCGTGGTTGGCCTTGCCGTCCTTGTCGGGAACCATGCGGATGACCTTATCGCCCTTCATCTCGGCTCTGAACGAGCAGCCGACACCGCAGTAAGCGCAGGTTGTGACGATGGCGTGTTCAGGCTGGCCTTGTGCGATGACGGATTTTTCCATCAATGTGGCGGTCGGGCAGGCTTGTACGCAGGCGCCGCAGGAGACGCACTCGGAATCCATGAAAGGCTGGTTCTGGCTCGGTGAGACTTTGCTGTCGAAACCGCGTCCGTCCAGAGTCAGAGCGAAGGTGCCTTGGGTTTCTTCACAAGCTCTGACGCAGCGTGAGCAAACGATACATTTGCTGGGGTCAAAGCTGAAATAAGGGTTGCTGTTGTCTTTTTCGGCCTTCAGGTGAGTTTTGACCGGGTTGTAGCGCACTTCGCGCAGGCCAACCGCACCGGCCATATCCTGCAGTTCGCAATCGCCGTTCGAGGAACAGGTCAGACAGTCCAGCGGGTGATCGGAAATATACAGTTCCATGACGCCGCGGCGCAGGTCGGCCAACTTGTCGTTCTGTGTGGTGACCTTCATGCCTTCGCCGCAGGGCGTCGTACACGAGGCCGGATAGCCGCGGCCGCCTTCCACCTGGACCAGGCACAAACGGCAGGAACCGAACGGCTCCAGGCTGTCGGTTGCACACAGTTTAGGAATTTCAATACCGATAGAGGCCGCCGCACGCATGACAGAGGTGCCGGCCGGCACTGTGGCCTTGAAACCGTCAATTTCCAGCGTGACCATTTGGTCTGACTGGCTGGCTGGAGTGCCAAAATCTTTTTCGAATTTAGACATAATCTTTTCCTTAAAAGGGTTAGGCCGCGTTCGCCTGATCATGATCGCCGAAATCTTCGGAGAAATGATTCAGCGCGCTCAGTACCGGATAAGGTGTCATTCCTCCCAAAGCGCAGAGAGAACCGTTCAGCAGCGTGTCGCAGAGATCGCGCAGCAGCGGAATATTTTTGCTCAGGTTGTCACCGTTGATGATCTCATCCATGACTTCTGTGCCGCGTGTGGAGCCGATGCGGCACGGCGTGCATTTGCCGCAGGATTCGGCCGCGCAGAATTCCATGCTGTAACGAGCCATTTCGGCCATGTTGACGGTATCGTCAAACACGACGATGCCGCCATGGCCCAATACGGCCCAGATGGCTGAGAATGCTTCGTAATCGAGCGGCGTGTCGAATTGTGATTCAGGCATGTAGGAACCTAAAGGACCTCCGACCTGCACGGCTCGAATCGGACGGCCTGATGCCGAGCCGCCGCCGAAATCGTACAGCAGTTCGCGCAAGGTCAGACCGAATGCGCTTTCAACGAGGCCCGGATGCTTGATGTTGCCTGACAGCTGGATCGGCAGCGTGCCGCGCGAACGGCCCATGCCGAAATCGCGGTAATAATCGCCGCCCTTGTCCAGAATGATGGGCACGGATGCCAGTGAAATGACGTTGTTGACGACAGTCGGCTTGCCGAACAGGCCGCTGATGGCCGGCAGTGGCGGTTTGAAGCGGACCAGGCCGCGTTTGCCTTCCAGGCTCTCCATCAATGATGTTTCTTCGCCGCAGACGTAGGCGCCGGCGCCGATGCGGACTTCCAGATGGAAACTGTGGCCGCTGCCCAGGATATTGTCGCCGAGATAACCGGCTTCATAGGCGGCCGCGATGGCTGCGTTCAGCGTTTCTTCGGCATGCGGATATTCGACGCGCAAATAGATGTAGCCTTGCGTTGCGCCGACGCCGAGGCCGGCAATCGTCATGCCTTCGACCAGCACGAACGGGTCGCCTTCCATGATCATGCGGTCAGAGAAAGTGCCTGAGTCGCCTTCGTCGGCGTTGCAGATAATGTATTTTTGCTCGGCCGGCGTATTCAGCACCGTGTTCCATTTGATGCCGGTAGGGAATGCTGCGCCGCCGCGGCCGCGCAGGCCGGAATCGGTGACATGCTTGACGATATCGGCGCTGTTCATGGCCAGCGCGTTCTTCAGGCCGCGGTAACCGTCGTGCTTGATATAGTCATCCAGGCTGATGGGGTCGGTGATGCCGACGCGCGCAAACGTCAGGCGCTGCTGGCGCTTGAAATAATCCAGATCTTCCGTGAGGCCGAGATTCAGCGCATGTGCGCCGCCGTTCAGGAAATCGGCTTCAAAAAGGCCTTCGACATCGCTTTTCTGAACCGGGCCGAAAGCTACACGGCCTGCTGCCGTTGCGACTTCAACCATCGGTTCCAGCCAGTACATGCCGCGAGAGCCGTTGCGCACGATATTGACTTCAAGCCCCCGATTTTGGGCCTGCTTTGAAATAGCTGCAGCGACCTGGTCAGCGCCCATGGCAACGGCGCAGGAATCGCTCGGAACGTAGACAGTGATGCTCATAAGGAAGACTCCAATTCGTTGACGATCTCGTCAAAGCGGTCATCAGTGACGCGGCCGTAAACGGCGTCATCGATTTGCATGGACGGAGAACGGGCGCACAGGCCAAGGCAGTACACAGGCTCTAGAGAGAACTTTCCGTCGGCCGTGGTTTCATGATAGTCGATGCCGAGCTTGCTTTTGACATGGCTCTCCAGTTTTTTGCTGCCCATGGCCTGGCAGGACTCGGCGCGGCAGACATGCACGGTGTGCTTGCCGGGCGGCGTCTGGCGGAAATAGTGATAAAAACTGATAACGCCATGCACTTCGGCACGGGAAAGATTCAGTGCTTTGGCGATTTCTGGAATGCTGTCGGCAGGAATGTAACCTAGCGCGTCCTGCACGCTGTGCAAAATCGGTAAAAGCGCTCCGGGCTTGTCTTTTAAAGAGGCGATAGCGTTCCGTACCGCTTCTTGGTTACCGTTAAGGTCTGTCATGTTGGTCTCGCTGTATTGCTTTTCGTCTCGGAAAATGATGACAAGAATACCATGTTTTGGACTCTTAGTAAAAATCAAATAAAAATAACAAATTATGTAAATTCATTGTGGTTTTAGGTTTATTGCCGTAACGATTCTGTAAGATATAGATACTTTTGCTATGCAATAGATCCTTACACAAGCGTAATAGATTCTTATAAACAAGCTAAAGATTATTAGCAATCAAGCTCAGCCCCAACTGTAGATGGATGAATAGCAACTATGAAAATAAAACATAATTTTGCATAATCAACCGAGCTTTAACCTTTATCGGTTGAGTTGGACGCAGGCAACTTCGTTATCTCATTTCATCAATATTTAATAAATAAATGGGAGCATAAGCGTTTGTCCGGAGTGGCGATCGCGCCACATTGCGGAGAAATGGCTGTTCTCCAGACATTTTATTTTTGACTGATACAAAACATTAGATCGATTTTTGAAGAAGCAATATGCCCGGCAGGCGCTTACAGCCGAGTTCCTCTGATTATTCGCTGGCTTGAACCCAGTGCTTCGGCTTGATCATGCACCGGCGCGATTATTTCGAGCCGCCGTTCAGGCTTTATCTTATCCGCGCTGGACGCCCTTGCAGAGAAGGCTGATGAGTTTGAGGGTTACGGTTCAAGGGGCTGGGCAATGTTATTTTTATATGTGATGGATTCAAATTCATAGGGCATAAATTCGCGTATAGTGAACAGCTTTTTGCCCGTCTGGAATTTATAAATTATTAGGATCGAACTATGAGCCAAAGAAAATTATCGTTACAGGAACAGCTGTTAAAATCGGGCCTGACGACCGATGCCAAGGCCAGACAGATTCGCTCGGAAAAGCGCAAACAACAACGGCAAAACAACGCCGGCGACGAAGATGAAGCCAAACGTCTGGCGCAGAAAACCAGGGAAGAGCAGGCGGCCCGCGATCGTGAACTCAGTTTGCTGAAAAAAGAGCAGGCGGAGCAAAAAGAGATTTCCGCCCAGATCAAGCAACTGATCGATCAGAACCGAAAGGATCAGGCTGGTGATGACGGCATCGCTTACAAATTCAGCGACAACAACAAGATTAAGACCGTATATGTATCGGAAGCCATGCGCGAGCAGATCAGCAAAGGCCGTCTGGCGATCGTGAAATGGGAGCGGCAGTACGAGATTGTGCCGGCCGATGTTGCGCTGAAAATAAAAGCGCGCGATGCGAATTGCGTGCTGGTGCTGAATGATCAGGCTGAAGAAAAAATCGATGATGCCTATGCGGCTTACCAAATCCCTGATGATCTGATCTGGTGACAGACGTAGGGCACGCATCGCATACCATTTTCAAAGTTTGCCGACTCATTGTCGCTCTGAAAAGATACGCAATGCGTGCCCTACTTTATGATTAACCAATCACTTGCTTAAGCTGGCGCTTTCCTGCTTGACCAGTTGGTCCATGACTTCGATCATCTTTTTATGAGAACCGGCTAACGGGCCATTGGTTTTATACTTGCCGTTGATGACAATGGCCGGTACGCCGGTAATGCCGTAACGGGACGCGATCGCGCCGGCTTGGCGCATTTTCGTATCAACCAGGAAGGAATTATAGGCCGTGCGGAATTGCTCTTCGCTGACGCCGTGCTCGGCAAAGAACTTGGCTAACTGGTCTTCGTCTTCAAGTTTTTGTTTTTTGACCTGGATGGCTTCAAAAAAGTCGTTATGCACTTTGTCGACTACGCCCAGCGCTTCGGCCGTGAAATAAGCCTTGGCGTGTTTGCCCCACAGACTGCTGAAAACGGCCGGCTGGCGGATGAACTCAACGTTGGCGGGTTGGCTTTTTACCCATTTTGCCAGCAGCGGTTCAAAGTCATAGCAATGCGGGCAGCCGTACCAGAAGAATTCGATGACTTCTACCTTAGCCGGATTGTTGGTCGGCTGTGCCGGCGACAGGGTTTCATAGCCGACTGACTCGGCGGCTTTTAGCAGTGTGGAGCATGAAAACAGCAGGATCAACAGGCCAGTTGGAATGATTTTTTTTAGCATGATTTATAGTTCTCCATAAGAATGTAATCCGGACAAAAACATATTGACGCCAAGGAACGCGAAAAGCGTGACGAAAAAGCCAATGATAGCCCACCAGGCCATCGGTTTGCCATTCCAGCCTTTGGTCAGGCGCATGTGCAGCCAGGCCGCATAATTAAGCCAGACGATCAAGGCCCAGGTTTCCTTCGGGTCCCACGACCAATAGCCGCCCCATGCTTCCGCCGCCCATAAGGCACCGAGTATAGTGGCCAGCGTGAAAAAAGCAAAGCCGAGCGCGATGGCTTTGTACATGACGTCTTCCAGTAAAGGCAGCGCCGGCAGGCGCGCGGCCATCAAACCGTCAGGATTTTTGCCTTCGGCCCCGGATTTCAGGATGAACACGACGCCGATCATGGCGGCCAGCGAAAACGAACCGTAGCCGATGAAGTTGGCGGGTACGTGGATTTTCATCCAGTAACTGTTCAGCGCGGGCACCAACGGCTGGATTTCATGGGCCTGCTTGTCGAACGTGTACCACAGCAGAAAGCCTACCGCGGCGCTGATGACGAGCAGCACGAAGCCACCCAGCGAGCGCGTCTGGTAGCGCTGTTCGTAATACAGATACAGCAGCGCCGTGATGAGCGAGAATAGAATGAATACTTCATACAGGTTGCTGACCGGGATATGGCCGATATCGACACCCATTAAATACGATTCCCGCCAGCGCACCATCAGGCCGGTCATGCCCAGCGCCGTGGCCGACCAGGTCAGGCTGGCGGCTACCTTGCCGGTGAAGGCGTTGCCGGAAAACAAGTGGCCGAAGTAAGTCACGGTCGCCATCACGTACAGCGCGCTCATCCACATGATGGCCGATTGGCTGGACAGCAGGTATTTGAGAAAAAAATTGGCATCGGCAGCCGACAGGTCCGCGCCGTAGCGAGAAATGGCGAACAGGCTGAGGCCGGCGACCGCCAGGGTGAAGGTTCTCAGCGAAGGCCAGAACCAGCCCAGCCAGACCGTCAGCATTCCAGTGCCGAACAGAATGGCGATTTCAAAGCCGTCCATCAAATGCCGGTACTGGCTGAAGGCGAATACGGCGCCGGCCATGATCAGCAGTGCCCAGGTCCAGTCAAAGAGCGAGCGCTGCTTTAAAAAGCCGTCTGCCCTGAATTCTTGATCTAAAAGATTTTCCATAGCGGTTGCAGGTGTTGGTTAAAGATGAGATCCGGCTGGATCAGATTAGCTTTTGGGTCAGGTCTTGCCTGATAAGTTCAAACTCCCTGTCGAAGTCATAACGGTTGCGCAGGGCGCTGCCGGCCAGGGTCAATGACGATTTTTCGCCGCCGGGCCTGATGATCACCCAGAGCCGGCGCTGCGGCAGGTAGAACATGAAGAACACGCCGACGGCGAGCAGCAGGCAGCCCGGAAACACCAGCCACTGGCCCGGCGAACGCGTAATCTGCAGGCCGGTCGCTTCGATGTGCTTGAAGCTGTTCAGGGTTATCAAAAACGGCGAGTCATACTGATAGGCGATGCCGAGGGCGTTGACGGCATTCTCAAAGAAATGCATGTCGAAATCGCTGACCGACTGGCTAATGTCCAGGCCCTCCTGTTCCAGCACCGACAAGTAGATGTTTCTCAGGAATTGATGCAATACCGTGGCATACAGCTCGGCGACCTGCTGGCGCTGGGCTTCCGGCACCGATTTTTCAATCTGCGCCGAGATGCGCTCGTTGCCGCCCTCGATGAACTGCCGGCTGATGGCGATCATGAACTCGGCGACTTTTTGCTGCTCAGCCGCAGGCAGACTTTTGCTGTTCTCGGTGGACTGCGCCGAAGCCAGGGCGATTTTGTTGAGCCGGTCCGGATTGTTCAGGGCCGCCAGAAAATTCAAAAAGCGGTCCGGACGCTTTTCCGCATCGGCCGGAATGAACCAGTACTGAAACGGCTCGGCCGGCGAGCGGCGCATGCCGCTGAGATAGAAGCGAGCGCCGTCCTGTTCGATGGGCTGCATGTAATTCAGGTATTCGTGCGCCGTGCCGTCGGCTTTGCGCAGCTTGAACTGGAAGCTGGGCCCGATATTGCGGAATTTCTTGGCGCCAGTCGGGTCCGGATTGACGTTGAACGGACGGAAGTCGACGATTTCCAGAGACTGCTCACCGGCAGCCGTCCTGATTGGATAACTTCCCTTGACAGTCGCCTCGATGTCCTGAACTTTGCTGTCCGCGCCAGTTAGCGGGTTCAGGGTCAGTTTTAGTTGTGAACCGCCGTCACCGAAACTGTTCTGGTAGATCGTGTAGCCCTTATAGCTGAATGGATGATTGACCGAAATGGTCCGTCTGACCGGCTCGCCTAAGTCCTTGTCGATGATCGTCAGGTCGCTCTCGAATGACTTGGGCTGGCCGCTTTCGTAATGCTCGATGCGAAAATCGTCGACATGGATTGTAAACGGCAGTTTTTGTACCAGATAGCCGTCTTTGAAATCGATGAAGGCGATATTGGCGGCCTTGCCTTCGGCAATGTCGATGTTGGCGCGGAAGGACAGGTTGTCGGCCGGCAGCGTGCTCTGCGCGGGCACTTCGCTGGCCGGAATCCGGCGCGTCTCAACGGCGATATCGCCGCGCAGCTGCGCGATTTTCAACGGCACGTTGCCGTCCAGGAGCCCGCCGATGCAGATGACGATGATGGCGACATGCGTAAAAATATAACCCAGACGGCTGCCGGCGCCTTTTTTGGCCGCGATCAGCAGTCCGTCCTTGGTGTCAAGCTGTTTGGTCTTGTAATGCTTGTGCCTGAGCAGGGCGCCAACATAATCGATACTGTACTGCAGCGACTGGCCGCTTTGCCATTGGGCATGATGGGCCAATCGCTGCAGCGCGGCCTGGTGCGCATGTTCATGAAAATTGCGCATGTCTTTGAGCATGTGCGGCGTGTTGCGGTACACGCAGACGCTGGTCGAAATGACCAGGAAGGTCAGAATCGTCAAAAACCAGCTGGAGGAGTAAACATCATACAGATCCAGCGCCTTGAAAATTTCAAACCAGAAGGGGCCGAATTTCAGCATGTAATCGACATAAGGCTGGTTCTGCTTCAGGACCGTACCGATAATGGCGGCAATGGCGACGGCGACCAACAGCGTGATGGCCAGGTTCATGGAACCCAAAAAGCGGAAAAGAGTACGGGACAGGGACTGCGACGTGCTAACGGAAGGCATGGATTTATAGGTTAACTATCACATCCCGATTTAAAGGGATGTCTGGTAAATACTGGAAGTTCGGTTGGCCGGGTTGGTAACCCGGCGTTTTGAAGCCGCCTGTGCCGGGTTTACGCTAAAGCTTCAACCTAGCCTACATCGGCGCCGGTTTCACTCGCAAACCGGGAAGCTGTTTTCAGCCAAAACCTTAAAGGCAGTGAGGCCGTTATTTCATCATGGAAATACGATAAGCGACGGCTTTGATTTCCTCATCGGTCATTTTTTTGGCGATCATGTGCATCATGTTGTCCGGATTATTGCTGCGGGCGCCGGATTTAGCGTCTTTGAGCGCCTTGATCAGATAATCGGCATGCTGGGACTTCAACGCAGGAAATGCCGCCGGCTTGTTGCCTTCGCCGAAAGGACCGTGGCAGGCGATACAGGCCGAGACTTTCCGCTTCAGGTCGCCGTTGCGGTAAAGATCGCTGCCTTGGGCGATCAGGGCTTGAACGGGGTCTTCTTGCTTTTCGGTTTCCGCAGCAGGTTTTTCGTCTTCATCGTCTTCGTCCAGAACCGGCAATTGATTTGCTGAAATTTTGCGGGAGGCATAGTAGGCGGCAATGTCGGCGATGTCTTCATCGCTCAGGGGCATCGCCATCGGTGACATCACCGGATCCTTGCGCGTACCGTCTTTGAAATCCTTGAGCTGTCTTTCGATGTACGACTCATGCTGCTGGGCAAGTTTGGGGAATGTTGATACCATGCTGTTGCCGTCCTCGCCATGACAACTGGCGCAGGCGGCCGCTTTTTCTTGGCCTGCTTTAATAGAGCCTTCGGCATGTACGATAGGTGCAGCGCCGCCGGTAAACGCCAGAGCAATTGAAAATGCCAGCAATTTTTTCTTCATCAGGTTCCCCTTCGAAATAAAGTCATCATTTATGGTAGCCTTTATAGTTATTGAACGGCTACTTAACAGTCGAATTCTACTCTAATTAACAAGCTTAAGCGAGGCAGCGATGAATCCAATTTATCATCAGACAAAATTTATCAATAGTTCGCCGCACATCCGCAATGCGCCTGTCGATCAGGGCTTGGAAGTGGCCTTCGCCGGACGCTCCAATGCGGGAAAATCCAGTGCGATCAATACCGTGACGCAGCAAAACGCGCTGGCCCGGATCAGTAAAACGCCGGGCAGGACGCAGATGCTCAACTTTTTTGAAATCAACGCCGACCTGCGTTTTGTTGACTTGCCTGGTTACGGTTATGCCAAAGTGCCGGTGGACGTGAAGAAAAAGTGGCATGAGATGATGGAGCACTATTTGACGCATCGCAAGTCATTGTGCGGCATCATCCTGGTCATGGACGTGCGTCATCCCCTGACCGAATTCGATTGGCAAATGGTCGAATGGTGTCAGCATACTCATCTGCCGCTGCATATTTTGTTGACCAAAGCCGACAAACTGGCTTACGGGGCGGCCAAAAATACGCTGCTGCAGGTCAGGAAGGAACTCAAGGATGTCAGCTCTCCATTGACGATACAGCTGTTTTCATCCTTGAAGAAAACCGGCATCGATGAGGTGCATGAGGCGCTGGACAATCTGTTTAGCCGCGCCGAGCCTGATCAAAGCGAGATTTCAGCGCCTTCCTGAGCCAGCAACAGCTCGAAGCCGAGGTACGGGTATTTCTTCAGCAGATCTTTATAAATAGCATCAAGTTCAGCATCGCTGCGTTCCGGTTCATGATGCGTAAGGAACAGTTTTTTTGCATGGGCATCGGCGGCAAGTTTTATTGCAGAATCATAGGTGCCGTGCCCCCAGCCTCGTTTGGACGCATATTCTTCACGGGTGTAGGATGAGTCAACGATCAGCGCATCCACATTCCTCATGGCCTGCGTGACCTCCTTGTGCTTGGCGTCGATGGCCGATTGGAGCACGGCATATTCTTCATCGTCCGGGTTATAAATATTGACCAGGGGCTCATAATCGCCGGTAAAAAACAGCGATTGTCCATCGCAATCAATCCGATAGCCGAAATTCAGTACGGGATGGTTAAGCACAATGGGCGTAATTTTGGCGTTGCCGATGCGGGTCATTTCGCCGGGCTTGATTGTGATGTACTCAATGTGCGCATTAAGCTGGGCTTCACGGATCGGGAAGAAACTGTACTGCAGCTGCACGGAAAGGGCGCGATGTATGCTTTCATGAGTGACCAGATCAAGGCCGCCGTAGATCTTGACTTGGTTATCCTTGATGAAAAGAGGCGTGAAGAACGGCAAGCCCTGTATGTGATCCCAATGGGTATGGGTAATAAAGATGTGCGCAGTGATGGGCATTTCCTTGACCAGCGCTTGGGCCAGTGCATGAATGCCGGTGCCGGCGTCGAGGATGATCAACTCATTGTCGTCGGTTCTGATCTCTATGCAAGTCGTATTGCCGCCATATTTAACGGTGTCAGGTCCCGGTGTCGGAATGGACCCTCTAACACCCCAGAATTTGAATTTCATTACTGTCCTTAGAACTCAATTAAGCGAGCGGGTTTCTGTTTTTACCAGCTCCATCTCTCCTAATGCATTGATCAGTAAGGGGCATGGCAACCCGAAGCATGCTCCCATGAAGACGGAGAAAAGCACCATCATAGCATTGTCTCCGTCATCAGACTGTACGTATTTGCTGACTTGATTGACGGCAAAAAGCAATTCTTCATCAGATTGTTGTGTCATGGAGGCATTATTGAAGATGCGCGCAGAATGGCTGTCTGCTATTCAAACAGGATAACAGAGGAAATAGTTTACGGAATAATGAGAAAAAGAAAGCCCCAAATGCGTACAAGCATGTTGGGGCTTGAGAAGAAAAATCAGCCAATCATAAAAGGGGGGAATTGGACTGATTCGACGCCGTTTTAAGGCGTACGTCAATAAGACGAATGTGTAAATAAAAAGTTCCTCATAAACACATAAAATTTTACTTAACGAGTATCGTAGAAACGTTAGGGCGGGGCTACAAGCCCCGCCCCGCTATGGGTACAAGTGAATTCGACCTTACAACGGCGCAACCTTAATGCGCCTCGTCCCAGTTATTGCCTATGCCGATGTCGACGACCAGCGGTACGTTCAGGTCGGCGGCCGAGCACATCAGTTTCCTGATGCTGTCCGTGCAGCGCTCCAGCTGGTCTTCGGCGATTTCAAAGACCAGCTCATCATGAACCTGCATGATCATTTTTGCGTCGGGCTTTTTCTGTTGCAGCCATTGATCGGTGGAGATCATCGCGCGCTTGATGATGTCGGCGGCCGTGCCCTGCATCGGCGCATTGATGGCCGTGCGTTCGGCATACTGGCGGCGCGCCGCGTTGCGCGATTTGATTTCGGGCAGATACAGGCGGCGGCCGAACAGGGTTTCCACATAACCCTGCTCGCGCGCCAGCGCGCGGATATTGTCCATGTAATCCTTGACGCCCGGATAGCGCGCAAAGTACAGGTCGATATAGGATTGCGCCTGGTTGCGCGACAAGCCGAGCTGTTGCGCCAGCCCGAACGAGGACATGCCGTAAATGAGTCCGAAATTGATCGCCTTGGCCGAGCGGCGCAGGTCGGGCGTGACCTGATCGGGCGCCACGCCGAACACGTCGGCCGCAGTCGCGCGATGCACGTCCTCGCCGGCGCTGAAGGCCCGCAGCAGGCCGGCATCATTGGACAAGTGCGCCATGATGCGTAGTTCGATCTGCGAGTAATCGGCCGCGACGATTTTATAGCCCTCCGGCGCGATAAACGCTTGGCGGATCTTGCGGCCTTCGTCGCTGCGGATCGGGATGTTTTGCAGATTGGGGTCGGTGGACGACAGGCGGCCTGTCGCGGTCACGGCCTGGTGATAGGATGTATGGATACGGCCGGTCTTGTCGTCGACCTGCTGCGGCAGCTTGTCGGTATAAGTCGATTTGAGCTTGCAGAGGCTGCGGTGCTCGAGAATCAGTTTGGGCAGCTGGTAAGTCATGGCCAGTTCCTGCAGTACCGACTCGTCGGTGGACGGCTGGCCTGTCGGTGTTTTCTTCAATACAGGCAGTTTTTGCCGGTCATAGAGGATTTCCTGGATCTGCCGTGGTGAGCCCAGATTGAACGCCTGCCCGGCCAGGTCATGCGCCTGCTGCTCCAACGCGACTATGTGATTGGCCAGTTCCAGGCTATGCTGCGCCAGCATGGCCGTGTCGATCAGCACGCCATTGCGCTCGATGCGCGCCAGCACGCTGATCAGTGGGATTTCGACATGCGAGTACAGATTCATCAAGGCTTTGTGCGGGGCCAGTTTTGCCATGAGCACCTGATGCAGTTTCAGCGTAATGTCGGCGTCCTCGGCCGCATAGAACGCAGCCTGTTCCACCGGCGCTTCCTGAAACGGAATCTGTTTGGCGCCCTTGCCGCATACATCTTCGTAATGAATCGTCTCGATGCCTAAGTATTCTTTGGCCAAGTCGTCCATGTTGTGCTTCGTGGCCGTACTGTTCAGCACGTACGATTCCAGCATCGTGTCATGGGCGATGCCGCGCAGCGCGATGCCGTGGTTGGCCAGCACATGCATGTCATATTTCAGGTTCTGGCCCAGCTTGGCTTTATGCGGGTCTTCCAGCAGCGGGCGCAGGCGTTCCAGAATCTCGGTTCTGTCCAGTTGGTCGGGGACTCCGGGGTAATCGTGCGCCAGCGGCACATAAGCCGCGTGACCGGGCGTGACGGCAAAGGAGACGCCGACGATTTCCGCCTTGCTGTAGTACAGACTGGTCGTCTCGGTATCAAAAGCGAACAGCGGCGCATGGTCGAGCTGCTTGAACCAATCGTTGAACTGGTCCTCGGTAAGAACGGTTTCATAAACCGATTCCGGAACGGCCGCTTGCTCTTCGGGGACCGCCGCGGTTTCGGCTTGGCTGTCGAGCAGCTTCAGCCACGACGAAAAACCCAGCCCGGTCAGCAGATTTCTGAGTTCAGTGTTGTCTGCGGGCCGGCGTTTCAGGTCTTCCAGGCTGTAGGGCAGATCCAGATCGCATTTGATCGTGGTCAGCTGCTTCGATAACGGCAGCTGATCCAGGCTGGCGCGCAGGTTTTCGCCGATCTTGCCTTTGATCTGGTCGGCGCAGGCGATCAGGTTTTCCAGCGTTTCATATTCCTCCAGCCATTTGGCCGCCGTTTTGGGGCCGACTTTGGGCACGCCGGGGATGTTGTCGACAGTATCGCCGATCAAAGCCAGATAATCGACGATTTGCGCGGGTTTTACGCCGAATTTGTCGATGACGCCCTGAATGTCAAGCCGCACATTGGACATGGTGTTGTCCAGCGTGATGTGTTCGTTGACCAACTGCGCCATGTCCTTGTCGCCGGTCGAGATCACCACGTGAAATCCTTCTCGCTCGGCTTGCTGTGCGAGGCATCCCATGATGTCGTCGGCCTCCACGCCGTTTTCGATGATCAGCGGCAGGCCCATGGCCCGGATCAACTGATGCAGCGGCTCGATCTGTACGCGCAGATCGTCGGGCATGGGCGGCCTGTGCGCTTTGTATTGATCGTAGAGATCATTGCGGAAGGTCTTGCCCGGCGCATCGAAAATGACCGTAATGTAATCGCTTTGATAATCATCGATCAGTTTGCGCAGCATGTTGGTAACGCCGAGGATTGCATTGGTCGGCTCGCCTTTCGGGCTGGTCAGCGGCGGAAGGGCATGGTAGGCGCGGAACAGGAACGAGGAACCATCGACGAGGACCAGGCGATTTTGTGTGTCTTGGGGCATAGTTGCAGTTACAAGGTCAGAGATACAATGCGTAGGGCGATTTCAGTCGCCCTGAGCGGCTAATTAAGTTTTACGCTTAACATCGACTATGTTAGGCAATTGATTGATTTTAGTCAGCACCTGGCTCAATTGGTCGGTGTTTTCGATTTGAATCGTCAGGTTCAGGTCTGCTGAAAAATCGGGATGTGTATTCAATACCGCATTGGAAATATGAATTTTCGCCTGGGCTAGGACTTGCGATACGTCATTTAACAGATTCTGCGCGCTGAAGGCATGGATGACGATAGGCACGGCATGGCTGGATTTTTGCGAGCCCCAGTTCACGGCGATCAGCTGGGATCGTTTTTCCGGGCCTAAGTGCATGATGTTTTCGCAGGTCTTGCGGTGCACGGTGATGCCTTTATTGTGCGAGATATAGCCGATAATGTCGTCGCCGGGAACCGGCTGGCAGCATTGCGCAAAAGACGTCAGCACGTTATCGAGGCCGGCCACGGAAACGGCGGATTTGGCTGGCGCTTTCTGCTGCCTGGCTTTGGCGGGCGGCGCCTCCTCCAGTTCGGGTATTTTAAAGAAAGCCGCCAGCTGACGGACATTGATATCGCTGCGGCCGATCGCCTCGAGCAGTTTATCGGTGTCGGGTTGTTTGAAATGTCTGGCCAGCTCTTCCAGATTAACCATTTTCAGCCCCAACTGCTGGCATTTTTTGTCCAGGATGGCTTTGCCGGTCGCGATATTCTGCGCCTGTTGCTGATTTTTAAACCAGCTTTTAACGCGGCTGATAGCGCGCGATGATTTTAAATAGCCCAGGTTCTGGTCTATCCAGTTGTGGTTGGGACCGCCTTCCTTGGCCGTCAGAATTTCCACCTGCTCGCCCGATTTCAGCGTATAAGTCAGCGGCACGATGCGGCCGTTGACTTTCGCGCCGCGGCAGCGATGGCCTATCTCGCTGTGGATCGCATAGGCAAAATCCAACGGCGTAGAGCCTTTGACCAGATCGATTAATTTGCCGGCCGGCGTCAGCACATAGACACGATCGTCGAACAGGTCATTGCGGAGATTTTCAACCAGGGCCTCGTCGCTGTCTTTTTCTTCCAGCAGCTTGCGCAGCGAAGCAATGCTTTTTTCAATGGCGGCATTGTGCCGGCCGCCTTCCTTGTAGGACCAGTGCGCAGCGACCCCGAGCTCGGCAAAGTTGTGCATTTCGCGCGTGCGGATCTGGACTTCGATGCGATTGCCATCCTTATCCAGAATGACCGTGTGCAGGGACTGATAGCCGTTCTCCTTGGGATTGGTAATATAATCGTCAAATTCTTTGGGTATCGTCTGCCAGTGGCCGTGGACAATACCCAAAACGGTATAACAATCGGCCAGGTTGTCGACAATGACGCGCACCGCCAGCAGGTCGTACAGTTCTTCTATGTCCAGCTGCTTGCGCTGCATCTTTTTCCAGATGCTGTAAATATGTTTGGGGCGGCCATAGATTTCCGCGGCAATGTCTGTCTCGGCCAGCGTTTTCTGTAGCAGGGCAATAAAGCTGTTGATGCAGGTTTCCCGATGCGCGCGCTTGCCGGCCAGGGAAGTGGCGATGCGACGATAGACCTGAGGCTCCAGATAGCGGAACGCCATGTCTTCGAGTTCCCATTTCAACTGGTGAATGCCGAGCCGGTTGGCAATCGGTGCGTAGATATCCAGCGTTTCCTGGGAAATAAAATGGCGCACTTCGTAGGATTCCCGCGGCAGGTTGCGCAGGCGCTGCACGCGGTAAGCCAGTTTTATCAGCACGGCGCGCACGTCGTGGGTCATGGACAGCAGCATGCGGCGCAGGGTTTCGGCCTGATTTGGCTGGCTGGCCATTTCCGGTGTGTAAACGGTCAAGGTATTGAGCCAGTTGACGTCCTTGACCAGCGCCGCGACCGTTTCGCCGAACTGCTCGGCAATGTCGGGCTGGGGATCTAAATTCGCCAGGCGAGGGTCACTTAAAATTGCCGCGAGGATGGTTTTCAGGTCGATATTGAACGTCATCAAAATGCCGGCCACATCGATGCCTTTAGGGCGGTAATAATGCGGATCGTCAGGGATTTGGGCGACAATAGCCAGCGCCTGATCGATTCGCTCCTTATCCGGAGCAGAAAGGCCGGAAAACAGCGCTTCGTTGTGATGGGTGTGTATTTGCATCTGATGATTGTAAACGATTCGAAGAACTTGGCAATGATGATAGGCCGAGACTATCAAGGTAAGTCCGCTGACAGCAATTCAATAGCTTGAAAATTTGTGACGGTGTGAATACCGATTAAAATTAAAACATAAACCCATTAAACTATAGCCCATGCCGATAATAGTGCTCATCGATTTTGAGTCCATAGCCAGTCAATAATTCATTGGCTCCAAGTCGGCACATCAATCAGTTTTTAATCATCAAGGACAAAAAACCATGAAAATTACTATCTTCGGCAGCGGTTATGTAGGATTGGTGACCGGAACCTGTCTGGCGGAAGTCGGCAATGACGTCGTCTGCATGGATGTCGATGTCGCCAAAATAGAAAAACTCAAGCAAGGCATCATACCGATTTATGAGCCCGGGCTGGAGGCCATGGTCCGCGAAAACCAGGCCGAGGGGCGGCTGCGGTTTACCTCCGATGTCAAGGAAGCCGTGGAACACGGCCTGTTTCAGTTCATAGCGGTCGGCACGCCGCCCGATGAAGACGGCTCGGCCGACCTGCAGTACGTGCTGGCGGTCGCGCGCAGCATTGCCGAGCATATGGACGGCTACCGGGTCATCGTCGACAAATCGACCGTACCGGTCGGCACGGCCGACAAGGTCAAGGCGACGATGCAGAAAATCCTGGACAATCGCGGCCTGGACCTGGAGTTCGATGTCGTGTCCAATCCCGAATTCCTGAAGGAAGGCGATGCCTTGAGCGACTTCATGAAGCCCGACCGTATCGTCATCGGCACAGACAATCCCCGGACCGCCGAACTGCTTCGGGCCCTGTATGCGCCGTTCAACCGCAGCTACGAGCGCGTCATTACCATGGACATCCGCTCGGCGGAACTGACCAAATACGCGGCCAACGCCATGCTGGCGACCAAAATCAGCTTTATGAACGAACTGGCCAATCTGGCCGAACAGCTGGGCGCCGATATCGAGCATGTCCGGCAGGGGATAGGCTCCGACACGCGCATAGGCTACAGCTTTATTTATCCCGGCTGCGGCTATGGCGGCTCCTGTTTCCCGAAAGACGTCAAGGCGTTGGAGCGGACGGCCAAAGAGTGCGGCTATCAGGCGGAACTGCTCAATGCCGTGGAGAACGTCAACAACCGCCAGAAGCACCGGCTGTTCGATAAGATCAATCAGCACTATCAGGGCGCTTTAAGCGGCAAGACCTTCGCCCTGTGGGGCTTGTCATTCAAGCCCAATACCGACGACATGCGCGATGCTCCTAGCCGGGTCGTGCTGGAAGCCTTGCTGGAGGCCGGCGCCAGCGTTCAGGCGTACGATCCGGAAGCGATGGACGAAGCGCGGCGCATTTATGGCGACAGGGAGGGATTGAGCTATTGCGATTCGCCCAAGGAGGTGCTGAAACAGGCCGATGCGCTGGTGATTGTGACGGAATGGAAGCAGTTCCGCAGCCCGGATTTTGATTTTTTAAGCCAGCAGCTGCAGGATAAAGTTATTTTCGACGGACGCAACATGTACGAGCCGCGCCTGGTTCGGCGCAGCGGCTTGCAGTATTACGCCATCGGCCGCTAGAGCTTGGTTGTCCTTGAAGGCTGGTATTTTTGACACTAACGTCTAAACTACCTTGTGAATAGTTAAAATTATTTTTGGTTGGCGATAAGTTAAGACTATTCGAACTTCACATTCAATTTTAAGGATAAAACATGAAAACATTATTAGTGACTTTATTTGCCACCTTTTGCGCCGCCAATGTCATTGCCGCTCCCGTCAATATCAATAGCGCTGACGCCAAAACGATATCGGAATCCCTCTCTGGCATTGGCCAGAAAAAAGCCGAGGCTATCGTTAAATACAGGACAGAAGTAGGTCCGTTCAAAACGGCAGAAGAGCTGGCCAATGTTTCCGGTATCGGCGAAAAAACCGTACAAAAAAACAAAAGCGACATCCTGTTGAGTGATTCCGGAGCGGCAGCTCCAAAGCCTGAGGCAGCAGCTCCAAAGAAAGACGCAAAAACAGATAAACAGCAGTAATCCTCTAGGCCGCCGGTATATGCAATAAGATAGCTATCATTTTGGATATGGCTGTACTGGTGGCCACTTCAATAGCATCTCCGTGATTTTTGGGAGCTTAGCTACCGCAAGCGGAGCTAAAGCGTTCTTCTTCAGCGGCAACGCGGTCCGAAAGGTCTGTATAAAAAACTGATGTTACGCAGTTAGTTGAAGTTAGATCAGTTTAGCAAAGTGCCGCTAACGCGACGGTTTTATTTAATTGGGTTTTCACGAAAAACCTCCTTGTTTTTCGCCTTGACAGGCGGCTGTGCCGATTTGTCGCACCCGAAGGTGAATCCCTTGCTTTTAACAGTCTGTGTAGGCTGGGCTGGAGCTTTAGCGGAAACCCGGCATGGACGGCCGAAACGCTGGGTTTAGCAACCTGACCTACCCCGCTACCCTGCTAAAATCAAGGCAAAATCCACTGTAGGGTACGCATCGCGTACCTGTTTAGGGCTTTTCGGCACACCGCAAGTCCGGCAAGGTACGCGATGCGTACCCTACGAAGATGGGGAGACGCCAAATGCGGGGTTTATCAACCCAGCCTGCCGCCGCTAAAAAATCCAGTGCTTGGCGCAGCAAGCGGGATGAAACCGCCTGTGCGTAACATCAGTAAAAAAACTCAGCAAGGCGAGATTTAAAAACTTTGCCGGAATGGGTGCGGTCTATGAATAAACGGAAAGTGCTGAAAAAAATGTGGAGCAAATGCAATGCTATCTGATTGAACAGGAGATTTTAAATTAATGAATTATGATGTCTTCAATGGCGATGCCGATGGCATATGCGCCTTGCTGCAGCTCCGATTGGCCGAGCCAAAATCGTCAGTGTTGGTGACGGGAATAAAGCGCGATATAGAGCTGTTGGACCGGGTTAATGTGAAGCCGGGCGATGAAGTGACTGTGCTGGATATTTCCCTGCAGAAAAACCGTCCTCATGTAGAAAGATTACTCCGGCAAGGTGCCCGTATTTTTTATGTCGATCACCATCTGGCCGGCGATATACCCGAGCATGCCGCGCTTAAAACGCTGATTGATACCGATGCGAACATGTGCACGAGCCTTCTGGTTGACCGTTACCTGGGAGGGCAATACCGCAGTTGGGCCGTTGTTGCGGCTTTCGGCGACAATCTGAATCAAAGTGCGGAACAGGCGGCAGGCATGCTAAAGCTGTCGGCACCCGAAATAAGCCAATTAAAGGAGCTGGGCGTTTGCATCAACTACAACAGTTACGGCGGCTGCGTCGAAGATCTGCATTATCCTCCCGATCAGCTTTATAAGAGTTTGCTGGTTTATAAATCGCCTTTCGATTTTATCAGCGATCAATGCTCAATCTACAAGGAACTTCAGGCCGGCTATTATGACGATCTGGTTCAAGCGAACCGTATCAAGCCCGAATATGATAATAATCATGTCACGGTGATCATATTGCCGGATAAAATCTGGGCTCGGCGCATTAATGGCGTTTATGGCAATGAGTTGGCCAATCGGGTTCCGGAAAAAGCGCACGCCATTGTGACGCATAATAAGCGGGGCGGTTACCAAGTCAGTGTCCGCGCGCCGCTGATCAATAAAACCGGCGCGGATGAACTGTGCAGCGAATTTCCCAGCGGCGGCGGGCGCAAAGGGGCGGCTGGGATCAATCATTTGCCGGTAGAGCAATTGCCTGAGTTTATAAAAAGATTCAGCGAAAAGTATAGCCAGCTTTAGGGATCAATGCCGTTAAGTTAAGCTGTTCGTGGTGAGCTTGTCGAACCATGAATGGCTTAACGACTTGGCATTGGCTGTTGGAATGCCCCGATAGCGCAAAATCTGATAATTGAGCCTGCATTTTTTGGAATGAACCGAATGCAGGGATAGAATTTTCCGTACGGACAATTAACGCTTTATCCTGGACTGTGCCGCGTCAATGAGCCGCAACATTGGCAGAGCGGTTATAACAGTGCAATTCCGCAGTGATGACGTTAAAATGAGCATTAATATAGTCACTAACGCTTATCCGTAGCGATTTTCTACCTTAAGATTTAAAGAATGAAAATAATCCCAACAAAAATTCCCGATGTATTTATCCTGGAACCTAAAGTATTCGGCGACCAACGCGGCTTTTTTCTGGAGAGCTACAACCAGCAGAAATTTCAGAATGCAACTGGCATAAAAGCGGCTTTTGTGCAGGATAATCATTCCTGCTCGGGCAAAAACGTCTTAAGAGGGCTGCATTATCAGGTAAAGCACCCGCAGGATAAGCTGGTGCGCGTGGTGCGGGGCAGCGTATTTGACGTGGCCGTCGATTTGAGAAAATCATCATCGACATTCGGCCATTGGGTCGGCGTCGAATTAAGCGAAGAAAATCACCGGCAATTGTGGGTGCCCGCAGGTTTTGCCCATGGCTTTCTGGTGCTGTCCGAACAGGCGGACTTCCTGTATAAAACCACGGATTACTACGCGCCGGAATATGAGCGCTGCATCCGCTGGGATGATCCCGACATCGGCATCGCATGGCCGGAAGACTGTGTGCCCAGTCTTTCCGCCAAGGATCAGCAAGGCGTCTCGTTCCGTGAAGCCGAGGTGTTTGCATGAAAATCCTGCTGACAGGCTGCAACGGTCAGGTAGGCTGGGAGCTGGCCAGAGCCTTATTGCCTCTTGGCGAGGTCATTGCCGTCAATCGCGCACAAGCCGATCTTTCCGATCCTGACGGGTTGCGCCGCACTATTCAGAAGCTTAATCCGGATGTTATTGTCAACCCGGCCGCTTATACGGCTGTCGATAAAGCGGAATCAGAACGGGATCTGGCATTCCTGATCAATGCGGAAGCGCCCCGCGTGTTAGCCGAAGAAGCGGCGAAAAATGCATCGCTGCTGATTCATTATTCCACCGACTATGTCTTTGATGGCACCAAGCATGCGCCTTATACGGAAGACGATGCCGTTCATCCCGTCAACGTCTATGGCCAGAGCAAGCTGGCCGGAGAACAGGCGATTCAGGCAACCGGAGCGGATCATCTGATTCTCCGCACATCCTGGGTCTATGCGGCCAGGGGGCAGAATTTCCTGAAAACCATTTTGCGCCTGGCGGCGGAACGTGAAGAATTGAATATCGTGGCCGATCAGATCGGCTCGCCCACCTGGGCGCGCCTGATCGCCGAAACCACGGCGCATGTGCTCAGGCAGGCCCTGCTGGAAAGGCAGCAAGGCGGCTTCAGCTCAGGCATTTACAATCTGACCTCGGCGGGTGAAACGTCCTGGCATGGCTTTGCCCAGACGATCGTTGAGATCGCCCGTCAGCAAGGAACGCAGCCATTAAAAAACCGCATCATCAATCCGATACCGACGACGGATTATCCAGTGCCGGCCAAACGCCCGCTCAACTCGCGGCTGTCAACAAACCGCCTGGAGCAGCGCTTCGGCTTGAAAATGCCAACCTGGGACAATGCGCTGCGGCTTTGCATGGCTGATATGGTTTAAAAGCAGAAACTGCAGCTTGAATATTGATGTCAGTAGTAGGAAGTTCGCAGGTGCTAAGCTGTAGGGTCGAATTCATTCGACCCGAAACACTGCTATTTTTTAAAGAGGGGCAAGTGCGAATAAATTCGCACCTACGCATGCATGGCATCGCTTTCATGTGAAACGAAGACCGGCTTTAAAACGTGTTGCTGGTAAGTAGTTAAAAAGCGGGAAAAAATACGGCCCGAACGCAACACAGTTAAGTAAAAAATTAAGATCACGGTAAGTTCACCATGAGATATTTACCGTGAGTTGACTTTGGAACAGAGCAATTAAACACAACATATGAAAATATTAGTCACTGGAGGTGCCGGGTTTATAGGCTCGGCTCTGGTTCGTTATCTGATCAATGAGACCGAACACAGCGTTATCAATGTCGACAAGCTCACCTATGCGGGCAATCTCGAATCGCTCAAATCGATAGAAGCCAATGAGCGCTACCATTTTGAACAGGTCGATATCTGTGATGCCGCCAAAATGGAGCAGCTATTCCAGCACTATCAGCCCGATGCGGTCATGCACCTGGCGGCCGAATCCCATGTGGACCGCTCCATCGATGGCCCGGCCGCCTTCATACAAGCCAATATCGTCGGCACTTATACGCTGCTGGAAGCCGCACGCAAATACTGGCAGGCAATGGCTGACGCGCAAAGGCAAGCGTTCCGTTTTCACCATATCTCGACCGACGAAGTCTACGGCGCCTTGGGCGAGACCGGGCTTTTTACCGAAGAAACCGCCTATGATCCAAGCTCGCCCTACTCGGCCAGCAAGGCCTCATCGGACCATTTGGTCAGAGCCTGGCACCGGACTTATGGCCTGCCGGTGATCGTCACCAACTGCTCAAATAATTACGGGCCTTTCCATTTCCCCGAAAAACTGATTCCGCTGGTGATTCTGAATGCCATGGAAGGAAAGCCGCTGCCTGTCTACGGCAAGGGCGATCAGATACGCGACTGGCTTTATGTCGAGGATCATGCGCGGGCGCTTTATAAGGTCGTGACCGAAGGCAGCGTAGGGCAGACCTACAATATCGGCGGCCACAACGAAAAAACCAATCTTGAAGTCGTCAAGACCATCTGCGGCATTCTGGATGAATTAATGCCCGATCATCCCGGAAACATAACGCGCTATGAAGAATTGATCACGCATGTAACGGACCGTCCCGGACACGACAAGCGCTATGCCATCGATGCGAGTAAAATCAACAAGGAGCTCAATTGGGCGCCGAAAGAGACCTTTGAAACTGGCATCAGGAAAACCGTGCAATGGTATATCGATAATCCAGCCTGGTGGCAAAGCGTGCAGGACGGCAGTTATCGGCGCGAACGGTTAGGCTTGGGTACAAAGTAAAAAACCAGACAACTCTGAATCACTACTGACAGGAAAAATAGAGCATGAAAGGAATAATATTGGCAGGCGGTTCAGGAACGCGCCTGCATCCCGTTACCTTAGGCATCTCAAAGCAACTCTTGCCGGTTTACGACAAGCCCATGATTTATTACCCGCTGAGCATTTTCATGCTGGCGGGCATACAGGAAGTGCTCATCATTTCAACGCCGCAGGATATCGGCCGGTTTGAGCAGCTATTAGGCGACGGCAGCCAATGGGGCATGCAGCTTGAATATGCTGTCCAGCCCTCGCCGGACGGCTTGGCCCAGGCTTTTATTATCGGCGAGAAATTTATAGGGAATGATCCATGCGCATTAATACTGGGAGACAACCTGTTTTATGGGCATGATTTGGAGAAACTGCTGAAACGCTCGGTGCAAAAGACAGAGGGCGCAACCGTCTTCGCCTATCCCGTGCAGGATCCGGAACGTTATGGCGTTGTTGAGTTTGACGGTGAAGGAACCGCCGTCTCGCTGGAGGAGAAGCCGCTTAAGCCCAAATCCCGCTATGCGGTGACCGGCCTTTATTTTTACGACAATCAGGTCGTGGAGATCGCCAAATCGATAAAACCTTCGGCCCGCGGCGAGCTGGAAATCACCGATGTCAACCGCTGCTATCTGGAACAGAACACCTTGTCCGTGGAGCTGATGGGCCGCGGCATGGCCTGGCTGGATACCGGCACGCATGAGTCCCTGCTGGATGCATCGCAATTCATACAGACCATTGAAAAACGGCAGGGGCTGAAAATAGCTTGTCTGGAAGAAATTGCTTGGCGCAATGGCTGGATTGATGATGACAAGCTCAGGCAGTTAATGAAGCCGTTGCTGAAGAGCGAGTATGGTAATTATCTGATGAGGCTGCTTGAGAAGTGAGTTTGTTGATGGCAATGTTTAAAGACGTTGCTGTTACTGAACTTGCTAATCCTGCGAAATGTCCGGAGATCAAACTTTATAGTTGAATTTCCGGAAATTCGTAGAATTTGGTTTGGACGATACGGTTAGCGCAACCGTCAATTCAAAGGATTATGAACAAGTGAAGCTGAATGGTTTTCAGTCTCCACAGGCACGAGCTCGTAACCTTCAAGTGTTACATCATCTTCTGCGCTGACGTATATACGGATTTCTATGTCTTTCGCTGGCGCATCAAGCTGAATCTGACCCTCTGCCAGCACTCCACTATCATGTATGGTCGATTGCAATGCAAATTTTCCATATTCAATTGTGCCCTTGCTTGACACTACATCAACCCAGGCAGATGGTGTTATGCTGCCTTTTCCCCGAACAATAAGCTTGTAATGTCCGGCCTCCATAGGAATGTATGGACCAAAATGTAGGAGACCTGCGTCACCGCTGCTTCTCAATTTATTATCTTGTACTATCCCTACTTGTGAAGGTGTTGATGAAAAGAAATCCGTCCGCCTCAAACAATTAGGTGGCAAACATAATTTTTTCCTAATGGTAGTCTCAGATGTCCTCTGTTGTGCTAAATATGAAAATTCAGGTTTCAGACGTACCGTTGCATAAAAATTTCGATATTTAAAATCGACAAACCCCGAACTATTTAGCTGTATGATGGATGATTTAAGCTCATCCTTAAACTTAACAGGAGATGGCCATTGATGTGCTGCCCACAGCATATCGATATAAGGCAGGATTACGACATCAACTTCATTTTTGGCAAGCAAAAGGAGGATCCGATCGGCAAAATCACGATCTACAATTGCCATTGGGAACCCACGCATTGTTTCGGGCCAATGCAACTTTGCTTCCTCTAGATTTTTATCCCCACCAATATTGAACGCAACTATATTCAATCGGGAAGCGATATAATTCACTAGAAAATCATTTCTCCAAGGAAGGAAAGCCACTTTCTCGAACGGAGAAACCACTTCCTTCATCTCTTTTATCAGCTCAGGCTCAAGATTTAAAAACATCTCACGATTTTTGATATCGCTTTTTAATTTCTGCGGCAGATTGGGAAGATTAAGAAGGATAATCACACCAGTAACTAAGGCTGTGCCAGCAACTATCGCTCTCTTGTTACCGCTCGACATTGTAAGGATGAGCAAAGCCCATGCACCGAAAACTCCTAAAGCCATCCATCGGTAACTTGATCTCATATTCTTGAATCCCGGAAGATTCTCTGAGAGCAGAGCAGATCCCGTTGGAGCTATGGCATATTTTTCCTCCATTATTTGGCCACCCTTTTCACCGACGGGCCTCACTGAATTTACTTTAAGAGAAGGTCCTAGCGCCATATAGAAACCAAAGAGGGCAATTAGGATCAATCCGACAGCGATGTTTCCTCTGACAGACGTATAAAAGGCAGCACACATCGAGCCAATAATAATAGGGATAGAAAAAGAGGTCATCCAAACCGAAGCATCACCGAAAAAAATATCTTCTGAGCGTGGAATACTCCAGCCGAAGAGATCGGGTAACCAGTGTATGCCTTGTGTCGGGATCAGAAGAAACGTAACATCAACTCCCCAGCCTCTAAAAAAATTTATTGACTCTGGTTCAAATTGTGTTTTCCCTATATAAAATGTATAAAGTAAATACGCAATAACCAAACCAAAAAAATGAATAGGAAACGAGAACCCTATCAGCCTTCGTCTACTTCCTATCCCGCTTATGAACTGCCAAATGCCCAGAAGAATCGTCCCAACAGCAAACATCATGAAGCTGTAGCCATCCATAAAGATAGAAATCAGGCAAACTATAAGGTAGAAAAATATTCCATTTGCAATCTTCCATTTAGTGAGCATACTCATTTGTCCATTGGGGGCAAAGAGATATAGCGCCGCGAGAAAATAGAACGAAAGTAAGCTTATTCCGGTAGAAAGCATCGAGTAGCTTGCATGAGCCCAAATAACCGGCATCGTTAGCCAACAAACTGCTCCCAATATCGACAGTATTGGGCAGACTAAAAAGTATCGACCAATTCTGTACGCTGAGGTAAAAGCTATAGATAGCCACAATGCAACCATTAAAGAATAGGCATCGGCTGGATGAAAACCGAGCTTCATGAATACTGCCGCAGGCCAAGCTCCGGCGAGACCAAATGCAATAGCTGCGGGTTTGGGCGCACCAAAATTTTGGGCATGAATACTAAAGACCGATTCATTCAGGAATGACTGAGAAAATCCGGTCATCCAGACGGCTTGTCCGAGAGTAGGCGTTGAAAAAAAAGGTAGCGCCCCTTGCACTAATAAAGTAAATAGCAAGGCGAGAATGAACAGCAAAACTTCACCTTTCTTAAACTTACTCTCGACAACTTGATTCATGCTCACTCTGGGTTAATTTTATAAATGTTGCAGTTAGAAAATAAAAGAAATCTCCGGCCACCGTTACCATCCGCCCTAACACTATCGCCAGTAACAAATCAGCCTCTACCACTGCACCTTTGAGCAGAAACAGCAACACCAGCTCCCTCACTCCCACGCCGGCCGGAGCGCCTGGAGTCACCAGCCCTGCAAGCCAGGCAATCACATAAGAGCCACATAAAACGGAAAAAGTGGAAAAGTTGACGACAGCAGGCGCAACAAGAAATAAAGCTCCCATGAACACTGTGCCTGATATCGTCAGGAAAAAGATTTGCCAGATGAACGTTGCGCTGGCTGCCGGCGATAGCAGCCAGCGCAACGCGATGATGCCCATTACTGTTATCAAGCCAAACGCCTCTGCCGAGACGGGCACGGGTAATGTCGGCCATACCAGCGGCGTGGCAAGGACTCCGAACAGCGCGCCGGCTGCGGCAATCAGTCCCAATTCCCATAGGGTCGACTTAGCCAGCGCTCTGGCCGGTAGACCGGCAGCCATGCCCAGGGCTTGCCGGCCAGCTAGGTGAAAGATGTTACCGGGCACATACTTGGCAAGCTGCGACAGGCCATAAGTCTTTACCGCCCATTTTCTCTCAACTTCCATATTGAAAAAAACCAGCAGATGCCACCACGCCTGAGCCAGCAATACATTGGCTGCGCCGTACACGAGCGCAAGCAGGCCAATCAGTGACCAGGCGGTTGTGTCAAAACGGGTGAGATCAATTTGTTCCATATAGGTGTTCAGCCGCATAAAGACGAACACCACACCGAGCAAACCCAGAGATCCACCTATAATGTGGAGCCAGCGTTTCAGGGAAAAGCGCATACGGGACAATCTAATGCTTTACTCGGCAGAGCAACATGGTCCAGGGTAGCGGCGTTTTGACTTCGACGATATCGAAGTAACGGCCTACGAGATCAATGAATGTTTTGGTAGACCAGTGCTGAATATGGCCCGGTGTATTGCCCAGGCTCGTCAGATACTTTCCCCTGGCCAAGTTGAGAGCACACCAGATCGGTTCGCGAGGCACGCTTAAAATGACATAATCGATTGCGACTCGCTGAAGTGCGGCCAATCCGGCCTCTGGTCGCTCAAGATGTTCAAGTACCTCGCAGCACACAATCAGGTCGGCGCTATCGCGTCCCGGCTCTATGTCATAAATGCTGCGAGCGGCAAAAATACTGGGCGATATGCCTCGGTTCTTTGCGTTTTCATGCGCAAGGCCTATAACCTTTTCAGAGAAATCACTGCCGCGCGCCTTGATGCCTTGCTGGTTCCAATCCAAAACCCAGTAACCTTCACCACACCCGATCTCATGGATGGTTTCTGGCTTCACTTTGATAACCAGACTGGAAAGCGCGTCGGCAAACCCCTTCATGAGCCAGCGCACGACAGGATTTTTTGATCCATATTTATCGTACGCATTGCCTACCACTATCCCGTCTTCTTGCAGTCCACCGGAAATTTTCATTTTAATGCTCCTTATGAGGATAATGTTCTGTTACTCGATCGAGTCCCGCGTCAGCTTCTCCTCCTGACTTCAGCCTGAACCGAACATCCTCCAGCAGTTTGCGGTTCGCCGCCAGCAAATCAGCCAGGAACGCCACCAATATGGCTTGAAATCCCATCGCAAGCAAGGCGCCAGACAGAATCAGAGACTGAATATGTCCTTCTCCCTCTCCGCTCAGGTAATTCAACAAGAACCGCAATCCGATCAGGAAGCCCGCACCAAATAGTAACGCGCCGATCGTTCCGAAAAATCGGAACGGCCGGTATATGATGAAGATGCGAATGATAGTGGCAATGCTGCGCTTGATGTATGAAGGAATGCTTTTTACCAGTCGCGAAGGACGCAGATCCTCATTCACCCGAATGGGAACCGAGGTGATGGCCATATTCTTCTGGCCGGCCTGGATGATGGTTTCCAATGTATAGGTATAGTTGTTGAACACCATCAGTCGTTGCGCAGCTGCGCGGCTCATGGCGCGGAAGCCGCTGGGAGCGTCGGGAATGTCGGTATTGCTGGCCACGCGTACCACCCAACTGCCCAGTTTCTGCAACATCTTCTTGATGGGTGAGAAATGTTCTATGGTTTCAATCGGGCGCGCGCCGACCACGATATCGGCCCGGTGCTCAAGAATGGGCGCGACCAGTGCCGGAATGTCATCGGCGTTGTACTGGTTGTCGGCATCGGTATTGACGATGACATCCGCGCCCAGGCGCAGGCAGGCGTCCAGTCCGGTCATGAAGCCGCGCGCCAGGCCCTGGTTGCGGGTATGGCGCACCACATGATCCACGCCGCACTCACGCGCGACTTTGACGGTATCGTCCTGACTGCCGTCATCGATAATCAGCCATTCGACAGTATCAAAACCAGGGACTGTGCGGGGTAATGCCGATAGCGCAATGGAAAGAGTTTTCGCCTCATTGAAGCACGGGATTTGAATGATTAATTTCAACGGAATTGCCTTGGCTTTTTATTGCTTTTGTCAAAAATAGCCGTTAATCATAATATACGGAAGAATGTACGTCATTCTTTTCATACGATTTTAATAAAAGGGGTATCTTTTGCGAAATAGATGGCAAATAGCTCCTTGGAGACAGTAAGTATGGGCATTTTATAATGATGCGTTTTTTATGGTGAGCGTGTAAGGCGTTAAAGGTCGCCTGACTTTTGATGTTTGTTCTTGATGAATGCACCGATGCCTGAGCTGTTCAGTGTGACATTTATTAGCTTGATTGATCCCATAGATCGTTTGGCAAAATTATAAAGATTGCAGATATTGCAAATATTGCAAAGATAAAATCCATAGAGGAAATTTATTGCGTATGTCTCTTTGTAATTGTAAAGTTTTTCTAACAAATAATCCGCTCTGTTTTTTAATTGAGGCAATCCTGTTTCACAGCCTCAGGGTTATTGCTCGCTTTCTTCTTCTAAAGGTATAATGTAAGGTCCTATCTGCCGCTGCTTTTGGGTTTCAATATTTCTCAGTCGAATTTCACAGTTAAATTCATTACTTTGGTTGGAAATGCTCGACTTGTAGTATTGATGGAAAATCAATTAGTTAAGCGCCATGTTTTATGTGCCGTGTGGGGTGCAGACATTGCAGAGCCATCTAAAAAATTTAGAAAAAAATGGGTTTAAAAATAATACCAACGATACTATGTGGCGGTGCAGGATCACGTCTTTGGCCTGTTTCCCGTGAGTCGCATCCCAAGCCCTTCATTCGTCTGGCCGATGGGCAAAGTCTTCTACAGAAGGCTTGGCTGCGCGGCGCGGCGTTGCCGGGAGTGGCCGAAGTGCTTACGGTTACCAATCGCGATCTTTTCTTCAAAACCGAGGATGAGTATCGCCAAGTGGCCGGCAGCACTTATAAACATCTTGGCAATAGTTTCATTCTCGAACCTTTTGGCCGCAATACGGCTCCGGCTATCGCCGCAGCCGCGCTGCAAGTGGCGAAAACCCACGGACAAGACGCTCTTTTGCTGGTGTTGGCTGCCGACCATCTGATTGTTGATCAGCCGGCTTTTGCCGAGGCTGTGGCCCAGGCCAAGCAGCTTGCTCAGCAGGGCAAGCTTGTCACTTTCGGCATTCGGCCCGAAGCACCTGAAACCGGCTACGGTTATATTGAAGCCGAAGGCAATGCCGTCCTGCGTTTCGTAGAGAAACCCAGTCTCGATAAAGCCAGGGAATATGTCGAGTCAGGCCGTTATTTCTGGAATTCCGGTATGTTCTGCTTTGCCGCCGGTACGCTGATACGTGAAATGGAACAACATTGCCCGGCGATATTGTCCGCTGTCCGCGCCTGCATGGAGCAATCCCGTAGGGCCGAAGGCAAAGGTTTTACGCAGATCGAACTCAATCCGGAAACCTTTGATCCGGTACCCGACGACTCCATCGATTATGCCGTGATGGAAAAATCCGGCAATGTCGCAGTCGTGCCCTGCAGCATCGGCTGGAGCGACATCGGTTCCTGGAGCGCACTGGGCGATCTGTCCGAGCCCGATGCGCGCGGCAACCGCATTGAAGGCGAAGCGCTGCTGCATGATGTGAGCAACTGCTATATCAAAAGCAACGGGCGCATTATCGGCGCCGTGGGCGTCAACAACCTGATCGTTATCGATACGCCGGACGCGCTGTTGGTTGCGGACCGCGATCGTGCCCAGGATGTCAAACATCTTTATGCCGGCCTTAAAACCCAGGGCCACGAAGCCCATAGACTTCACAGGACTGTATATCGTCCCTGGGGAACTTACACCGTTCTGGAAGAAGGGCCGCGCTTCAAGATCAAGCGAATCGAAGTCAAGCCGGGCGCCAGTCTCAGCTTGCAATTGCATCACCACCGCAGCGAACACTGGATTGTGGTCAGCGGCATGGCGAAAGTGGTCAATAGTGATCGAGAGCTATTCGTCAATACTAACGAGTCTATATGTGTTCCAGCCGGTCACAAGCACCGCCTGGAAAATCCGGGGGTAGTCAATCTGATCATGATTGAAGTGCAGAGCGGTGAATATCTGGGCGAGGATGATATCGTCCGTTTCGATGATAAATATGGTCGGGTTGCATCATGAAGTTACCTTGTTTTAAAGCCTACGACATTCGCGGGCGTTTGGGCGAAGAGCTCAATGAAGAAATTGCCTACCGCATTGGCCGCGCCTATGCGCAACATCTAGGCGCCAAGCGGGTTGCTGTCGGAGGCGATATCCGCCTCACCAGCGAGCCTCTCAAGCAGGCTCTGGCCAATGGCTTGATGGATGGCGGCGCCGATGTGATCGATATCGGCATGACCGGCACCGAAGAAGTGTACTTTGCCGCGTTCTACCTGGATGTTGACGGCGGCATCGAAGTGACCGCCAGCCATAATCCCATGGATTATAACGGCATGAAGCTGGTGCGCCGCGATGCTCAGCCTATCAGCGGCGATACGGGATTGAAGGCTATTCAGGCGCTGGCCGAAGCTAATAAGTTCGAACCGGCAGCCGGGCGAAGCACACTGACCCGACAATCCGTTCTTGATCCCTATGTGGCCCATTTGCTGACCTATATCGATGCCGCCGCATTGAAACCGCTTAAACTGGTCGTCAATGCCGGCAATGGTGCGGCCGGCCATGTTATTGACGCGATAGAGGCGGTATTTGAGCAGCAAGGCGTGCCGGTCACGTTTATTAAAGTCAATCATCAGCCCGACGGCACTTTCCCGAACGGCATTCCCAATCCCTTGCTGCCGGAAAACCGCGCCGCGACGGCGCAGGCCGTCAAAGAGCATCAAGCCGATATGGGCATTGCCTGGGACGGCGATTTCGACCGCTGCTTCTTGTTCGATGAAAACGGCGAATTTATTGAAGGCTATTATATCGTCGGACTGTTGGCGGCCGCTTTTCTGGCTAAGCACCCCGGCGAAAAAATTATCCATGACCCTCGCCTGACCTGGAATACGATTGATGTTGTGAAACACGCAGGGGGCATTCCCGTCCAGTCCAAAACCGGGCATGCCTTTATTAAAGAACGCATGCGCGCTGAAAATGCCATTTATGGCGGTGAAATGAGCGCCCATCACTATTTCCGTGATTTTGCCTACTGCGACAGCGGCATGATACCCTGGCTGCTGGTGGCTGAGTTGATAGGCCACAGCGGCAAACCTTTATCGCAACTGGTGGGCGAACGCATTCAGGCCTATCCGTGCAGTGGCGAAATCAATTACACAGTTGCTAATGCCGAAGCGGCGTTGCAGGCAGTACGCGATCACTATGCTGATTCGCATGCACGTGTAGACACGACTGACGGTCTCAGTCTGGAATTTGCCGATTGGCGACTTAATTTGCGCAGTTCAAACACTGAACCGCTGCTGCGCTTGAATATTGAAACCCGATCCAATCCATCAGCCGTACAGGAACGGCTTGCTGAAGTTGAATCACTTATCCGGAAAAACGCTTGATGTTCGGAATGCTGTCTGCCGCTTGGCGTTATCGCTTTTTTATTTTTTCATCCATTAAAACCGAATTACAGACTAAATTCATACGCAGTAAATTGGGCGGCCTTTGGATGATTCTGCACCCGCTTTCGCAGGTGCTTATTTTTGCCTTTGTGTTGTCGGCCGTGTTGTCGGCCAAGCTGCCTGGCATCGATAATCAATATGCCTACGCTATTTACCTGATGTCGGGCACTTTGGGCTGGTCTTTGTTTGCTGAAATCGTTAACCGTTGCCTGACGCTGTTTATCGATAACGGCAATCTCCTCAAAAAATTGGTATTCCCGAAGATTGCCTTGCCGCTTATTGTTACCGGCAGCGCTTTGGTCAACAATACTTTACTCTTTGTCGCCATTTTAGCGATTTTCGGTGCGCTGGGGCACATGCCCGGCGTAGAGGTTTTCTGGCTGCCTGTGCTCATGGTAGTCAATATCGCACTGGCGCTCGGGCTGGGCCTGGCCTTGGGCGTGCTCAACGTCTTTATGCGCGATATCGGACAAGTCGTGCCTGTCATTATGCAATTTCTGTTCTGGTTCACTCCTATTGTTTATATGGCAAATATTATCCCGGAAGAATATCGAAGCTGGCTTGAGTTTAATCCGCTGATTCCCATCATCACGGGCTATCAGAATATACTTTTGTATAACCATGCCCCTGATTGGGCGGGTTTAGGCGTAATCGCTCTTATTGCAATGATTCTGCTCGCTTTTGCCTTGCTTTTGTTTCGTAAAGCCAGTCCTGAAATGGTGGACCAACTATGAGCGGTGAATTGCACGTACAAAATTTGGGGAAATCCTACCGCCAGTGGGGCAGCGAATGGCGGCGGATGGCTTCGTGGTTTCTGCCATTCATCGCGCCTCGTGAAGAGCACTGGGTTCTCAAAAACGTAAGCTTTTCCATCGGACCCGGCGAAGCTATAGGCGTAGTCGGCCAGAATGGCGCCGGCAAAAGTACTCTGCTCAAACTCATTACTGGTACCACCAGCCCCACGCAAGGCCAAGTCCAGCTGCGTGGGCGCGTGGCGGCAATCCTGGAATTGGGTATGGGCTTCAGCCCCGACCTGACAGGGCGGCAAAACGCCTATCACTCCGCCGGGCTTATGGGATACAGCCAGTCTGAAATCGAACGGGCGATGCCCGAAATCGAGGCTTTTGCCGAAGTCGGGGAGTATTTTGACCAGCCTGTGCGCACTTATTCCAGCGGTATGCAAATGCGCGTGGCGTTCAGTGTGGCGACGGCTTTTAAACCTGATCTGCTCATTGTGGATGAGGCGCTGTCAGTGGGGGATAGCTACTTTCAACATAAAAGTTTTGACCGCATGCGTCAATTCAGGGAAGAGGGCGTTTCCATCATGCTCGTCACCCACAGCATGGGGGATATCCGCACCTTGTGTGATCGCGCTATTTTGCTGGATAAAGGGCGTGTGCTCAAAGACGGTCAGCCTGACGAAGTTGTCGATTATTACAATGCGCTTATCGCCGAAAAAGAAAACGCCAATCTGAATGTTGAGCAGCGCCGTGAAAAAAATGGCTGGTTGCTGACCAAAAGCGGTACCGGCGAGGCACGTGTTAAAAAGCTTCAGTTACTGGATGCCGTTTCGGGCGATGAGTTAGCCGTTGCGCAAGTCGGGCAAGCCGTGGAACTGCGGCTTGAAGCATCCATTCATGCGGATATACCCCAGCTCGTGCTAGGTTATATGGTTCGTGATAAACAAGGACATGTAATATGGGGTACCAATACCTGGCATACGCGCCAAGTTCAGAGAGACGTCAAATCTGGTGAAATATTGGTCTTCAGATTGCCTTTTTTCTGCACTTTAGGACCGGGATCTTACTCCGTATCCGCTGCTTTAACTAGCTCGGATACTCACTTAGTTGGCAATTATGAGTGGGTGGATAACCTCCTTGTGTTTGATGTAATCAATGTGAATCAAGACTTTTTTATTGGCAGCAATTGGCTTGATGCCTATTTTTCTATCTCCACAGTGTCACCGCGGTGAAATGAAGCCAATTTTTGATTTATTCACAATCTACAGGTTGGTTGGTGCTCATAATGACAAATGATATGGTGGAGCTAGAAAGACCGCTGTTACTGATGATAGAAAGAATTTATTCACTGAGGAAAGAGCTCGGTTTGCTTTCGATTCGACTAACATTGAAGTCAATGAGATAAACGATAATGAAATGGTTGGAATAGGAACTGCTGCAACAGGGAATATTCCGCCAGTACTATTTATTCAATAGCCGGCAAAGTTATAAAAAATTACAAGCATGACTGCAGCGCAACACAAATACACAAATTTTTACCGTTCATTTGAAGACCGTTTTCGTGGTACACGCGAATCGGTTATGTCTCGTTTGGCGGTTTATCTGCCTTTTGTTGAGCCATTAAAGACGCTTGATGAATCTCCAGATGCTCTGGATTTGGGCTGTGGGCGAGGGGAATGGCTGGAGTTATTGCAACAAAATGGGTTTCAGGCCAAGGGTGTCGATCTCGACGAAGGGATGCTATTGGCTTGCCGAGAACTTAATTTGACTGTCACTAAAGCGGATGCTCTTGATTATTTAAAAGATCTGGCAACAGAAAGTCTGAGTGTAGTTTCAGCTTTTCATGTTGTGGAGCACATCCCTTTCGAAGTTCTATGTCAATTGGTTGATGAAGCTTATCGTGTACTGAGGCCTGGCGGCTTATTGATTTTGGAGACGCCGAATTCTGAAAATTTGGTGGTCGGCACGTCCAGTTTTTACATGGATCCAACCCATCAAAGGCCTTTGCCGGCACAGTTACTAGCTTTTGTTGTTGAATATACAGGGTTTGAACGAGTCAAAACGTTATACCTGCAAGAGCCTCCCGAACTGGCTACAGCGCGGCAGACGACTTTGGCCAATATCCTGAATGGCGTGAGCCCTGACTACGCCGTAGTTGCTCAAAAAAAAGCCCCAAAAGATATTTGTGCTCTATTCGATGAACCTTTTGAGCGCCCTTATGGCCTTCGGTTGAGTGCTTTGGCTGATCGGTATGATCAGCAAATTGGCGGCCATACTCAATGGTTAGAGAAAGAATGGGACACTTCCAGGCAACGGATAGAAGAACTCAGTAAGAGTACGGGGAAATTAGAAGAGCAGCTTTACGCAGCCAATGAGTATGGTAATCGACTGCAAGAGCATGTTCAGTGGTTGCAAAATGGCTGGGATACTGCCAAACAACAAATTGAGGAGCTCAGCAAGAGTAACGGACAACTAGAGGCGGAGCTGGAAAAAGCCGGAAATCTTGCCACTGAATTGAATGCAGCTAACGAAAAAAATGCTCAACTCCAAACTCATGCACAATGGTTGCAAAGCGAATTAGATGCAACTAATGCTCGATTGCAAGCCCATGCCCAATGGCTTCAAGGTAAATTAGACGAGTCTAATGCCAAAGTTCATGAACTTAATCAGACAGTTCATCATTGGTGGACAATTGCTGACCGGCTCAATCAGGAACAGCAACGCATTTATGCCAGCACATTCTGGCGTATCACTTGGCCCTTGCGTAAATTGATGCGAGTCACCAAGTGGCTTCTGGCTTCACCGGTACGCATAATAAGGTGGGGCATTCGCTTGCCAAAGCGGATGATCAAGCCTTTCATGGTATGGGTTATGCGGAAGATCCTCAATAATCCAGGCATAAAAAATCGCGTGTTAAATAAGCTAGAAAAATACCCTCAACTTAAACAACATCTACGTTTATTTGCCATGAGATCAGGCTTGATAACTGGTGGGAACATGACATCAACAGTGAGTCACTCCTGTGGCTCTGACTCTCAAGGCGCTGTTACGGCCATGTATTCATCGAATATGCAAGAGGAGTCGATGGATAATCTCTCGCCTCGTGCAGCCCGCATTTACAATGATCTCAAAAAATCTATTGGCACGAGGAAAAACTGATGCGTATTGTGATTGACATGCAAGGCGCACAGTCTACGGATTCACGTAATCGTGGTATTGGTCGCTATACACTCTCGCTGGTACAAGCGATTGCTCGTAACCGTGGCGAGCATGATGTGTTTCTCGCTCTCAATGGCTTATTTCCCGATACGATCGAAACGATACGCACTGTATTCAAGGGTTTGGTGCCGCAAGAAAATATTCGTATCTGGCAAGTTCCAGGGCCGGTTTTTAGTTCGAGCAATGAAAATGACTATCGTCGCCGTAGTGCTGAACTAGTTCGCGAAGCTTTTTTGGCCAGTCTTAAACCAGATATTGTACTTGTCAGCAGTTTATTTGAAGGCTTAAGCGACGATGCTGTCACCAGCATAGGCATGCTGAGCCTTACCATACCAACAGCTGTTATTTTGTATGACTTGATCCCGCTGATTCAGCGTCGGCCTTATCTGGAAAATCCAGTGGTCGAAGTCTGGTACGAGAATAAACTTGACCATTTGCGCCGAGCGAATCTGTTACTCGCCATTTCTGAATCATCTCGGCAGGAAGGAATTCAATACCTTGGTTTTCCGGACGAGGCATGTGTCAATATATCGACGGCGGCCGACCAGCATTTTCAGCCGCAGCAAATCGATTGCGAGAAAGAGCAGGAGGTTCGCCGGCGTTACGGCTTAAATCGGCCATTCGTGATGTATACAGGTGGTATTGACCACCGGAAGAACATAGAAGGTCTTATTCGCGCTTATGCGATCCTGCCTAAACGCATTCGCGACGCTCATCAACTGGCCATTGTCTGTTCCATTCAACCTGCCAGTCGAGCTACGCTTGAGAAGCTGGCTAAGGAACAGGGACTGAAATCAGATGAGCTGGTGCTGACCGGGTTTGTGCCTGAAGAAGATTTGTTGGCTCTCTATAATTTGTGCAAAGCTTTCGTCTTCCCATCGTGGCACGAAGGATTCGGCTTGCCGGCGCTGGAGGCTATGTCATGCGGTCGCGCTGTAATTGGTGCCAACACATCCAGCCTGCCGGAAGTGATTGGCAGAGGTGATGCACTGTTTGACCCGATGAGTGACAAGTCCATTGCTGAAAAGCTCGAAGAAGTGCTTACTAAAGATGTCTTCCGGGCAGAGCTGGAGCAGCATGGTTTGGAGCAGGCTAAATGCTTTTCTTGGGATACTAGTGCAAAACAGGCAATAACCGCTTTCAAGGCATTGCATGTTAAAAGGAACAGCCAGAATTTAACGGATATTATTTCCGGCCGTCGTCCAAGGCTGGCTTACATATCACCTCTGCCGCCAGAGCGTAGCGGTATTAGTGATTATAGTGCTGATCTTTTGCCCGAACTTTCACGACATTACGATATTGACGTAATTGTGGCGCAGGAAGCGGTGTCAGACATATGGGTCAAAGCCAATTCCGCGCTACGTACAGTCGCATGGTTTAGAGAACACGCGGACACTTATGATCGTGTGCTATACCATTTTGGCAATTCTCATTTCCATCAGCATATGTTTGGCTTATTGGAAGATGTGCCGGGTGTTGTTGTGCTGCATGACTTTTTCTTGTCTAGCATCCTAGCCAATATGGATTTTGCTGGGTATCAGCCTAACTCTTGGGTAAAGACTCTTTACCAAAGCCATGGCTATGAGGCCGTGCAGAAACATTTTCATGCATCTGACAATACGGAAGCAGTTTGGCATTATCCGTGCAACCTTGGAGTACTCCGGAGTGCATTAGGTGTGGTGGTGCATTCTCAAAACTCCAGACGATTAGCTGATCAGTGGTACGGTAAAGGTGTGGCGGACGATTGGGCTATTATTCCACTTCTACGTGTACCAGAGCATAGGATTGATCGAGCTGAAGCGCGTCGTCAGTTGAAATTGAATCATGACGATTTTGTTGTGTGCAGTTTTGGTCTGTTGGGGCCGATCAAGCTGAACCATCGTTTGCTCAATGCGTGGCTGGCTTCGAAGCTGGCTAAGAGCGCTAATTGTGTATTGATATTCGTTGGTGAAAATCACGGCGGTGACTATGGAGCGGAGCTAATTACTACAATCCGCCGCAGTGGCTTGGATAAGCGCATACGCATCACTGGCTGGGCGGATGCCGATACTTTTCATCATTACCTAGCGGCGGCAGATATTGGTGTGCAACTGCGCACGCTGTCCCGTGGCGAAACGTCGGCAGCTGTACTGGATTGCATGAATTTCGGCCTTCCGACGATCGTTAATGCTAATGGTAGCATGGCAGATTTGCCCGATGATGGAGTGCTAAAGCTTCCGGATGAATTTGATGATGCGGAATTAATAGCGGCTCTGGAAGCGCTGTGGAGTGATCCTTTATACCGACAGCAATTAGGAGAAAAGGCGCGGGAAATTATTCTTGAGCATCATGCTCCTCGGAGTTGCGCTGATCAGTATGCTCAGGCAATTGAGGCAGTGTATAGGGCTGAGTATACGGGCGTATCTGCGTTAGCTCATGCTGTAACTCATTTTGATCCAATGCCAAAAGAAGCGCATTCTTGGGTTTCGCTGGCAGAATCAGTGGCTCTTGCTATTCCTCCCCGTATTGCCTCCCGTCAACTGTTGGTGGACGTTTCGGAAATGATGCAACGCGGCAATCAGCGTGTTGCGCTCAGCACTTTGAAGGAATTGCTTGTCAATCCGCCCGAGGGTTATCGAGTGGAGCCAGTCTATGCTACTCCACACCAAGGCTATCGCTATGCGCGCCGCTTTACGCTTAATTTTCTCAATTTGCCCGAGCTTACTCTAGAGGATGATGTTATTGAGTACCATGCCGGTGACATATTTCTTTGCCTCGGTTTATCTCATCAATTAGTAATCCCTCGCCGAGCTGATTTGGAGCGCATACGGAATTATGGAGTACAAATCTGGTTCACAGTTTACGATCTTTTATTGACGGATTTGCCGAAGGCATTTCCCGATACAGTGAAACAGTTGCACGATAATTGGCTAGAGACTCTTGCCGAGATCGGCAACGTCATACGAATAGCCAATGCTGTAACTGATGCGATGGTGGATGAATTCAAGGTGGACGGAGCCATCTATCGACGTTCTTTTAATATAGATTGGTCCCATTTAGGTACTGATATTAGCTGCCAACATTTATTAGCAAATATTGCAGAAATTATTAGGGCTGAATCAGTTCCAGATGCAGAATTGAAATTGATCACGCAAGTTTTGGCTTTAAATTTTAAGCAATTTGAAAGCCTTGGCCGAAGTTCGACGCTGCCTGAAAAGCTCACTTGGCGTTTGGAAGGTCCTTTCGATAGTTCCTACAGTTTAGCCTTATTAAATCGTGAGACAGCTTTGGCATTGGATGTTTTGGGCCACAATGTGGCGCTGCATTCGACAGAAGGCCCTGGTGATTTTGAGCCAAATCCACAGTTTTTAAAGTTAAACCCTGCTGTTGCCAAGCTGCATGCCAGATCACAGGAAATTACCCAGGAGCAAGCTGATATTACAAGCCGTAATCTTTACCCGCCCCGGGTTGAAGATATGAAAAGCCGCATGAATCTGCTTCATCATTATGCTTGGGAAGAATCAGGTTATCCACAAGACTGGGCAGATAATTTCAGCCGGCATTTACAAGGGATGACTTGTTTGTCTGCACATGTGCAAAAGATAATGCTGGATCACGGAGTGACTGTTCCAATGACTACGTCTGGCTGCGGTGTCGATCATTGGGAACGCATTAAATCCGATAAAAGCTATAAATTAAAAGAGCCGGGATTTCGCTTCCTCCATGTATCGTCCTGTTTTCCCAGAAAAGGTGCGGATGTCATGCTGAAAGCCTATGGACAGGCTTTCAGCAAAAAAGATGATGTGATTTTAATTATCAAAACATTTGCTAATCCCCATAACGAAGTGCATAAATGGCTTGCTGATGCAAAGCAAGCATATCCGGATTACCCAGATGTCCTCATTATTGAGGATGATTTGAGTGACTCCCAGCTAAAGTCAATTTATGAGCAATGCCATGCTTTAGTTGGGCCAAGTCGCGCTGAAGGTTTTGGACTGCCGTTTGCAGAAGCTATGCTTTCCGGGTTGCCGGTAATTACGACAGGTTGGGGTGGGCAGTTGGACTTTTGTTCGCCTGAAACTGCATGGCTAGTGGATTACACTTTTACCAATGCGGATACCCACTTTGAATTATTCAATTCTGTATGGGCAGAGCCAAATCAAGCGCATCTCGCCGAGCTTATGCGGAAAGTATACGAATTGTCACCGCAAGCAAGAACGGAAAAACCGCAACGGGGGCGGGATCTGCTTTTGCAGAAGTTTAAGTGGACAGATGTAGCACAACGTTTAGTAGATTCGGCAAGATCGTTTGCCAAATCACAGTTATTAAGAGACCCAAAGATAGGGTGGATAACTACCTGGAATACAAAATGTGGAATAGCAGCTTATTCCAAGCATCTGATTGATGCAATGCCGCAAAGGGTAACTGTTCTTGCCGCTCATGCAGATGTACAGACACAACAAGATTCATATAATGTTTCACGTTGTTGGCTTGCAGGTGAAGCTGATTTGCTGGAGGATTTGTCGCAGGCTATTGAAAAAAATGCGTTAGATACTTTAGTCATTCAATTCAATTATGGTTTTTTTAATTTTGACCATTTTTCGAGATTTTTGGAAGACCAAATAGGACAAGGAAGAACAGTCATTCTTATGTTACATTCAACCACTGATCCTGTGCATATTCCAGAAAAGCGGTTAGGAAAAATGGTTCCAGCATTAAAGAAATGCCACCGCCTATTAGTGCATGCGCCTGGTGATCTTAATCGTCTCAAGGCACAGGGTTTGATCGATAATGTAGCTCTTTTTCCGCATGGCGTTCTTGATAAGGTTTTTAATACAACTGAAGAATTACACGATCAGTTTACAATTGCCTCTTATGGGTTTTTCTTACCACACAAGGGACTTCTGGAATTGATTGATGCTGTGAAGTTACTTGCCGATTCAGGACGGTATGTAAAACTTAAAATGATTAACGCCGAATACCCTATTCCGGAGTCGGCGGAAATGGTTAGGCAAGCTAAGGATAAAGTAGCTAAGCTAGGCATGGAGTCATATGTTGAGATCATTTCAGATTTCTTGCCTGATGAGCAAAGCCTTCTATATTTAAGTTCTGCTGACTTGATTGTTTTTCCGTATCAGGAAACTGGCGAATCATCAAGTGCTGCTGTACGCTATGGATTGGCATCTGGTAAACCTGTAGCCGTCACTCCCTTAGCCATTTTCGACGATGTCAGTCGGGCAGTATTAAAATTGCCAGGTTGTATGCCTCAAGACCTGTCGAATGGAATAGCCAATATTATTGAAGATATAACAGCCAATAACGAAACCGCCATAAAAAACAAACAGAATGCTGAAAAATGGCGCGAAGCACATAAATACTCGAAGCTCGGCAAGCGGTTAAATAATATGTTAATAGCCTTAACCAATCAAAGCGATAATGAATGGTTAAGCTCTAAAGTGTAAAACGATTCTACTAACCAATCATTAAAAAGTAATAAATATGAAAGCAATTATTACAGGCATTACCGGCCAAGACGGTGCTTACCTATCAGAGCTTCTGCTCGGCAAGGGCTATACCGTCTACGGCACTTACCGTCGCACCAGTTCCGTCAACTTCTGGCGCATAGAAGAGCTGGGTATCCAGAACCATCCCAATTTGCATCTGGTGGAATATGATCTGACGGATTTGGGTTCCAGCATCGCGCTGGTGCAGAAGGTGCAGCCGGATGAAATCTACAACCTGGCAGCGCAAAGCTTTGTCGGTGTGAGCTTTGAGCAGCCCAGCGCCACGGCTCAGATTACCGGCATCGGCGCGCTGAATTTATTGGAGGCCATTCGCCTGGTTAATCCGAAGATCCGGTTTTATCAAGCGTCCACGTCTGAAATGTTCGGCAAGGTTCAGGCCATTCCCCAGGTGGAAGATACCCCGTTTTACCCGCGCAGCCCTTATGGTGTGGCCAAGCTCTATGCGCACTGGATGACGGTCAATTACCGCGAAAGTTATGACATTTTTGGTTCCAGCGGCATTTTGTTCAACCATGAAAGCCCTTTGCGCGGCCGCGAATTCGTCACGCGCAAGATTACCGATTCAGTAGCCAAGATCAGCCTGGGCAAGCTGGATGTTCTGGAGCTCGGCAATATGGATGCCAAGCGCGATTGGGGCTTCGCAAAGGAATATGTGGAAGGCATGTGGCGTATATTGCAGGCCAATGAGCCCGATACATTCGTGCTGGCGACCAATCGCACGGAAACCGTGCGTGATTTTGTACGCATGGCGTTCAAGGCGATTGGCTTAGAGCTTGAGTTTAAAGGCCAGGGCGATGAGGAATATGCTGTGATTGCAGCTATCAACTCTGACTCCGCTCAAGGCGAGAAGGCGTTACAAGTAGGACAAACGGTGGTGCGCGTTAACCCCAGATTCTATCGCCCTGCCGAAGTGGACTTGCTGATCGGCAATCCGGCCAAGGCCAAAGCCAAGCTGGACTGGACGCCTAAAACTACGCTGGAGCAGTTGTGTCAGATGATGGTGGAGGCTGATCTGCGCCGCAATACACAGGGGTTCTCATTTTGAGGCTGCTGGTCACGGGCGGACAGGGTTTTACCGGGCAGCACTTTGTCAAGGCTGCTCGTGCCTGTGGGCACGAGGTTATTACTCTGCAAGCCGATCTCAAAGATCGTGAAGCAGTACGGCAGCAGGTAGTTGAAGCAGCGCCGGAAGCCGTCGTTCATCTGGCTGCGATCAGCTTCGTCGGGCACGCCGATGCCAGTGCGTTTTACGATGTCAACGTGATTGGCACGCTGAATCTGCTGGAGGCTCTGGCCGCCCTTGCGCAGCCGCCACGCAGTGTCTTGATCGCCAGCAGCGCCAATGTGTATGGAAACTGCGAGCGGTCGCCCATTACGGAAGCGCAAGCGCCGGCGCCGGTCAATCATTACGCCATGAGCAAGCTGGCCATGGAGTATATGGCCAGAACTTATCTGGACAGGCTGCCGTTGTTTTTCGCGCGGCCTTTTAACTATACAGGCCCGTTGCAGGCCAAGTCGTTTGTCATTCCCAAACTGGTCGCGCATTTTGCGCAGAGGGCAGAGGCGGTTGAGCTAGGCAATCTTGATGTGGAGCGCGAGTTTAACGATGTACGCTTTGTTTGCGAAGCCTATTTGCGATTGCTGCAGAAGGCTGCTCCCGGCGAGGTCTATAACATCTGCTCCGGCAAGCCGGTAACGCTCAAATCCGTGATTGAGCTGTTGGGCCAGATCACGGGGCATCAATTGCAGGTCAATGTAAACCCGGCCTTTGTGCGCAGCAATGAAATTCACCGTTTATGCGGCAGCCCGGCAAAGCTGGTTAATACAGTAGGCGATATTTCATCGCCGGCCTTGGTTGATACGCTGCGCTGGATGTTGGTCGAAAGTTGATGAAGGTTATTGTATCGATTGACCCGGTACGATTCCCTCTAACAGGCATTGGGCGTTATACCTTTGAATTAGCGCGCCACCTTGCTAAGCTGGACGATGTCGGTGATCTGAGGCTGCTGTCCGGATCCCGTTTTGTGCCGTTTCTGCCAGCGGCGGCAGCGTGTGTTGACGATGGCAGAACGTCGCTGGTCAGGCAGTTAAAAAAACATCTGCTGAAAAGCCACACAGTAGTGGATCTGGCCAGTGGTTTCAGGAACTGGAGAAGGCAGCGCGCTTTGCTTGGGCTTGAGGATTTTGTCTTTCATGGGCCTAATTACTATCTGCCCAGGTTTGCCGGCGTCAATGTCAGCACTTTTCATGATCTGTCGGTGTATAGTTGGTCTCACTGCCATCCGCCGGAGCGTGTGCGGTTCATGCAAAAACAGATTGTGCTTTCGTTGCGCAGGGCCGACATGTTGATTACGGACTCGGAATTTACCCGGCAGGAAGTCGCGCAGCATTTCTCTTGGCCGCTCGATAAAATTCGTAGCGTATCGTTGGCCAGCAGTCCGGAGTTTTATCCTCGCAATCAGGCCGAATGGTCTGCAACAGGTGTTCGCTATGGTTTAACCATGGGTGGGTATACGCTTTTTGCAGGGACCATAGAGCCTCGTAAGAATCTGGATGTCCTGCTCGATGCTTATGGGTTACTGCCTCTGAACTTGCGGCAGCGATGGCCGTTGGTTATGACGGGCTATCAAGGCTGGCAAAGCGAAAAACTGCATGAACGCATCAAGGCGGCTAGCCGTGAGGGCTGGGTACGTTACTTAGGCTATGTGCCCGCCGAGGATTTGCCCTTGCTTTATGCCGGCGCCCGTCTGTTTGCATTTCCTTCGCTGTATGAGGGTTTTGGCTTGCCGATACTGGAGGCGATGGCTTCCGGAGTGCCGGTGGTCTGCTCAAATGCTTCTTCCTTGCCCGAGGTTGCGGGCGATGCAGCCGGCATGTGCGAGGCAATGGATGTGGATAATCTGTCGGGATTGATCGCGGCAGGGCTGGAAGACGACATCTGGCGTAACAGTGCGATTGAAAAAGGACTGGCCCGGGCCGCTGGATTCAGTTGGCAGCGTTGCGCCGAAGAAACTGTTGCAGTTTACCGTGAAGCAATCAGTGCCAGATCTTAGCTTCTAAAATAACGTAGGAACAGTTGCTGAAATACCGTAATGAAAAAAGCAGTTGCTGATCTGGCACAGGGATGTGATAGGCTATGACTATATAGCATTGGCTATCTGCACTACATTTACATAGATAGCTGTCACCGGTTTCTATTTTTGCGAGTTAATCGATTGCAACAGGCGTTTTAATGAAAGTTCTTCATGTTTATAGAACTTATTTTCCCGATACCCAGGGCGGTCTGGAAGAAGTTATTCGGCAGATCTGCCGTAATACCAAATGCCATAATGTGGAAAGCAGGGTTTTTACCCTAAGTCCGCAATCGGGGCAATCTGTCATATCGAGAAAAGAGGCCGATGTTTACCGTTTTAACCGGACCTTTGAAATTGCTTCATGCAGTGTGTCTATCAGTGCATTGTCAGGCTTCAAGCAATTGGTGGAATGGGCGGATATTGTGCATTATCATTTTCCCTGGCCTTTTGCCGACTTGCTTCATTTGTTAGGGCAAGTCAAGAAGCCCTCGATTGTTACTTATCATTCCGATATTGTCAGGCAGAAGGGTTGGTTAACGTTATACCGCCCTTTAAAGCAGTATTTTCTTACGCATGTTGACTGTATCGTTTCAACCTCGCCCAATTACTTTGCAACGAGCGATGTCCTGGGGACTTTTTCCGAAAAAGTGGAGATTATTCCTATCGGATTGGATGACGCCAGCTATCCGGTTGTAGATGCCGAACAGATGGAATCCGTTCGGGCGCAATGCGGGGAAGGTTTCTTTTTATTTATAGGCGTGCTTCGTTATTACAAAGGACTGCGTATTCTGCTTGAAGCCATTAAAAATACGGCATTGCGGGTCGTCATCGTGGGTTCGGGACCGATAGAGAATGAATTGCGGCAGCAGGCCAGTGAACTGGGTCTAGAAAATGTCCAGTTTTTGGGCTACGTCAGCGATGAAGAAAAAGTGGCACTGATTCGATTATCAAGAGCAATTGTTTTTCCTTCTTATCTACGCTCGGAAGCCTTTGGCGTCACTTTGCTGGAAGGAGCCATGTTTGGCAAGCCCCTGATTTCTGCGGAAATCGGCACAGGCACCAGCTATGTCAATAGTGACAAGGAAACGGGTTTTGTAGTGCCGCCATCCGATTCAAGACGGTTACGCGAGGCAATGGAAAAACTGGATCAGGATGAGCAGCTGGCTAAATGCATGGGACAAGCGGCACGAGAAAGATATGAAAAATTGTTTACCGGGAAAAGAATGGGTGAACAATATGTGCAGTTGTATAAGAAATTGCTGGCCGAAGTGGTTTACGCCAAACCAGAGGCACAATCTAAAATAATCTAGGCAGGGTAAGTGTCAGACATCCACCAAGAGAACTACATGTCATTTTATCAAGGTTTCAACCACAATACCGGCAGTCAGGCGGCGGATCTGGGTATTGAATTTACAATCAACGGTATCATCTGCTTGATTCAGGCTATACCTTTGAAACAAACCGGGACATGCCCATGAATCCATATGCCGTGCAATCCGCATCACCCAAGGCGCTGGCACGAAGCCTATGGTGTAACCGGCAGCTTATCAGGCAAATGACCGTGCGCGAAGTAGTCGGGCGCTATAAAGGTTCTGTCATGGGACTGTTTTGGTCGTTTCTCAATCCCGTGTTCATGCTGGTGGTATATACCTTTGTTTTCTCGGTTGTCTTTAAAGCCCGCTGGGGCGTGGGAGGCGCGGAGGAAACCAAAACCCAGTTTGCCGTGGTGTTGTTTGTCGGCATGATTGTGCATGGGCTGTTTGCCGAAGTGCTCAACCGCGCGCCTGGCTTGATTCTGGCGAATGCCAATTATGTCAAAAAGGTGGTGTTTCCGCTGGAGATATTGCCTATTGTCAGCATGGGAGGGGCGCTGTTTCACAGTCTGGTCAGTTTGAGCGTGCTGCTTGCTGCGTTTGTTATATTTAACGGCTATCTGCATTGGACGGTAATTTTCATTCCATTCGTATTGCTGCCTCTGGTTATCCTCGCCCTGGGCCTTGCCTGGATGCTTGCTTCCCTGGGGGTATTCCTTCGGGATGTGGGGCAAACCATCGGCATCATTACCACGGTAATGATGTTTTTATCGCCGGTGTTTTTTCCTGTTACGGCCTTGCCGGAACAATACCGTCCCGTCATCATGGCCAATCCGCTCACTTTTATTATCGAGCAGTCGCGCGATGTGCTCATTTGGGGACGATTGCCTGATTGGACCAGCTTGGGTGTGTATATGTTAGTCGCTAGTGTTATAGCCTGGGCAGGTTATATCTGGTTTCAAAGGACCAGAAAGGGTTTTGCCGATGTGCTTTGATCTGCGGGATGTCGTTTATCCACCGAACCTACACAACGGTAGGGGTAGGCATTCCGGTGGGGCAAAATGCATAAGTCCTGATAGTCTCTAATTTAATGGCAGTGATATACTTCACAATTGCACAGATAGGGCAAAGTTATTCTGTGGGTAAAGTGGCTACTATTTGAATAATGGTGACACTCTAATCAATCGAAGCTCACTGCATCAGTGTGCAAGATTTGACAATTAATTAAACAATCAAATTATTCCTGCAAGACAATGCAGCGGAGAGAAGTTCGAGGTCGATGAGTAAACAACTTGATGCTGTGACCCTGGTGACTGTCAATTATAATGCGGGCGATATGCTTTTGAGCTGTATTCGTTCCGCGGCAGGTCAAGTCGGGGAAATCATTGTTGTGGATAATGCTTCCTCCGACCAAAGCCTGGTGAACTTGAGCGCCCAGGATGAGTTGTTGGGAACCGTCAAAATTATCCGGAATTCGCGAAATCTGGGATTTGCCGCAGCTTGCAATATCGGAATGCAGGCTGCCAAAGGCGACTACATATTGTTTCTTAATCCGGACTGTGAGCTTAATCCCGATGCCATTCAAGTTATGTTGGATGTGTTCCATGAGTGCGCCGAGGCCGGCATGGCAGGCGGATTGCTGATTGGTCCCGATGGCAGGGAGCAGGGCGGCGGAAGGCGGGCCATTCCCACACCTTGGCGTTCTTTTGTAAGAGCCTTCGGTTTATCTCGATTTGAGCACCGCTGGCCAAAACTGTTTTTTGATTTCCATCTGAATAAGCAGCCGTTGCCGGTTCATCCTGTCGAAATAGAAGCCATCTCCGGGGCTTGCATGCTGGTCAAACGCAAAGCGATTGAAGATGTCGGGTTGTGGGATGAGGCATATTTCCTGCATTGCGAAGATCTGGACTGGTGCATGCGCTTTCGTCAGAAAAAATGGAAGATTCTATTTGTGCCGGATGCGCACGTGGTTCATCACAAGGGCATGTGTAGCCGCTCGCGTCCCATATTTGTGGAATGGCACAAGCATAAAGGCATGATGCGCTTTTACCGTAAGTTTTTCAGCCATCAGTATCCAAGGCCTTTAATGTGGCTGGTCGGCGCGGGTATCGGCCTGCGGTTCAGCATGCTGGTTGTTTATTTTACCAGTTGTCATATTGTGCATCGTCTGAGGTTGTTGAATGGATAGGCAGCAAGTAGGGATTATTGGTGCGACCAGCTTTGTCGGAGAATGTCTCCTGGATAGATTGGCAGGGCTGGATGTCGAGATGACGGCATTTTCGCGCAAACCTCAGAAAATCACCCCTGATCGTCATGCATCAAAACTAAGTTGGCGTGTTTTAGGTGAGAACGCGGCCGATCCGGTGGCCACGCCTTATTCTGTTGAAACGCGAGCAATTGAAAATTGGGTCAGCCTGGGACCTATCTGGGTTTTGCCAGCGTTGTTTCCGATGCTGGAAGCCTATGGCATTCGCCGTATCGTGGCGTTGAGTTCAACCAGTCGCTTTACCAAAAAGACATCCAGGGATGCATCGGAGCAGGCGCTGGCCGAGCATCTGATCAGCGGCGAAGAAAGCTTGAAAGCTTGGGCTGAAAAACAAGGCGTGGAATGGGTCATTATCCAGCCGACCATGATCTATGGCTATGGCAAGGACAGGAACATTGCCAGGATATCGCATTTTATCGAGCGCTTCGGCTTTTTTCCCTTGCTTGGCAAAGCTACAGGCAAGCGGCAGCCGGTGCATGTTGAGGATGTCGTTGATGCCTGCTGTTCGGCGCTTTTTTCAGAGCGGGCGCTAAACCGCGCTTATGTTGTGTCGGGTAAAGAACGGTTGACTTACCGGGCAATGGTTGAGCGCATATTTTTATCAATCGGAAAACCGCCTGTTTTGTTGTCGCTGCCATTAGGCGTGTTTCAATATGCCGTTATGTGTTTGCGGGTCCTGCCCCGATTCAAGTCGCTGACCGTTGAAATGGCGTCTCGCATGAATCAGGATATGGTTTTCGATCATGAAGAGGCGGCACAGGATCTGGGGTTTAAGCCCAGAGGTTTTTTAGACAGCAAAGGCTGACGGCTCAACGGGTTATCAACCCAAGCGTTGCGCTTGCTCTGGATCGCTGACTTTGCCAATCTTCGGCGTGCCCATAGCCGCTATTAAGGCCAGGCATGGCAGTCATCAAACGAATGGATGTTGTCCATTCAGCCTGAAAATAGTCCAATTCTTGATATAACATCTTAAATAGCAATGAAATTTGTCTTTTCGCTGGGTGGATTGACCGCTCTGAATCTGGCTATTGCCATGGCCATCCAGTGGCTGGTTTTGGTCTATATCGGCCCAGGCGCCGATACCGATGCTTATTTTTCGGCGCAGATGCTGACCTTAATTCCTCTGACAATTTTCAGCGATATCCTGATCAGGGTATTGGTGCCTTTGTTGATAGGGTTAGCCGGGGAAAATTTGACCGCGAACGTAAAATCTTTGCTGTTACAGTCATTTTTTGCCTTTGCGGTTATCGCTGCCATGTTGAGCTTGTCGGCTTATCTGTGGGTTCCGCTATTGTCGCCGGGACTTTCGAAGCAAGCGCTCGATCTGGCGATTGAAATGGCTGAGGTGATGTCAGCTACTCTGGTTTTTGGCGGACTGACGACGGTGTTGACGTCGGCTTATCATGCCGAGCAGCGGTTTATTTATCCGGAATTGTCACAATTCATTGCCGGTATGGTCGTGCTGGCCGGCGTATTTTATGCAATGCCTGTTTATGGCATCGTATCGGTCGCTTGGGGCGCTGTCATCCGTTGGGGATTATGGGCTGTTATGCTGTTCAAATGGGTCGATTGGCGCGCTCACTCGAGGTACGACCAGACGCTGACCAAAATGGTCTGGCAACGCATGCGCGCTTTGCTGTATGGCGAATTAATCAACAAAAGCGGTCCGGTCGTTGACCGTTACCTGGCTTCATTCGGCTCCGCGGGCAGTATCAGCTTGCTGACCTTCGGCAACCAGCTCTACGGGATATTTTTGGCGCTTACCAATACAGTATTCGCCATGCCTTTGCTGGCATTTGCGGCAAGGAGCATGAAATCAAATGATACGTCCCGGCTTAGGCAAAATTATCGACAGAAGCTGCTGCTGACCGGAACAATGGGGCTGGCCGTATGGGGTATTTTCGCCCTATGCGGAAAATGGGCGCTGACTTTGCTGGTCGGCTATGGGAAATTCGGCGCGGGGCAAATCGATGTGCTGTGGCAGCTTATGATGGTGATGGGCGGCATGCTGGTCGCGGGCGTAGCCGGCCAAATGGCGGTCAGTTGCCTTTACGCATTGGGCCGAACAAGCGTGGTAGTCAGGCTTGCGATGGTCAATTTTTTCATTTGTGCAGGCATAAAAGTGCTGGCGTTCAATGCAATCGGTATTGTCGGCATCGCAATCGGAATCGTCGCTTATCAATTATTGAACGCTGTTGGATTGCATATTGCGCTGCTGCGCGCATTAAAACAGGCTGACTGAAAGAGCGCAAAAAAACGCCAATAACGCACAATAACGGTGATAGCCATGCTTTATCACGACTCGAACAGGAAAAAAATCCGTGAATACGACTATGAACGAAGTCTATGTTATTCTCTCGACCTATAATGGCGAGCGATTTCTATCCGAACAGCTTGAATCCATTCTTGCGCAACAGTCAGTATCAATCAAACTCTATATACGCGATGACGGATCAAGCGATGGAACCAGGGCCATATTGGCATCCTTTGCCCAAAGCCATGCTCATATCGAAGTTGAGTATGGTGACAACATCGGCGTCATCAACAGTTTTTTTGCCTTGCTCAGGAAAATTCCGCCGGATGCCGAGTTTGTCGCTTTCGCCGACCAGGACGACATCTGGCTGCCGGACAAGCTTATACGGGCAGTTGACCGGCTAAAGGACGCATCAAAACCGGTCATGTACTGTTCCTGTTATAAGGCCGTTGATGAAAATGGAGATTTTCTCTGGCAATCTTTGCCGCCTGAAAAAGAGATAAGCTTCAAAAACGCTATTGTGCAAAATATCACGACTGGCTGCACAGTAGTTATGAACGGGAGCCTATTGACCGCCCTAAAAATACACCAGGTCAATACAAAAAATTTGATCATGCACGACTGGTGGGTCTATCTGGTGGCCGTCTGCTTCGGGCAAGTTATTTATGACCGGGAACCCTCTATGCTGTACAGGCAGCATGGCGGCAATGTGGTCGGCGCAAAAAACGGCTTCGCTTTGTGGCTGGGTAGAATTAAACGGTTTTTTCTGTATCGGAAGAAAAATTCCAGAATTGCCCAGGCCAGGGAATTTCTTGAACGCTATAAAAGCGACTTAAGCACTGAAGACTCGCATTTGATTTCGGCGTTTCTAGCTTATCGGCAGGCCGGATTATTGAAGAGAATACGTTACGCGATTGAAATGCCCTTATACATGCAAAAAAAATCCGACAACCTCATTCTAAAATTGCAATTGATCTTAAACAGCGTGCACTGACATCTGTGGCATCGTTATGGTCAGGTGAAAATCCTGGTGCCGGCCTGGTTTCCTGACCAGCCAGCTCTGCCTGGTCATTCTTTGGCAAAAAATATAGCGCCAGGGTTTTGATTGTTGTCATTCAAAAAGCCTGTAATTTGTTGATTAAACGACTGCCTATCCTTGATAATATTCTGATGCCTGGCTGACGGCTGAATTTTATTATTCAGTATGCAGTACGGAGTTATTTTTCAACAGAGGTCTTTTTGACAGCCGCTGTATGGAATTTTATTAGCAGCTTGGAGCGCTGGAAAGGCCAGTAAAAACGTTTTTAGCCGGAAATAATCCGGCATAAAGTGCAAAAAAAACAGGCGTTAAACTTGTGAAGGCTTCTGGCGGCTTATTGAATGATACAGCTAAAATAAGTTAATAACCCATGTTTCTGATAACGGCAACTCTAATGGCAAAAATTAAAATGCTATTTTTAAATGAATCGATTTGCAGTCAGCGCCCGAGGGATTTTTTTTCTATCAGTTTATTGCTGATGATGGGGGTTGATCATGTTATTGTTTTTATCCGCGAGCGCTGCAGTACGCATGAATGCTGAAAACCTGCGGTTTTATCAGGCATGCGCCTATAACTGAGATCTGTCTTGCATAGTCTTAAGAAAGCCCCCGTCTTCGTCTACGTTATTAACGTAGACTGGTATTTTGAGCTGCACTGGCTCCAGCGCGCGCTTGCGACTTTAAACGCCGGGGCTGAAGTGCATCTGGTGATGGGCATGACGGACCCTCGGTTGATTGACAGCTTCAGCCAATACGGATTTACTTGCCATCAATGGAATATCGACCGTAAGTCATTGAATCCTTTTTTTAATTTACAAGGGCTGATCGAGCTTTACCGGCTGCTTAAATCCATTTCCCCTGACGTCATTCATGCCATTACCATCAAGCCCAATATTTATGTCGGCTTGATTTTTTATCTGTTAAAAGTTCCTTATCTGTTAAGCATTACCGGAACCGGCATTATTTTTTCAGGCAAATCCTTATCGACCAAATTGATAAAGCCTATTATCAGGCTGCTTTATAAAGTGTCAAAAAGAAAAGATGTCAATCGCAGGATAGTGTTTGAAAATAGTGAGGACAGGGCCTATTTCATCAATACCGGGCTATGCGACAGTCACGAAGCCGTAACCATCCTCGGGGCCGGCGTGGATCCGGATATTTATGAGCCGGTCGCTGAACGTGAAACCGACGCGCCCGTTATTTTGTTCGCAGCCCGGCTATTATGGGATAAAGGGTTGGGCGATTTGGTTGAGGCGGCAAGACGCCTGCGCAGTCAGGGCTTGAATTTTGTGATACAGGTCGCCGGCATTATTGATAATTCAACGGTCAATGCCATTGATGAGCAGACGTTGAAAGCCTGGAGCCGGGAAGGGGCGATACAATGGTTGGGTACGGAAAAAAATATGCCCAGTCTGCTTGCGCAGGCCAATATTGTGGTGCTGCCGACTTTTTACGGTGAAGGCGTGCCGCGCATTTTGATCGAAGCCGCTTCCTGCGAAAGAGCGATTGTGGCGACTGATATGCCCGGATGCCGCGAGATAGTAAAACACGGCATTAACGGATTGCTGGTGCCGGCCCGCGACATAGGCGCTCTGGCTGATGCGCTTGCGCAGTTGATCCAAAATCCGCAGATTAGAAAAAGAATGGGAAAACAAGGCCGAAAAATTGTCGAGCGCGACTTTTCCGAGCAGCAAGTGATTTCTGAAACACTGTCTTTATATAAAGAATTATTGTCATGAACAAAGTGTTAGTTACGGGCGCCAATGGCTTCATAGGCAAGATCCTGTTGGCGGAGCTTATTGCCGCCGGCTTTGACGCGAAAGGCGCAGTTCGCTCATCCGCATCCATCTCCGGCCAGTCGGCCGCCATTGCGGTCGGCGATATCAATGCCGGAACATCATGGCAGGATGCTCTGCAGGGCGTTGATGTCGTAGTGCATCTGGCCGCGCGCGTGCATGTCATGAAGGAAACGGTGCTTGATTCACTAAGGGCTTTTCGCGAAGTCAATGTGGCGGGTACCGAAAACCTTGCCCGGCAGGCTGCGGCGCATGGCGTCAGGCGCTTCATTTATTTGAGTTCGATTAAAGTAAACGGCGATCAGACTGACAGGGCCTTTTCTGCCGATGATAATGCGATTCCTCGGGACTCCTACGGCTTGTCCAAATGGGAAGCCGAGCAGGTATTAAGAAAAGTCAGTGCGGAGACCGGTTTGGAAATCGTTATTATCCGCCCGCCTTTGGCCTATGGGCCTGGCGTTAAAGGCAATTTTTTGCGTTTATTGAAACTGGTCAATTCAGGATGTCCTTTACCGCTGGGCAAAGTCAGCAACAAGCGCAGCATGGTCAGCGTCGATAATCTGTGTGATTTGATAAAGACTTGTATTGATCATCCCGGCGCTGATGGCCAGGTCTTTTTGGTCTCCGATGGTCATGATCTGTCTACGCTTGATCTGATCAGAATGATGGCGGCTCATATGCGGCAGTCGGCACGATTGTTCTCGCTGCCGCTAGGCTGGTTATACGGATTAGGCAAGATAGTCGGTAAAAAGCCTGAGATAGATCGGCTCTGCGATTCGTTGCAAGTTGATATTCAGCAAACCTGTAATAAATTGCAATGGATGCCGCCGTATTCAGTAGATGAAGAGGTCAGAAAAACGGTGGCCTGGTTTATGGCGCAAAAGCAATAAAACACTGCATGCTTACTATCTTACTGTCAATTGGCGTATTATCGTTGTCGTGGCTGAGCGTTTATTTCATCAAAGCTTATGCGTTGAAGAATCTTCTGGATATTCCGAACCAGCGCAGTTCTCACCAGATGCCTACTCCCAGAGGCGGCGGTTTAGGCATCGTTGTGGCCTTTACCGCGGCTTCCTTGATGTTGTTTCTTGGCGGCAGTCTTGATCTGGCTGGTTTTCTGGCTTTAACGGCGGCTCTGTTGGTGGCCGGCATCGGCTTCTGGGACGATCACCGGCACATACCGGCCCGCTGGCGCTTCCTGGTCCATCTGGCCGCGGCGGTAATCGCGCTTGGTTTGGTACAGGGATTTCCGCTATTAGTCATGGGCGACTGGCGCATCGAACTGGGTGTTATCGGTTATGCGTTGGGCATGGCTTATCTGGTCTGGCTGCTTAATCTGTTCAATTTTATGGATGGCATTGACGGGATCGCCGCTTCTGAAGCCGTATTTATATCAGGGGCTCTGGCCGGCTTTCTGGGCTTTATCGATAATGAGCTTGCGCTTATTGCCCTTTCGTTGTGTTTCGCTTCTCTGGGTTTCTTGTTGTGGAACTGGCCGCGGGCGAAAATTTTCATGGGCGATGTCGGCAGCGGTTTTCTGGGGTTTGTATTGGGGCTGTTGACTTTAATGGCGGGCCATCAGGAGCCCATCTATGTCTATGTCGGGCTGATTCTGTTCGCGGTGTTTATAACGGATGCCACCGTTACCCTGGTGCGCCGTTATATCGGAGGGCAGAAATGGTATGAGGCGCATTGTTCTCATGCCTATCAGCATGCTGCAAGACGCTATGGCCATTTGAAAGTGATTCTGGCTGTCTGGGCCATTAATTTGTTCTGGCTGCTGCCGGTTGCGTCAGTCGTGTTCAGATATCCGGCCTATGCATTGCCAGGACTAATAATGGCCTATTTGCCGCTGATTTATGTTACTGTTAAGTTTGAAGCAGGCAACGCATGAACCAACGTTATTTGGGTATACTGCAACGTTTGCATGATGTTTCTTTTCTTCATGACAGGCCTATTCCAATTCGTGAAATTTAAATTCCGCTCCCGCACGACTATTTTCATCCATGATCTGGCCATGGTGGCCTTGGCCTGGTTTGGCGCGTACTGGCTGCGTTTTAACCTGGATGTCATTCCCGATAGGTACTGGCAGGATATCAAGCAGGATTTGCCTTACATTATTGCCATCCAGGGCGTTGTCTTCTGGTTTCTAGGCTTGTATCGTGGCGTTTGGCGTTTTGCCTCCATGCCGGATTTAATCCGGATCACGAAAGCAGTCATGATCGGCATAGGCCTGATTGCCTTGAGTTTCTTTTTGTACAATCGCGTCGAAGGCGTGCCGCGCGCCGTACTGCCGCTGTATTTGTTTTTATTGTTGCTGCTGTTGAGCGTGCCCCGCTTCTGCTATCGATTCTGGAAAGAGAATATCCTGATGGAGCGCTCAGGCAAGAGAGCCTTGATTGTCGGCGCCGGCGCGGCAGGAGAAATGCTGGTCAGGGACTTATTGGGTGAAACCAATTCCGGCTATGTACCGGTCGCCTTTGTCGATGATGACCGTCATAAGTGGAAAAGGGAAATTAGAGGCATCCGGGTCGTCGGCGATATTGGACAATTGCCGGTATTTGTCAAGAAACTGGATATTGAGACGGTACTGATTGCCATTCCTTCCGCAACAGACAGTCAAATGCGGCGCATTATTGAGACATGCGAACTGTGCGAGCTGCCTTTTCAAACCTTGCCGTCGGTTAAGGATTTGTTGTCAGGCAGGATTTCGCGCGACAGCCTGCGCGATGTTTCGATTGAGGATATTTTAGGCCGCGATCCGATTCATCTGGATTGGCAGTTGATCGCCGACAATCTTCGCGGTAAAAGCATCATGGTGACCGGCGGCGGCGGGTCGATCGGCTCGGAGCTCTGCAAGCAGCTGGCCAGAGTCAATCCGGCCAGACTTATTGTTTTCGATCAGTCGGAATTTAATTTGTACAAAATAGATGCTGACTTAAGGGCGTCCCACCCTGAAATAAGGCTTAAGGCTGTTTTAGGGGATGTTGCCGACAGGTTGGCGGTGCGCCGCATTATTCAGAAATTAAAGCCCGATGTTATTTTCCATGCCGCCGCTTATAAGCATGTGCCGCTGCTGGAAAATCAGGTGCGAGAGGCTGTGCATAATAACGTCATCGGCACCAAGACGGTTGCCGAAGAGGCGATCGCGGCCGGCATTGAGCGCTTTGTCCTGATCTCCACCGACAAGGCCGTGAATCCGACCAATGTCATGGGCGCGACCAAAAGGGCGGCTGAGATACTCTGCCAGAATCTGAACAGCCGCGGCGGTACGCGTTTCATGACCGTGCGCTTCGGCAACGTACTGGATTCCGCCGGTAGTGTCGTGCCCTTGTTCAGGGCGCAAATCAAAGCCGGTGGGCCGGTCACGGTCACTCATCCTGATATTACGCGTTATTTCATGACGATTCCGGAAGCCTGCCAGTTGATTATGCAGGCTGAAGTCGCTGGCAAAGGCGGCGAGGTTTTTGTCCTGGATATGGGCGAGCCTATAAAGATTGCCTATCTGGCCGAGCAAATGATTCGTTTGAGCGGCAAGCGGGTCGGAGAGGATATAGCAATTAAATATGTCGGTTTAAGACCCGGTGAGAAATTGCACGAGGAATTATTTCATGAGCACGAGCGGCTCAGATCAACGGGTTATGAAAAACTATTATTGGCTAATGCGCGGCTATATGACGAAACCTTGTGGACAACGCATATTGAAAAGCTGGTTCAGGCCTGTCAGCAGGATAATGAAACTGAGATTTTAAGGGTTTTGCGAAGCCTTGTGCCCGAATACCAGGCCGAGGCTCCGGATTATCAAGCCAGGGAAGATATTGTGCTGCATGATTTGATGCCGGCTAATCCATAGGCAAAAAAAACCTCCCTTCGTGTTAACGAAGGGAGGCAAAAAATCAAGCAGAGTGTTATGAGGAGGATCTGCTTGTAGGTATAACACTAGGAGTGTGTAGTTAATCCTGCCGAGCTTAACTGTTCAGTTTGACTCTTATTGCAATATTTCTGCAAGTTGCAGCAATTACAAAAAGATAAGAAGGATGACCGGGGGCGGCAGCTTTACAGCTCAGGCTTTTTATTGAAAGCCAAAATAATGAGCTTAAGCATGACCGATTTATCTATCTGTCAGTTGATGCGCACTATACAGAGGATATTTATTGGATACAATATGACAAATAATAAATTTATTGTTTTATAATAAGAAACAATTATGACATCTTATTTTTTGAATTATTGTCAACCATTACTATTCAGGAAAAGTGACAGCGTATTTCAATAGTAAAAACAGAACCTGAAATTGGCTATTTTTTAAGATGAAGAGGAGATGCAGTGGATAAATTAACCAGCATGAATGTCTTTGTTCGCGTGGCAAAGGCAGGAAGTTTCGCTGGCGGTGCGCGTGATCTGGGAATTTCTCGGGCGATGGCAACCAAACACATCATGCAGCTGGAGAGTAATCTGGGCACGCGCTTATTCAACCGGACTACGCGCAGTTTGAGCCTGACTGAGGTGGGGGCTCAATATCTGGAACGCTGCCAGCAGGTGCTCGGTGATGTTGAAGAGATGGAAGCGGCTGTAACGCATCTACAGACTGAGCCGCGAGGCGTCTTAAAAATCAGTGCGCCGCCAGTGATCGGCGCAACGCATATTTCCCGCGCCTTGGCTGAGTTTCTTAAAATACATCCGGAATTAAACGTCGACATGATTTTGCAAGGCAGTCCGGGTGATTTAATCGACGAAGGGATTGATCTTGCTGTCCATCTTGGCGACTTGGAGGATACCAGCATGGTGGCCCGGAAGCTGGCCAGTTCGTCCTTAGTGGTTTGCGGTTCGCCCGAATACCTGGAACAGTACGGCATCCCGCAGACGCCGGAAGATTTGGCGCATCACAGCTGTCTGGTCAACTGGGCAATCCCGCCAAGAGATAAATGGGAATTTAAGGATGAAGGCGGCTATAAGACCATACATGTGTCCGGGCGGATGCAAGCCAATGCCGCGCATCCGATTCGTATCGCTGCCATTAATGGACTGGGTTTGGTTATGCTGCCCACTTATATCGTAGGGAGTGATTTAGAAAAAGGTAAGCTTAAGCTGGTGCTGGAGAATTACGTATTGCCGCCGTTGGATATCCATGCGGTCTATCCCCATAGAAAATATTTATCGGCCAAAGTCAGAAGTTTTATGGATTTCCTGCAGGAGTGGCTGGAGCACAGAGTCAGTATGCCTGGAACGGAATAATGGATACGTTAGTCAGTAAATGGAATCGTATTTATAGTCAGTCGGAGCATGAATCCTATGTGTCGGCTCAGGTCCTGACCGACAATGAATTTTTGCTGCCTGAAGCCGGAACTGCTCTGGACCTGGCTTGCGGATTGGGTGCCAATGCTGTTTTCTTAGCGCAACAAGGGTTGACCGTGACGGCATTGGATATCTCTTCTGTTGCGATTGAAAAACTAACAGCATACGCGGCTCAGCAGGGGCTAAATATCGAAGCCCGCCAGCAAAAAATCGATCATTACAGCTTGGCAGATCTGAAATTTGATGTTATCGTCGTGAGCCGATTTCTTGACCGCGCTTTGAGTGATGCGATAATAGATGCACTTAACCCGGCCGGATTGCTTTTTTATCAGACGTATACGCGAGAAAAAGCCGGCCGGCACGGCCCCAATAATCCTGATTATCTGTTGGAAGAAAACGAGCTGCTGGACTTATTTTCACCGTTGCGTGTAATTTTTTACAGAGATAATGGTCGAATTGGCAATAAAAATCTGGGATTAAGGGGCGAGGCTCAGTTTATCGGCCAGAAATACATAGAGATTTAGTTAAACGATGATAGAAAATTTAGATCCCAGACAATGCTGGGATTTCTTGCAAAAGAATGCTCATGCAGTATTAGTGGATGTAAGAACCAAGATGGAACATACATTTGTTGGTCATCCGCCAGGTGCCGTGCATATTCCCTGGAAAGAGGCGCCTGATTGGCAAGTTAATCCACAATTCGTTGCCGAGGTCGAAAAGGCTGTGCCTAACAGACAGGCGCCGGTTTTACTGCTTTGCCGCAGCGGCCAGCGCTCGCTGGATGCGGCCAAAGTGCTGGAAGAGGCGGGTTATCAGCATCTAATCAATATTGTCGACGGTTTCGAGGGTGCTTTGGATGAGGACAAGCATCGCGGTAACCTGGGCGGTTGGCGCTTCCATGGGCTGCCTTGGGAGCAAAGTTAATCTCCTTTCCTTGTCTAGGTTGGGCTAGCCGGGCGTGTCCGACATCCTCTTAAACTGCCGTTATGATGGCGCTCCGCCATCTTTTCCCTGCCCGATTTTTTAACCGGAGCGTGCTCGATTCCGCGCGCCTGTTCATTTAAACATTAGAGTATATTTAAAAGTGATCCAGAAATTAAGAAACATTGCCATTATTGCCCACGTAGACCACGGTAAAACGACGCTGGTTGACAAACTGCTACAACAATCAGGAACTTTCGCCGCGCATGCCAAGGTTTCAGAGCGGATTATGGACTCTAATGATCTTGAAAAAGAGCGTGGCATCACGATTTTGGCCAAGAACACAGCGCTGGACTGGAACGATTATCACATCAACATCGTTGATACGCCGGGCCACGCCGATTTTGGCGGCGAAGTCGAGCGCGTCTTGTCCATGGTTGATTCGGTATTATTGCTGGTTGATGCTGTCGACGGACCGATGCCGCAGACGCGATTCGTTACTCAAAAGGCTTTTGCCTTAGGCCTAAAGCCGATTGTGGTCATCAACAAGATTGACCGCCCGGGCGCGCGTCCGGATTGGGTGGTTGACCAGACATTTGATTTGTTTGACCGCTTGGGTGCAACGGATGAGCAACTGGATTTTCCGATTGTTTATGCTTCGGCATTGAACGGCTATGCCGGCCTTGATGTATCGGTCTCAGGCGGCGATATGACGCCGCTGTTCGAGACGATTGTTGAAAAAGTCAGTCCGCCGGCAGTTGATCTGGATGGGCCTTTCCAAATGCAGGTCACGACGCTCGATTACAACACCTATGTCGGCGTCATCGGCATCGGCCGTATCCAGCGCGGCACGATCAAGCCAAATATGCCTGTTACTATCCTTAATCGCGAAGGCGTGGAGCGTAAAGGCCGCATGCTGCAGGTTTTCGGTTTTCACGGATTAGAGCGGGTCGAAGTATCTGAGGCGCGCGCCGGCGACATTATTGCCTTTACCGGCATCGAAAAGCTGGAAATATCCGACACGATCTGCCATCCGGAGGCGGTAGAAGCATTGCCGCCGTTGACGGTCGATGAGCCGACTGTGACCATGACTTTTCAGGTCAACAACTCGCCTTTTGCCGGCAAGGAAGGCAAATTCGTCACTTCAAGGCAGATCCGCGATCGCCTGGAAAAAGAATTGCAGCATAACGTGGCGCTGAGAGTTGAAGATACCACTGATCCTGATAAGTTTAAGGTATCCGGGCGCGGCGAATTGCATTTATCGGTCCTGATTGAAAATATGCGCCGCGAAGGCTTCGAGCTGGGTGTTTCCCGGCCTGAAGTGATTATGAAAGAAATCGACGGCGAACTGTGCGAGCCTTTTGAAATGGTGACGATTGAGGTGGAGGAAATCCATCAGGGTTCCATCATGGAAAAAATGGGTGAGCGTAAAGGCGACTTGCTGAACATGGTGCCGGACGGTAAAGGCCGTATTCGTCTGGAATACATGATACCGTCGCGCGGGCTGATCGGTTTCCAAACCGAGTTTATGACTGCTACCTCAGGTTCAGGTTTGTTGTACCACGTGTTTGACCACTACGGTCCAGTGAAAAAAGGCGAACTGGGCACGCGTAAGCGCGGTGTGATGGTTTCCATGACACAGGGCAAGGCATTGGCTTATGGGTTGTTCGCTTTGCAGGAGCGCGGCGAGCTGTTCCTGGTTCATGCCGATGAAGTGTATGAAGGCATGCTGGTGGGCATCCATTCGCGCGCCAATGATCTGGTTGTTAACCCGACCAAGGCTAAGCAGCTGACGAATATTCGCGCCGCCGGTACGGATGAAAACCTGATTTTAACACCGATTCAAAAAATGACTTTAGAGCAGGCGCTGGAGTTTATTGATGAGGATGAGCTGGTAGAAGTAACGCCAAAATCAATCCGCCTGCGCAAGAAGCATTTAACCGAGAATGAGCGTAAACGGGCTGCAAAAGGCTAAGCAGCGTATATAAGCGGTACGGGTGGGCGGGTATTGTCCGCCTGTATCAAAATTGCAGTTCGGCAGAGAGTTGAATCCAATAAAAAACCCCGGGGCACTGACGTACCCCGGGGTCTAAAATCGCCAGCTTGGTTGGCATTTCCATCCATGGCAACATCCTATTGAAAATTCCTTGAAATCCTTATCCTGTTTTGGCGATGTGTATATTCTCTCAAAAAGTTCCAAGAAAAAAAGCCGGCTAAGGCGGAAATTCATGTAGGTTAAAGATTACGCATAGAATTGCCGTTTTTTAAGGTCGGCTTCGTTTGTATTTTGGCTAAAAAAGTATATCTGATTCAAGCGGCAATGATTTAACAATCACTGCGAAATCTGTTAATTCATAGTAAAATGGCGATAGACACTAATTCAGCTCTTGAAATCATGAATCAACGCACTGCCGAAGTAGAGCGCAATACGCTTGAAACTCAAATTAATATCAAAATCAACCTGGATGGATCAGGAAAAGCCTCGTTTCTAACAGGCGTGCCTTTTCTTGAGCATATGCTGGATCAGGTCGCCAGACATGGATTGATCGACATCGAAATCGATGCCAAAGGTGACTTGGAAATTGATGATCATCATACGGTGGAAGACATCGGCATTACTTTGGGCCAGGCTTTTGCTGCAGCCATCGGCGATAAAAAAGGCATTTATCGCTACGGCCATGCCTATGTGCCTCTGGATGAAGCGTTGTCCAGAGTGGTGATTGATTTCTCGGGCCGCCCGGGCCTGTTTTATGAAGTGAAATTCCCGAAAGCCATGATCGGCAGTTTTGATGTGGATTTGTTCCGCGAGTTTTTCCAGGGCTTTGTCAACCATGCCGGCGTCACGCTTCATATTGATAATTTGAAGGGCGCTAATTCTCATCACATTGCCGAAACGATCTTCAAAGCCATGGGGCGGGCAATACGCATGGCCATTGCCGCCGATCCGAGAATGGCAGGCATGATGCCTTCCACCAAAGGCAGTCTTTAGTTTCAAATCCGCTTTCAATTTTTACTCTTGAGTTATATGTCTTCTGTTGCCGTTATTGATTATGGAATGGGCAATCTGCATTCGATTGCAAAAGCCTTGCAGCATGCTGCGCCGCAAGCGGATGTGCGAATAGTATCCGATGCCGAAGCAATTTTACGCGCTGATAGGGTAGTTTTTCCCGGCGTCGGCGCCATACGCGATTGTATGCAGGCGTTGAACCAGTCGGGTTTGTCCGATGTGATAAAAAGCGTCGCTGCAACTAAGCCGTTGCTGGGCATTTGTCTAGGCATGCAGGCTTTACTGACTGATAGCGAGGAAAACGGCAATACCCCATGCCTGAATATTTTTCCGGGCCATGTCGTGCATTTTCCTGAGCCATTGCAAGACAGTGATGGCAATCGCCTGAAAATTCCTCATATGGGCTGGAATCAGGTTCATTTTGCGCCCCATCCGCTATGGGACGGTATCGCGCAGGACAGCCGATTCTATTTTGTGCACAGTTATTACGCGCGCCCCGATGAGGCTTCCGTCATTGCAGCGACTGCAAATTATCCCGATCCATTTGCTTGCGCCTTGGCAAGGGATAATGTTTTTGCCGTACAATTTCACCCCGAAAAAAGTCAGGCAGCCGGTTTGCAACTGCTGAAAAACTTTTTGCATTGGAATGGACAAGTTTAAATTTACCATTGAGGTTTTACGTGTATGTTGCTAATACCAGCAATTGATTTGAAAGAAGGGAAATGCGTCCGTTTGCGGCAGGGGCGTATGGAGGATGACACGGTATTTTCGGACGATCCTGTCGCCGTCGCGGGCAAATGGGTAGCGGCCGGCGCCAAAAGAATCCATCTGGTCGATTTAGATGGCGCTTTTGCCGGAAAACCTAAAAATGCGGCTGTGATTCATGCCATTGTCAATGCGTATCCCGACGTGCCCGTGCAGATCGGCGGGGGCATTCGCGATGAAGACACCATTCAAGGCTATCTCGATGCCGGCGTTCAATACGTCATTATCGGCACCAAGGCTGTCAGCGAACCGCACTTTGTCAGAGATGTTGCGCTGGAATTCCCAGGTCATATCATTGTCGGACTGGATGCCAAAGACGGCAAAGTCGCCGTGGACGGCTGGTCCAAGCTGTCGCGCCATGACGTGATCGATCTGGCCCAACACTTTGAGGAAGACGGCGTCGAAGCGATCATTTATACCGATATCTCCAGAGACGGCATGATGTCCGGCGTCAATGTCGAAGCTACTGCGAAGCTGGCGCGAGCGATCCGTATTCCGGTCATCGCTTCCGGCGGCATTACTAACATGGACGATATCAGAGCCTTGGGTGCTGTGGCCGGTGACGGCATTATGGGCGCCATTACCGGCAGAGCTATTTATGAAGGTACGCTGGATTTTGCCGAAGCGGAAAAACTGGCCGAATCATTCTAAAGAAAATCATGAGCTTAGCTAAACGTATTATTCCCTGTCTCGATGTCGACAATGGCCGCGTCGTGAAAGGCGTAAAATTTGTCGATATCCGCGATGCCGGCGATCCGGTTGAAATTGCCAGGCGCTACGACCGTGAAGGCGCCGACGAAATCACGTTTCTGGATATTACCGCGACCCATCATGATCGCGACACTATCGTACATGTGGTCGAGCAGGTCGCTAGCGAAGTCTTCATCCCGCTGACCGTGGGCGGCGGTATCAGAACGCTGGACGATATTCGGCGCATGCTCAATGCCGGCGCCGATAAAGTGGGTATCAACAGCGCGGCGGTTTTCAATCCCGAATTCGTGCGTGATGCCGCAGAGCGTTTCGGCTCTCAGTGCATCGTAGTCGCCATTGACGCCAAGAAAGTCAGTCTGCCAGGCGAAGAAAACCGCTGGGAAATTTTTACGCACGGCGGCCGTAAAGCCACGGGCATCAACGCCGTAGAATGGGCCAAAAAAATGGTAGCCTACGGCGCGGGTGAGATTTTGTTGACCAGCATGGACCGGGACGGGACCCGGGAAGGCTTTGATTTGCCGTTAACGCGCGCTATCAGCGAAGCAGTGGCCGTGCCGGTGATTGCCTCTGGCGGCGTCGGCAATCTCGACCACTTGGCCGAAGGCGTGATTGAAGGCAAAGCCGACGCAGTATTGGCAGCCAGTATCTTTCACTTTGCCGAATACAGTATTCAACAGGCAAAAAAACATATGGCATCGCGCGGCATCGAGGTGCGTCTGACATGAGTTCTTCCTGGCTTGATGAGATTCGCTGGACCGCAGATGGTCTGGTGCCGGTGATTGCGCAGCAGGCGGATACCGGAAAAATACTGATGTTTGCCTGGATGAATCGCGAATCGTTAGCTTTGACGGCCCAGGAAGGCTATGCCGTTTACTGGTCAAGGTCGCGCAATAAACTATGGCGCAAGGGCGAAGAATCAGGACACAGGCAGAAAGTCGCTGGCGTGTTTCTGGACTGCGATGAGGACGTTATCCTGCTTAAAATTGAACAGGAAGGTGGTATCGCTTGTCATACCGGCCGCGAAAGCTGTTTTTACCGTAGTCTGGTTGATGGGCAATGGCAGCCTGTCGAGCCGGTGTTGAAAGATCCTGATGCCATTTATGGAAAGCAATGAACGACGTATTAACTCAACTGGCGCAGATTCTGGAACAGCGTAAGCAGGAGTCGGCCGATAAGTCTTATGTGGCCAGTCTTTATGCGAAAGGTTTGGACACCATACTGAAGAAAATCGGCGAAGAAGCCACAGAAACAGTCATTGCGGCTAAAGGCGGCGATAAAAAGCAGATCGTTTATGAAACGGCCGACCTTTGGTTTCATTGCATGGTGTTATTAGCCGATCAAGGACTGGGACCGGACGATGTGTTGCAGGAATTGCAACGGCGTTTCGGCTTGTCCGGACTGGAAGAAAAAGCCCGGCGTAATCAACAAATTGAGTAAGGCCGATCTTGAGTCGGCATTTGGAGTTGTAAATGGGTATAAGTGTCACTCAACTATTAATTGTACTGGCCATTGTTATTATTGTCTTTGGCACCAAACGCCTGCGCAATCTGGGCACTGATTTGGGCGAAACCATTAGAAATTTTCGTGCTGCCGTTAAAGGCGGAGAAGACGAAAAAAACGTCGTCGAAGAAAAAGGGATAACCATTGACGGCGAAGTCGTTTCCAAGAAAACTGAAGAGATCTGATTATGTTTGATATCGGTTTTTCAGAGCTTTGTATGGTCGGATTGGTTACTTTATTGGTCGTCGGTCCTGAACGCTTGCCCAAAGTTGCGCGGCTTGCGGGATTCTGGATTGGCAAGACCCGGCATATGATCGCTTCCGTTAAGGCAGAGATCAGGGAAGAATTGCAAGCCGAAGAAATGCGTCAGGTATTTAAAGAGCAGTCGGAATTGAAAGAGATTCAGCGTATGCTCGACGATGCTTCCGATGCGGCCAATGCCATAAAATCTTCTATTGAGCAGCCGCAGCAAGTGAATGTAACACAGGTTAAACAGCCGCATGAGTCAGAATAATTTCGAAGAAGAGTCGGTCGAGCAGCCTTTTATCAGCCATTTGATTGAACTGCGCAGCCGTCTGTTGCGCGTAGTGCTGTTTGTGTTGGTCGTTTTTGGCGGATTGTCTTTCTATGCCAATGAGATCTATACGATTCTGGCTGGGCCTTTGATGCGCTACATGCCGGCCAATAGCTCGATGATCGCTATTGATGTCGCTTCGCCTTTTTTCACGCCATTCAAGCTGGCGCTTGTTTTGGCCACATTTATTTCCGTCCCTTTCATTCTTTATCAATTCTGGGCTTTTGTCGCGCCGGGCTTATACAAGCGCGAGCGGCGCATGATTCTGCCGCTGCTGATTGCCAGCACGTTTCTGTTTTATTTGGGCGTGGCTTTTGCCTACTTTGTTGTTTTCCCTCTGATGTTCCAATTCCTGACGGCGGCGGCTCCTGCTGGTGTTGCGGTTATGACCGACATCACAAAATACCTGGATTTCGTCTTGACGATTTTCTTCGCGTTTGGCGTTTGTTTTGAAGTGCCGATCTTTACGATCGTCATGGTCTGGACGGGATTGACTTCACCGGAAAGTCTGGCTGAAAAGCGGCCTTATGTCATTGTTGGGGCATTTATTGTCGGCATGGTATTAACGCCCCCCGATGCGATTTCGCAAACGTTATTGGCAATTCCTATGTGGATGCTGTTTGAGGTGGGGTTGCTATTTTCGCGCTTATTCGTGCGCAAGCAGGGCGATGCGGATGATATGGTATTGGAAGCCAGGCTGGATGCGCTCGAGAAGCAGGAAGATGAGTAGGGGCGATAGAAAATTTATAATGCTCCGGCTTCCCGAAGTAAGTTGAAGATATTGTCGGCCATCAGTCGATAGCCGGCATCATTGGGGTGGATCATGTCGGATTTCAAATTATTGTTACCCAGAATGTCGGGCAAGGTGTTGAGGTCGACAGGAATATTCCGGTCTTCTGCAATGCGCTGATAAAAATCTGCGCTGGTCAATGTCCATAAGCTGGGCTGGGGTACGCCAAGCATAACCACATCGATATGGCGATTGGCGGCCTCTTCAATCATCCTGTTCAGATTATCGGCGGTTTGCTCAGGCGGAATTTTTCTTAATATGTCATTGCCGCCGTGTATCAGGATCAACAGTTTCGGCTGGTATTCATCAAGCAAGGCTGGCAATCTTTTCAAGCCTTCGCTGCTAATCTCGCCGGGCACACCTTCGTTGATCACTTCAAGCGCAGTCAATTCAGCAAGAATATTGGGATAATCCTTGAGCTTGGATGCGCCTGTACCATACGTCAGACTATCACCAAAGGCTAAAACGACGGCGTCATCGGGCAGCTTAGCCAGGTGTTTGGGCGAATCATTGCAGGCTGTAAGCGAAAGGAAGATCAGAGATAATAATTTCTTTCTCATAATTCAGCAGGACAAAGGACATGCAAAAAAATATTCTGATTACCGGTGCAGCAAAGCGCATAGGCGCTGCTTGTGCGCGTTTACTGCATAGTGAAGGCAGCAATATTATTTTACATTATAGATCGTCAAGAGAAGCTGCGCTGCAGCTTTGCGATGAATTAAATCAAAAACGCCCCGATTCGGCAAAAACGATCCAGGCCGATTTGCTGAACATGCATGAACTGGCGGCGGTTGCCGGAGAGGCGGCCTCGGCCTGGGGTGGCATACATGTGTTAGTCAATAATGCCTCGGCGTTTTATCCGACTGCGGTTACGGATGTGACCGAACAGCAATGGGATGATCTGCTGGGCAGTAATTTGAAGGCGCCTTTTTTTCTGGCAAAAGCCTTGTCCGAAACCTTGTCCGATCATAACGGCTGTATTGTCAATATTGTCGATATTCATGCGGAGCGCGGCTTGAAGGGATATCCGGTTTATAGTATCGCAAAAGCCGGTTTGGCGGCCATGACTCGCGTTTTGGCCAAGGAGTTGGGGCCGGCCGTTAGGGTAAATGCAGTTTCGCCTGGCGCCATATTATGGCCTGAGGGCGAGTTGTCCGAGCAAGACAAAGCCGAGATTCTGCAGCGGATTATATTAAGGCGGCGCGGGGAGCCGCTCGATATTGCCAAGGCGGTGCTTTTTTTAATCAAGGATGCTGATTATATGACTGGGCAGATTCTGACTGTGGATGGCGGAAGAACTTTATTTTGTTAGCATCCAGGAAGGTGTGATGCGCTTTTGCTTGAGGTTGGCCTTGTCGAATTTATCCCACAGTTCGGCATAACTTATATGGCTGATAGGATGCTCCAGGGTCGGTGCAATTTCCGCTAAGGGTTCAAGCACGAAAGCATAACGCTCAATTTCATCGCGAGGTATCTGTAACTGCTCATCTCGGAGCACGAGATCGCCATAAAGAATCAGGTCCAGATCCAGTGTTCGGGCAGTAAATTTTTTACAACCACGGGCACGACCATGATCCAGTTCAATTTGTCTGAGTTGTCGGGCGACTTCTTTTGCATTCAGATCAGAATCAAAACCTACGACCAGATTGTAGAATGGATCGCCTGAAAAACCGACTGGCTCGGTTTCATAAATGCTTGAGGCAATCAATTCGCCGAAGCAATGCTCAAGAGCCTGTAGGCTAGCAGGAATATTGCGATCCCTGTCTATATTGCTGCCAATACTGATATAGCCGCGCGGCATAGCTTACTTTGTGCCTCGCTCGATTATGATGCCTACATCTCTGGCGCTACTGATAGCGCCCCTCTTGTTCAGCCTAATTTTAACCCAGGGCACATTAAACTCATTGCGGATGATGGCAGCGATTTCTTCAATGAGTTTTTCGACCAGAAAAAAACTGCTTTGTTCGACAAAGGAAATGATGCGTTGCGAAACAGCTTTGTAATCAAGCGTATATTGAATATCATCAGTTTCAGCGGCTTTTTTGATGTCATAAGCCATTTCAATATCAAGAACGACGGCTTGTTTGATTTCTCTTTCCCAATCGTAAATGCCGATAACAGTCTGAATTTCAAGTCCGCCTAAAAATATGATGTCCATAGTGATTTCCGGTTATGATGTGCGATTTAAAATCGGCTAAGTATCGGGGAAACGCTCCCGGCTTACAAGTTCTGAATGACAAAAGGTATAGAATGTTTGAATGGTTGTTTGTTCCGGCTGCCTATCTGATAGGCTCGATTTCCAGTGCAATTATTATTTGCCGCTTGATGGGATTGCCCGATCCCCGCGAGCAAGGGTCTGGTAATCCAGGCGCTACTAATGTCATGCGCATTGGTGGAAAAAAGGCGGCTGGCATTACCTTGCTGGGCGATTTGCTGAAAGGTTTGATCCCAGTCTATATAGCTAAGCTATTGGGGGTGCCCGCGGAATTGCAGGCTGCTACAGGTTTGGCCGCGTTTTTTGGGCATCTTTATCCGGTGTTTTTCGGTTTCAAGGGCGGCAAAGGCGTTGCGACATCAGTCGGTGTATTGCTCGGCTTTTCCTGGTGGCTGGGACTGTCATTCATGGGCACCTGGATCCTGATTTACAAGCTGGGCAAAATATCTTCCCTATCAGCATTGATAGCCTCAATCTTATCTCCGATTTATGCTTGGTTTATTGTTGGAGATGCGGCAATAGTCGCAGCTTCAGCGGGCATGATGGTGTTCTTGTTGTGGCGGCATGAAAGCAATATCCAGCGCTTGTTATCCGGCGAAGAAGGCAAATTAAAGACCTGACAATTCGCTGATTGGCCAGCGAGGCCGGGCAAAAATTTCAAGTTCCTGCTGCTGGCCGGCCAGTAGCCGCTGGCAGCCGGCATAAGCGATCATGGCACCATTGTCGGTGCAGAATTCCGGCCGAGGAAAGTAGATTGCCGCATTTTCACGGCCGGCCATTTCGGTCAGGCAGGCGCGTATGTGCTTATTGGCGCTGACGCCGCCTGCCACGACTAGCCTCTTTAGTCCGGTCTGTTTCAGGGCGCGCCTACATTTGATGCTGAGCGTGTCGGCAACCGCATTTTGGAAGGCCATAGCGATATCGGCTTTGTCCTGTTCTGTTTTTTGCGAACCGTTAAGCGTATTCATGGTATAAGTTTTCAAGCCGCTAAAACTGAAATCCAATCCCGGCCTATCGGTCATCGGGCGTGGAAACTGAAAAACCGGCCGGCCATTTTCGGCGAGTTTGGACAGCTTGGGGCCACCAGGGTAACCGAGGCCCAGCATTTTGGCGGTTTTGTCAAACGCTTCGCCGGCGGCATCATCGAGCGATTCGCCTAATAGCCGATAATGACCGATCCCATCGACTTGCACCAATAGCGTATGTCCTCCGGAAATCAGCAGGGCCACAAAAGGAAAGGTTGGGGGCTTTTCTTCCAGCATGGGCGCCAACAGATGCCCTTCCATGTGATGAACAGCAACTGCGGGAATCTGCCATGACCAGGCCAGACTGCGGGCTGTGGCTGCGCCGACTAGCAGAGCGCCCATAAGCCCTGGGCCTGCCGTATAGGCGATGCCATTAATATCCGCGCTTGACAGCTGGCTTTCTTGCAGAGATTGCCTGATTAGAGGCACTAATTTCCGGATGTGGTCCCGCGAAGCCAGTTCCGGGACAACGCCGCCATATTCGCTGTGCATTTCGATCTGGCTGTACAATAAATGATTGCACAGCCCGCGTTCGGAGTGATAAATGGCGACGCCGGTTTCATCGCATGATGTTTCTATGCCTAGAACGTACATTGAGTTTTTGAAAATTGTAAAAGTAAACGGTATAATTAAGGGTTCTGTTTATTCAGTGGGCCGCAAGGCTTTTAATTTTTAGATACTAACACATTTGGGTCATTAATATGCCGTCAGTTAAAGTTAAAGAAAACGAACCTTTCGATATCGCGATTCGTCGCTTCAAACGTGCTTGTGAAAAAGCGGGTGTCTTGTCAGAAGTGCGTCGCCGCGAATTTTATGAAAAACCAACGGCAGAACGTAAACGCAAAGGCGCAGCCGCTGTTAAGCGTCATTTGAAAAAGCTGGCTCGTGAACGTTATGCGTTGAAAAATTTACGTCGCGGCCGTCCTCAGATGTAAAATGGGGTTAATGAGATGGATTTGATATTAGATCGTATCAAGGATGATATGAAAGCCTCCATGAAAGGCGGCAATAAATCCAGATTGGCAGTGATTCGTTTGATTCTGGCTGCGGTCAAGCAGGTTGAGGTCGATGAGCGGATTGAGCTGGATAATGATCGCGTTATCCAGGTTCTCGATAAGATGCTGAAGCAGCGCCGCGAATCTATCCGTCAGTACACCGATGCCGGTCGAATCGATCTGGCAGAGATTGAAGAGGCTGAGATTTTGGTGATTCAGGATTTTCTGCCTCAGCCTTTCACCGAAGCCGAAATTGACGCCATGATTAAGGAAGCGGTAGCTGAATCTGGCGCGGCGTCAGTTAAGGATATGGGCAAGGTCATGGGGCTGCTTAAGGCAAAAATGCAAGGTCGTGCCGATATGGCGGTTGTTGGTGCGAAAATTAAGGCTGTCCTGGCTGGCTAGTTTGCTTGTGCCGATTTTGTCCGGGTAGATCATGTCCGGTAGGATTCCTCGCGAGTTTATTGATGAGCTTTTAGTGCGGGTTGATATCGTCGATTTAATCGATTCGCACGTTCCTCTAAAAAAAACGGGTGCTAATTATGTCGCCCGCTGTCCTTTTCATACTGAAAAAACGCCCAGTTTTTCTGTAAATCGCAAAAAGCAATTTTTTCATTGCTTTGGCTGCGGAGCCAGTGGTAATGCCATCAGTTTTTTGATGGATTTTAATCATCTTAATTTTGTCGAAGCAGTTGAGGATTTGGCGACCTTTGTCGGTGTTGATGTGCCGCGGGAGTCGGTAGCCTCTCAATCTGGGCAAAAGCAGAATAAAGAAGATTTACGCAGTTTGTACCAGGTTATGGAGGATGTAGCGGCTTTTTATGTGGAGCAGCTGCGCATTCATGTTCAGGGGAAAAAAGCGGTTGACTATTTAAAGGCGCGTGGAGTCAGTGGTCAGGTTGCCCGTGATTTTATGCTTGGTTATGCGCCCGACGAATGGGCGGCCTTGACTGATCGGTTTAATCAGAAGTTGCTATTGGAGGCCGGTTTACTGGTCAGTAACGAGAGCGGGCAGATTTATGATCGGTTTCGTGATCGGGTTATGTTTCCCATCCGAGACAGGCGAGGCCGCATTGTCGGTTTTGGTGGGCGGGTGCTTGATGATTCTTTGCCCAAGTACTTGAATTCTCCGGAAACATCCCTATTTCATAAAAGCCGGGAAGTTTATGGTCTGTACGAGCTTCTGAAAAAGAATTCGAAACCAGAACGGATTTTGATTGTCGAGGGTTATATGGATGTTATCGCCTTGGCTCAGTTTGGAATTAATTACGCAGTGGCAGCGCTAGGGACGGCGGCATCGCAAGCGCATTTTGATCTGTTGTTTCGGTTTTCTTCGGAGTTGGTATTTTGCTTCGACGGTGATAAAGCGGGGCGTCAGGCGGCGTGGCGCGCCATGGAGCCGGCTTTTTCCGGTTTGAGGGATGGACGATTGATACGCATCATGTTGTTGCCGCAGGGGCAGGATCCCGATTCATTAGTCCGTCTGGAGGGGGTGGATAAATTTTCAGAACGTGTGCAGATGGCTGCGACTTTATCGGATTATTTTTTTGGGCATTTTGCAGAAGAGTTGAATTTATCCGAAATGGAAGGGCGTGCGCAATTGGTCGGCAAGGCTAAGCCGTATCTGGAGAGGTTGCCGGAAGGTGTGTTTCGGGAAATGATGTTTGCGCGGCTTAAGCAATTATCGGGCTTTTTGGCGCTGGACGTTTCAACAAATGCGACTACACTTAGACCAGCAAAGGAAAATGGTAAGCGCCAAGAGCGTGGCCGACTATCATTGGCGCGCGTGGCAATAGCTTTGTTGATTCAGAATCCTAGATTGGCTGAACTTGTTGAGCAAAGGGAGATTGATTGGTGTGGATTGGAATTTCCCGGTATTGATCTGTTCAAGAGTGTGCTGCGCATGATTCTTGATAAGCAACCGGCGAATGCTGCTGTTTTGGTTGAGTCCTATCGTGATGCTGCCGAAGAGAAATCAGTGAAGGCGCTGGCGTTCTTAGATTTGCTGGTTCCGGATGAAGGTGTGGAGGCGGTGTTTTGTGATGCGCTGGATCGGTTGCTTGATCAGGCGCGAAAAGCAAATATAGATAGATTGTTAGCCAAAGCGAAAGTCAATGGATTGAATGCGCAGGAAAAAGAGGTGTTGCGTAAGATGTTGGCAGGTAAATAATTTAATGCCAAACAGCAAAGTTTATAGTACAATTTCCGGTTCAGCGTAGTCGTGCTGAACCGAGCATTCAGTGAGTAAATATGAATCAAGAACAGCAACAATCCCAACTTAAACAATTGATAGCCAAAGGCAAGATTCAGGGGTACCTGACCTATGCCGAGGTTAATGATCACTTGCCTAGCGATATTGTCGATCCGGAACAGATTGAAGATATCATTGGCATGATTAATGATATGGGGATTCAAGTTTACGAAGTTGCGCCGGATGAAGATTCCCTGATCACCGATTCTGCAGCTGTTACTACCGATGACGAGGATGCCGAAGAGGTTGCGGCTTTAGCGTCCGTTGACAGCGAGTTTGGCAGAACTACGGACCCGGTGCGCATGTACATGCGTGAAATGGGCTCAGTTGAGCTGTTGACGCGTGATGATGAGTTAAAAATCGCCAAGCGGATTGAAGAAGGCCAGCAGCAGGTTGTTAAGGCTATTGCCAGGTCTTGCGTTGTTGTTGATCACTTTTTGCAGTCATTTGACGCTATTTCCGGAGAAGAGGGCGGGATCAGGCTGGCTGATTTGATTTCAGGCTTTGTCGATTTAAGCGAGTCGGAGCCTTTGGTCAGCGCATCATCTGCAACTGATGATGAAGAAACGGCAGTTGAAGACGAAGCCAAAGGCCTCGACTATGAAGAGGTCAAGTTAAAAGTAGAAGAGCTCCGGAAACAACTTAAAACGGCTTCGTCGGCAATCAAAAAATACGGCTATTCCAGTGATAAAACAGAACAGGCCTTCGAAGCATTGGCTGACCTGTTCATGGAATTCAAGTGGACTCCGCAATACTTGAAAAAATTGACGGCTATTATTCCTGACGGCGTCGCCACTGTCCGCGAACAGGAAAAAGTGATTATGGATGTTTGCGTCAGGCATGCCAAAATGCCGCGCAAAGAGTTTATTGCTTTATTTACCGAAAGTGAAGTGAATGCGGAATGGTTTGACCGGTTGTTGAGCGACGACAATAAATATTCGGCAACTCTGAAAGAGCACGAAAAAGACTTAAGAAAGGTCCAAAAAGTGCTGGCAGATATTGAGGCTGAGTATGGTCTGACTATTAACGGGTTGAAAGATATCAATCGGCGCATGTCTATTGGCGAAGCCAAAGCCAGGCGCGCGAAAAAAGAAATGATCGAAGCGAATTTAAGGCTGGTTATTTCGATCGCTAAAAAATATACTAATCGCGGCCTGCAATTCCTGGATTTGATTCAGGAAGGTAATATCGGTTTGATGAAGGCGGTCGATAAATTCGAATACCGTCGCGGCTACAAGTTTTCAACCTATGCAACCTGGTGGATCAGGCAGGCGATTACCCGCTCCATCGCGGATCAAGCCAGAACGATCCGTATTCCAGTGCATATGATCGAAACGATCAATAAATTAAACCGTATTTCCAGGCAGATTCTGCAGGAAATGGGGCGCGAAGCGACGCCGGAAGAGCTGGCGGAGCGCATGGAAATGCCGGAAGATAAAGTTCGTAAGGTATTGAAAATAGCCAAAGAACCTATTTCCATGGAAACTCCCATAGGGGATGATGAAGATTCTCATTTGGGAGATTTCATAGAAGATGCTAAAGTATTGTCCCCGGTTGAGTCTGCTACAATTGCGGGATTGCGTGAATCCACACAAAATGTGCTGGCTGGATTGACGGCAAGAGAAGCCAAAGTTCTGCGCATGCGTTTTGGCATCAATATGAATACCGATCACACGCTGGAAGAAGTTGGCAAACAGTTTGATGTGACGCGTGAAAGAATTCGTCAGATTGAAGCCAAGGCGTTGAGAAAGCTCAGGCATCCATCAAGGTCAGAGCAATTGAGATGCTTTTTGGATGGCGAATAGGTAACAGTTAGAGGGCCCTTAGCTCAGTTGGTCAGAGCTTCCGACTCATAATCGGCAGGTCGTAGGTTCAAGTCCTACAGGGCCCACCACAAATATAAAAGGCTGCCTCGGCAGCCTTTTGTCTATCTGGGTTTTATATTTTTAGAAGGCAGCATCGTGAGCAATAATTTCATTTTTACATCAGAGTCAGTTTCAGAAGGGCATCCGGATAAGGTTGCGGATCAAATTTCAGATGCGGTATTGGATGCAATATTAGCGCAGGATCCTAAAGCTCGGGTTGCTTGTGAAACATTGGTAAAAACCGGCATGGTCGTTTTGGCCGGTGAAGTTACCACGGATGCCTGGGTTGATACCGAAGAGCTGGTGCGTAAAGTGGTTTGCGGAATCGGTTATGATCACGGCGATATCGGTTTTGATGGTCAAAGCTGTGCTGTTCTGAATGCGATCGGCAAACAGTCTCCTGATATCGCGATGGGCGTTGATGAGTCCGGCGATCATGAGCAGGGGGCGGGCGATCAGGGCTTGATGTTCGGTTATGCCAGCAATGAAACTGATGTTTTGATGCCGGCGCCGATTACTTATGCGCATCTGCTGGTAAAACGCCAGGCTGAAGTCCGTAAAAACAAAACATTGCCTTGGCTGCGCCCCGATGCAAAAAGTCAGATTACATTCCGCTACGAAAATAACAAGCCGGTTGCCATAGAAGCGGTTGTCTTGTCGACTCAGCATTCACCTGAAATCGGTGCAAAACAACTGCATGAAGCGGTCATGGATGAAATCATCCTGCACACGTTGCCTAAGGAATGGCTGCATAAAGACACTAAATATTTTATCAATCCAACCGGACAGTTCATTATCGGCGGTCCTGTCGGCGATTGCGGTCTGACAGGTCGTAAAATTATTGTTGATACCTATGGCGGTATGGCGAGACACGGCGGCGGTGCGTTCTCAGGTAAAGATCCGTCAAAAGTTGACCGTTCTGCAGCTTATATGGGTCGGTACGTGGCAAAGAACATCGTCGCGGCTGAGTTGGCAGAGCGTTGCGAAATTCAGGTATCTTATGCGATTGGCGTGGCCGAGCCGACTTCTATCAGTGTTGAAACATTCGGCACTGGCAAAATCAGTGAAGATCGATTGGTACAGATTATCCGCGACAATTTCGATCTGAGACCGAAAGGTTTGATTGCCCAGCTCGACCTGATGCGTCCTATTTATCAACCGACCGCGTCCTATGGACACTTTGGTCGCACGGAAGAGAGTTTTACTTGGGAAAGAACCGATAAAGTGGACGCTTTGAGAGAAGCGGCCGGCCTTTAATCTTATAAAATACAGGCAGGAAACGATGAGCTTACCAGATTATAAAGTTGCCGATATCGCTTTGGCTGAATGGGGTCGCAAAGAAATCAACATTGCTGAAACGGAAATGCCGGGTTTGATGGCATTGCGGGAAGAATACGGTCTGGAGCAACCGCTAAAAGGTGCGCGCATCGCCGGCTGTTTGCATATGACCATTCAAACGGCGGTATTAATTGAAACCTTGACCGCATTAGGCGCAGAAGTGCGCTGGTCGTCATGCAATATTTTTTCAACCCAGGATCATGCCGCAGCGGCAATGGCCGTGGCCGGTATTCCTGTTTTTGCCTGGAAAGGCGAAACGGAAGCCGAAGCTGAGTGGTGTATTGCCCAGACTATTGAAGGCCCTAATGGTTGGCGTCCGAATATGATTTTGGATGACGGCGGTGATTTGACTCTCATGATGCACGAAAAATACCCTGAATTAATGTCAGGCGTGAAAGGTCTATCGGAAGAGACGACAACCGGTGTTTTGCGGCTTTATGAAATGGTGTCCAAAGGCACGCTGAAAGTGCCGGCATTCAATGTCAATGATTCAGTGACCAAGTCAAAATTTGACAACCTGTACGGTTGTCGCGAATCATTGGTCGATGGCATCAAGCGCGCTACGGATGTGATGGTGGCTGGCAAAATCGCCGTTGTTTGCGGTTATGGCGATGTCGGCAAAGGCTGTGCGCAATCGCTGCGCGGCTTGGGCGCGACGGTCTGGGTAACTGAAATTGACCCGATTTGCGCATTGCAGGCGGCAATGGAAGGCTACCGCGTCGTAACCATGGAAGATGCCGCGTCTATTGCCAATATTTTTGTGACCGCAACGGGTAACGTCAATGTTATTACGCATAGTCATATGGCCGCGATGAAAGACCAGGCTATCGTCTGTAATATTGGCCATTTCGATTCCGAGATTGATATCGCTTCATTGCGCCAATACACATGGGAAAACATTAAGCCACAGGTTGATCATGTCATTTTCCCTGATGGCAAGCGGCTGATCGTGCTGGCGGAAGGGCGATTGGTGAACTTGGGCTGCGCGACGGGTCATCCGAGCTTTGTCATGTCCAATTCATTCTGCAACCAGGTCCTGGCTCAGATAGAACTTTGGAAGAATGCAGATCAGTATGAAAACAAGGTTTATATTCTGCCCAAGAAACTCGATGAAAAAGTGGCGGCTGCGCATCTGAAGCAGCTGGGCGTCAAACTGACCCGCTTGACTGACGAGCAGGCCAGATATATCAGCGTCTCCGTTGATGGCCCGTATAAAGCCGATCATTATCGTTACTGATCAAGTAGACGGGTTTGTCAGTATTGGCAAACCCGTTCCGCTATAGTATAAGTATCGGAACATCCAAAGCAGGTTTTTACATTTCCCTTTCAAATAAAAATGCAATCACAGAAAAAGCATCCACAGCTGTTCAGTTTTGAGTTTTATCCGCCCAAATCAGAAGAAGGCGCCGCAAACCTACAGGTGGTGCACAGCAAACTGGCCAAGCTCAATCCGGACTTTTTTTCAGTCACCTTCGGCGCTGGCGGTTCAACTCGCGAAAAAACCTTCGAGTCAGTTATCGAGATTCAATCTAAAGGAATTGCTGCAGCCCCACATTTATCCTGTGTGGCATCGACCAGAGAGAATATCCGCGAAATTCTGAAACGTTACCAGGAGCATGGCATATCAAAAATCGTGGCCTTAAGAGGCGATCTGCCATCCGGAATGTTGTCGGCCGGTGAATTCCGGTATGCCAACGAACTGGTGGAATTTATCCGGCAGGAAACCGGTGATCATTTTCAAATTCATGTGGCCGCGTATCCGGAAGTGCATCCTCAGGCTGTGAACGGCGATCAGGATTTCAAGAATTTCAAGCGCAAAGTCGAAGCCGGCGCTAACGCCGCTATTACGCAGTATTTTTATAACGCCGAAGCCTATTTTTATTTTATTGATCAGTGCGAAAAAAACGGTATCGATATTCCGATCGTGCCCGGCATCATGCCGATTACCAATTATTCGCAGTTATTCAGGTTTTCAGAGATGTGCGGCGCCGATATTCCGCGCTGGATGAGAAAGCGGCTGGAATGTTTCGGCGATGATCGCAAGGCCATACAGGCTTTCGGTATTGATGTGGTGACGGCGCTTTGCCGGCGCTTGCTTGAAAATGGTGCGCCGGGACTGCATTTTTATACGATGAATCAGGCCGGGCCGACATTGGCCATCTGCGAAAATCTGCATATTGGGCAGCAAGCGGAATAAGTATCTGCTTGCCTGTGTTCATGAGTAACCGAGCCTTTTCCGATCGTGATTTATCGGTTTTGTGGCATCCATGCACCCAAATGAAGGACCATGAAACGTTTCCGATTATCCCGATAAAAAAAGGCAGCGGCGTCTGGCTGGAAGATTTTGAAGGCAATCGTTACCTGGATGCGATCAGTTCCTGGTGGGTCAATCTATTCGGGCATGCCAATCCTGCCATCAATGACGCGATAAAAGAGCAGCTTGATACGCTGGAGCATGTGATTCTTGCAGGCTTCACGCATGAAGCGGCTGTCAGTCTGGCGGAAAAACTGGTCGAGATCACGCCCCGGGGACTTAGTCGGTGTTTCTATGCCGATAACGGTTCTTCAGCCGTAGAAGTAGCGCTCAAAATGAGCTTCCACTACTGGCGCAATCTCGGGCAGACTCAAAAGACTAAATTCATCACGCTGGAAAACAGTTATCACGGCGAAACCCTGGGCGCTTTGGCTGTCGGTAATGTAGCACTCTATAAGGAAACGTATGGCCCATTGCTGATGGACGTCATTACGGTTCCGGGACCGGATTGCTATTATAGGGAGCCCGGCGAATCCTGGGAGAATTACTGCATGCGCCGGTTCTCGCTCATGGAGGCGACACTCGCACGGCATGCCGATATAACTTGTGCAGTCATTGTCGAGCCCTTGGTGCAGTGCGCCGGCAACATGCGCATGTATGATCCCGTCTACCTGAAACTGCTGCGCGAAGCCTGCAATAAATACAGTGTGCATCTGATTGCCGATGAAATAGCAGTCGGGTTTGGCCGGACCGGCTCTCTATTTGCCTGTGAACAAGCGGCAATCACGCCGGACTTTATTTGTCTGTCCAAGGGTTTGACCGGCGGCTATCTGCCCTTGTCGGCTGTTTTGACTACTGATCAGATCTATCAAGCCTTTTATGATGATTATCAGAAATTGACGGCTTTTCTGCATTCCCATAGTTATACCGGCAATGCCCTGGCATGCAGGGCCAGTTTGGCAACCATAGCAATTTTCCAGCAGCAAAATATTATAGAAAAAAATAAAAGACTGGCTGAAGCAATGGCTAAGGCAGCGGCGCGCTTTAACGAGCATCCGCGGGTGGCGGAAGTCAGGCAGACCGGCATGATACTGGCTATCGAACTGGTCAAAAACAAGCAAACGCGAGAGCCCTATCCCTGGCAGGAGCGCCGCGGCTTACGGGTTTATCAATATGCCTTATCCAAAGGCGTCTTATTGAGACCGCTGGGCAATGTCATCTATTTTATGCCGCCCTATGTGGTGACCGAGGATGAAATTCGGCTGATAGCGGATGTGGCCTGGGCTGGCATACAACTAGCTGTTCAGGATTAAACATGCGAATTTCACGATTATATGTGCCCGCAGATCTGGCCGAAGGCCGGCAAATAATACTTGATGAGGATAGTGCTCATTACGTCAGGACGGTTCTGCGGCTGAAAAAAGATTTGCAGATCATTTTGTTTAACGGCAACGGCGGCGATTATATATGCACGCTGGTCGAAGTCAGCCGCAAGCAGGTGCTGATCGATGTGCGGCAATGGCTGGATCGCACTGTCGAGTCGCCGCTAACGATAACGTTCGGATTAGGTATTTCGCGCGGCGATAGAATGGACCTTGCGGTACAAAAGGCTGTTGAACTCGGCGTTAGTGCCATGACGCCGCTGCTGACCGAACGTTGCGTCGTGCAGTTTAAAGGCGAGAAAAAACAGCAGCGCTTACAGCATTGGCAAAAAATAGTGCAGCATGCTGCCGAGCAAAGCGGCAGAACATTGCTGCCTGAGTTGGCTGAGATCGAGCATTTATCGAATTGGGTGGATCAACAGAGCGGTTTGAAGGTTTTTCTGGATCCTTACGCCGAAGCATCTTTAGCTGATTTAAAACCCGAAGACATGAAGGTCACGCTGCTGTCCGGACCCGAAGGGGGCTTTTCTGATCAGGAGCGGGAGTTTGCGAAAGCGGCGGGCTTTATCCCGGTGCGCTTAGGCAGTCGGATACTAAGAACAGAAACGGCTTCATTGGCTGCATTATCGGCCGTGCAGATGCTGTGGGGCGATTTCGGTAGCTGGAAATGATCAAGTCTATTTATTACGCCCTTGTGCCGCTGCTGGTTCTGCTAGGGGCTATTTTTATAGCCTGCCTGGCTGGTTATTTTATCGCTCTGGGCATCGGCGATCAGTTCCCATTAAGCAAAATAATCAAGAAGTCGGCACAACTCTTTCTGGTGCTGAGTATTTTTCCGGCCATGGCCTATTTCAGATTCAAAAAAGCAGATATCGGTTTCGCCGGCAAGGCTGTTTTTTTTAAGCAGGTGCTGCAGGGCTTCGGGCTCGGCTTTGTAACCTTAATGCCGGTTGTTATCGTGCTGTATGGACTCGGCGTCAATGTTGTCGATCAGAGTCATGTTTGGACAGTCTCGCTGCTGGCAAAAAAAATGGCGCTGTCATTGTTGTTGGCGCTGATTATCTCCTGGGTTGAGGAGCCTTTGTTTCGAGGCGTACTGTTAACGGGGTTGAAGCGCAAAATGTCTGTTATAGCCGCCATTGTGATCAGCGCCATCTATTACGCGGTCCTGCATTTTCTAGATAGCGACATTAATATTCCGCATCAGGAAATAACACCATTGAGCGGATTCAAACTGCTTGGTGAAGCGTTTTTCAATCTATTGAATCCGGATATTCTGTCGGCGTTCTGGGCTCTGGTTATGGTCGGTATTTTCTTGGGTATCCTCCGGACGGAGTTCAAAGCCAGCCTAGGGTTGTGTATCGGTTGTCATACCAGCTGGGTCTGGCAGATAAAGATGAGCAAGAGCCTGTTCAATACCAATTTCAGCTCGGAGTATCTTTATTTGGTCAACAGGTACTATGATGGTTTGATCGGGCCCCTGGTGATAGGCTGGCTCGGCCTGGCAATATCCGGATATCTTGTTTACCGCTGGATTAACAAGCCCGCATTCATCAATCCCTGAAATTGGTGAATTGCAGCGGCATGTCGATTTTTTCATCCCTGATCATCTGAATTACTTCCTGCAGGTCATCCCTTTTCTTGCCGGTCACTCTGACCTGATCACCCTGAATGGCGGCCTGGACTTTCAGTTTTTTGTCCTTGATCAATTTAACGATCTTTTTTGCTAAAGCCGAATCAAGTCCTTGCTTCATCGTAATCTCCTGGCGCATGCCCTTGCCGCTGGGCTTGGGATCGGCGACATCCATGCAGGCAATGTCTATGCCGCGTCGGGTGAGTTTGGAGCAGATGATGCTGAACATTTGCTGCAACTGAAACGAGGATTCAGAAATCATGGATATCTTGTCATCATTCAATTCAAAGCTTGAATCTGTGCCTTTGAAATCAAAACGCGTGCTGATTTCTTTATTGGCCTGGTCAACGGCATTTGTAACTTCGTGTTTGTCAAATTCGGAAACGATGTCAAATGAAGGCATGGCGTATGATTAAGTCAGTAAAATTTTTACTATAGTTCGATTGAGTGCATTATTCAACCGCAATAAATTCGGCAACGGCCCTAATTCTTAGGCGGCGTATGGCTTCGCCGATTTCCGCGCCTTGAAGTTTACTCTTTAATATTGCCGAGGTATCCACCGAGGCGGCAGCCTTGGCGGCGCCTTTTATATAATCTGCCTGAGGGTATGGATTATTTTCATGGTTAATCCTGCCTTTGGCATCGGCTACGCAAGCCAGCAGGAAATGGTCTAAAGTATTATTGGTCGGTTTAAAGACGCCCAAAGTCATCAGCATGTCCGTTAAAGTCGATGGGCGCAATTCAAAGGCTCGATGACAGTGCGTATGATGGCGCATAACCAGCATGGCCAGCGATTTGAATGAATTAGGTACCCGCAGGCGAGCACATAAATTTTCCAATATGGGCAGGCCGTTTTTTTCGTGATTATAATGATGCGGCCAATTTTCCTTGGGCGATACGGCTTTGCCGAGATCATGCATCAGAGCCGCAAATCTGACTTCAGGGCTCGAAGATAACGCTGCGGCTTGTTCCAGGCAGAGCATGACGTGCACGCCGGTATCGATTTCAGGGTGATGCTTTTCCGGTTGCGGTACGCCGAACAGGTTATGAATTTCAGGAAAAATTCTCTCCAGAGCGGAGCAGTCTTTTAGCGTATAGAAAAAAGCGGACGGTGATTTTTCGTTAAGTGCTTTGAATAACTCCGCCCAGACACGTTCCGGCACGAGGTGATCGACTTCGCCGGCCGTCACCATTTGCCGCATCAGCACCCGGGTTTCTTCAGCCAGCCTGAAGCCGAGATGGCTGTATCGGGCTGCAAAGCGGGCCACGCGCAGTATGCGTACAGGGTCTTCGGCAAAAGCCGGCGAGATATGGCGGAAAATGCGATCTTCAATATCGTTTTTGCCGCCATACGGATCGATGATTTCGCCTTGCGGCGTCATCGCGATCGCATTAATCGTCAAATCACGGCGCATTAGGTCCTGTTTCAGAGTTACATCAGGAGAGGCATGCACGACAAATCCTTTATAACCTGGAGCGGTTTTTCTTTCGGTTCTGGCTAACGCATATTCCTCACCGTTTTCCGGATGCAGAAACACCGGAAAATCCTTGCCTACCGGACGAAAGCCTTTTTTTACCATTGATTCAGGTGTCTCGCCGATGACAACCCAATCCTTTTCCTTGACTGGATAGTTGAGTAGTTTGTCGCGTACGGCACCACCTACCAGAAATGTTTTCATCGAGTTATACGGGCGCTTTATTAGTGTCGGACTTAGAATAACATAATCGGTGGCTGCCGCGCGTTAGCGGTTATTTATAGAGGGCAATAATGATATTTTTTTTGTTGAGCGTGATATTGGGGATGGTTTCAGGATTGCTGGCCGGTCTTTTTGGCATTGGCGGAGGGATAGTCATTGTGCCTGTTCTGGTTTTGCTATTTACAATGTACGGTATGGCTTCTGATCTGGTTATGATAATGTCAGTGGCAACCTCGCTGGCGACGATAATTGTTACCTCAATGGCTTCTGTGCTGGCGCATCATCGCTTAGGATCTGTGATGTGGAGAAAAGTGCTCAGGCTTGCGCCAGGCATTATGGTCGGGGCAACGCTCGGAGCTGTAGTAGCAAATCATATAGACGCTGATGTATTGCGTTACATCTTTATCGTATTTTTACTTTATGTCGGTGTGCAGATGGCTTTTCAGATAATGCCAGAACCCGGAGCGGTCAAGGAGTCTAAGGTATTGGATTTTATCGTAGCGAACCTGATCGGCTTGATGTCGTCCATAGTGGGAATAGGCGGGGGGACGCTAACCGTGCCTTATCTTGTGCGCTGCCGATATGCCATGCGTAATGCGGTGGCGATATCAAGCGCCTGTGGTTTGCCGATAGCTGTGGCGGGTACGATCAGTTATGCGGTATTGGGCTGGAATCAAGTTCAGTTGCCGGAATGGAGTCTGGGCTATGTCTATCTGCCTGCTTTTATAGGCATCAGCCTGGGCAGTTTCCTTACGGCTCCGATTGGCGCCAAACTGGCTCATCGGCTGCCGGCGCAGAAGCTAAAGCGCTATTTTTCCATCTTGATTTTTTTAATGGCAGTCAAACTTATTTTAACTTAAACGATGGAATTGCTAAGTCAAAGGATTGCGGCAGCCTTTTTGCTAGAGGTTATTCATCAATCCATATTTCATTTATTGTATGAAAAAAGCCGCTGGAAGGCGGCTTTTTTGCGTATGGAGCGACGCTTGTTTTAGGAGCCTGAACCTGCTTTGGCAAAGCCTTCGGCGATTGTTTTGGCTGCATTGCTGCAAGAAGGATGGCCCCAGCCGTCTTTACTCTTGGAAGTGGTGGGATCAATGTCGTAAATGATATTGTCATCCTTGTTTGCAGTTACGCCTTCTGGAACATGGTCCATGTTAGCGTCTTGGCGCATGCGCCAAGCGATGTTGTGATCCGCGCATGAGGAGTCGCCACTTACGCCAACTGCGCCTAAGAGCGCTCCGTTGACATCATACAGTGGTAAGCCGCCGCCAAATACATTGACGCCGCCAATTTTCTTACCGACCATAGGATCATTGGCTGTGCCGTAAGCTGCAGCATCTCCAGCATAGGCGACGCTTGTGTCGACTGGATTGCTTTCTTGCAAGCCAAATAGAGTGCCTCCTGGTTGTACAGCAGAATACAGATTGGCTGTTGATAAGGCAAAGTCAGGGAGACTGAAACTGTTGGCTGTATTAGCTTTTTGTGCCGAAATGACACGGCTGCCCGGCCATTGTTCACCACTATCGGCGCCGGATTTAGCCACCGCGCAGACTACACCGGCCCGATTGACAACCGTTGCCCACATATTGAAACCGAAGCCACCATTCTTGTCAGATGACGCTTGAACTTGTTTTAATAATGTTTCTAATTGATTATGAATAAATGTTCTGGATGCCGCATCCGGACAAATGTCCACTGGCTCTGCCGCATTAGCGGCAATAGAGGTGAGTGCAATTGCGTAGCCTAGCAGTAAACTTTTAGATTGAGTTAATATTTTCATAAAAATGTAAAGATAATTATTGTTAGTATTGATGTGTTTTGACTTAAATTACATTGTCTTATGTTTTATATGCGTCAATAAATTAAGACTATGTAAAAATAGCTTAAGTGTAGGAATCAATCAATAGCCCAGCTACAGAAAGAAATCATATGGATTCCAGTTTATATGCAGAGAATAAATGCGTCTGTTCTATTAAGTAACTCTGCTTAGGCATCTATTCAATTAGTTCTTGTCCTAGTTTTATGCCCTTAGGTGTTTCTTAGAAGACAAGTCGAGAGCCACAGGAACTACACTTTTGTGAGAATATGTCAAGAAATTAAATTATAATATGGCGATTATTGGCAGTTAGTGCTATAGTGTCATGTTAATTAAGGCTTTTAGGTGTGGTTTATGCAAATTATTCAGGAAGCGCTCACGTTTGATGACGTTTTATTAGTGCCCGCGCACTCGACTGTGCTGCCACGAGATGTAGAAATGAAAACGCAATTGACACGTGGCATTGCGCTGAATATTCCTCTGGTTGCCGCGGCTATGGATACCGTAACAGAGGCACGACTTGCGATTGCCATTGCTCAGGAAGGCGGCATAGGCATCATTCATAAAAATATGACTGCCGAGCAGCAGGCGCTGGAAGTTAGTAACGTTAAAAAGTACGAGAGCGGAGTAATCAAAAATCCGATTACCGTTTCGCCTGATACCAGTATTCGGGACGTCATTAACTTAACGCGAGCTAAAAATATTTCCGGTGTACCGGTAGTCGATGGCGATAAGCTGGTCGGTATTGTAACGAGTCGTGATTTGCGTTTTGAAACTCGTTTTGACGAACCGGTAACCAAGGTCATGACGCCCAAAGAGCGTTTGGTTACGGTTAGTGAAAATGCCGATCGTAAAGAAGCGATTGCGTTACTGCATGAGCATCGCATAGAAAAAGTGCTGGTCGTGAATGATGCCTTTCATTTACGGGGCATGATTACTGTAAAAGATATCCAGAAAGCCAAGGATTACCCATTGGCCTGTAAAGATGAACATGAAAGGTTGCGAGTCGGCGCAGCGGTTGGCACCGGGCATGGCACCGAAGAGCGTGTGGCTGCGCTGGTAGCGGCTGGTGTCGACGTTATTGTCGTCGATACGGCGCATGGTCATTCGCAAGGCGTTTTGGACAGAGTGCGCTGGGTTAAACAGCATTATCCCGGAGTTCAGGTCATCGGGGGCAATATCGCTACTGCGGAAGCGGCGCGCGCATTGGTTGAGGCCGGCGCCGATGGCGTTAAGGTCGGTATTGGGCCGGGTTCTATTTGCACAACGCGCATTATTGCCGGCGTCGGTGTGCCGCAAATCACAGCAGTCAGTAATGTGGCCGATGCATTGAAAGGTACTGGCGTGCCTTTAATTGCAGATGGCGGTATCCGTTATTCCGGTGATGTCGCTAAAGCATTGGCTGCGGGAGCATATGCCGTGATGTTGGGCGGATTATTCGCCGGTACTGAAGAGGCGCCAGGCGAAATTGAGCTGTTTCAGGGGCGTTCTTACAAATCATATCGTGGCATGGGTTCTTTGGGGGCAATGTCTCAACAGCAAGGTTCCAGTGATCGTTATTTTCAGGAAGAAACCGAACTGGTCGAAAAGTTGGTGCCGGAAGGCATTGAAGGTCGAGTGCCTTATAAAGGCAGCTTGCTGGCCGTCATTCATCAATTGCTGGGCGGTGTTCGCGCCAGCATGGGCTACACTGGCAGTCAAACTATCGCCGCACTGCATGAAAGGGCGCAATTTGTGCGTGTGACCAGTGCGGGTATGAGGGAAAGTCATGTACATGACGTGACCATTACAAAAGAAGCGCCCAATTACCGCCTCGATTAAACGCCGGCGATATAAAGATACATTGTTGGGGCTCTCAGGAGCCCCTTGTTTTTTTAAACGAATATAAATGTCGAGTTTTACCGTGAAGCAGCAACAGTCCGCGAATATCCATTCGCACAAAATCCTTATTTTAGATTTCGGTTCGCAATATACTCAATTAATCGCGCGGCGAATTCGCGAAATCGGCGTTTACTGCGAAATTTACTCCTGCGAATGCAGTGCGGAAGATGTTGAACAATTCGCGCCCAATGGCATTATCTTGTCGGGCGGTCCTGAAACGGTAACCAGCGGCGATACGCCGAGAGCGCCGCAAATCGTGTTTGATCTGGGCGTGCCTGTATTGGGTATTTGTTACGGATTGCAGACTATGACTGCACAGCTGGGCGGCAAGGTCGAGTCTTCCGATCACAGGGAATTCGGTTATGCGCAGATTAGGGCGCGCGGCCATTCCAAATTACTGGCCGGTATAGAGGATCATGTTTCTGAGGAAGGCTATGGATTGTTGGATGTTTGGATGAGCCATGGCGACCGTGTTGTTGACATGCCTGATGGTTTCATGCTGATTGCCAGCTCGGATGGAGCGCCTATTGCCGGTATCGCCAATGAAGAAAAAGCGTTTTACGGCCTGCAGTTTCATCCGGAAGTCACTCACACCAAACAGGGCGGACGCATATTGTCCCGCTTTGTGTTGGATATTTGTGGTTGCGAGGCGTTATGGACAGCCAGCAATATCATAGAAGACAGCATTCAGTCCGTGCGCGCGATGGTCGGTAGCGATCAGGTGATTTTAGGCTTGTCCGGCGGGGTGGATTCATCTGTTGTGGCGGCGTTGCTGCATAAGGCCATAGGCGATCAGTTGACCTGCGTTTTTGTCGATACCGGTTTGCTGCGTTTACACGAAGGCGATCAGGTTATGGCGACATTTGCCGAGCACATGGGGGTTAAAGTCATCAGAGTCAATGCGGAGCAGCGCTATCTGGACGCCTTGAACGGTGTCAGCGATCCCGAGCAGAAACGCAAGATTATCGGCAATTTGTTCATTGAAATCTTTGATGAAGAAGCGGCGAAATTAACCGATGCAAAATGGTTGGCGCAGGGCACGATTTATCCCGATGTGATCGAGTCTGCGGGTTCGAAAAGCGGCAAGGCGCATCTGATCAAATCTCATCACAACGTCGGCGGGTTGCCCGAGGATATGACCTTGAAATTGGTCGAGCCATTACGGGAATTGTTCAAGGATGAGGTTAGAAAGCTGGGCCTGGAACTGGGGCTGCCCTCAGAAATGATATTCCGTCATCCGTTCCCTGGGCCCGGTTTAGGAGTCAGGATTTTGGGTGAAGTCAAAAAACAGTATGCGGACTTGTTGCGTCAGGCTGATGCCATCTTCATTGAAGAGCTGTACAAGCATGAGCTTTATGACAAAGTCAGTCAGGCTTTTGCCGTATTCCTGCCGGTCAAGTCGGTTGGCGTTATGGGCGATGGTCGTCGCTATGATTATGTTATCGCTCTGCGGGCTGTCGAGACGATTGATTTCATGACGGCGCGTTGGGCGCATTTGCCTTACGAATTTCTTGATGTGGTTTCTCGCCGTATTATTAATGAAGTGCCAGGCATCTCGCGTGTGGCTTATGATATATCCGGCAAGCCGCCCGCAACCATTGAATGGGAATAATACAATCACAGGATGAGGCATGGATGCGCTATGCCATCAGGCTGGCGCAACGTGCCGAGCAGCAGGGAGAGGTTCCGATCGGCGCTGTCATCGTTAAGGATGATCAGTGTATTGCCGAAGGCTGGAACATGCCGATAGCTAATCATGATCCGACTGCTCATGCCGAGATCATAGCTGTCCGCAAGGCTGGTATTGCGCTGGAAAATTATCGGCTTTGTGACGCTACGTTATACGTTACGTTGGAGCCTTGTGTGATGTGTATGGGCGCTATCAGCCATGCGCGCATTAAGCGGCTGGTTTTCGGAGCCTTCGATCCCAAACGGGGCGCTGTTTGCAACGCCTTGTCACTGAGCGATGCAAGCTTTTTAAATCACCGGGTCAATTGGACCGGTGGCGTGTTGGAAGAAGAATGCGGGGAATTGTTAAAGGATTTTTTTCGCGCTAGGCGTTGATATCGCTTCTGATTGATGCGCTCGCAGTCATTATCGCAGCATGCTAAGTGCGATTAGTTGCCTGAATCTGACCTGATGCTGTCAGTATTGTGATTGAAATATCGCCAAGGCTTTGAGCTGGCGTTGCATGATGCCGCAACTCAACTAGAGTTGCGGCATCACCATTTGCTTCGCCGGTTATTTGAATGATGCTCAGATATTTTAATGCGTTAACCAGGGGGCGCCGTTATCGGTATTGTTTATAAGTGTTGATCAGCGCATTAGTAGAGCCATCATGGCTTTTGATAATTTCTTCATTCTGGAGCTCGGGAAGTATAGCTTTGGCTAATACTTTTCCCAATTCCACGCCCATCTGGTCAAAAGAATTGATGTTCCAGATCACGCCTTGAACGAAGATTTTATGTTCATACAATGCAATCAATGAGCCCAATGTTTTGGGCGTCAGTTTCTTGAATAAAAATGCATTGGATGGTTTGTTGCCTTCAAATACTTTTGAAGCGACCAGCACCGGGTCGGCCTGTTCGGACGGTGTCAGTTCCCGTTTGACTTCTTCGGCCGTTTTGCCTTTCATCAAAGCTTCAGGCTGCGCCAGGAAGTTTGAGATCAAAATGTCATGATGTTCAGGCAAATGGTAATGGCTTTGTGCAGGGGCCAGAAAGTCACAAGGAATCAGTTTGGTGCCCTGGTGTATGAGCTGATAAAAAGCGTGCTGGCCATTAGTGCCGGGCTGGCCCCAGATAATCTGGCCGGTGCTGTAGTCAACCTTTTCGCCATTCATATCGATGCTTTTGCCGTTGCTTTCCATGTCGCCCTGCTGAAAGTAATCGGCTAAATAGCGTAGGGATTGGTCATAGGGCAAAATGGCGTGCGATTCGGCATTAAAGAAGTTGTTATACCAGATGCCTAGCAGTCCCATGATGACAGGGATATTTTTTTCAAAAGGCGTGCTGCGGAAGTGTTCGTCAACTTCATGAGCGCCCTGCAACAACTGCTCAAAATTGTCCATGCCGACATACAAGGCAATGGATAGGCCTATGCTTGACCAAAGTGAGTAACGGCCGCCTACCCAATCCCAGAATTCAAACATATTGTTGGCGTCTATTCCGAACTCGGCAATTTTGTCGATATCGGTCGAAATGGCGACAAAATGCTTGGCAACGGCTTTTTGATCTTTCGCGCTGTCCAGAAACCAGTTTCTTGCAGACTTTGCATTAGTCATGGTTTCGTGCGTGTTGAATTTTTTGGATGCGATAAGAAACAGTGTTGTTTCAGGGGACAAGCATTTTAAAGTTTCTATAAGATCGGCCTGGTCCACGTTGGAGACAAAATGAACTTTTAATGCATCTGTGGCATAAGGCGTCAAAGCAGTCGAGGCCATCTTCGGGCCTAAGTCAGAACCTCCGATACCAATATTGACGATGTCGGTGATGGCTTTGCCGGTATAACCCTTCCATTCGCCCGAGCGAACACTATCGCAGAAGGCGCGCATTTTAGCGAGCACCTTATTGATTTGCGGCATGACGTCTTGCTCGTCCACATAAACCGGCTTATTGCTCCGGTTACGCAGAGCGGTATGCAGAACGGCTCTGCGTTCGGTATTGTTAATAATCGCTCCGGAGAGCATGGCATGGATTTTTGATTCAAGCCCAGCGTGTCTGGCAAGATCTATGAGAAGAGGCAGTGTTTCCTCAGTTATTCTGTTCTTGGAATAGTCAAAAAGAATATCGTTAAAAGTAAGGGAGAACTTATCGAAACGATGACTGTCACTTTCAAAGCTGTCGCGCAGTGAATGCTTGTGTATTTGATGATAATGGTTTTGTAAGGCTTTCCAGGCTTCTGAGGTGGTCAGAGATGACATTGTGCTGAGTTCCGGCTGAATAAAATTTAGTGTAAGTCTACGAAAAGGGCCCAATGATGGCAATAGCGCTATAAGGGCATTATCATTTGGCAACATTATACTTTTATAGCACATGACTTTCCATCAATTCCTTTATTTGTATGGGGCGATATGCTAGAGTTGCAAGTTGCTATGAGCCAAGATAGAGAGCAAATACAGTTTTTATGAGCTCAAGCTATGTAAATAGGGGCGGTTGCATTTTTCCTAATAATAATAATTATTTATTTAGCAAAACTGGAAGGTAGTATGAATAGAGCACAGATATTAAGAAGAGTTGGCCTAGGATTCCTGGGGTTGTTTTTTTCTGCCTCGTTGTGGGCACACGGTGGAGCAGCTGGTACCGATACCGACCAATGTAAATTTGAATTGGAAAAGGATCATTGGATTCACTATACCGCTTATCAACCGAAAGATTTCCCGGCCGAAGATTTTTGCGGCAACATTCCCAATACCAATACATTAACTCAGCTTGTATTTGATTATCAGGACGTCAGATACAGAAATATGGCGGTTGAGTTTGAAGTAACAAAAGAACCTGAAGGCACTCGGGTGTTTTTTCAAGAAGCTAATAAACATAAATCCGGTACTGTAGTTTTATCTTTGCCTAACGGTGTGCCAGAAGTTGGCAAATATCTGATTCATATTACATTAGTGCCAGATCAGGGTGATAGGCTGGATGCTCACATGAGCTTTATGGCAGGCAAAGGTCAAGAAGTAAAAAGCGGTAGCATACTCTTATACGCATTCTTTGCATTTGCAGGCTTATACGTACTGTATCTGTCACATGCAGGCTTCAAGCGTTTGATTGATGGAATATTAGCTAAGGTTAAAGGTTTTTGATCAATGACTGATAGCCAAGATTAACAATTAATTATTTAAAAGCCAGACCCTAAAGTATCGGAACTTCCTTGATGTTTTAGGGTCTTAGTATGATGTTAATGCAATTTATGGCATGGCTATCATGGATTTGCCCAAGACGGGATCAACAAAATTAAGATGCAGATAAAATTTTTTGAATGCAGAATGTCAGTCTGGCAAGATTTGATCTACCACCTAATCTAGGTGAAGTAGATGCAGTAGTTTATGTTGAACCGAAGCCAAGGCTGTCATAAAAAACAGCATGCAGGATCTTTGGCAAGGGATATGCATTCAGAAATTTTTCTGATCAGTTTTTATTATTCTTTAATAAAAACTTTTGTTGATTTTTTCCAGTAAAGAGGAAACTTAGAATGGTGAAGTTGTTATCAGTGGCGATAATAAGCTTTCTTTTTTCCGTACCGGCTATGGCGGCGGAAGAGTATGAAGAGCATAACTCGCTTATGAGTCATGGCGATGGCCACTTGATGGATATGGGTGGCGGCATGGTGATGGGGCAGAATGCCGATACCCTGCCGGGCGGCTGCGAAGAAATATCTGAAACCAAGGAGATTACTGTCCGTGCCGGCCATAAATACGCTGAAAAGTTTCCAGGAAGAATGTTCGCGTTTGACACTCAGGAATTTAATTTCAAACCCTGTACCAAGCTGACGGTTCATTTTATCAATGACGATAACATTCGCCATCAATGGATGATGCATGGCCTGCCCAAGTATTTGTATCCGAAAGGCATGTTCCATTTGGAAGTAACAGGCCCTGCAAAAATTTCCGGTACACTGATTCTTCCTCCCGGCGATAAAACTTATCTGGTGCACTGCGATATCGCCCAACATATGGAAAAAGGCATGAAAGCCCAGTTGAAAGTTGGTAAAGGCGACGGAGATTTGCCTAGTATTCCTGGTGTGACAGATTATGCTATTCAAGATGATTACTCAGGCATTCCACCAATAACAGCCGCGGCTGTTGCCGGCAATGCGGGGGCTCAGACTGCTGCTCCAGTTGCTGCAACAAAAAGTGCGCCTGCGGTCGCATCAGAGCAAAAAGACGAATCGATGATTTCGGGAATGACCGTAATTGGATTGGCAATCGGCTTACTGCTGGCACCATTTTTGGCTCGCAAATTCAAAGGAATGAGCGCATCGGAAATAGTGGCTTATATTTTCGATTTATTGAGATCGGCTATCGAATTGATTGTAAAATTTTTGTCTGATCTGGTTAAGTTGGTCATTTCCAGCAAGAACAAGACATTACCCGGAAGTTAAATTCTGGCAATATAAAAACCCCTGTGCTTTTTGGGCTACAGGGGTTTTTTTTTGGGAGAAATTAAGTGCAAGAGATGCTGGTTGGAATAGAGGGATTATTTATTAGTGCCTTTATATCATCAACGATTGCCCCAGGCGGATCTGAGGCGGTACTGGCTTATATGGTAGCGGAAGGCTGTTATCAGATTGAGCAATTAGTCATTGTTGCCACTATAGGCAATACGCTGGGCGCAATGACGACGTGGATTTTAGGCCTTCTGGCCGCTAAAAAATTTCCTGTGGCTACGCTATTGCCGGAAAAGAAGCAGAAAGCACTCGATATAGTCAGAAAAAGAGGCGTTTGGGCATTATTTTTTTCATGGTTGCCATTGGTGGGGGATGCTTTGTGTTTTGCCGGCGGCTGGTTGAGGCTTCCTTTATTGCCGGCTTGCTTGATCATTTTGTCAGGTAAATTTGCAAGGTATGCCGCAATTGCTTGGGTATTTATATAAGGCCATGTCATAGAAGACTTTATGACGGAGCCGAAGTTAATTTGATGAGGTAAAAAATGTTACGCCATTTCCCACCTGTTGATGGTGCTTATGCGCATAAAAAACGGGATTATTTTATAGCAGCCTTTACTTTTTTTTGTGTAGCGGTCTGTTTAACGGCTGACGCTAATGCTACGCTGGAGAAACAAAATGCGCTAGGCGTCTGCGGATGGGTGTTTTTAACAGGTTTACTGCTCGGTGAAAATAAAGAAGTCAGAATGCAGGTAATTATTGCCATCATTTTTGCCACTATAGGGGAGCATTTTGCCTCGCCTTTTATGGGCGGGTACACCTATCGTTTTGGCAATGTGCCGGCTTATGTGCCGCCGGGGCATGGCATGGTTTATTTGACGGCTGTGGCGTTGGGGCGCTCAGGACTGTTTTTAAGATATGCCAGAGAAATCGCCACATTTGTAGTGCTCGTGTGTGGTGCCTGGTCGGCCTGGGGGATCAGCGGCTATGCGGAGCAGGGTGATTATGTAGGTGCTTTGCTGTTTTGCGTCTTTTTGATTTATCTTTTCAAGGGCCGTTCACCCATGGTTTATCTTGCAGCCTTTTTTATTACCACATGGTTGGAAATTATTGGCACCGCGGTTGGGACCTGGAAGTGGGCGGCTATCGATCCGGTGTTGCATTTGCCGCAAGGCAATCCGCCAAGCGGCGTTGCTGCCTGGTATTGCTTAGTCGATGCGGTAGCGATGGGTGGAGCTGCACCGCTATTACGAGCGTTGAAAACGGTCAGTATGCGTATTAAACCGGATAAATCGCGAGAAAGTGCATATCAAGGAGCCAGCAACGAGTAATAAATTAGAGAGATGCTGATTGAGGAAATAAACGAATAGTTTTCGACTTGATACAATCAGCAACTAATGAAAAAGGGCTGGTTCAAATGTATTGATCCAGTCCTTTTTCCGCCTGAATGAACTCCCGTTCATTCAGGCGCTCCATAAGCCGCTGAAAGTTTTTATCATGCTGGCTTTGATCGTTTTGCCGGTGCCACAGATGCAAGACAGGCACAGCAAATCGGCCTTCCTTGCGTTTAATGCCGTTATGTATCAGACGAATCACCAGATCAGAATCTTCATAACCCCAGCCTTGGAAAAGTTCGTCAAAACCGTTAACCGCCATAAAATCATTTTTCCACATGGCCAAGTTACAGGTCATGGCTTTTTGCCAGCGGAGCGGATGTATCAGGCGTAACGGCCCCATGGGCAAGGATATGAGCGGAGTGATTCTGTTTATTTTGCCAGTCAGCCAGCGGAAAATAAAATAAGCTTTTGATTGACTATGAAGGGGAATTTTCTCGCTCAGGACTGTTTGAGTGAAGTTTTCGGTTAAAAGCATGCGATTGCCGGGGACAAAGTAGCCTTTAGCGGCTAAGCGGCGATGGACTTTTATAAAATCTGGAAAAACTACGCAGTCGCCATCGAGAAAAATCAGATAGTCACCTTGGCTGCGGGCAACTGCTCTGTTTCGAATAGTGCCGGCTCTGAAGCCTTGGTCTTCATGATAGACATGCCTGATCGGTATTGGACTCATGGAGTACCGATTCTTTATCAATTTCCGAGTTTCAAACGTTGAGCCATCATCAGCAACAAGAACTTCAAAATCCTGATCTTCTTGGCTTAACAGGCTTTGCAAACTGGCATCCAATGCTTCCGGCCAGTTATAGGTCGTGACAATGACAGAAATCAAACTCACGTCTTTGACTCCTTGTTCCGTTGCATATCTAGCAATTTCAGATATTTATAATAAGTGCCTTCGGCATTGGATATGGCAAGCATGAGTCCTTGCTGCCCATCCAGAAAAGCGGCCTTTAAACAGTAAGTGCGAAAAAAAGTCCAGAATCCTTTAGCTATCGCCTGGAATAATGTGGTTTTTTTGCCAGCCTGGTGCAGTTTTTCAGCACCCAGTGACGAATAACTGTTGACTTTGTGCAGGACTTCTTCAGGGTTTATAAACGCTTCATGAATCAGCGGTGTTTTTAAGCGCTGGATAGTGCCGTCGACAATAATACGTTCATGAACGAGATCTTCGGTGAAATGCCCGTGTTCACGTTGAAATAAACGCAAAACATAATCGGGCCACCATCCGCCATGCCTGATCTGTTTGCCGCAATAGCTTGAAAGACGCGGTATTTCAAAGCCACTGATATGGGCTTGGCTCATGGCCTGCTCAATTTCTTCTCTCAATTCGGGCGTCACTTGTTCGTCGGCATCGATAGACAAGATCCACGGCTGGGTTGCCTTGCTGACGGCGCGCTGTTTTTGAATGCCGAAACCCGGCCAGTCAGTCATAAATACCTTGTCAGTGTAGCGCCGGCAGATGTCGACCGTATTGTCTTCGCTGCCTGAATCCAGAACAATGATTTCATCCGCCCACGCGATAGATTCCAGGCAGCGGGCAATATGCGCGGATTCGTTCTTGGTGATAATTACTACGCTGAGCATGGTTTTGTATGGGTCGGCAACGTTGCAAAGCATAGGGCTATCATAGTGATAAACCAGTGCCCTTCGGTAAAGTCGAGAATTGTGGAGTTAAAAAGACTATTGGTGGCAAGCGCCACCAATATGCCTTGCGCCAGCCATTTATATTCATTTGCCAGTTTTAACGAACATTGATATTGACTGAACAAAAAGGCTAAAAACAGCAACAGGCCGGCTATGCCAGTCTGTACGGTAATCATTAAATATTCATTATGGGGATTGTTGGATGCAATATCGGTTTTTGCCGCCACTCTACCGTACTCAACAGGATAACTGCCTGTGCCATGGCCTAGCCAAGGGTTTTCAGCAATGAGCGTCAGCGAATGTTTCCAGAAAGTTAGTCTTTGTCCCTCGGATGAGTTGGTTCCGCCGTTTTCAGAATGCAGATAATTTTGGGTTTGTGAAAAGCCCTCGTTGATGCGATTGGCTCTATCGGAACAGGTTATGAAGACTAAAAGTAGTGTGACGGTAGCAGTAATTAGCAATACTGCCTTTTTTGCAGGGAACCGCTGAATATAAAAAAGCATCATTAATAGCAGAAAGATCAACTGTCCGGTGCGGCCGGAGACGAGGAAGAATAAATTGTGAATACATAAAATAATCAAAGCAATATAGAGCAACCTGTATTTGCCTGCTTGCAAGGATTTGTGTGCGCAGAAAAAGGCAAAGAAAGCCACTAAAAGGCTGTGAGTAATGCGGTTTTTAATGCAGGGGTCCATTGTAGGCTGCATATAATCGATGAAGCCGAAATAAATGGCATAAGAGCCTAATAGCGTCATAACAGACGCAATAATAAAAACGTTCCATGCCCATTGTCTGGTGAATTCGGACTGAAAAAATGGCGGCAGGATGATCAGCAACAAAAGTTCACGATATTTGCTGAGCGTAGAAAATGCATTTTCAGGTGCGGCTGTGGTGTAGGTAATGCCAAGGGCTAAATAAAAAAACAGTAATAATGCCAATAGGGCCAGCGGATTTTGCTTTATAAAGATTGGCAAGGTTATAAATTGAGCCGAGCTTATCCACAATAACAACAATGCCGCGGAAAATACGAGAGTTAAGGCGGTGGAAAAAGGCAGGGTTAAAATCAGCAAAATGGCGATATAGCCGCCAATGCTGATCATTAAGGGCTGAGATTGGAAATATAGTTCTTTAAAGGGCATGAGTTGTTTTTTACTGTTGGCGTTGCTCTTGATTCAATACTTGCAGAATGGCTTTTTTGATGGATTCCGGGCTGATATTTTCCAGGCATGCGCTGCGGCTTTGTCGATTTCGGTCACAACCTTCCTGATGGCAGGGCACGCAATCGGCAATGCCTTGAATTAAATAAATATTGTTGACTTGCTGATCGCCTAGTTTCCGGAACGGATTTTCGTCACTATCATAATTGGTGGGCCAAGGCGCCCATTTGACAGGATTGGTTGGACCGTATAATGCAATGACCGGAACGCCCATGGCCGCGGCCAGATGGGTTATGCCCGTGTCGGGACCGATGTATAATGTTGCCTTACTGATAATATCGGCAAGCTGCGATATGGTGGTTTTACCGGTCAAGTTTAAGACCTCAGGCGATAATTGCCGATGAATTTCGTTTACATAATCAACTTCTTCCGGCGCCGGGCCGCCTGACAGCACCACCTTTAAACCTGAATCCTGAAGAAATTGCGCAGTTTCAATCCAGCCATTGATAGTCCATCGTTTATAATGCCACATTGGATAGGCATGAAGAACGGCATAGGCCGAACTGCCAGAGAAAGCGGGAAGCGCCTGATAGTCAGTCGGTTGCGGAGAAACCAGCGTATAGTTTCTGGCGATGCCTAAGAGATCCGTCAGTTTTAAGAGTTGTAGCACGGTATGCGTATTTTCATCATCAAATTCAGTCCAATATTGAACCAAATAGCGTTTCCATGCTCCTTTTTGATCTTTTTTCGGCACCACAGCAACACGCGTAGATGCAGCTAATAATCCATAAATGAAAGGGCGATCCCCTGTCTGTGTAATGACTGCCAGGCTGTATCTCCTAAATAATTGCGAAACGAGATATTGGTAATCAGCGCGTGTTGGACGTAAAGGCGTGGTTATTATCCGGTTGATATCAGGGTTTCCTTCTAAGATAGCGGCCGTGTTGTCAAATACCAAAACATCTATTTGCGCCTGCGGATAGGCTTCGTGAAGTGAACGCACTAAAGGCGTTATCAGCAAAACATCGCCAAGATGGCGTAAAGCAATGACCAATATTCTGGAAGGAGAAGCTAGCGATGGATATTTCTTCATTCAGTGTATGCAATTTTTGAATCTCTCGGCAATGCCGCGATATTTTACAGGCTTGCTATGGAATGTATAGCTTGCGTTCCGGGCGAAACAGGCTGGTAAGAGCATCAGATGGAAGGCTATTACAGTCTTTTTCGTTAAAGAATGGTAATATTTTACTCATTTAAACATGAGTTACTACTGCCAAAGCATGTGAGTGGTATGAATTATATAAAAGTATGAAAAAAGAATCTGAAGCGAGTATACAAATATACAAGCGATTATTAACTTATGTAAAACCGCACCGTGGTTTTTTTGCAATCAGTATTCTGGGTTTTCTGATTTACTCGGCTACTCAGCCATTATTCGCGTCATTGATCAAGCATATTATTGACACGCTGCAAACCGAAGTGCGTCAGGGCATGTATTATTTGCCGTTACTGTTTAGCGGCTTGATTGTGGTGCGAGGACTGGGCGCTTATCTGGGCAATTATTTTCTGGCCAAAGTATCCTGTAACGTCGTGCATGCACTAAGATGCGAAATTTTTGATCATTATACGCGTTTGCCCACTGCTTATTTCGACGCGAACAATAGCGGTTATATGATTGCAAGAATCTCTAATAACGTCGGTGAGGTTACCAAGGCGACTACCGATGCGGTACGGACTTTTGTCAGGGAAGGTTTGACCGCTGTAGGTTTATTGGGATATCTGTTCTATTCAAACTGGATGTTGTCGATGGTCTTTGTCGCCATAACGCCGATTATTGCGGTGCTGGTGAGTTACGTCAGTAAGCGATTACGCAACATCAGCAAGAAAATCCAGCAATCGGTAGGTGATATAACGCATATTACATCCGAACTGGTAGGCGGCCATCGAATCGTGCGCAGCTATGGCGGCGAGGATTATGAGCGTCGGCGATTTATGGAGAGCAGCCTGGATAATCGGCGGCAATCGCTAAAGCTCGCCACGACACAGGCCGTGCATAATCCGATCATACAGCTCATCATTGCCGTAGCATTGTCCGGTTTGATGTATATGGCGCTGTTTTTTATGGAGCAATCCAGCACAGGCGAGTTTGTAGGCTATCTGACCGCGGCATTTCTGCTGCCCAGGCCTGTCAGACAGTTAACGGAAGTTAATGGCGATATCCAGAAAGGTATTGCGGCGGCTGAATCCCTGTTCGATGTTCTGGATGAGCCAACAGAGCAGAATGATGGCACTTATCAAATAAATAAATGCAAAGGCAAGCTGGAGTTCAAGAACGTATCTTTTAAATATCCCGGAGCTACTGAGCTCGCTCTAAGAAACATCAGTTTCAAAGCGAATCCGGGGCAGACTATAGCGCTAGTCGGCGCTTCCGGCGGCGGCAAAAGCACGCTGGCTAATCTGGTTTCCCGTTTTTATACGCATAAGACAGGCGAAATATTGCTCGATGGCGTTGAAATCAATACCTATGAACTAGCGAATTTAAGAAAACACCTGGCATTGGTTAATCAACAGGTCACCTTATTCAATGATACGATAGCCAATAATATAGCTTACGGCGCGCTGGCAAACGCCGGCAGAAAAGACATTATTGCCGCTGCAACCGATGCTTATGCAATGGAATTCATCAGCAAGCTGGAGCTGGGGCTTGATACCGAAATAGGTGAAAACGGCGTCAAATTGTCGGGTGGACAAAGGCAACGATTAGCATTGGCAAGAGCGCTGCTGAAAGATGCGCCAGTCTTGATACTGGATGAGGCAACGTCGGCGCTGGATACCGAATCGGAGCGCTTCATACAGGCGGCCCTGCAAATAGTCATGCGCAATCGGACAACACTGGTGATAGCTCATAGGCTATCAACCATAGAAAATGCGGATATGATTCTGGTGATCGATCATGGTCAAATCGTGGAAAGGGGTACGCATCAGGAACTCATTAAAAAAAATGGGGCTTATGCTCGCCTGCATAAGATGCAGCACAGGAATGACCTGAAACAAGCGGTTGTCAATTAATTGCCTATCTATTCGTTTTTGAATAAAAACACTTTGTTTTAGCATGGCTAAAAAAGCCTTTTGAAACTATGGGGATACTATTTTGAAAGCATTTATTTCTGAGCTTGAAGAGCACAGAGAAATGATGACGCGCTTGGCCGACTGTTCCGAGAAAATAGAAGCAGCCGGAGAGCTATTGATCGAGACGCTGAAGCAGGGCGGAAAGATATTATTATGCGGTAATGGCGGCAGTGCTGCAGATTGTCAGCATATTGCAGCTGAACTGGTTGTCAGGTATGAAAAAAAACGGCGGGCGCTGGCAGCGATCGCTTTGACGACAGACAGTTCTATTTTAACGGCTCATACCAATGACTTTGAGTTTGAAACGGTTTTCTCGCGTCAGGTGGAAGCTCTTGCCAATGAAAAAGATTGTCTGGTAGCTATCTCCACATCGGGGCGAAGCAAGAATATTCTAAAAGCAGTTGAGGTTGCTAAATCGAAAGGCATGGCAGTGGTCGGTTTAACGGGCGGTGAAGGCGGAGAGTTGCATCATCAGGCTACGCTCTCAATCATTGTGCCTTCCGCGGTAACGGCAAGAATTCAAGAAGCGCATATATTGATAGGCCACTGGTGGTGCAGTGTGATTGAGGAGGCAACCGATGTTGGTAGCGGCGTCTGAGTTCAAACAGGCTCATATTGTTGTCGTAGGCGATGTCATGCTGGATCGCTACTGGTCAGGTCTGGCCGGCCGGATTTCGCCTGAAGCGCCTGTGCCGGTCGTTCGGGTCAAAGATATTGAAGATCGTATCGGTGGAGCCGGTAACGTAGCGTTGAATATCGCCAAACTAGGTGGTCGAGTGACATTATTAGGTGTCATTGGTGATGATGCCGAGGGCCAGATTCTTCAGAAGTTGTTGGAAGCAGAAGGCGTCGCATGTGACTTCATTGTTGAGCCTAACATGCGTAGCATCTGTAAATTGCGGATTATGGCCCAGCATCAGCAACTGCTCCGGCTTGATTTCGAAGAAACGCCGTTGCCGGTTAACAAAGAAGCCTTGTTAGCACGGCTTGCGCAGTATCTGCCTAAAAGTGATGCGGTCGTTTTCTCCGATTACGGCAAAGGTACATTGGCCCATGTTTCGGAATACATAGCTCATGCCAGACAGGCCGGAGTTAAGGTTCTGGTCGATCCCAAAGGGGTTGATTATGGACGTTATGCTCAGGCCGATATCATAACGCCAAATCTTTCTGAATTGCAGGCCGTAGTGGGGGCTTGCGGAGACGAAAACAGCCTGATTGAAAGAGGTCGATTGCTGTTGCAGCAATATCAAATCGAGACGCTATTGCTGACACGCGGTGAAGCCGGCATGACGTTGATACAAGATGCGCATGTGCATTCCCTTCCGGCTCAAGCCAAGGATGTGTTTGACGTAACTGGCGCAGGCGATACGGTTATTGCGGTAATGGCTTTAGGCGTAGCGATTGGTAAAACCCTGCGCGATGCGATGTATTTAGCCAATTTGGCTGGCGGCATTGTAGTCGGTAAGCTCGGTACGTCGACTGTCTCTCTGCTCGAATTAATGCAGGCTACGCATAGCGATCGGGATTCACAATACGGTGTCGTTTCTGAAGACGAATTAGCTCAAATTATCGTCAAGGCAAAAGCCAATGGCGAGCGAATCATTATGACTAACGGCTGTTTCGATTTACTGCATGCCGGGCATGTCACTTATCTGGAGCAGGCCAGAGCTTTGGGTGACAGGTTGATTGTCGCGGTTAATTCTGATGCGTCAGTCAGACAGCTTAAAGGTAATTCACGTCCGATTAATGGTCTTCAGCAACGTATGCTGGTGCTTGCGGCATTGGTCTGTGTGGATTGGGTAGTGTCGTTCGAAGAGGAAACGCCAGAGCGCTTATATTGCAGATTATTACCTGATGTCATCGTCAAAGGTGGCGATTATCGGCCCGAGCAAGTCGCCGGCAGTGATTGCGTTATACAAGCGGGGGGCGAAGTGAAAATTTTACAGTTTGTTGATGGTCAGTCGACAACGTCCATGATCAAGAAAGCGAGGGGAGAAGAATGATTGTTGTTACCGGAGGCGCGGGATTTATCGGCAGTAATCTTGTTCGAGCCTTAAACGAGCGCGGCGAGCGCAATATATTGCTGGTCGATCATCTGGTTAACGGCCGGAAAATGCATAATATTGCTGACCTGGATATCGCCGATTACATGGATAAAGCTCAATTCATAGAAAAAATTGAATCGCCGGCTTTCCTAAACGATGTGCGCGCCGTTTTTCATCAGGGGGCTTGTTCTTCGACGACAGAATGGGATGGGCAATTCGTCATGACGAATAATTACGATTATTCAAAACGCTTGTTGCATTGGTGTATCGCAAAAAATGCAGCGTTTATATATGCATCATCTGCTTCGGTTTATGGTAATGGCAAGCACGGCTTTCGCGTCGATCGCAAATGCGAACATCCGATCAATATGTATGCCTATTCAAAATTTCAATTTGATCAATATGTTCGTCAGCTATTGCCGAATACGAAGAGCCAGATTGTCGGATTTCGGTACTTCAATGTTTATGGTCCAAGAGAGCAGCATAAAGGCTCAATGAGCAGCACGGCATTTCATTTTAATTGTCAGATTATAGAGCAAAAGCGAGCCAAGCTATTTGCGGGTTGTGATGGCCTGGCTGACGGCGAGCAAAAACGAGATTTTGTCTACGTCGATGATGTGGTGGATGTTAACTTATGGTTCTTGGATCATCCTGATCAGCATGGTATTTATAATATCGGAACCGGGCAGGCCGAAACCTTCAACACCGTTGCGAAGGCTGTTATCGATTGGCATAAAGAAGGTGACATTGAATATATTCCTTTTCCTGAGCATTTAAAAGGCGCTTATCAAAGTTATACCCAGGCGGATATTTCAGGCTTAAGACGGGTGGGTTATACCAAGAAATTTCTTAACGTTAAAGAAGGTGTGGCCAGATATTTAAACTGGCTAAATTCTGCAGACAATAAAATACCTGTCTAAAGAAGATTATTTCTTGACGAATAAAAAAAAGCCGGTAGAATACGCCCTTCCTTCGGGGCAGCCGCCTCGGCAGGGCTTCAGGGAACGAAAGCAAAGTCGACAGGGGGTTGACAAACGGGTTTGGCTCTGTATAATAGTCGGACTCAGCGGGGCTTAGGCCTCGAGCTCTTTAAAAGAATGATCGAAATAATTTGTGTGGGTGCTTGTGATGGCTGATTTAGTTGTAACTAAAT